>Ga0208055_1000330_pt1 | contig 12018 bp, 11 predicted proteins | sample DeeseametaMP2159_FD_184174 | JGI IMG/M metagenome (GOLD analysis project Ga0208055, IMG submission 184174) | Marine microbial communities from the Deep Pacific Ocean - MP2159 (SPAdes) | ecosystem: Environmental > Aquatic > Marine > Oceanic | place: Southwest of Acapulco, Mexico, North Pacific...
TACTGCAGCGGGAAACATTCCTGCTTCAGACAAGACTGAATATCGACCACCTATAAAATCTTTATGTTCAATAATCTCAGCATTAAATTTATCGGCTATACCATTTAAGACGTTATCCTTCATCTCTGTAATAAAAATTAATTTATTTTTGAATAGAAACTTTGAAAAAACTACACTAAGGTTTGCTATTGTTTCGAGTGTATTTCCCGACTTTGAAACAATTATAAAGCAAGAATTTTTTAAAATATTAATTTTATTAAACTGTAAATGTAAATTTTCATCTAGATTATCAAAAAAAAACACTTCTTTTTTAACTTTTGTTTTAAGAAAGGAATAAATACTTTTTGTACCTAAAATTGATCCGCCCATACCAATTACGACAATATTTTTATATTTAGAAAACTTTTTAACTGTTGTTGGTGAAAAATCAAATGTGTAATCTTTCTCATAACACTTAAGTAAAGGTATTTCAAAATTTTTTAAATCTAATTGAAAAGAGTTAAAAATTTTTTGAGTTTTCTTTAAGTTTTGATAGAACTTTTTTGACTTAAAAAAAAAATTATTAAAAAAAATACTTTTATTTAACATCTATTTTTTTCTGATCTGTTTCAGTATTGAATCTTCTGCAGAACTTTCGGCTGAAGAAGCGGTGATTTCAGTTTCAGACTCTTGTTTTAATGTTTTTTCAATACTAAAACTTGACATTTCTTCTATCGCTTCATCTCTGTCGGAGGGTGAAGGTAAGCTATCGAAATCTGGAGGTAAAATAAGTGGATCTTTTTTTTGAACCAAAAATTCATCGGTTGATTTTTGCTTCGCACCTGTTAAACCGCGTTTTACATTGCCCCAAGTATCAGCACAAGATGTAACTAAAAAAATAAGCAGCATAAGAAATATTGTTTTTTTTTTAAACATTTGTAGAAATTTTTTCTTTTTTTAATAATTCTGTAAATATAAAGCTAATTATACCCACTGTGATAAAGATATCAGCAACATTAAATATAAACCAATGAAAATTACCTACATGAATATCGATAAAATCTGGTACAGCATAATAATAAATTCTATCGAACAAATTTCCTAGAGAACCACCAATAATTAAAGCAAACAAGTAAGTATAAATACCTTTTGCTTTTAAAAGGAAAAAAATAAGAGCAAGATTAACTATTGTAATTATTGCAGTTAGAATGTGGTAAAAAATATTTGTTTCTAGTGACGCTAGACCAAATCCAATGCCTGTATTCCATACAAGATAAAAATTTAAAAATGGAAATATATAAAAATCGATATCTGTTCCGGTTGTTTGTAAATTTATTAAATACATTTTAGTTGCCCTATCAAAAAAAAATACAGCTAAAACAATTATAATTTTTTTCATGAAAAAATTAATTTTTTAAACCACAGTTTTTTCGCTCACAGGGACTTTCTAGAATTTTCCAACATCTAGAACATTTTTCTCCTTTGGCTTTTTTTACTAAAACTTTTACATTATCTACGCTATCTAACTTAAAAAGCTTATCATCATTGATCATTGGCTTCGCCTCAGCTTTTGAAGTAATAGTATATTCTGGTAAATTAACATCTTTACTGTGTTGTAAATATTCTTCACCTAAATAAACTTTAATATCTGCTTCTAAGCTCGAACCAATTTCTTTGCTTGCTCTTTTAACCTCAATAGCTGCGTTAGCAACATTTCTCACTATTTTAAGCTTATCCCATTTTTGAAATAATTTTTCATTTCTCCATTTAGATGGAATAGTTGGAAAAGTTTCCAAATGAATACTTAAGTTTTTGTCTTTATTTAAAATTCTGAATATTTCTTCAGTTGTAAAAGATAATATTGGAGCAAACCATTTTAACAATATATCTAAAATTAAGTATAATAATCTGATGCATGCCATTCGTTTGTTTGATTTCGTTTCATCGCAATAAAGAGTATCTTTTCTGATATCAAAATAAAATGCTGATAAATCCAGTGAACAGAAATTTAATAATTCTCTGTAAAGTTTATGAAAATTATATTCTTTAAAGTATTTTTTAAAGTTACTATTTAAAATAAAAATTTGATGTAGCATAAAACGTTCAAGTTCAGGCCACTTTTCAATTTCTTTTGAATTTGTATCAAAATTGATTTTTTGATCCCGCAAATTACCCAACAAAAATCTAAATGTATTTCTAATTTTTCTATAGGATTCAGCATGTTGTTCTAAAATTGAATAATCTAACCTTAAATCTTCAGAATAATCTGATGCAGCTACCCAGGCTCTTAAGATATCAGCGCCATATTTTTTGAGTATATTTTCTGGTGCAATTATATTTCCTGTGGATTTTGACATCTTCAAACCCTTTCCATCTACAACGAAACCATGAGAAAGAATACTATTGAAAGGAGCTCTGCCTCTAGTACCACATGACTCTAATAAGGATGAATGAAACCACCCTCGATGTTGATCTGAACCTTCCAAATACATAGATGCGGGCCACGTCAAATCCTTCCTTTTTTCTAAAACAAAGCTATGAGTAGAACCACTATCAAACCAAACTTCGCAAATGTCGGTTGATTGAATATAGTCTTCTTTTTTATATTTTTTTCCTAAAAATTTTTGTGGATCGTCATTAAACCAACAATCAGCTCCTTCTTTTTCATATATTTTAGCAATGTTTTCTATTACCTCAGGATCTCTTAAAGGTTTATTAGTTTCTTTTGATACAAATATAGGAAGTGGAACTCCCCATACTCTTTGTCTAGAAATACACCAATCTGGCCTAGTTTCTATCATTGACCTAATTCGCGCTTTTCCTTTTGCTGGATAAAATGCGGTGTCATCAATTGCTTTGAGTGCTTTTTTTCTCAAATTATTTTTCTCCATAGAAATAAACCACTGCGGTGTAGCTCTATAAACCAAGGGAGCTTTTGATCTCCATGAGTGGGGAAAGCTATGTTGAAGTTTGCCATTTCCTAATAAACTTTTGGATGCTGATAGCTTATCAATAACAGCAGAGTCCGCTTTAAAAATATGTATGCCTGAAAAAAAAGGTATTGCGTCAGAATATATGCCCGCATCATTCATGGTATCAGGGGCTTTAAGTCCATGTTTTAAGCATAAATTAAAATCGTCCGGACCGTGGTTAGGGGCTGTATGAACCACTCCTGTTCCTTGCTCAAGTGTTACAAAATCTCCCTCCAACATTGGTACATCATAATTATAACCCAAATCTAGAAGCGGGTGTTGGCAAACAGTATTTTTAAAATCATTGCCATTAAATTCTTTTAAAACTTTAAAATCTTTAAAGTTACATTCTTCAGAAACTGTTTTTATAAGTTCACTCGCAATTATTATATTTTTGTTTTGGAAGTATTTAGTATCTTTGCCGATTTTAATAACTGAGTATTTAATTTTACTACTATATGCCAAAGCTCGATTTGCAGGAATTGTCCAAGGAGTGGTAGTCCAAATTATAACATGACCACCTTTTAAAAAATCTTTTGTAGTATTTTTAATTTTAAAAGAAGTATAAATTATATCGGAGGTATGATCTTTATACTCCACCTCAGCGTCCGCTAATGCTGTTTTTTCAACTGTTGACCAAAGAACAGGTTTAAAGCCTCTGTACAAACTTCCATCTAACAAAAATTTACCCAATTCTCTTACAATTTGCGCCTCAGCATCATAACTCATTGTAGAATAATAATTCTTCCAATCTCCTTTTACCCCCAACCTGATAAATTCTTTAATATGAATATCAATCCACTTATTCGCAAACTCCCTGCATTCTAATCTAAAGTTTTTTATGGGAACACTATCTTTATTTTTTTTATTTTTTTTATATTGCTCTTCAATTTTCCACTCTATAGGCAAACCGTGACAATCCCATCCCGGAACATAGACTGAATCCTTCCCATCCATCTGATGGAATTTCGTGACGATATCTTTAAGAATTTTATTGAGAGCTGTTCCCATATGAATATGACCATTAGCGTATGGAGGCCCATCATGTAACACGAACTTCTCTTTACCTTTTCTAGATTCTCTAAGTTTTTTAAATAAATCCATTTTTTCCCAAATTTTTAGGATCTCTGGTTCCTTATTGGGTAAATTTGCCTTCATTGAAAATGAAGTTTTGGGTAAATTAATATCTTCTTTACTCATCAAGCTAACTTTGCTTTTAAACTTTTTTTTGCAAAAATTACATCTTTATTCATTTGCTTCATTAAACTAGTTGAATTCTTAAATTTTTGTTCTCCTCTTATAAATTTTATGAAATAAACTCTTAATCTCTTTTTATATAGATTTTTTTTAATACCAAATATATTTACTTCAAGCATAATTTCTTTTCCACCAAATGTGGGTCTATATCCCAAGTAAGCAATACCATTCAAAATTTTCTTATTTTTACCTATTAAAACCTTAACAGTATAAATTCCAATTTTAGGTAGTACATAATTATTAATATTAATATTGCATGTAGGATATCCCAACTTCTTGCCTAATTTTTTTCCCTTTTGAACTACACCTTCAATGAACCAAGTTCTTGATAGTAGGGTATTTGCTAAATCAAGATGTCCATTTTGTAAACTTTTTCTTATTTGGGTAGAAGAAACTACCTTTCCTTTATGTTTAAATGCCATAGTATTTACTAATCGGTAATCATATTTTTTGCTAAACTTTTTTAGCAAACGTACATTACCTTTTCTTTTATTACCAAATTTAAAATTATTACTTACAAAAATTAGCCGTGGATTTATTTTTTTAAAAATAATATTTTTAATAAATTTTACTGCAGTTATTTTTGAAAAAATTTTATTAAATTTAATATTTATTACAAAATCAACTCCATATTTTTCAAAAAGTTGAAATTTCTTATTTTCAGAAACCAATCTACAATTTTTAATATTTCTATTAAAAAACATCACAGGTAATGGAGTAAATGTTAATACACCAAATTTAATTTTATTTTTTTTCGCGTATTTTTTTGCTTGTCTAAAAACTTTTTGGTGGCCTCTGTGAACACCATCAAAATTTCCTATGGCTATAGCAGAACCTCTATATTCTTTTGGAATGATTGTATTTTTAAAAGTTCTCATATTTTACCAAGTTAGTTTTTCCTGATAATAATCAGTTTTAATTTTGTATTGTTCTAAAATTTTATCATATTTGTCTACTGACAAATTTAAAAATTCATCTTTATGAACTCCCCCAGTTATAAACAATGAATCATATTTCATATTGTTAGCTCCTTTAATATCCGTACGAACATTGTCCCCAATAACAAGAACAGTTTCATTTTTTTTTATACAAAAATTATAAATTGCTGGATAGGGCTTACCAAAATAGACTACTTTTCCGCCCAATTCCTCGAAAATTGCAGCCAATGTACCTGCGCAGTATTCTTTGCTAGAACCATGATGAACTATCAAGTCTGGATTAGTACAAACCATCTTCAGTTGAATATTTTTTTTTAAAAGATCTTTATAAAAGTCTAATGAATCTTCTTTATCCTCAAAAAATCCTGTACATAAAATAAAATCGGACTCTTCTAAACTCCTTTTATTTTTTTCAAATCCCTTGAACAAGTCATTATCTCTTTTAGGGCCAAGGTGATAAAATTTTTCTCCATAAATATTTTTTTCCAAACTCTTTAAAGCGGCTTCTCCAGAAGTAAAAACAGTTTTAACAAAAATTTTATCCATTTTTAAATTTAATAAAAATTTTTCCACATTTTTTGAAGGCCTTGGCGCATTGGACAATAAAACAAACCTTTTGTTTAATCTGTTTAAGTTTTCTAAAACTTCGATCGCTCCAGGATAAAGTTGTATTCCATTGTGGACAACTCCCCATAGATCTATAAAAAAAACATCATATTTATGATAAATTTCACTCAATCCTTTAATTGTTTTTTTTGTCATGTTTGCCAAGTAAGATCAAAAAATACACCATTTTGGCTGATTTTTCGTTATAATTTAAGAAATTTTTTAAGTGGGCTTGAAATTTTAAAACTCATATCTATATGATATCTCACTAGCAAAATAAGGAGTACATTTAATATGAAATTTAGACCTTTACATGATCGTGTTTTAATTGAAATTTCAGATGGTGAAGAAAAAACCTCAGGTGGAATAATTATACCAGATACAGCAAAAGAAAAACCTCAAGAAGGAGAAGTTGTGGCAGTAGGATCAGGCGCGAGAACAGAAGATGGAAAAATCACACCTATGGATGTCAAAGTGGGAGATATAGTTCTTTTTGGGAAATGGTCTGGTACTGAAGTAAAAATTGATAGTAAAGAATATAGCATAATGAAAGAATCAGACATTATGGGAATTTCAAAAAGCAAAAAGTAAATTAAGGAGATAGAAAATGGCAAAAGTTATAATATTTGATATGGAAGCGAGAACTAAAATGCTGCAAGGAGTAGATACGCTTGCAAATGTAGTTAAAGTGACTTTGGGTCCTAAGGGAAGAAATGTCGTTTTAGACAAATCTTATGGCGCCCCACGTTCAACAAAAGATGGTGTTACCGTTGCTAAAGAAATTGAACTTCAAGATAAATTTGAGAATATGGGTGCTCAAATGGTTAAAGAAGTAGCAAGCAAAACAAACGATGAAGCAGGAGATGGTACCACAACCGCTACACTTTTAGCACAAGCAATCGTTAAAGAAGGATGCAAATACGTTACTGCTGGAATGAACCCAATGGATGTTAAAAGAGGGCTTGATAATGCAGTTACGCATGTTCTTGAAAAAGTAAAATTGTCCTCAAAGAAAGTTAAAACCAATGATGAAATAGCACAAGTTGGAACAATTTCTGCGAATGGTGAAAAAGAAGTTGGAGCCATGATTTCAAAAGCTATGCAAAAAGTTGGAAATGAAGGTGTAATAACTGTTGAAGAAGCTAAAGGAATAGAAACGGAATTAGATGTTGTAGAAGGTATGCAGTTTGATAGAGGGTATCTTTCTCCATATTTCATTACTAATGCAGACAAAATGACTACAGAACTCGAAAATCCCCTTATTCTTTTACATGAAAAAAAATTAACTAACTTACAATCAATAGTGCCATTACTAGAATCTGTTGTTCAGGCAGGACGTCCTCTTATGATAATTTCTGAAGATGTTGAGGGTGAGGCTTTAGCAACTTTAGTTGTAAACAAATTAAGAGGTGGTTTAAAAGTAGTTGCTGTTAAGGCTCCTGGCTTTGGCGATAGAAGAAAATCAATGCTAGAAGATATTGGAATATTAACGGGTGGCCAAGTAATCTCAGAAGATCTTGGAATTAAATTAGAAAACGTAAAAATAAATGACCTTGGATCTTGCAAAAAAGTAAAAGTTGATAAAGAAAACACTACCATTGTCGGTGGATCAGGCAAAAAAGCTGACATCGAAGCAAGATGTAATCAAATTAGACAACAAACTGAAGAAACAACTTCTGATTACGATAAAGAAAAACTTCAAGAAAGATTGGCTAAATTAGCCGGTGGAGTTGCTGTAATTAAAGTTGGTGGTGCAACCGAAGTTGCGGTTAAAGAAAGAAAAGACAAAGTAGAAGATGCTTTGAACTCAACTAGAGCCGCAGTAGAAGAAGGTGTTGTTGCTGGAGGTGGATGCGCATTACTTTATGCATCCCAAGATTTAGACAAGGTAAAATTTAAAGGAGCTGATCAGAAAGCTGGAATAGACATCATCAAAAAAGCTTTAGAAGCACCAATCAGGCAAATAGTTGCTAATGCTGGCATTGATGGATCAGTTGTTGTGGGAAAACTTTTGGAAGGTAAAAAAACAAATCAAGGATATGACGCACAAAACGAAGAGTACTGTGACATGTTCGCTAAAGGAATTATAGATCCAACTAAAGTTGTAAGAACGGCTCTTCAGGATGCTGCATCGATTGCTGGCTTATTAATTATAACCGAAGCAATGGTTGCAGACAAACCGGAAGAAAAAGATTCGGGTCCAGCTATGCCTCCTGGTGGAATGGGTGGTGGAATGGGTGGAGGAATGGGTGGAATGGGAATGTAATCATTCTTACTCAAAACAAAATTCAAAAAGGGCAGTTTTTACTGCCCTTTTTTTTTATCTGTTTAAAAAATCTGCAATGAAGTTTGCAATGAAGTTCTTAAATAAGTGAGTATTGTCGTAATATGTATGCGAATGTAAGCCCAATCAAATCAACGAATTAGAAAGGCCGCTTTTTGCGGCCTTTTTTTTTATTTTCCTAAAAATAAATTTATTATTTTTTTTTTATTTTTATTAATCAAAGATTTTTTTGAAACTAAAACACATGCATAAGATTTGAAGATAGATCCATCTTTTAAAACTCTTAAATTGTTCGCTTTTAAAGTGTTTCCAGTTGAGGTGATATCGGTAATAATTTCTGATGATCCGGTAAATGGATATGTTTCCGTGGCACCCAAGCTTGAAATAAGCCTATATTGAGTGACACCTTTAGTAGCAAAAAACTTATTGGTCAAATTTGGGTACTTTGTAGCAATTCTTAATCGTGAATTTTTCTTATCTCTAAAATAAAAGGATACCTCCTCCAAATCAGCAACCGTTTGAACATCAATCCAGTCATCAGGTACTGCAACAACAAGGTTAGCTTTACCAAAATCTAATTCTTTTAACGTTTCTACTTTTTTTTGTAAGCTGTTAGAAGACTCTCCTAATAAATCTAAACCTGATATTCCTACATCAAGTGTACCATCGCCTAGCCTTTCTATTATCTCTCTAGCATGCAAGTAAATAACTTTGGCATTTGCTAAATTATCAAAATCTGCAAAATAATCTCTATCTCCGCCTTTAGAACTTAATTTTAGATTATTTTTTTCTAAAAAGTTAAGTGAGCTTTCTTTTAATCTCCCTTTGCTAGGTAAACCAATTGTAACTAAATCTTTCATTGCATAAGCCTTGATAAGTTATTTAAATTTATTGCTGCCCCAACTGCAGAAACATCTTTCTTAGAACCTAAGCTTTTTAATAAATTGTCGTATCTTCCACCTCTGGCTATTTCTTGCTTATTTTTATTTGTTGACGCCCATATATCAAAAACCATTCCAGTATAATATTCAATATCCCTACCAAAATTTGTGGAAAAAATTATTTTGTAATCACTTTTAGATAAATTTTTCATAGGCAATAAATTCTTAATTATGTTTTTTTTAATATTGTTTTTTTTAAAAAACTTATTGAGATTTTTATCCATCTGGTCGATAGGACAACTAATTTTTAGGAATTCCCTAATAATTTTCGCAGTCTTTTTTCCTTCTGCAAAAGATCTTGGATCACGAATTTTTTTGTCAAATCTAGATAATATTTCTGAAATTTTACGACCTGCAATTTCTTGATTTTGATTAAGCTTTTTCATTTCAGAAAATTTCTTTTTATCAAAATCAACAGTTATGGGATCGATATCTGAATTAGTTTCTAACCTATTAAGCAAATCTTCAAAATACTTAGGTCTCCAAAAATGTCTTATTAACCTTAACTTCCATCTCTCAGGCATGTTAAGTGAATCTATAAGTTGTCTAAATAAACTTACATCACCAATATTTATAGAGACGTTTTTTATTTTAATTTTATCAATCGATTTCAGAATAGTGTTTATAATCTCTTTATCATCTGATAATTTTTTTTTTGAACCAATAATTTCAAGACCGACTTGATCATTAATAATTGATTCTTTGCTATTATTAGATCTTCTATATGCCTGCCCGGAATAATAAATCTTTGATGCACCTCTGGAATTTTCTTTTAAATATTTAACACAAGCGGCAACTGTTAAATCAGGCCTTAAACACATATTTTTTCCAGTATCGTCCTCAAATGTAAGCATTAATTTCTTAAAGTTTTCACCAGATCTTTGAATAATATAATTTGAATCTAAAAGAACATCAGGTTCTGAAAAAACAAATCCCTTTTTTTTAAAAACGTCTAAAATTTTTTCAGAGTAATTTTTTGATTTCATCGACTAAATTCTCAACTTTAGCTGTAATTTGAGCAGTTTTGCTACTTGTCCAATCTTCTCTTGTCTTAAGATCCGCTGATGCTTCTTTTCCTAGTTTAAGATTTTTTATAGTGACTATTCCTGATTTAATTTCATTATCACCGTACAATATGACAGCTGGAGCATTTCTTTTATCAGCATATTTCATTTGAGCTTTTAAACTCCCATCACCGCAGTAAATTTCTGAATTAATATTTGAAGATCTAAGAAGCGTTAATAATTTGTTGTATTGAGACATTTGTTTTTTATCAAAAACACAAATAACAACTGGATTATTATCTTTAATTTTCTCCATTTTTTTCTGAGTAATTGCATATAAAAGTCGATCTAAACCTATTGAAACTCCTGTTGCGGGATATATTGATTGAGTAAATCTCGAAATTAAATCATCATATCTGCCTCCACCTCCCACTGAACCAAATTCAATTTCTTTACCTTTCTTATTTTTAACTTTAAAAAGTAAATTGGCCTCAAATATTGCACCAGTGTAATATTCAATCCCCCTTACTACAGCAGATGAAAATTTTATGCGATCTGCAAACTTATTTAATTTTGTTAATTCAAGAATTTCATTTAATTCGCTTATTCCCTCCTTGAATGTCAAATTCGAAGATAAATTACCGAGTTTAGAAAAACTGTCAATTTTTAAAAAGTTAATAATCTCCTCGGATTTATTTTCAGTTAATCCAGCTCCTTTTGTAAAGTCTCCTGACTTATCTTTTCTTCCTTTGCCCAATAAAGCCCTAACGCCTGATATACCCACCCTATCTAACTTATCAGCCGCTCTTATTGCAGTGAGTTTCTTTAAGTCACTCGTTACTTTCAATTCTTCTAATAGTCCTTGAATCAGTTTTCTATTACTTACTTTAATTAAATATTCATTTTTATCTAATCCGCACTTGTTTAAAGTGTCAACTAATAAAACACACATATCAGCATCAGCTGAAACACTTTTAGTTCCGACAATGTCAGCATCAATTTGGGTAAACTCCCTGTATCTTCCCGGTCCTGGTTTTTCGTTTCTCCAGACTGAACCAACTTGATATCTCTTAAAAGGCTTGGATAAATTATCAAAATTTTCAGATACGTATCGTGCAAGCGGAGCAGTTAAATCATATCTTAAAGATATCCAATCTTTTTCATCTTTAAATCCAAACACTCCAGCCATAGGCCTATCCTCATCAGGTAAAAATTTACCTATGTTTTCTGAAAGCTCAAAGCCGGGTGTTTCCAAAGGTTCAAAACCAAATAGTTGAAAATTACGTTTAATTATCTCAATCAAACGATCTTTCAGTATTAGTTCATTGCCTTTTCTATCTCTAAAACCAGACGCTAGCTCTGGCTTTAATTTTTTTTGTTTACTCATTTATTTGGTACAGCTGAGTGGGATCGAACCACCGACCTCTTGGTCCACAACCAAGCGCTCTAACCAACTGAGCTACAGCTGCATATCTCCTGTTTATATTAAATTGTTAAAAATTAAAATTTATTTTATGATTAATAGCTAAGCAATAGCCTAGCGTGTGCAAAATGATGTTTTGCATTTAGAATACTTATAATTTTTAAATTTCCAATCATTGCTGCAAAATAACATAAAATTATTACTTTGCAACAATAGATTGTGTGCGATTAAGCTTTTTGCAGATTAACTGCGGAAGGACCTTTGTCGCCGCTCTCAACGTCAAATGTTAAAGCATCACCTTCGTTTAACTGCAAGCTTGCTGCTTCAGCTGCAGAAGAATGAACAAAAACATCTTTTTCCTTATCTTCTCGTTCAATGAAACCATATCCTTTTTGTCCATTAAACCACTTAACTTTTCCTTTTATACTCATTTTATCTTCTTTCTTTTTAGTTTAACTTTATTGTTAGAAAAAACTAACAACAGTGAACCTTTAAATAGGTTTAATAAGAAATGTCAAGTTAATATAATTATAAAAAATTCAATAGCGATTGAGCTATTGATCTTTGAGTATCAAATAGCAAAGCTAAAGAGCCGACAATTAGAAAAGTCCAAC
>Ga0208055_1000332_pt1:0-10000 | contig 11971 bp, 10 predicted proteins | sample DeeseametaMP2159_FD_184174 | JGI IMG/M metagenome (GOLD analysis project Ga0208055, IMG submission 184174) | Marine microbial communities from the Deep Pacific Ocean - MP2159 (SPAdes) | ecosystem: Environmental > Aquatic > Marine > Oceanic | place: Southwest of Acapulco, Mexico, North...
GGTGATTCAGAATAAATTCTGAATTGGACTTAGTCCCTTCATCGTCGATGTATCGCCAGTCATGAAAAAGATGAACGCCAAAACCTGTACGTTCTATTTTTTTCAGAAATTGCTTGGGAATGATTTGGTCTGTATCCACATTTATTTTATCAAATGGTACAGTGATTCCGGAAAGTGTGTTAAATGCTTCCATTATTTAAGTTTAAGTAAAGGTTGAATTTACAAAGTTCTCGGGTCAGTAAAATGTCCGGCAATTGCTGCTGCTGCTGCCATCAGTGGACTTACAAGATGTGTACGGCCACCCTTCCCCTGGCGCCCTTCAAAATTTCGGTTACTTGTCGAGGCACAACGTTCACCTGGTTTGAGCACATCATCGTTCATGGCTAAACACATGGAACATCCCGGCTGACGCCAGTCAAATCCTGCATCAGTAAATATTCTATCCAGGCCTTCTTCCTCTGCCTGCCGTTTTATAATTCCGCTTCCAGGAACTATCATTGCAGAAACGTGTTCATTAACTTGTCTGCCTTTAACAAATTCTGCAACAGAACGCAAATCTTCGATACGTGAATTTGTACATGAACCAATAAACACACGGTCAATAATGATATCCTTAATAGGAATATTTGCTTTAAGATCCATATATTTCAAAGCTTGTTCAACAGACTTGCGTTCCATCGGATTTTGAATGTTTTCAGGGTCCGGAACTTTGCTGTTAATATCAGTCACCATTCCCGGATTGGTTCCCCATGTTACCTGCGGTAAAACATCATTTGCATTTAGGGTTACTTTCAGGTCAAATTCTGCATCAGGATCAGACGGCAGTTTTTTCCACGAATTCACAGCCAAATCAAATGCATCACCCCGTGGTGCAAAAGGTCGATTTTTCAGGTGTTCAAAAGTTTTTTCATCCGGTGCTACCATTCCCGCTCGTGCACCGGCTTCAATTGTCATGTTACAGAGAGTCATACGACCTTCCATAGTCATGGAGCGTATTGTTTCTCCAGCATATTCAATTACGCAACCTGATCCACCGGCAATACCGATTTTTCCGATGATTGCCAGGATAATATCTTTAGGTGTGACAGTTTCCGGAAGTACACCCTCGACTTGAACCAGCATTGTTTTGGGTTTTTTCTGCTGCAGTGTTTGAGTGGCAAGTACATGTTCAACTTCAGAGGTGCCAATCCCAAATGCAAGTGCACCAAAAGCGCCATGTGTTGCAGTGTGTGAATCTCCGCAAACTATAGTTGACCCGGGTAGAGTCAAACCTTGTTCTGGTCCCATTACATGTACAATTCCTGAACGCTCATCTCCCAAATCAAAAAGGGTAATTCCAAATTCTCTACAGTTCTGACGTAAAGTCTCAACTTGTAATGCAGAAATTGGATCTGAAATCGGCTGATCCTGATTTTCGGTTGGAATATTGTGATCAGGAACTGCAAATGTTGCTTCTGGATGCAACACTCGGCGTCCTGCAAGACGTAACCCTTCAAACGCTTGTGGAGAAGTCACTTCATGCACCAGGTGACGATCAATATAAATGATTGAGTTTCCATCCTGCTCATGTACAAGATGTGAATTCCAGATTTTTTCAAACATTGTTTTGGGCATTATTTTACTCAGTCTTTAATTATTTTTTGAAAGTTTACTATAAGAAACAAAGGCTTCAGCTAAAAAACCTCATGATTATAAGGTAGGAAACAACTTGAAAATCCACAAACCATTAATTTCAATTAATTTGCAAAACACAGCATTATGATTTATTCACTACAACTAACCAGCAGTTCGCATCAAAGTTTAATCAAACTAGGTCTCCACCACCTGCACCAGCAATGGTAATCGTTCCAGCTTCCTCAAGTTTCTTGACAACTTTGATGATTTTTTGCTGTGCAGCTTCCACATCAGATAATTTGGCGGGACCAAGGTTTTCCAGGTCTTCCCGTACCATTTCAGCAGCTCTGGATGACATGCTGCTGAAAATAAGTTCTTTAACAGCATCGCTTGCTGTTTTGAGCGCGAGCACCATGTCAGCCTGATCAACATCTTTCATAACGAGCTGCATTTGCTTAGCATCAATGAGAGCCATATCTTCGAAGGTGAACATCAATTCCCGGATTTGTTCCGCCAGTTCAGGATTTGTTTCTTCTATACTGGAAAGAATCCTGGTCTCTGTTGCCTTGTCCACAGAGTTTAAGATTTCTGCCACTGGTTCAACACCACCCACACTTGTTGCCATACTACCTGCTGTTTTCATTTCTTCAGTTAGAACCTCATTCATTTCCGAAATTACTCCCGGAGGAATACTTTCAATCACCGCCATTCGATACAATATATCAGCCTGTAAACTTTCAGGCAAGTCTCGCAGCACGGCAGAAGACTGTTCGGCATTTTTTAAATAAGAAAGAATAAGGGCTATCGTTTGAGGGTGTTCAGTGCGGATATAATTTGCAATCATGATGGGTTCCGCATAGCGCAGGGCTTCAAGACCTGCCTCTTCTTCACCCGCACCAAGATTGTCACTTAGCTCTTTTGCCCTGTCTGCCCCCAGGGCTTTGGTCAGTGCATTTTTGACAAAATCTGGCGATGAGCTAATGTTCACACCTTCATCAGCCATAACCGAATTTCTGTAGAATTCCTCAAGAACAATATCCAATTCTTCAGGAGAAACGTCTGTAAAGCGGCTCATATAATAACCAACCTGCTGGATTTCTGCTTCTTCCAAATTTTTCATCACATCTGCTGCTCCATCTTCGCCAAGGGCAAGCAATAGAATTGCGGCCTTTTTAGGGCCTGTCATTTTACCTACGCTCATCTAGCCTCACTTGCTTTTAATCTGATTAATGATTTTATGATTTTTCAATTTACTTCAAATTACTTTTTGAAGTTGGAATTTAATAGTCAACCTCTCAGCATTTCAAGAAACCGGCCAAACAGGTAAGATGCATCTCTTGGTCCAGGAGCTGCCTCCGGATGATATTGTACAGAATAAGCTGAGTGAACAAGTGATTCAATACCCTCTACAGTTTGATCATTCAGGTTGCGGTGCGTTACCCGGACATCTTCTGGGAGGGAATTTTCCTCTACAGAAAATCCATGATTATGGCTGGTGATTTCAATCTTATTGGTCGCTAAATCCATCACAGGGTGATTTCCACCATGATGTCCGCATTCTAGTTTATAAGTCTTGCAACCCAAGGCCAATGATAATATCTGATGTCCCAGACAGATTCCAAAAATTGGCAACTTACCGAGCAAATTTCGAACAGAATCAATTGCTTCCGAGACCGCAGCAGGATCTCCAGGGCCATTGGACAGTAAAATACCTTCAGGATTCATTTCAAGCACCTCTTCTGCTGATGTATTCCAGGGTACAACTGTCACACTCATTCCCAGTCTGTTCATTATTCGCAAAATATTGTACTTTATCCCAAAATCATAAGCAATAACAGTCAGCTGTTTTCCCTCTGCTTCAGACGGCCAAAAATATGATTCACGGGTCGAAACTTGTCGTGCCAGATTTTGACCTGCCATCAAAGGCAGGTCGAGCGCTTCTTCACGAAGTTCATCCAGAGTGTGTCGTGAATCTGATGGAACAAGTAGTCCGGAACACTCTCCGCTTGAACGAACAGCTTTCACCAAAGAGCGGGTGTCTACTCCATCCAAAACGGGAATCCTGTGTTCTATCAACCACTCATCTAATGATTGAGTAGCCCTCCAGTTGCTGCTGATGTGACTTAGTTCACGTACTATCAGTGCTGAGGCATGCGTTGTTTTTGACTCCAAGTCATCCGGATTTATTCCATAGTTGCCAATCTGTGGATATGTCATTGTCACTATTTGACCTTTGTAAGACGGGTCAGTCAGAATTTCTTGATAACCGGTCATTGACGTGTTGAAAATTACTTCACCTGTAGCCTCAACCGGGGCACCCCTCAATTTTCCACGGAAAAATCGTCCATTACTTAAAACAAGCAGTCCTTCAGTCGTACCTCCCATATTTACAGGAAAATAGGTCTGTGGCAAGGAAGCCTTAAATATATATATTGTAGAGTTTTGGTCAAAGGAAATTTATAGCCAGTAGTATTTGAAATCTCTACACGGATGGTTCGGATTAATTTACATTAAAATTCCGTTTTTCCGGAAATTCCAATGTGAGTATTACCTAAATTTTTTTTGTATATTTTTGCTGGAAAGCAATTTATCTGAAGTGATCTCACTTGCTGAAAATTATACTCCCTCTATATTGAAAGGTCTAGTGCTTCCTTTGTAATTTCCACAACATATTCTTAACTTGTCAAATAATAATTGTTCTAAAATTGTTCTCATCAGAGTATTATTTATAATATGAACAAAGGTTTTCTCATATCTTTTTTTAGCACTGCAAAATGCATAAATCATGCGAAATTCTCTTAGATTCCACTTAAAAAGTACTGACTCACCGGGGCAAATGTCCACATAGTCCAGTTGATTCATTAAATCTGTTATCACTGTTTTTTATTAATAAACAGCCCAAACTTTAGTTATTGCCTAAAATATGCTAGAAATAAAACGCCGAAAACTTTGTCGGATTTTTTCAATTAACCTAAAACTGCCATGTTTTAATAACAATAACTGAATTGTAATAAGACGTTATTAGTAATGGAAAAGGAAAAATTAATAAAAAGTAAGGGTGCTATTTCCCGGGGGAAAAGAGGGATTAGTAATAAAGCCAGGAAGGGAGGGGCTCGTACAATCAAACCGATTCCAAACCTCAATTTTGTTAAAATTCAAAGGCAAGTAATTCAGGCAACTGAAGAAGTAAAAAAGTTGAGAAACTTTTCCTTTATGATGAGGATGCGCAAAACGATTCTTGCCGCAGATTCTACTGATAAAGGAACACATATTGACGCAAGCATAATCGGAATTCAGATAAAAAGTAAGGCAGTTTCTTCCCTGGTTTCAAAAATTAGCAGTGACCTCACTTCAAGTGCAGCAAGGGTAAAATTAGTCAGAACAGTTATGCAGGACAAGCGGGATTTCCCTTTGTCGCTTTACCGCAACCTCATGATACAGGCAGCTCTCACTATTTATTTGGGTGACATCACACCGGCGACTCTGCAAATTGCCGGGCAAACATACCGTTTATATTTAGAAAAAATCATCAGCACACATAAAAAAGGATTGCTTGTGGTTCTATCGAAACAGTTAAAGAATGTAAATTTGGATGTTATCTCAGTTAAAGACCTGATCAAAATGGAAGAAGATGAAGAGCGGGGGGTTGATGAAAATGAGGCGCTTGTAATCCAGGAAATCAAAATTACACTAAAATTGTTGGAATATACTGATTCTCTTGATGAAGACACGCGTGACAGCATTACTATGACTATGCATTTGGATGAGTTGCATGATCTGTCCTCAAAACACAGGGTAAAGAGTTTATTTGCCGGCTCCGGAAGTACTGAGTCCACCAAGAACAAACACATGCTTATCGTCCGTAAAACCCTGGCTGCTCTTGAGGTAATTAAACGAATTCCGGTACTGCAGCCAATCGGCCTCAAGATTATAGCAAAGCTACAGGAAATTGATAGTAAGCTTCCTCTTCCTTATCTTATAGAAGCTAGATTTCATATGCAGGCATTGCGGATTCTTACTCTACGCATAGTGATGAAAGAATTCTCAGCCCGACCATCTCTGAGACCTACTTTCAACAAAGCGATTGTCGCTTACCACAAAGCTTTAAAAAGAGCCTTGTTATCTAATCCTAAACGTACAGACATCATTGTGCTGTCAGAATTTGCTCAAGTTTCATATTATGCGTATGAACAGCGCAAAATACTGAACCTGGCAAATCATGGTGTGTTGAAAATTCTTGAAATGGGAAAGAAAGCCGTGGATGTTCTTGCACCCAGCAACAGGATCTATCTAAAGCAGCAGAAGGTCATCCTTTCGGCGCTAAAGAAAATGAAAAATCTTGACTGAAAGCTGCTAAATTGAAGTCAGCCTGCGCTTCATTGCATGTGCTGAAGAAAAAGTTTTTAACCCCTAATAATCACTTTTATTGCCTGGTTGGCAAAAGCGGTTCCAAATATTCCACTACAGTCCGGACTATGATTTGATGGCCTTCAGGATTTGGGTGGATGCCGTCAGCCTGATTCAAGCTGGAAATCCCTCCTACTTCTTTGAGCAGAAAGGGTATCATCTGCAGTTGGTACTGCCTGGCTAATTCATGAAATACATTCCGGAAAGACTCCGTGTATTCCGTACCGTAGTTTTGTGGAATTTGCATTCCTGCCAATAAAATCAGGATTTTCTCAGACTGTGCCAACTCAATTGTTTTGCTTAAATTTTTCTTCATGTGCTTCACACTCAAGCCGCGTAAACCGTCATTTCCTCCAAGTGCCAGAATAACTATGTCTGGATGAGCCTTTATGTACCAGCGGAGACGGGAAGGTGCGCTTGCACTCGTAGAACCGCTGATGCCGGCATTTATCACTTTCACAGAATGCCCTTTGCGCTGCAGTTCCTTTTCCAGTAAATGCGGATAGGCTTCCTCTTTTGCAACTCCAAAACCTTCGGTTAATGAATCTCCAAGTACAACTATCAAAGTTTGAGCAAGTGCAAATCCTGAAAAGGAAATTATGCAAAAAATAACTATCCCAAAACTCAAAGCTTTTCGTACAAAATAATTCATATAATCTAGCTTGCTTCGATTTGTTTAAACTGTGTAAAAAAAGCGGAACGGGATTCCTGACGCCGCTCTTTTTTTACTTCTTCAGAAGCTTCCCCTATAATTGGAACTGTCAACAGTTCCGGGTTGATATTGAGAAGGAATCTTGATGGTTCCTGACGGATAATTTCTCCAAAACGTTTCCGAGATTTAGCCATCGAAAAAGTAAGTTCCTGCTGGGCCCGTGTAATGCCGACGTAGCACAAACGCCGCTCCTCGTCTACTCCGCCTTCATCGAGTGAACGCTGGTTTGGGAACAAACCTTCTGACATGCCAATCATGAACACAAAAGGAAATTCCAGACCTTTTGCGCTGTGGAGTGTCATAATCGACACTTGATTGGCCTTGCTGTCTGCATCGTTATCGTTTTCAGTAAATAGTGTTATCCGTTCTAAATATTGCCGAAGACTATCTTCAGGATTTTTATCAGAATAAGTCCGGATACCGCTCAATAATTCCAGAACATTCTTCACACGGCGCTCCCGCAATTTGGGTTCTCCGCTTTGAGTTTCAAGAAATCTAATGTAACCGACCTCATCAAGCAACTCTTTGAATACATTAGCAAACCGTTCGTTTGCAAAACGCTGCTGGTAATTGATGATGATACCGGCAAACATTTCCATAGTGAATGCCGCATTTTTTGGAATTTTCTCATATTTTCTGGCACGCAGCATCACCTTGAACAGAGGAAGGTGCATTTCCTGACAACACGTATTAGCCTGTACAAGTGCTGTTTTACCAATTCCACGCCGTGGTGTGTTTATAATTCGATGTAAACTAACTTCATCATTTGGGTTATGAATTACTTTAAGATAAGCCAGTGCATCACGTATTTCCTGACGGTCATAAAAGCTGGCGCCGCCAACCACACGATACGGAATTTTTGCTTCACGTAGTGCTTCTTCTAATGAACGGGACTGAAAATTTGAACGGTAAAGAATTGAGAAGTCTAAATATCGGTTGCCATGCTGTAAAATTTTTGTGCGAATTCGCCTGGTCACAACTTCTACTTCTTCTGCTTCATTTTCTGACTGAAGCCAGTCAAGTTTTACCCCACCCTGTTTTTCGGACCAGAGTTTTTTTGGCATTCGCTGAGTATTTATAGAAATCACCTGGTTGGCGGCTTGTAAAATAATTTGGGTTGAACGATAATTTTGTTCGAGGCGAACATATTTTACTTCCGGATAGTCCTGCTCAAAATCGAAAATATTACGAACTTCAGCCCCTCGCCAACCGTAAATAGACTGATCATCATCACCCACCACACAAAGATTCCTGTGCTGTTTTGTGAGATGCCTTAAAAGTTTATACTGAATCCGATTTGTGTCCTGATATTCGTCTACCATTATATAACGGAAACGTTCCGTTAAATTGTCCATGACCTCCGGATGCTTCTCAAAAAGACTCAACGTGAGGTTAAGGATATCATCAAAATCAATGGCGTTACAGCCCTTCATAGTCTTTTGATATTGACGATAAATTTTTCCAATCATTTGTTTTTGTTGTGATTCCTGCTGATCAAGAAATACTTCCGGACCTTCCCCTGTTGACTTTGACTGGGAAATTTCAAAGTGTACTGACTTTGCGTCGATCAATCCTGTATCATCAAAATCCTGATCTTCCATGATGGTTTTGATGACAGATAATTGGTCATTTTTGTCGTAAATAATAAAATTTGGACGGTAACCCAGGTGATGAATCGATTTCCGCAGCATATTGACTCCCAGTGCATGGAAAGTACTTAAATGCACGCCATTTTGTTTCCCGGAGAGTGTTTCCTTTAAACGTTCACGCATTTCTTCAGCTGCTTTGTTGGTAAAAGTAACCGCAAGTATTTGCTGGGGGGGAACCTGTTTTTTTCGAATCAAGTACGCAATACGCTGTATGATGACTTGCGTTTTTCCACTGCCTGCACCTGCAAGAATCAGTACAGGACCCTGTGTTGTCGTGACGGCTTCCTTTTGCTGTGAGTTCAGCAATGACAATGAATTCATCAAATGCAGAAAAGTTCGATAAAATTATTGATTAATTTGTGATAGAATATTGTTGATTGAACCAAGGTGTTTCAGCAAGCCATTTCAAACCAGAATCTTTTTCTAAAAATTGTTATAACAAAACATACTTATGACTGCAGAAGAGATTCAAAACTTTTTGCAGCAGGAATTTCCTGAAAATCCGCTGATCGTTGAGTCCTGCGAAAATCGACGTGCAAGATTACGTCTTGAAGTTGATCAAACTCATTTGCGCCCGGGAGGAACCATTTCTGGACCGACAATGATGCTGCTGGCAGATACTGCAGTCTATGCTGCAATCCTAACTACAATAGGAGCAGTGGCTTTAGCAGTAACAACAAACTTGAATATTAATTTTTTGCGAAAACCCGAACCGAATCTTGACCTTATAGGAGAATCGTGGCTGATGAAAGTTGGCAAACGTTTAATTGTAGGAGAGGTTAAAATCTATTCTGAAAATGATCCGGAACCTGTCGCTCATGCGACTTGTACTTATTCCCTTCCTACAAAATCACTTCCATCATAACGGTATTTTATGTGGTGGATTCTTAGTCTTTTATTGTTGATTGTTCCAAGTTTGGAAATTTGGGTGCTGATGCAGCTAACATATCTAATGCCTCTCAGCACAATTTTTTTACAATGTATTGTTACACTGGCTGCCGGAGTATGGTTGATGCAGGGTGAAAATTTTTCTTTGTGGACTTTGGTCGAAAGTGAATTACGTAACAGAAGGGTCCCGGCAGAAGAGGTGCTGGCAGATTTACTGCTCTGGGTTGGAGGAGTATTACTGGTTGTACCGGGGTTTTTAACAGATGCACTTGGACTGGTAATATTTGTTCCTGCAGTAAGACAAGAAAGCATTCGATGGTTAAGAAATAGTATGCTGAAAACTATGGGAAGACCTCCTTTAGAAAGTTAATTTACATTTGAACAAGTCATTTTCAGAAAAACAATGTTTACAGGAATTGTACAAGGAGTCCGGAAGGTCACAGTAATTACTGACCTAAAAGGCGGTCGGCGTTTGCGAATTCAACTGAATGATTTAGCAGAAAATCTTCAACATGGTTCGAGCGTTGCGGTCAATGGTGTATGTTTGACCGCAATTAAAATTGAAGAAGGCTGTGCTGAGTTTGACATTATTCAGGAATCACTGGACCGTAGTAATCTTGGTGCTTTGGTAAACGGGGACTCCGTTGATATTGAGCGGGCTTGTTATTTTGGAGACGAAGTTGGTGGACATCAAGTTACAGGCCATATAGATTGTACCGGAAAAATTGAT
>Ga0208055_1000333_pt1 | contig 11885 bp, 8 predicted proteins | sample DeeseametaMP2159_FD_184174 | JGI IMG/M metagenome (GOLD analysis project Ga0208055, IMG submission 184174) | Marine microbial communities from the Deep Pacific Ocean - MP2159 (SPAdes) | ecosystem: Environmental > Aquatic > Marine > Oceanic | place: Southwest of Acapulco, Mexico, North Pacific...
TGAAAATAAAAAAACTAATTTATGTTGTTCTATTCTCTTGGATTTTAGGAATTTTTAGTATTGCTTCAGCGCAAGAATTGTGCACAGAATGCTTGAAAAATGTGCCTAAAGACATGAGAGACTATGTTTACAACATGGATTTTATGGATAAGGATCAGCCTTTAGGACCAACTGTCATGAAGGGCTGGAAAAGTCCTAGTAAACCACCTTGGACAATAGGTTATGCTAGTACATATGCTGGTAATACTTGGCGTAAAGGTGCAATGGAAAGACTGATGGAAGTAGTTTATCCAAAATGGAAGGCGTTAGGAATGGTTGATGAAATCGTTATAACCCAGTCAAATTTGGATGACACATTACAAATTCAGCAAATGAGACAGATGATCGATGGTGGAAAAGTTGATGCCATTATTATCTGCTGTTCAAACCTAACAGCGCTTAACCAAACAATTAAATATGGTTGGGAAAAAGGTATTCCGACACTTTCTTTTACAGGCTTTACAACTTCACCATATTCAATCAATACATCAGTTAACTACCGACTAGTTGGTTATTATATTGGTGCATGGATGGCTGAACTAATTGGTGAAAAAGGAAATGTAATAGTTATGGACGGAATTCCTGGTTATTCTGCATCTGACCAACAAAGCGATGGAATGCTAGAGGCTCTAGCACAATATCCTAACGTAAAAGTTGTTGCACAGTTAGCACATAACTGGACTTCGCAAGTTGCACAGAAAGAACTATCTCAATGGCTAGCAAGTAATCCAACAGAGATACATGGTATTGCTGTTCAATCTTCAGGAGAAACTGGAACTTTACAAGCATTACTTCAGTCTGGACGTGATCCAATTCCACCAATCGCATTAGGTGGAGAGCTAGGAGCTCTATGTTATTGGAGACAAAATCCAGGTTACATTGATGAAGCAATATATGCTTGGCCTCCAGGAGATGAAGTGGAGTTTGGGGTTGATGTAATGATCAGAACTTTACAAGGTCAAGGTCCAAGAATTCAATCTATATTGGTTGGTCCTGCGACAAAGAGTTTTGATGATATCGCATCAATCTTAAATGAAGATTGTGATAGAAACTCTACGGGTTGGGATAATCCAGGAATAGAAAGTTGGGCTCCAAGAGCTTATGTAGAATCATTCTTTGATAATCCTTCAGATCCTGAGGACTACGATCCAAAATCTCACTAATACTTTAAGTTAAAGTATGAGTGCAGAACAAAACATAAAAGACAACACCTCTAACAAAGAGGTGTTGTCTAAAAATTCTAAAACTGTTGCTGGTGATATTTACGTCCAAGATGTTCACAAATCTTTTGAGGTTACTAAAGCATTAGACGGAGTAAATTTTAGTGCAAATTTTGGTGAGATTCATGCCATTGTTGGTCCCAATGGTTGTGGAAAAAGTACGCTTGCAAAAGTAATGTCTGGTGTCTTGCCAATTGATAAAGGCAAAGTTTCAGTCATGGGTCACTTTCCCACTTCACCGGTGATGGCAAGAAATTTAGGTATAGCAACAGTATATCAAGAAATGATGATTGCTGAAGAAGCTTCCGTTGTAGATAACTTATTTGTTGGTTCAGATAGCTTTTGGTACAAAAATTTAACACAAAGAGAAAAAGCATTAAAAGCTCAAGAACTTATGGAAGATCTTGTTGGCGAACACATAGATCCCTATACACAAACATTCAATTTATCACTACCGATTAAAGCGTGGATTACTATTGGAAGAGCTTTTTTGCGTGAAAACACAAAAGTATTAATTCTTGATGAGTCCTCAGCTGCACTTGATTTTGATTCAACAGAAAGATTGTTTAAAAAAATGCGGGAATTTCGTGATAGTGGCATGGCTGTATTTATTGTTACCCATCGAATAGCAGAATTAATACGTATTAGCGATAAAGCAACAGTCATGTTAGATGGCAAAGATGTAGCTGTTCTAGAAAAAAAAGACCTTAATGAAAAAAATTTATTAAGTTTGATGACAGGAAAAGCTGAATCTGGAGAAAAGTCTAAGACCGTTGCTGTACAGACAAAGAGTGACAAGGTTGTAATAAGAGCCAAAGATGTAGTTGTCTGGCCAGAAAGTGCACCTGTAAATTTAGAAATACGTAGAGGAGAAATTTTAGGTGTTACAGGATTGGATGGCAATGGTCATGACGATTTTGTTAAAATTTTAGCAGGTGTTCAAGAATCTCATGGGGGAACAACTGAAATTTTAGATATTAATGACAAATTCGTAAAATATAGTTCTTTGATTGATGCCAAAAACAATGGCATCTCTTTTGCCTCTGGAGATAGAAAAAAAGAAGGAATACTTGCTAATTTAAGTATTTACGAAAATTTGGTAATTCCGCTTTATCGAACTACAAGCAAAGCCGGGTGGTTAGGATTTATTAATTGGCTAGAATTGAATAGTGTATTTGACTGGGAAGTTGAAAGACTAAATATTAAAACCGGTCAAAAAGATAATCTTATTACTTCGCTCAGTGGAGGCAACCAACAAAAAGTTATGATAGCAAGATCTTTTGCTCAACTTCCAAAAGTTCTTATCCTGAATGATCCTGCTAGAGGTATTGATGTAAGTACCAAAAGAGATTTGTATATTCATCTTAGAAAATTTGCTGAAGAAGGAAATACAGTTATTTTCTTATCTAGTGAATTAGAAGAGTTCATTGGTCTTTGTCCTAAAGTTATCGTGTTTAGAAATGGCACTATATTTGATATTTTCGAAAATGAAAAAGTTAATTCGGATACTTTGCTTCATGGAATGTTTGGTCAAACAGCAGGAATAGGCTCAACTAGTATCAGCAAATCAAATAATATGAATGTTTCAAAAAAAACAGATGATACCGATACATATGTAAGAAATTTAGATACTTCAAATAAAAAAATTATAAATGTTGTAGATTTTGAAAAAGAAAAAAAATCTGAAGATAAAAATTTAGACAAAAAAATAAAAATAAAAACATTTTAATGAAAAAAGAAAATATAAATAGTTATTATACAGATGAAGATTTAATTAACTTCAAAAAATTAAACAATTTTAAAGACTTTAAAGTTAATAAATCAAATACTAATAAAAATAAGAGTCATCCTGTTAGATATGCCAGATCTGACGACAAGCATTTCAATAAAATCATAAATATAAATAAAAATAATGAAAATTCTTTATCTAAAGAAGCCGAAGCAGCAAAACACAAAAATTATTACTATACTTCACTAGATTTTGAAAATTTTAGCAAACTTAAACAATTTACAGCATTTAACAACAATGAATCGGTAAACAATAAAACTGAAGCTGCACAAACCAATGCAAATTATACATCTAATGACGTAAATGCATTTGATCAAATCATCAAATCTAGGGGCGCTACAAAAAATGATAATGAAAACAAAAATAATTCAAAAGTTGATAAAAAAAAAATTAAAATAGTTGATTATAGTAAGTTAAATGAAAAAGAAAAAAATCTTAAAAACAAAGTAGGTATTGAAAAAATTAAAATTGTTTATTTTGATTAATTAATTTTTAGTTTATGGAATTAACAGAAAGTATAAAAAAAGTTTATAGATCGAGTGTAGATACTTCTTCAAATAAGTATCTTATGGTGCCAATTTTTATTTTCTTTTCACTATTAATTTTTGCAGTGATAAGAAGTCCAATTATAATCTCACAATCAGGTATTGGTAGTGCCATAATTCTTACTGCTCCGCTAATATTAGCAACTTATGCTTTAACATTTATTGTTATGGCCGGCCGGGGTGGAGTTGATTTGTCTATTGGTCCTTTTATGGGTTTTATAAATGTCAGCAGTATCCAATTATATGCTCATGGATATTTACAAACATCTGTTGGTTGGTTCATTTACGCTATCGCCATGGGTTTAATTTGGCAGCTGTTCTATGCTTTGGTTGTAATCTACGTGAGAGTTTCACCAATTATAGTTGCATTGGCAGGCTATTTAGCATTCACTGGAATTAATCTTGTTATTCTATCTCGTCCAGGTGGTATTGCACCAGATTGGCTAATACCTTGGGGAGAAGGCTTTACAATATTTAATGAAATATTCCTTCTGATGATTTTAGCAACAATTTTATTTTATATCATCACTCACACAGCTTTTTGGAGTCATTTAAAGTTAATGGGTTCAGATGAGCGTGCCGCTTTTACGAGTGGTGTTAAAATTAACTGGGTAAGAATAGTTGCACACTTAATAGCTGGAATTTTTGCTGCATTATCTGCAATATGTTTCACTTCCCTGGTTGGCTCTGGAGATCCTATACAAGGAACTAAGTATACACTTTTAGGAGTTACCGCATTAATTCTTGGTGGAGCGAGTCTTATAGGCGGTCGGGGCGGTGCTTTGGGGGCAATTTTAGGTGCTGGGACCCTTTATTTAATAAATTATATATTAGTTACTTTTAGATTTGAAAGATTGCAAAGTTTTGTCTCTGACTTATCCTATGGAGCTGTCTTAGTTATTGCTTTGCTTGTAAGCCTTCTTCTCCCATACGTACAAAGAGTAACTAAAGGATTGTCTGTTATGGTTTTTTTCATTCTTATGTCTTTTGCTGGTTTATTTGTAGTAATGCATTCTGTTTATGATCAACCCATTGTTGTTGAATCTGAAGTTGCAAAAGACATAGATGAAGCTTCTAAAGCATACCAAAGAGGACAAAAGGTTCGTAGATTAGATGCTACTGGAAATATTATTGTTGAAGAAGGTGAAGCAGGAACGACTACAGGAACAGGCACTACACTTGGTGGTTCATTAGCTGGTCACTCAGTTGTCCGATTTACCGAAACTCCAGGAACTTTAGTATTTTATGTGATTATTGGATTAGCGGGTCTTGCTCTTCTTTTTTATTTGCTTAATGTTCACAGGAGTCCTTCTACAATAACATTTGTAGTTGTTGTGGCTATTATGGTTGCAGGTTTGATCTTTGATCCTGAAGATAAGGAAAAAGATTTACTAAAAGATACTGAACAAATAAGTCTGCTATCAAATCAGACTAGCAGCATTGAAACTTCTTCTCCTCAATATTTTAGCCTAGAAAAAATTAATTATTTCTCAAATATTTCAGAAGGTGGTCTGATTTCAGGAACAACTTATAGCATAATTTATATTGCTGGAGTTGTTCTACTTGCTTCTTTAATCATTATAACAATGCTACCTCAATTTAGTGCGCGCGCTAAATCAACTGCTATGCTTTTTTTCCTCGCTGCCTTAACAATTGTTTTTTTACAAGGTGTTTCTTATAATAATTTGGTAGAAAGCACTAGTAAAAGCTTTTTTGGTATCCAGGGTTACGGGGTTATATTAACTATATTATTACTTTTTGTTATTACAGCTCCTTTTGTTCATTCAAGAATAAAAAATCTGACAAATGTTTATATTTTTGGATTAGGTGTTTTGGCAATTCTTGGTACTTATTTTGTTGGAGGAAATACTTTTATACCTAACGACCCTTCTCTTTATCAACCACAAATTATAAGTGAATTAAATATTGGAGATCTTTCGCAAATGAAATATGAAGGACCCAAAAGATATTTTTATGAAAGTCTAACCTCAGATTTTGCTCAAATTGCTTATAGCATAGTTGTGGTTTTTTTATTACAGTTTTTTTTATTTTTAAATATGGGACAAAAGGCTAGTTACAAACGTTTTGCTCCTTATATGTATATAGTTATCTTTGCAGGTCTTTTATGGTCTGCTATATTTTATTCTGTTGGATATTCATTTTACAAAATTATAGCTGTATTTGTTATTGGCATACCTCTTACTCCTTTGGTATGGCAATTCATGAGTGTCTACAGAGAAAAAATAGCGCGCGATAAACAATTAAGTCAATGGGAGGAAGCTAGGTAAATAATATATGAGAAAATCTACTTTTCTTTTCTTTAAAGGTTTAGGATTATTGTTTGCAGTCTTATGCGGTATAGGAACTGCAGTACTAGGTTGGTACGATGGTGCTGACTGGATGAATATAGTCACATTTTCAATAGCGGTAACAGGCTTAATATTGTGGGGCTGGTATCATTTTTCTATTAGATGGATAGATAGTGATTTAAAACAAAATATATTTTCTCAATTTCCGAAAAAAGAGCAAGTTGAAGGAAAAGATTTACCAGAAGAAGAGCACGAAGAAAATTTCTTCTTCAGAAATATTCGTGATCATAAATGGAAAACATTAGTATTTCTTTTGCTAATACTTATTTTTATTTTTGTTTCGCTTATTGCCGAAGGTTTCTTTTCGGGTCGTACCCTAGTATCTTTTTTAATATTCTTAGCATTTATCACATTAATGGGAGTTGTTGGTCAATACATAACCGCCCAAAAAAGTGTGTTTATTGGTATTTCCGTCTTAATTGGATTGTTTATAATGGGATCACTTACCATACCTGGTTTCCTTTCGCTTCTTAACATGAAAGCTATGTTGGTTTTTGCTTCATTCTTAGGTTTAGCAGTAGTAGGTCAAACCTTTGTTGCATTGTTAGGTGGTCTTGATTTATCAATTCCATTTCTCATAGGAGCATCCAACGTTGCTTTAATGTCTTTAATTACTAAAGGAGTGCCTCCATGGTTGGCTTTGCTTGCTGTGTTATTATTAGGTCTAATAGTGGGTTTAGCAAATGGTATTTTAAGTTTTAGACTTCAAGGTCAGGCATTAATATTAACTTTAGGAGTTGGTTTTTTTGTTAAGGGAGGTGTCCAAATTCTTGTGGCAATGGGTACTTTTTCAGCCGGTACAGTTTTTGGTGTTGTGCCAGATTGGATGAGAAATATTGCTTCTATGAATGGTAAAACTGTGGGACTGCCTATTCCTCCCATTATTTTAATTTGGATTGTCGCTTCTATAATTATAATTGTTGCTCTTCGTTTAACTAAATGGGGAAGAAATCTTTATGCTCTTGGGGGAAGTCGTTTATCGTCGGTAAGATTATCTATTTCCGAAAGAGGGTACTGGGTTGGAGCTTATGTAATTAGTGGTTTTTTCTCAGCACTTACTGGTGCATTACTTTTAGGTTGGAGCGGAGGTGGTTTTATAGGAGTTGGTGATACATATTTATTTTTAACAATTGCTGCAGTTGTCATTGGAGGTACTTCTTTGTTAGGAGGTTATGGTGGATACGGATTAAGTGTAATTGGAGTTTTGATTTTACAAATAATTACAACTGTACTAATTGGTTGGGGTTTAAGTTGGCAAGGACAACAGTTTATATTAGGTTTATTAATTATACCAATGGTTGCTCTATATGCTAGATCACCACACATTAGAACACAAATTTAACTGGCGAGGTTTGAATGACAAAAATTAATTGCGATATGGGAGAAAGTTTTGGAATCTATAATGCTGGTAATGATGAAGAAATAATGCCTCTAATTGATATTGCTAATGTTGCTTGTGGATTTCATGCTTCAGATCCTAACCATATGAGAAAAACTGTTGAGTTAGCAAAAAAACACAAAGTTAAAGTTGGTGCTCACCCTTCTTTTCCAGATCTACAAGGTTTTGGAAGAAGAGAAATGAAAATGCCAAAATTAGATTTAAAAAATATGATTATGTATCAAGTTGGTGCACTTAAAGCATTTTTAGATGAATTAGATATACCTCTAAATCACATCAAGCCTCACGGATCATTATATGTTATGGCTTCAAAAGATGAAGAAATGTCGAGAGCTATAGCTGATGCAGTTACACCTTTTAATGTCAGTATATATGGAATGGCAAATACTGCTCATGAAAAAATTTATAAAGAAGAAAGGAAACTTGATTTTGTTGCAGAGTTTTATGCAGATTTAGATTACGATAAAAATGGCAAGTTAGTTATAGCAAAAGGTAAAAATGCTATTTATGACAGTAATCTAGCTGTCGAACGTGCTTTAAGAGCAGTTTCAGAAAAAAAAGTTAAAACTACAAGTGGTACTGACATAGATGTAGGATGCGATACGATTTGCGTACACTCCGATACACCTAATGCTGTTGAAATTATTACAAAGCTAAAGGACGCTCTCTCAAAAAAATAAGTAAATGAAAAAAATATTAGTTGCTAACCGTGGGGAAATAGCTTGCAGAATTATTGACAGCTGTAAAAAATTGAATCTTCATTCAATTGCGGTTTATTCTGACGTAGATAAAAATAGTAAACATGTAAGAAAAGCTGATGAATCAGTTCATATAGGCGGTTCAAAAGCTCAGGATAGCTATTTATCTTCAAATAAAATAATCGAAGCTGCTCTAAAATTAAAAGCTGATGCTATTCATCCTGGGTATGGCTTTCTAGCCGAAAATGATAAATTTGCACAACAAGTAATTGATGCTGGCATTGTTTGGATTGGACCTAAACCTAATACAATTGTCTCTATGGGCAACAAAGATATAGCTAGAGATTTAGCTCTAAAAAATAATCTGCCCATTTGTCCAGGTTTAAATAATAAAGATTTACAAAAGGATGATTTAGAAAAAAAATGTAATGAAATTGGTTTTCCAATTTTAATAAAAGCAAGTGCGGGTGGTGGTGGAATAGGAATGCAAATTGTAAAAAATTACAATGAATTAGTTAAATCCATAGAAAACACTAAAAATTTAGCAAAGAAAGCCTTTGGTAATAGCGATATTTTTTTAGAAAAATTTATAAAAAATGCAAGACACATAGAAATACAAATATTTGGTTTTGGTGAAAAAAAAGCTGTCCATTTTTTTGAAAGGGATTGTTCTATACAAAGACGTTTTCAAAAAATTATAGAAGAAAGCCCAGCACCAAAAATAGAACCAACTATAATAAACAAAATGGCAGAAAGCGCAGTTAGCTTTGCTACTAATCAAAAATATGAAGGAGCCGGAACAATAGAGTTTATTTATGATATAGATGAAAAAAAATTCTACTTTTTAGAAATGAATACTCGAATACAAGTAGAACATCCTGTTACAGAAGCTATAACAAATTCTGATTTAGTGGAGATGCAAATTAAATTTGCGCTAGGTATGGATTTAGATTTAATAGAACAAAATAATATTAATCGAACTGGACATGCCATTGAATGTAGATTGTATGCTGAAGACCCTTCAAAAAATTTCCTTCCATCGCCTGGAAAAATTTCAAAACTTAAAATTCCAAATATTGGTTTAGCAAATATTAGATTAGATATTGGTGTTGATGAAGGAGATGAAATATCTTTTTATTATGATCCAATGATTGCAAAAATTATTTCTAAAGGGGCTAATAGAGTTGAATGTATTAACAATATGATAAAATATTTAAAAGAATTTGAAATTGAAGGAATTAATACCAATAAATCTTTTTTGATATCTGTACTTCAAAATAAAAATTTTGTAGATGCTAATTTTAATACTAAATTTATTGAAAACAATTTAGCTACATTTATTAAGAAAAAAGAAGATATTTTACCAACCAAACAACAAGAGGCTACTAAAATTAATCAGGAATATAGCGATAAAGATGTAAAAGCTTTTGAAAAAATTATTGCTAAAACTCCTAAGATTAAAAATGGACAAGATTATACAGAAAAAGATTTAAAAGCTTTTGAAAATATTGTTTCTTCAAAAGATAAAAAAGCACAAGCTGAAGTAAAAACTGAAGTTAAAAATGTTCCAGGTAAAATTTATGACACACCTAAATTTTTGCCTGCTGGTGATAAATATATGCTTATTGAGTTTGGTAATGTTATGAATTTAGAATTGAATTTTACTGCTCAAAACTTAGCTAAAGCAATCAAAGATCATAAAGTCAAAGGAGTTTATGAAACCTCCCCATGCTTTGCTTCAATGCTAGTACATTACGAACCGGAAGAAATAAAATTTAACGATTTAAAAAATGAACTAAAATCTCTTGTAGATTCTTTAGGTCCTGCTGATGACATAGAAATTAATAGTAGAATTTTTTCTTTTCCTACTGTTTATCTTGATAAATGGACGAAAGAATGCATTGAAGATTATTCAAGCAAAATTGCAAAAAAGAAGCCGGATCCAGAACTTATTACAGAATTAAATAATCTTGAAAGTACTGAACAATTTGTAAGGGTACATTCTGGAACTGAATATTGGGTTTCTGCTATAGGTTTTTGGCCTGGTCTTCCATTTATGATGGCTCTTGATCCAAGATGTAAACTTACAGTTCCAAAATATAATCCTCCACGAACATGGACGCCAAAAGGAACCGTGGGAATGGGAGGTGCTTCTACATCTATATACCCAGATAGATTGCCTGGTGGATACCAAATTTTTGGTATTATTCCTGTTCCAATCTGGGATACGAAAAAAAGTTTTCCAGTATTTGAAAACAACATATGTCTTTTTCAGCCAGGAGATAGAGTAAAATTTGTTCCAACAACTTATGAAGAATTTGAACGTGTGTCAAAAAAAGTAGAAGATGGAACTTATGATTATAATATTATTGAGTATCAAAAATTCTCAGTAAAAAATTATAAAAAATGGTTAACCACAATTGACCCAACAAAAAGGTTTTAATAGTTATGGTGCAAGTAATTAAAAAAGGTCTAGAAACATCTGTACAAGACTATCCTGGAAGAATAGGAACTTTAAACCTAGGTTTTCCACCTTCTGGTCCAATGGATAGTTGGTCTTTTAGACTTGCTAATGTTTTAGTGCAAAATGAACCTGGAGCTGCTGCTTTAGAATGTCAGTTTATGGGACCTACTCTTAAATTTAATAGCGATAGAATTATTGCTATCACTGGAGCTGACATGTCTCCAAAAATAAACGGAACTCCAGTACCTTTATGGCAAAGCTTAGAAGTTAAAAAAGATCAAGTTTTGGAAATGGCTTTTGCAACGGTAGGAGCCAGATCTTATATTGCTTTTTCAGGAGGAATAAATACCACACCATGGTTAGGTTCAAGATCAACTTTTCATAAAGCAGGAGTTGGTGGTATCGAAGGAAAAGCTATCCAAGATGGTCAAATTATTCCTTTAAATAAATCTAAGTCCGTTGCTGGTAGAAAAATTAAAAAAAGTTCCATACCAATTATGTCTACAAACAAAAAATGGTCAGTAGAGGTTGTTAAAGGTCCTAACGATGATTGGGTTGATGAAAACGGACATAAAATGTTTTTAAATTCTGATTGGAAACTTCAATCTAAAAGTGACAGAACTGGTTATAGATTAGATGGACCAAATTGGACATTCACAGAAAAAGCAACTCACAAAAGTTTAGAACATGGAACGTTTCCTTCAAATATTATCGACCAAGGGTATCCTGTAGGTGCAATTAATTTGGCTGGACAAACTCCAATTATATTAGTCAATGATGGACCGAGCATGGGTGGTTTTATTGTTCCTTACACTGTTCCGTCAGCATCATTTTGGAAACTTGGACAAGCTAAACCAGGAGATAGTTTTAATTTTGTTGAAATTTCAGTAGAACAAGCTCAAACATTAAGAGCTGAACAAACAATTATTTGCAGTGATGCAAGTTTAGTTTCTTCTAACGAAGAAAATATCTTAATTCGCAAAAAACCTATTAAAAAAATTGATCATATAAAAATAGTAGATTTTGATAAAGAAAAATTAGATGAAAAAATTAGAAATAAAATGATGGAAAAAAAAGGGATGAAAAATATAAAAGTTCGTTTCTTTAATTAACAAACCAATATGAAAGAATAGTTGTGGCAACTGAAGTAAAAACTACTGTCCCAGGAAATATGTGGAAGGTTTTAGTCAAAGAAGGCGATGTAGTAAAAAAAGGAGATCCTTTATTTATTATGGAAGTTATGAAAACAGAAGTTCATCACGATTCTCCTGTCGATGGCAAAGTCGTTAAAGTTAACGTTGTCAATGATCAAGAAGGTATTGATCCAGGTACAGTAGCGGTAGTCATCGAATGAAAAAAAAA
>Ga0208055_1000338_pt1 | contig 11794 bp, 9 predicted proteins | sample DeeseametaMP2159_FD_184174 | JGI IMG/M metagenome (GOLD analysis project Ga0208055, IMG submission 184174) | Marine microbial communities from the Deep Pacific Ocean - MP2159 (SPAdes) | ecosystem: Environmental > Aquatic > Marine > Oceanic | place: Southwest of Acapulco, Mexico, North Pacific...
TGCTGCGGGAGACAAAGAAAAACAATGCCAGTGTCAAAAGCAGCAAAACTCCCAGAGTACCTATAATTGCCCATTGCGCTGGTGTGATTGCATCAGTGCCTTCCGGTTTATATTCAGGAATCAACTGATCAACTCCGAGCATTTCATAACCTGCAGGAAAAGTTGCACTGATTTCTGCCGCCTGCTTCAGCTTCTCTTGTGCATTTACTGGTTCGTCACCATTCAAATCAGCCCTTGCTCCGACAAGCAGGTTTACATATTCAACCAGTTTTTCAGAAAAATCAGGACGTTCTATTTGCAATTTGTCCAAAACGATCGATTGTTCAAAACGATCCTGTGAGTTCAGTTCAGAAATTTCTGAACGAATACGCATTTCCACCTGATTCAAATTTACAGACTTGTTAACAGTTAAATTAATAATTCGATAACTAAACAGTGCTTGTACATCATTTTCTTCAGTTTTTATTTTGACTCCTGGTAGAAGATCACTATCTTTTTTGATGGGTTCATTATCCAGGACTGAATGAAGAATTACAGAAACATCGATATATTCTTCACGCAGAGTTTTACGGAGAATTTTGTGTATGCGCTCCCTTATCTCCGGTTCAGGGCGGCTGCGGCTCAATATTTCTGCATGCAGAATGTCGAAATTAAAAATTGTTAAGACAACGATACATCCCGCAAAACTCAACAATTTTTTGTTCAAAATACGAAAAATTTTCATGGACAATTTAATTTTTTTTACTTGAAACAAATAATGCCAAAAAGATTACAGTTTTTTTTACATTAAATTAACACCTCAAAATAAACTATTACTTCCAAATAGTCAAGTGTAGATACGATTGATTCTCATGTATTAAATACTGAATTAATTCAATAAACGGTATTGGAAATGCATTTGATTATTATATCAGCAGAAAATAATATGCATCTGTTTCAACTGCAAAATTAGATTCAAAAATATAAGTCAAATATTCTGTGGAAAAGGTGCCCAGAAACTATTCTCTTGCTGACACTGTTTTTTTAAGTAAACTGATCTATTGCTCGTGAGTCATTAATCCTATTAAAATACTGATATTATTCATATAAAATTGACATCTCGGCCAAAAGGGGATTTCTGAAAAAGTGCTGATATCGTATAAGACCCCTCACATATGTTCGGGATGACACTATAAAACTCGTGACCGTCGAGATCTATTACTGCTGCAGCACAATGCGTTTTACCATTAAAACAAACTATTACCTTTATTCATTACTCAAAATAGAATGGGGCTTAAGAAAAGATGTTTTTTCCATCACTGACTTGATCCGGGCTACAGATCAAAGATCTGCTTGAGTACAAGATTTGAAACATTTCCCCTGGATTCCGGGTCTATGCTGCGTCTCGCCCGGAATGACAATGGAAAGGGAATGCGGGCTACAGTATGCTCTCAAGCTTCTAAAAAAACAATAGATCCCTGTCCTCCGTGTCAGGCTGAAGAGAAGCTTCAGGAATGAATTCTTTGAGAATTTTGAGACTATTTACGTGACCATCAAATATACGTTGCAAAATAAATCCAATTAAGTTAGGCTAGGTCTCAATTTGACTTGCAAAAACAGCCAATCTATTTTAGAGATAGATTAACTAAAAAAGATTTGCCTTGAACATTATTAAGGGGTATAAAATGCTGAAATATTTTTCTATCTTATTTACACTTCTGACACTCGTTTTAGCTGGTTGCACTTTCTCTGATCCTGATCCTGAAGAAATTCAAGCACAAATGGACCAGGAACATGCCCGAATAACTGAAGAACAGGAACGTCAACAGGAGGAAGAAGCAGAAAAACTGCTGGCACAGGAATCTGCTGCTGCAGAAGAGACAGCTGTAAAAGAAGCTGAAGCCGCACGACTTGCTGCGGTTGACAAAGAGACTGCTTTGGATAAAATTGAAAAGTTACTGAAGCCGGCGAGTATAGAAGTTATTCAACCGGAAGAGCCGAAAAGTGAACCTAGTATAATTAATACAATTTCTTCGGGGCTGAAGAATCTCCTGGGCTCATCCGTTAAAGAACAGCAAGAAGAACCGAAAAAAGCTGCAGACAACGTTTCAGCTTCGGAAAAGAAGAGCACAACCAAGTTTATGCCGAAATCACCTTTGGCCATCTTTTCCGCACAAAAACTGGTTTCCTGCAAAATAGTTCCTGAAAAGATGGAAGCTATTCATAAGCGTCTGCTGAAAATAAAGGATGTGAACATTGCCGACAGTAAACTACGGGACAAGACAAATGACAAATTAATGCCGGTCATTCACTTTGACTTCGATCAAATAAAAATAAAACCGGCATACAGAGAACTTCTGCGACAGCAGAGTTCGTGTGTCATGAAGGCCCTGAAATCCCGTAATGACATGATTATACAAATTGAAGGACATGCCGATGAACGTGGGAGTGATGAGTATAACATGGCTTTGGGACATCGCAGGGCCAATGTAGTAGCTAACGCAATCAAGGCCTATCTTCCAGATTCATCACTAGCGAGAATCTTCAGTTTTGGTGAAGAATTTCCGCTCGTCCGTCTCTCCAACAAAAACGCCTGGGCCAAAAACAGAAGAGTTGAGTTCACTTTATTGCTAAAACCATAAATACGTGAATGGATTTTTTGACCCTCCCATTTACTACAGATTTTAGTAGTATTGCCTTTAGCGTTCTTGCGATACTTTTGGGGTGTTCGGTGATTGTCTGGATCACGCTGTTCATGAAGTTCTTCAGCCTCATTCGGGTAAAACATCTCCAGGCACGCGCACTAAAACTGCTGGAAAACACCCAGCGTGTGAGTGAACTCCGCCTGCGTTTCAGCAATATGCCTAAAAATCCACTTCAGGAAATGTTCGCACTTGGCGACCGTGAACTGAAAATATTCCTGAAAACAAGTCCTGAATCAGACTACGGCCATCGTAGAGAGTTGATGGACAGGCTTGAACGAATTCTTGAAGCCAGGATTTTGCTGGCAGAAAAAGATTTAAATGCAGGACAAGCCCTGCTGGCTACAATCGCTGCAACTTCCCCGTTTATAGGACTATTTGGAACAGTAATTGGTGTCATCAACACTTTCATGAGCATCGCGGAATTCAATTCAGTTGAACTGTCAGTTATCAGTCCCGGTATAGCAGAGGCACTTGTTGCGACTGCAGCCGGTCTGTTTGCTGCAATTCCTGCAACTTTAGGTTACAATTTGTTTCGTGCAACCATCCGTGGAATGACTGAGACAATGGATTATTTTGCTCTTCAACTACTGCACCACCTCCAAAAACGTTTGTTACCAAAAAAATGAGAAAATTTAGACATGCTAGAAGACTCCGCGGAGAACTTATGTCTGAAATCAACATTACCCCGTTTGTTGATGTTTTGCTGGTTCTCCTGATTTCCTTTCTCATTTCTGCACCGCTACTGACGCAGGCCATTCAAATTCAGCTTCCTAAAGGTAAATTAAAAGAACGGGTGCCTGTTTACAAAGAATCAATTCTTGCTGTTGTGAATAAAAAAAAGCAAATAGTAATCAGTGATCAAATCTACTCACTCAAAAGTCTGGCTAAATCTCTAACAAAAAATGCCAACGAATGGAAAAGGAACCTGCCTGTATATGTTCAAATGGATGAACAGGTGCCTTATGGAATTTTAATGGATTTGATGCTTTTGTTTAAAAATGCAGGCTTCCCCCAAGTTGGACTTGTTTTTAAAAAAGAATCCTAGGTCAAAGTTTTCCGGCAGGCTGAAATTATAAAAGTCTCCAACTAAAAGCTAAATGAAATTAATGATGGTTGCCGGAGAAGTCTCCGGAGATGCCCATGGTGCAGGTTTGATTCGCAGTTTGCGGAAAAAACATGACAGTGCTGATATTTTCGGTATTGGCGGTAAGCAGATGTTAAGAGAGGGGTTCCGTCCATACTTCATGCTGGACTCCCTGCAAACACACGGTTTAGTAGAGGTGGTTCAGCATCTTCCAAGGCTTTATCAAACCCTCTGGAGAATGCGTCAGGCTTTGACGGAAGAAAAACCGGATGCATTGATTTTAATCGATTATCCGGGATTCAATCTAAAACTTGCAGCTTATGCCAAAAAAACAGGTGTTCCGGTAATCTTTTTCAACAGTCCCCAAATTTGGGCCTGGCGAAAAGGCAGATTGAATACCATCAAACGTGTAGTGGACAAAATGATTGTCCTCTTTCCTTTTGAAGAAAAGATTTATCAGCAAGCCGGCGTCGATGTAAAATGGGTTGGACATCCTCTGCTGGATGAAATGCAGAGCGAAATCGATTCCGGAGCAATCCGCAAACAGTTCGGACTGCAGAAAAACATCCTGCTTATAGCAATTGCGCCCGGAAGCCGGCCAAGTGAAATGAGGAGACACCTTCCTACCCTGCTTGAAGCACTTCCGCAAATTCAACAAAAAACCGGTGAGATTCAGTGCATACTGCCTGTTGCAGAATCACTAGACTTAAAAGAAATCAGGAAACTGACAGACACATCATCCGTTCCAGTCACCCTGGTTCCGGAACAGTTTATTGAAACTATTCAGGCTTGTGATGCTGCAATAGTCGCATCCGGAACTGCTTCCCTGCAAACTGCACTTGCACTTAAACCATTCGTGATTGTTTATCAAGTTTCTCCGCTAACTTACCGGATTGCACGTTATCTGTCGGAAACTGAATATGTTGGCCTGGTTAATGTTTTGGCTGAAAAAGAAATTGTACCTGAATTACTGCAAAACAATTTCACAGTCAGTAAAGTTACTGAGATTGCAGTTCGTCTCTTGCAGGATGAGGACTATCGTGCCACAATGATCAGCCAACTGAAATCAACGCGCACAAAATTGGGTGAAGCTGGAGCATATGACAAAGCTGGACGGTGCATTGAAAATGTTCTGAGTAGAGAACCAGCCATTTAAAAACTGCAAATCAAGAATCACTGAATTCTATGAAAACTGCTGAATTATCACTCGATACCCACAATATTGCCCACCACCTGACACAAACTTTGACTGGAGTTGAAGCAGTGAAACAACTGTTTGAGGGACAGATGGGCATTGATAAGACAGTAGTACGTCAGTTATTGAGCGCAGCGCTGCACCGAGGCGGCGACTTTGCTGATATTCACTTTGAATACAGTACGCGAAACTCTGTGGTCATGGAGGATGGCATCATCAAAAACTCTGCAGTTGCAGTGGTGTCCGGAGTTGGAATTCGAGTGGTTCAGGGTGATCAAACCGGCTACGCATACAGTGAAGATTTTGACCTGAAACCAATGCTGCATGCCGCACGAACTGCCGCAGCCATTGCTTCCAGCGGTGAGGTTTCTCTGAGTGAAAGTTTTCGCTTCAATGAACTGGTTCCACGTGACTATTATCCGGTACTGGAAACTGTGACAGATTTAGAACTGGTGCAGAAAATAGACATGGTAAAACGCACTGAAGCTGTCTCCAGAGCCTATGATGAGAGAATAATTCGAGTAACTGTAGCCATGATGGATGCACTCAACCTGACACAGGTCGTAACGTCTGAGGGTTCTATTTTACGCGATACACGACCGATGTTTCGAATGAATGTTCATTGCGTTTCACAGGAAGCTGACAATATCCAAAACGGTTCTTCTGGAATCGGAGGACGAGTTGGCTTGGATTTTTTGAAGCAGAAAGACCATGCAGTGAATTTAGGAAAACAGGCTGCTTCAGAAGCAATTTTGCTTCTGGGCGCAAAACAGGCACCTTCCGGATTAATGCCTGTTATTTTAGGACCGGCACAATCCGGAATACTGCTGCATGAAGCAGTTGGGCATCCATTGGAGGCTGATTTCAATCGCAAAGGGACCTCTGCTTACAGCGGACGTATTGGTGAAAAAGTAGCTTCAGACTTGTGTTCGATCTATGACTCCGGGACTATTCCGCACGAACGAGGTGCAATAAACTTTGACGACGAAGGAGTTCCTTCTGCTGAAAATATATTGATCGAAAATGGAGTTTTGCGAAACTACATGCATGACAGGATCAGTGCCAGACACTTCCACACCAATCCTACCGGAAACGGACGGAGGGAATCATATGCGCATTATCCAATACCACGAATGACATCAACTTACTTGGCGAATGGGGAATCTGATCCGGAGGAAATAATCAGTTCTGTCAAAAAAGGGGTTTATTGTCAGGAATTTAGCGGTGGACAAGTGGATATTTCCAATGGTGATTTTGTATTCGTACCAACGGTAGCCTGGTTGGTGGAAGACGGTAAAAAAACCGTACCGATAAAAAATTTCACCTTAATTGGAAATGGGCCGGATGCAATGTCAAAAGTCAGTATGGTCGGTAACGATTTTGCCATGAGTGAGGGAATCTGGACCTGTGGCAAGGAAGGACAGAGTGTTCCAGTGGGAGTTGGACTTCCAACAGTCCTGATTTCGGAAATGACTGTCGGTGGAATGTAGAGAACAAGAATCTAATATACGTCCGGCTCAAATACAAAATACATTGGGTTTAACGTGATAGCATTCCTTTTGTTATCCCCGACTTGATCCGGACTCCATGAACCTGACTTTGTCGAAAACGAGCTTTGAAAGGCCCCCCCGGATTCCTGGTCTGCGCTTCGCCAGTTCAACTTTTTATTTCCAAGCCAAATTGGTTCTTATTCTTTCTTGAGTTTATCTGCAGTCAGGTTTGAAATTTCACAACTAAGTACTGCAAGCTCAAGACGATCTAAAATATGTTCATCAAGGAGTGATTGATAATTTACCTCAGTACCAGATCCGGAACTTGAAACTGAATTAGTCAGCTCGTTTTTTTCGACAAACAATTTTAGTTGTTTCGCTAAATGAGTGGTTTGTGATTTGATTTTCTTTAGTTGAGCAGATGCTTTTATCCAATCTTTAGAAAAACGTGCCATTTCAGCAAGTTTATTAAAACTAAAGCTATCGTCAGTTTTAACGTGCTTGCCCCATAATTCTCCTAAACCCAGAGAGCCAGCCTTATCACTCATCCTGTCCATGAAGGACTGATTGTTTTTAAAAATATCAAACAGATCAATAGTGATGATCTTTTCCTCTCCAGCTCCCTTACTTATTGGGCGTTTCAATTCTTTAAGTCTCAACTCACGAATCTTAATATCCTTGAGAAATCTTTTACGGGCACTAGTTTGTAACTGATATTCATCTTCATCATCAAAATGTGATTTTTCCATTTTGTTAATGACACGCATTACCTCCTCCAATTTTTCTTTGACCACTACTAAAGCTTTCTCTTCAGCTGCAATTTTTCCTTCTGCCTGGTCTTTCTGCTGAACTTTCCTCTCTTCTTTCTTACTGATAATTGCTTTTTTGCGTAATGCAACTCTGACAGGAAAAGAGTCTTCAGTGAATTTCCATGAGTTAAAAAAAACAATTTCAACATGTTCAAAGTCCGGCGAATTAAAAATGAATTCTTCAATATTGGCTTTAGCAAACTCGTCCTCAGCATGTGCATTTCGAAACTCCTGTATCTTTTTTGAAAGTTCACTTGTAGACATAAATGAAAGGAATTTCCGTTTAAAATCAAGGGCAACAAGACCATCAATTGTACGCTTTTCCATATCATCGATGATCATCACGTGAACCAGGCCCTTCATCAGACCGTCTAAAACTGCAATTCCAGTGATTTTTTCAATAGATGTACTGAGAATATAGCCAATTCCTTTGTAGTAAGGTTTTTCAACCTGAGAAATTTTCTGCTCAAGACGGTTTTCTAAATCCTCAAACTTTTGTATCAATTGCTGTTTGCCGCGCAAAACAGCATCAATCAAAGCCAACTTTACAAAAGCCTGGTTTTTTACCTGATCTTTACATTGTTGCTGCACTTCCTTGTAGCGCCCAATTAATTTTGTCAGCTTCACTGAATCACTTGAAGGCAATTTTTCCATCTGCAATTTTGGCATGCCCGGAACACGGAAAATCAAACCGAGACTGCTCGCATCATGAGCTTTCCCTTTTGGAATATCTCCTGGAAAGCTTAAAATCCAGTGAAATTTTTTCTGCTTCTCTTCTGGATAATTCGTTTCATCAACTGCAACTGTTACACCTGAATCATGTAAGCGATCCACCAAAGTCTTCATGTAAATTTTGCGCAGATCTTTTCTGAGAAGCAGCAGGATTAGTTTCTCTTTATTCCCGTTGCCTTCCTGATCCCGTATGTCTTGTGCTTGGTCAGCCATATTTGCATTACTCATCATCCAGATGAAAATGAGTCATTGCCTCCTTGGTAAGAATTGCACGATCATCAAAAGTGGCTTTGAGTTTAGCTGAACTTACTTTCAGTTCCTTAAACTCTTCAGTACCTTCTTTAAGTTTTCCATCAGTGTCATAGTTGTCCAAAAATTTCATATACTGTGCAGCGGACTGTAATTCATTTAGGTAGATTTTAATCTGAAATAATAATACACATGTATGTAGAAGATGGAGGGCTTCCAGACTTTCAAAAATGGATTCCAATGTATCAACAGTTTTTTTCAAGTTTGCTTCAGCAGCATCCCTGTTCTTGGATTCCATCAACATTTCTGCTTGAATCATCAGCATTGAAGCTTTTTTACGGAGAGCTGCACCTTTCACGTTGTCATTTGAAGCAATGCTGGCCATTTGTTCAAAGGTTGCAATTGCCAAATCATATGAAAGAATCCCCTGCTGTATGTCTCGTTCTTCCCCGTAAAACGTTTCTCCTATGTCCTGTGCTTTTTTCAGCAATGGTGCAATTTTTTCTTCCCAGCCTTTGCTAAACTCCTCTACTGAAAATGTTGGCTCAGATGTCTTCTGACGTTTAAAATGTTCTTTGTCGTTACTGGAGAAACCGCATTTAGAGCAGGAAGCAACTTGAATGAGATTAAAATCACAAAATTTCAACTCACCTGCAGACCTGACAAAAGAAGATACACCAAAAATATTTGGATCAGTTATCATACTTTTGGAGTGCAGGACATAGAATTTGATCTTTGGATTATCGCAAACATAACAATCCAAAAAACTACCCAATAGTGAATCTTTCTCTGTATCAAAAAATCCGCCGTCTGAAACTACAGCATAATCTTCAGGATGCATAATCTGCATAATTCCATGATCTTCAAATAATCTTTGCTCAATATGTGCTCGTACCACATAACTGCCTTCATCAAATTTAACCTGATGTTGTTTTTCCATTTTGCAGTCAAGAGGATCCCAGTGTTCTTCATTTCCTTTTAATGGAAGTTCAGAATGGACACTCTTAAGAACATAAAGCATTATTTTTACTTTTGGCATCAGGGCTTTTCCCAACCGAAATGTGACTCCAGTTTCATCAACTTTTGTCAAACTCACTTTAGTCTTTAAACTCCCTGTTTCTACAATTGCTTGGGGCAAGTCTCTCTCCAGAAGTGCACGGGCGCTTTTCCATAGTTTGTTCAAAATTTCATTATTAAAACTCAATGATCTTCCCGCTAAGAGGAAATAACTGATTTCTTTTGGAGATAAATCAGCATCTGCGACCATCAACTGTGCAAGATATTTAAGCATCAGGAAAGCTTGCTTTGGGTCTATATCGAGGGGGCCCAACTCTGGAGGATTGCCATTTTTAATGATAACCATCAATTTATCAATTTCATCTTTGTCATCCATAAAATTGATGGCCTCCCGGAGAAAACTCATTTCAGACTGATCTGCATGACCATCAGCAACAACCATTCCTGCAATAGAGTTAGCAAACCACATTTTTTCTTCCGCTGACATTTCATCTAAATTTGGTAACTGCATGCTTTTTTTCTATAAAATTAATTTACTGACTTCCATTTAAAACCCGTAGCTAAAGCCTATCAAATAACCAGTTGAACCAAGGCGTTGATCACCGGATCCGCTGCCGCTGGAACTGTCAATGGTCAATATTCCTGCCTCGGTCCAAAAGTCATCTGATATTTCCATTCCGATTCTGAATTCAGAGACTAAAGAATTCCCCTGTTTACGCTGACTTCCAAGACTATACTCTGTATTTGCCAGTCCCATGCCGGCACTTATTTTCCATGATTCAGACAGTGAGTGCTGAGTTTTTGCAATGACACCCAGATGCCTGGTGCTGGATTTTGCACTGCTTCCGCTTGAACCAAACATCCGAAAGGATTGTTCTGAAAGGAAACCTTTTACTCCCCAACCGTCATTGTACCACCACTCGCCCCAAAAAACACGATTGCTCAAGTTCAGCTGATTGCGGAACGCGCCGTAATGCGGTGTGCCGAGTATCAGCAAATCCAGGCCTGCCTGCCAGGTCGGTAATTTTCTGCCCACACCACCAAAAATTGTGGGAGTTTGAGAAGATTGTTCTTCATAAAGAGTAGAGATTGATTCAGGTTCAGTTAATTTAGCGGGATCTGCAGCCTGACTATTGCTGGTCAAAAGAATCATCAGACCCGCATAAAACAATCCTGAGTAATATTGAACATTTTTAAAATTCATTTTTTCTTTACATCTAAGCCTCAGGATTCCAGGCCGGTTTGCGTTTGCTGAAAAAAGCATCGATCCCCTCTTTGATTGACTCAGATTCCCAGGCATTTGCCAGCTTTTCAATTGTAGCACTACGCACATCTGCCGGCTCTTTTCCCCGGACTTCTGCGATGAGTCGCTTTGTAGCCGAAACTGCTTCCGGAGCACAGCGCAGCAGTTCATTTATTTCTTTCTCAATGGCCTCATCCAGTTTATCAGCAGAAACAGCTTTGGAGATCAAACCCAAATTAACAGCTTCTTCTGCGGAAAAACGATGTGCGTTTAACATAACACGCCTTGCATTTGACGGGCCTATACGCCGCAGGACAAATGGTGAGATCGTGGCCGGAAGCAGACCCAGCAAAACTTCGGTCAATGAAAACAAGGCTCCTTCTACTGCAACTGCAATGTCACAACAGGCAATCAAGCCCACGGCACCTCCAAAAGATAAACCATTGATCCGTCCAATTAGTGGCTTGTTGAGTTGGTCCAGTTCTCCAAGCATTTCTGAGAGTTCCGTTGCCTCTGCTATCCTGTCCTCTCTTTTTTGTCCTGCGATTTCCTGCATCCAGCGCAGGTCCGCTCCGGCGCAAAAAGACTTTCCGGAACCGCTCAGAATAACAGCCCGTATCTCCGGATCTGCATTTAATTTTCCAACAACTTTCCGCAGTTCACGTATCATCTCCAGACTCATTGCATTGTGAACATCCGGACGGTTCAAGGTCAAAGCGGCAATCTTGCGTTCGTCTATCTCTAAAATTAAGGTTTTATAATCCATTTTATTTTTGCTGAAATTACTTGAAACTGAAAAGTGGTATTATCCACTTTTCAGCAATAACGGCAAGTTTTTGCTGGAATCGGTTTTAAGAAAAAATTAACAGAGGAGTTGAACCACCTCCCTGCTCAGGAAGAACTGGGAGATGGTCGAAAAAAGCTGAGTTTATTCTAAAGTTGGAGATGGTTTGGTCGGCTGCGAACCATATTTAGAGAGGTAGTTTGAAATACTTTCCAGATTACTGGTGATGCTTGCTCCTGAACCACCGAAGGTGGTGGTGGAGTACGATGAGTTATCAAAATCACAAGAAGTTGTGGGAGCAAAAGTAATATTATCCTGAATAGATTTCCAGACGTTGGCAGTGCTGGCATAGCTCAGTTTCTGACGCTGAATCTTTGCAACACCAGTATGGTTGTTCCCTGGTCCGGCCCAGTTGCAGATCATCCGGTCAATATTCGTACTACGATACTTGTTGGTTCCACTGCTGTTGTCCGGATGCGGATTAAAACCAAAGAAAGCATTACCGGT
>Ga0208055_1000359_pt1 | contig 11545 bp, 7 predicted proteins | sample DeeseametaMP2159_FD_184174 | JGI IMG/M metagenome (GOLD analysis project Ga0208055, IMG submission 184174) | Marine microbial communities from the Deep Pacific Ocean - MP2159 (SPAdes) | ecosystem: Environmental > Aquatic > Marine > Oceanic | place: Southwest of Acapulco, Mexico, North Pacific...
GAAAGTCAGAAACAAGGTTTTGAATATTGCCGGATGATACGGAGTCAAGTTTTGAATTTTGAATAACAAGGTCCTGAGTTCTCCAGGCACCGTAACCTAAGCCGAAGACCCACAAAATTAAATAAATGGTTGAGGCTATAAATAAGGATTTGCGGTTTCCAGTTCCTTCCGATTTCCAGCGCCACCAGTAGAGCAGCAAAAATGAGAATCCGGCGCTGTAGAGAAGAAGTCCGGAAGCACCAAGTATATCTGCGGCTTGCTCAAGCCATGGAAATTTAGAAAAAGTCAATCCGCCATAATTCCATTGAATCAGCCTTGGATACCATGGATCAAGAGCGAGAACAAATGCGAGCCGTACGATTAAATCCCAACCGCTGCGTTGACGGATGAAAAGTAATGGGATTCCAAAATATACAAAAAGCTGTAATCCAACTTCCAGTCCATATCCAACGGCAGTAATCAGCAGTGCCGCAAACCAGGGAATGTGGCCGAAAACATTGATACTGCTAGTAATCCAATATCCACCGATCGAAGCAGCAATACTTCCGGAAAACCAGCAGACTGCAAAAAAAAGCCCGGCCCGTTTTTGGAGTGAAAACAGCCTGTTTTTATTCAGTTGATCGAGTACTGCCAGCAATGGGAAAAAAGCCAGTATTCCAACCCAGTTAGTGCCAAAGCCCGGGGCACTCAGGCCGAGCAAAATGCCGGAAATGAGGCTTCCTAGCCAAAACAGGGATTGCGTATTTGGTATTTGGTTTTTGATTTCTGGAGAAATATTCATGGTTTTTTACAGCAGACTTGCAAGCTGTTTTCTTTAGTGCTTAAAATGGTATTAATATTTTTTTATTGCAAATGTTTCTCCAGTTTTTAGCAGCAATTATTGTAGATCTTATGATTAGTTTAACACCATACTCTCTGGAAAACCCAGTTGAAGTTTCAGGGGAAGATTATAATAAGCTGGTCCAAATGAAGGAAAAAGGCTGGAGCCATTGTGATTCAAAAGAGGAGTGCCTCGCAAAACTGCATTATCTCCGTTCTGGATTTTCTCAAGGCAAAATTTCTATAGGAGATTTCAATGAGCGAGAAAAAAAACTGGTGATCGGCTACTGGAATAGAGGGAGCTAAAATTCGGTTTTGGGTACAAGTCCTCTGCTTTAATATCATAAGTGATCATCGCAATAGCTTGGCAAGCTCGTTGTTTCCGGATGCTGTTGCAAATGTAAAGGCACTCTTTCCTTCGGGCGTCAGTATTTTGTGAGACGCACCAAGTTCAAGCAGATTTTTAACGAGCTTCATCTTTCCGTGTTTTGCTGCAATCATCAGTGCTGTTTCCCCATTATTGTTTATAGAGTCCAGTAAAATTTTAAGTGAGAAAAGCACCTGCATTTCCGTTGGCACACCTTCTTCGTTTAGTTTTAAATTCGAACTGGTTGGTATGTTCCTATTTTCAACATCACTCATTGCCAGCAGGTGCCAGATACCGTTGCCGTTGGAATCAGTTTGAATTCCACTTTGTCCGGAGTCCAAAAGCTGTATCACAACCGAAAGGTGATTGTTTGTAGCTGCAAGCAATAAAGCTGACCTTTGTGAAGTATCTGTTAACGCTGGATTTGCCTCGGCAGTGAGCAGGAGATCCACTGTTTTCTTATGACCATTCAAAGCAGCGACCATCAGAGCCGAGTGGTGAAAAATAAGCTCTGTCTCATCTACAATTGCTCCGGCTTTCAAAAGTGTTTGCAAAACGTTGTTATGGCCGTTTCTTGCAGCTTGTATCAAGGCAGTTCCACCTTCTCCTCCTAAATCAATTGCGTTAATGTGCAGATTTGCGCCTTGTGCAAGCAGCATCTCAACTACTAACAGGTGTCCAGTTTGGGCTGCCCTCAATAAGGCAGTTTTTTCAGTAATATCTTCAGAGTGCAAATCTGCTCCATATTGAATCAGCAACCTGACTATCTCACGAAAACCTTTTGAAGCTGCAAGGATCAATGCCGATTCTTTCCAACGATTTCTACTCTCAACTTTTGCACCATTATCAAGCAATATTTTAACGATATCTAAATAACCGTGGACAGCAGCTGTCATCAAAGGTGTGTTTACTAAAAAATCTGCATTTTCAAGTTCAGAATTCAGAGAGCCTGTTTTAGTAGAGTTGATCAGTAGATTTACCATTTTTGCTTCACCGGTCAAAACTGCAGACATCAGTGAAGTCTGTCCCTGGGCATTTTGCAATGCGGAATTTGCACCTTTCTCCAGAAGAATTTTGGCTGTTTCCCAGTGTTTTCCCTGACTGGCAAGATTTAAAGGAGTTTCGTTATGTGGAGACAGATAATCAATTTCCGCACTTTCTTCAAGTAAAAATACAACCATATTTTTGTATCCTCTACGTGCAGCATAAAGTAGATCCTGATTAATGTCGGCTCCATGAATAATCAACATTTTTGCAATTGAGAAATGACCTTGCAGTACTGCATGTGCAAGTGCGGATTTTCCGTAACCATCTTTCAATGTATAATTTGCACCTTTAGTTAACAATACACGCACTACGGTATCGTGACCCTGAGATGCGGCCCAAATAAGCGGGGTAGAACCATCAGAGCCAAGCTTATCAATATTTGCTCCGTTATCAACCAAAAAGCTAACAACATCAGTGTATCCTTTATGAGAAGCCCAGGTTAGTGCTGTCCAACTATCCTCATCTTCTGCAGTAAGATCTGCTCCATTCTGAGTGAGAAATTCTACAGTTTCGAGATGTCCACTCCCCGCAGCCAGCATTAGTGGGGTCCAGCCGGAAACATTGGGACTTTTTCCATTACGACTGTTTATATTTGCTCCACCTTTTAGCAGAAGTTCTACGATTTTAGCATGACCGTTATTTGCTGCCCACATCAAAGGAGTCCATCCTTGAGAATCACGGACTCCTGTATTTGCGTGTAACTCCAGCAATGTTTCAACTACTTTGAATAGTCCATGGGAAACGGCATAAAAGAGGTTTTCATGGTTATCAATTTCATTATTGCTTAGAAATCGAACCATTGAGATACGTTGTTGTTCGGCTGCATACATCCATGCGGTTCGTCCGTAGCGGTCTCTAAAATCAAGTCGCCCCTGTTCTCTGAGCAGGAGCTTTACTATTTTCATATCTCCTTTTCCTGCTGCAATCATTAATGCGGTTTTTTCAGCAAAATCCTGAGCATTCACTACCGCCCCTTTCTCGAGCAGGGATTTTGTTAATTCAAAACTTCCTTGAGAAACTGCAGCCATAAGAGGGTTGTATTTTTTTTGGTCAGCAGTGTTGATAGTAATTCCGTACTCGATCAAAAAATTTGCCGTTTTCAAATGATTATTGCTTAGAGCCAGTAACAAAGCATTTGCACCTTGTTTGTCAATTGCCTCTACATTAGCTCCGGCGGATAACAACCTCTTTACAGTCGATTCCCTACCATACATTGCTGCCAGCAGCAGTGGTGACCTTTGAAACTCACTCTCCAAATAATTTATTTCTGCACCGGCATTCAAGAGTAATTCAGCAATATTTTCATGGCCCGCCCTAATGGCCCAAATTAAAGCAGTTGAACCGTTAAGTGAGGCTAAATCTACTTTTGCGCCGCGCTTTAGTAAGTGTAGGACTATTTCAAAATGCCCGTTCTGAGCTGCATACATAATAGAGGACATCCCCAAATCGTCCTGGAAGTCTGCTCTTGCACCATGTTTTAATAAAGTTTTGAGAACTTCAAATTGTCCTCTGTGTGCGGCGAACATTAATGCCTTCCACTTTTGATTAGTTTCAGCATTCGGGTTTGCACCTTGCAGGAGTAAATATTGTAGCGTATCAAAGTGTCCTTTCTTTGCCGCCTGAATCAAAGCCGTATTGCCTTGAGTATCCGTATCATTCAGGCGTGCACCTTTTTCTACAAGCAATTTTACTATGACTAGGGAACCAATTCCGGAAGCAAATATAAGCGGAGTCACTCCGTGAAATTCTTCGGTTCCTCTAATATTTACGCTTACACCTTGTGCCAAAACCTGCTCTACTGCAGGCACACTGTTAAGAATGGCTAACATCAGGCGAGTCCAGTCATCTCGATCTTCTGTGCTGATTAAGAAATTTTCCAAGCGGTGACTTACCTTGGAATCAGTTTTATTTGTGGAAGTTTGCGCAAAGGCCGGAGAAGGTAATGAAAATCCGGAAGGGAGAAAAATTAGACCTGCTGCCTGTGTGTAAATTAAGGAAAAAAGAGGGAATATACGGATAAAAGATACCAGTGAGGAACAGAATTGAAAATTCTGAAACTTCCGGAACATCCAGGATGGATAGTCCTTACTCATTGGAGGGAACATTGGTTGTAGAGGAAAAACCATTTGCCGGTTTCTCATCAGTTGGATCTATACGGCCGCTGATATTGAGTAAAAGACCTGTTAAGAACATGGTTACCACAAGAGATGTTCCACCGTAGCTTATGAATGGAAGTGGCAAACCTTTAGTTGGAAGGAGACCTATAACAACAAAAAGATTGATAACAATTTGCAGGCTTAGAATTGTAGTGGCTCCAAAAGCCAGGTGTTTTCCAAATGTATCTTGCGCATTCCAGGCTATCCAGTAACCTCGCCAAATAAAAACGGAAAATAGAATAATCAATACACAAATCCACAAAAACCCTAATTCTTCTCCAATGATGGCAAAAATAAAATCTGTGTGAGCATCAGGCAGGAAAAGGCGTTTTTGAAGGCTTTCTCCCAGGCCCTTACCAAGCCACCCACCTGTTCCAAGAGCAATGAATGACTGGATAATTTGGAATCCGGAATTTTGCGGATCATCCCAGGGATTCAAAAAAGAGAGCATTCTCCGTACGCGATATGTGTGTGATGCAATCAATAATCCTGCAATAACACCCACACCTAACAGGCTGGTGGCAATTTGAATGGGACTGCCACCGCCGACATACAGCATCAGTAAGACTGTTGTTGCTAACAAAATTACTGTCCCAAAGTCTGGTTGCAGCAAGACAAGAAAGAGATAAATACCTGTGACAATAAAGTTTGGTGTCAACCCGCGGAAGAAAAAAGCCAGCAATTCCTGCTTTCTTTCCAAATATGAAGCCACATAGATAATCAAAACTATCTTCAGCAATTCGGCAGGCTGCAAACTTAACGAACCTATACGCAGCCAGCGGCGTCCTCCCTTAACCTCATGTCCCACTTCAGGAATCAAAACCAGAATCAGTAAAATCAACATTACCAGCATTAACCAAATTGAAAATTGCTGCCATTTGTGATAGTTCACGTACAGTGCAACTCCCAAAACTACAAGTCCTGCCAGTATGTGCATCAAGTGCCGGTATAAAAAGTATTGACCATCATCGTATTGAAGGTCAGCATAAACACCACCTGTACTGTAAATCATCACTGTTCCCCAGGAGAGCAAAAATAATGTTGCTCCAATCAGAGGAAGATCATAGCGAGTATGCATAAATATTATTTTGTTTTCAACCTGGAATACTTTTAAAGCAAAATAGCTAACAAATTTTTAAGTATAACGTCCTTATGAAGAAGATTCAAATGCACTTTTTACGAGTTTTTGCCGCAAGGACTCAAGATATTGCGGATTTTTTTCACGTTCCGAAATAATTTCTATTACTGCAGATTTGTTTGCTTGAATTGCTTTTGAATAATCTGTCTCAAAAGCACTGATCGAACCAGGGTTAAAATAATTCAAATTAAACATTGAAGAAACTTTCCGGAAATTATAATCGTGTGGTGCAGCGAAAAATGGTTCGAAAATATCTGTCTGCCGGGCAACAGGAAGGAATGAAAAAATACCTCCTCCGTGATTATTGAGTAAAACCAGCAAAACTGGTTCAGGAGAATCTGTGAGTAGTTTGAACGAATTAAGATCGTGTAAAGCTGACAAGTCGCCAATAAGCAATGTGACCGGCTTCTGCATTCCTGAAGAGTATCCGCATGCTGACGCTATAAGGCCGTCAATTCCACTGGCGCCCCGATTGAGTGCTATTGGAATATCCGCTCCTTTTTCAGAACCAACCATGTCCACTGCACGGACTGGGAGGCTGTTTCCGACGAAAAAACCATGAGTTTCAGGTATTATCTGAGTCAACCTTCGCACCAAAGCAAATTCATTAATCTTCTCATTTTCTGAATTTGTGGAAAAATGTTTCTCTATCAAATCACCAGCCTTTTCTGATGCCTGAAGCCATTTCTGCGTTTTTGAACGGTTAACGACTGACCTTTTATCCAGTCGCAATTCATGCACTAGATGCTCACAAAATTCTGTAATATCAGCCTCTATTATCCAGCGAAAATTGTGAGACTGATCGTGACGTTCAGAATGGTCTGCGATCCAGACCATTTGAGAGGGAGGGGTCTGTTCCCAGCGCGTAAGCCAGCGTTTAGATGTAGGTGGAAAACCAATGTGCCAAACTGCTTCAATGTCCCAGTTTGAACTGATAAGATCATCATGCAGAAGTTGATCATAGTAAGTTATCCTGTTCGAACAATTATTCCCCAGACGTAGTCCGGAAGTGACATCTGCAAATACCGGCCAACCCAATTCTTCTGCAAGTTTTCTGAGGGAATCAAGTGAGTTTGAAGGAACACGTCCGATGCTCAAGATTCCGGATTCAGGACGGCTTTCAATCAATTCCAATATTTCTTTTTTTGGCAGGATTTTTCTTGAAATCGCAAAGTGAACGTAGCAGTTTGTTTTCGGCGGCAGTAGTAAATCTATACTTTTTTCAGCCTCATTTTTTTCAAAGAAAGGTTCGCGGAAAGGTAAATTCAGGTGTACTGGTCCGGACAAGGGACGCTGTGTTTTTGATAGAGCATGGTTAATTGTGGAGAGCAAGGATGCGGGAGTGAACTCCGGTCCGGGACATCCTGGATCAAAAAACCAGCGGACGTGTGTTCCAAAAATGTGAGTCTGGTTAATAGCCTGATTGGCTCCGGTATCTCGAAGTTCTGGCGGTCGGTCAGCAGTCAGTACCAGCAGAGGAATTTGCTCAATTGAAGATTCGATAACTGCAGGCAAATAATTTGCGCCGGCAGTTCCGGATGTGCAAATCAAGACTGCCGGTTTCCCGGTTGCTCTGGCATGACCGAGTGCAAAATATGCGGCTGCACGTTCATCGTAAAATACAACAGATTTTGCCAGGTCATTACGGGCAACCGCCGCAGTCAAAGGTGTGGAACGTGATCCGGGCGAGATACAAAAACACAACGTACCATGCCGTACTAATTCCTCAATAATCCATTCTCCCCAACATTCATTCCAGTTCACGATCGTCCCAGTAAAGATTTCCAGCTTTGGAGTTTGACTTCTATCTCCCTCCACTCTTCTTCCGGAACTGAACCTGCAACGATTCCAGCTCCTGTATAGACTCTTAAAGTGCGTCCGCATAACAGTCCGGATCGAATTGCAACGGCAAATTCAGCCTGATTACGGTTTATCCAGCCAACAGGACCCGCATACCAACCTCTGTCAAATGGCTCCAACTCCCGGATAATCTCACGAGCTTCCGGATCAGGTGTTCCAGAAACTGCCGGTGTCGGATGGAAAGACGGAAGCAAATCGGAATCATTTACATTCGGACGCAGGATCCCCTGTATCCTGCTAAGCAGGTGTTGAACATGCCGCAGGGCTAGGCGCTCCAAGTAAGACAAGCGTTTTGTTTGCCGGCAAAATTGCTTCAGTACACGTTCCATTCGATCTAAAACCATTAAATGTTCACGCTGTTCTTTTTCACTGTTACGTAGTTCGTCTGCCAAACGTTGATCATCTTCAAGTGTTTGTCCGCGGGGACGTGTTCCGGCAATTGCTTCACTCCCAATTTGTGTTCCCGATCTTCGGTAAAGCAGTTCTGGAGTGATCCCCAAAAAGGCTTTATTGGGAGCAAGCTGAAAACAAAAATGAAAAGCTTGTGGTGCGTGACGTCCCAATTGGAGCAGTAGTTCGGTTGGGTCATAGTCACGGGCCAAACTGAAAACTGCAGCTCGTGCCAAAACCACTTTGTCTATTTTGCCGCTGGAAATGTTTTCAAGTCCTTGCTCAACCAGGCGACACCATTGTCGATATTCTGGAAGATCGTGCCGCTCCAGTCCAATCAGCGGATTATCTGGAATGATGACATCTTCCGTTCGCAGAGACTCCAGCAAATTTTGCAACGGCTGAAGCTTGGAATTCTTTTTATCACCTGGAAGGAAATTACAGGCCAAAGTTACATTTTCCTCGATAATGCTTAATTCAACCAGTGGTATAGTAAAACGTGCGGTTCCCCAAGTTTCCCACTCTGGGGAAATTGAAGCTTTGGAGTCAAAACGCATTCCTCCGTAAAAACGGACTGTTTCAGGAGAATCCTGTAAAATTTTACTAATAACTTGCAATATATTTTCGTAACCATCCTTCCCGTCTGCAATCTCAAGGGCTGTACCAATACCGGCAAATTGTTCTTTTTGCGAACGGTTTTCCCAATAAATCTTCTGTGAACAATCCTGTAAGGTTAGCCATTCCAGAGGATGAGCCGACTCTAGAGAAGCTTCCAGACGTACAACTCCAGAGTTTTCAGGGATTGGTTTATTTTGGGAATTATCCCATTCTTTGACTTGTTTTAGTAGGAAACAGCGGGCATCCTCAAGCGATTGAAATTTTTCTGGTTTCACTTTTAGATTATAATCAATGGATGGTTGGTTTGCAGGCAACATGTACAGTGGAAGCCCCAAAAACGAAATCGTGTATTTCAACCTGCTGGAATCCTGCTTCAAACATTAGGCGTTTAAGTAATTCCTGGTTAGGATATTCAAGTGAAGAATTTGGCAAATATTGAAACATATCCTGTCCGGGCATCAACAAATTTCCGATCAAAGGAACGATACGGAAAAAATAAAAGTTATTTAGTTCCTTAATAACCGGTAAACGAACTTTTCCTACATCCAGGCTGACCAAAACCCCGCCTGGTTTCAGCACACGCAAGATTTCTTGCAGGCATCCGTTCAGGTTTGGAACGTTTCGTAAACCGTACCCAATCGTGACTGCATCAAAATTTGTATCCGGAAAAGGGATTTCCATTGCGTCACCCAGCAGATATTGAATTCCTGAATTATTGCTGCTTTTGGATTTGGCAATGTTGAGCATTTTTTGCGAAAAATCAAGACCTGTCACTTTGGATGCAGGATATTGACGTAATACTTCTCGAGCGATATCGCCGGTTCCACAGCACAAATCCAGGCAGTGTTCTTCCGGGTGCAGTCCAGTTTGTCGTACCACGAACCTTTTCCAGTAGCGGTGCATTCCAAAAGTGATAAGATCGTTGAATCGATCGTATTTTTGAGCAATTTCATCAAACTTTTGTTCAACGTAGCGAGATTTTTCATCAGTTCCTGGAAGTGTGTAGGTCATCGATTTTTATTTTAAAGCAGCTTTTTAGGAGGTCAAGAGTGAGGAATATTTTTCAGTTAATTCTTTGAGGTCCAGTCGGTAATAACTTCCCAAACAGCGGAGTTTGAGAATTTCTTTTTCTATTTGTTCAACTGCTGAATCCATCTCAGAAGCACAGGCATTCACGTCCGCAATCCTGTGACCCATTTCGTAATTTTGATGATTTGCCATATACAGTTGACCGTCCTCTTCATCTACTTCATTCCACCACAAGTCACACTCAAGAGGTGCTGAAACTTCAACCGGTAATTTTGGTACAGAAGGAACAACGTAAGGATAGCCGTATCCTGCTAATGTAAGAGTGCAGCCAAAAAATTTCTCCGGATGCCAATCCAGTACAGGGACTTGATCCCGGACGACTTTCAGCAAAACATCAACCGGGTTTTTTAGCATCCTCAACAGAAGCGCGGTTGTAGTCACACCTAAACGAATGTTGTATTCAATTGCATGCCAGGTTCCTTCTTTGCGTATTGCAGTGACCTGGAGCGGTCCGGTGTAGCCTGTTTGTTCAAACCAGGGCTTTAGAGGATGAATTAATTCTCGAGCTAAACCAAATTTATCATCCGGATCCTGTTCTACAATTCCGGCCAAAGGTGCACCTGCCAATGGCCCCATATCTCCGGTAAAAGCACGTTTGTATTCCTGGTTTGTAACCAAACTGCGTATCTCTCCGCCACTGATAAAAACAAAATGTCCGGCCTCCTCTTTTCCAAGATACTCCTGTAAAAATAGACCTTCTGCATAATCCACGCGCTCAATCCAGCCCAGCGTATCTTCCGGGCTTTCACAGATAATGGCGTGGACTGGACTGAAGGGAGAGCAAATGGGATTTTTCAAAACATAAGGCCGCGGATCGTCCTGCATCAACTGCCGTGCCTCAATGCGGTTCTGTACATGGTAGGAGACCGGCACTGGAATGCCATATTTCCGGCACAACTCCGAAGACTCCTGTCGTGAAATTTCTATCCGCATTGCATCTCCGACAGGACTAAAAATCGGCCAACCCTGCTTGACCAGGTCTGCAGCCCAAGGCTGTTCTGCCCAGGCTACTGCCTGTGGAATTATCAGGTCAGGTTTAAATTTTTCAATCAGGGGTAAAGGAGACGGATGATCTTCAGTACTCCAGGTTTGACCGACTATTTTGGGGCCGAAGTGACTGTAGGGTCTTGTCAGGTAACAAGCGGTTTCTGCGCCATCTTCCCGAAGGATAGTTTGTACTGCATGCGCAAAAGCACCCACACCCAATACCATCACACGAGAAGTCATATTAATTTTAATTTAGTAGAAAGTACAGAACAGCTAATCTTCCAAAATTGGTGCCGCCAAATATGAAATTTATGGGCTGTTAGTTTTGATAAAAAAGCTTTTTTAATGAAGACAAATTCTAGCATATAAAGAGACATTCTCCAAGTCGTCTCTTATTCCTCAATGATTACTGCCGCAGGTGTAGGTACTGCAATTGACTTGAAGACACAATGTTGTTTGTTTAGCCTTAAATGACTTTTGAGAGGCTCATCCTGGATAAAAGATTATTGAAAAACGGTAGAATGCATAACGCTGGTATGTAATATTTTCTATAGAAAAATGAATTAGATTTTCTAAAAAGTGGATACTTGGTTAAATGATTTTTCTTTTCTCTAAATTTAAATGTCCCACTTTAGGGTTAACTCTTACCTGAAAATTCCAATGGTCAATAAAAGTACAGTCTGGTGGCTTAGCGGTATAATGCTGCTTGGAGCCTTGTTTCGCTGGTCGATTTACAACTTAGAGCCTCTGTTTATGGATTCAGCGTATTATGCTTCCTTAGGACGGTCTATTGCAGAGGGTGACTACCTGCTTCAAGTCAATCATATGAGTGACAAACCACCTTTATTTTTTTATATTCAGGCACTTTGTTTTGAGTTGTTGGGTGTCTCGGAATCCGTTGCGGTTCTTCCGAGTTTTCTAGGGGGGATGATTAGTATAGGCATAATCTATTTATTAGGAAGAGATTTAAAAAACTCAGTTGCAGGTTTTCTAGCGGCTTTTCTTTATGCAATTTCTCCCGGTAGCGTTTGGCTTTCAGCATGGGGGCTCGCAGATTCTCTATTCATGACAGTT
>Ga0208055_1000361_pt1 | contig 11535 bp, 10 predicted proteins | sample DeeseametaMP2159_FD_184174 | JGI IMG/M metagenome (GOLD analysis project Ga0208055, IMG submission 184174) | Marine microbial communities from the Deep Pacific Ocean - MP2159 (SPAdes) | ecosystem: Environmental > Aquatic > Marine > Oceanic | place: Southwest of Acapulco, Mexico, North Pacific...
GCGACAGCATATCGCCGACATCATGTATAACCTGACTGAGACTCGGGATGGTGACATTATTATATCGGCCGCCACCGAACAGCATATACAGGGTATTTTGAGGATTGCCGGTAGAGATGACATGCTAAGTGATCCAAGATTCGCCACACTAGATGCATTAATTGAGAATATCGAAGAGTTTAGAAAGATTACTAAGGATGGGTTCTCAAACATGACCAGCGATGAGGCGATGCAGAAGTTGCAGGAGAACGATGTACCCTGTGCTGAATGTCATAACCTTGAAGAGGTTATTAATCAGCCACAGATAGATGCCTCTGATACGGTATTGGTTAGAGATCACCCTTTGATGGGAAGCATGAGGGTCGTCAAGTCTCCCTCACGGTTTAGTGGCGTGCAGTCCGAGCCCAGATACCACTGCCCAGCACACGGTGAGAACACAGAAAGTTTATTGAAAGAGTGGGGTTACACCGAAGAACAGATTGCAGAGTTTCGTCAGAAGAAAGTGATCCCATAGTCAGTAGAATGAGTAGACTCAATGAATGGTGAACAAGCAAGAGCTTATTTTCTTTACTATTTTCATGTTTGCTAAGTTAAACTTCTTTTGTTGCTTTAAAGGCTTTCCAATAATCAAGAATCACGTCAGAGATCAAGTTCCCATCTCTGTCGTAAAGAGAATTTCCTGTCGCTTCCATATAATCTTCAGCCATAATTTCAAAACTCTCATCTTCTGTTAAGAATTGTTTGAAACCTTCTTCATCATCATCATATTTTTCTAGGTAATCTCTGAATACTGCTCGCCAACCTTTAAGCTCTATTTGTCCATCAGAATGTTCTTCAGCCCAATTTAATACATCACTTTTCCACTTAGCCATTTTTTATCTCTTTATCCTCCATCATCAAAGCCTTCCGTCATATCTTTATTAGTTGCGGCAAGAAACTTGCCTTTCAATATTCTTCTCATGTCTGCTTTCGCTCTTTCGTCATTCCCAAACATTTCATTCAATAGCTTTTCCCTTTCCCAATCGCTAGCTTCCATAAGATTTTTAGTTAAAGCTGATTTTTGAGCTTCTTCCTTATATTCGTAAAATTCTTTAAAGGCTTCAACTACTACAATACCTAGCTTATAGTCTATCTCAGGATATGCTTCTTCATATTTTTCACAAAGAACTTCCCAATCATCTTGTTCCATTTCGTTTAATTGTGTTATCTCTCCAGAATCAATCAAATAATCCCACTTTTCTAAGCTTTCTGGATAATGCTCTTCTGCGAAATTTAATAATTTATTTTGCCATTTAGCCATTTTTAATATCTAAACTTAAAAAACTCTCCGCCAGACCCTTCATACCCTCTTTACTCACTTTTATCTTTTGACTTAAACAAAAATATTCCTAAAAAACTTCCAACTAGAACCAGGACTTTCAAGTTCCAAATCAACATTTCTGATCTAGTATTAAGACGAGGAAGAAGACCATCAATAAAACTCCAAGAAAAAGGCATTAAAACAAGAATAACAACGCAGACTTTTTGAATAGTATTTAGGTTTGTGAAAAATTTTTTTATTTTTTCCATTAACTTTCTCTCTCTCCGCCATTATTAGTCTATTTTTCTTCTCGCCTGAAGTTTTTCAATCGGCGTGTATTCGAAATCGAAGCCAAAATGGCGCGGACCAATCAATTCGATGCCTTTTTCGCTTCGCCATTGTTCGGGAGCTGGCACACCAACCATTACGACTTCTACATCCAGAGGATACCCGCCAACTCCACCACCACCTGTGGTGGATTCTCCCGTTTCTGGATTTAGGTTGTAAATATAGTCAGGAGATATCACGTCTACTTCATCATCGAGCCAAGCGACAATATTTTCGTTCTTGACGAACACCTTGTAGGTGTGACCCGCATACTCGTTAATGCCTTCTATCTCTACGTCAACCCAGTTGAATCCACGATCACCACGCTCGTCAGATTTCGTCACAATTCCCTGGAATAGTTTGTAACCGTTTGATACATCTAAAAGTGCCGCTATCGGATCCTTCCCGGCTTGCCGTGCTTCGCGTACGGTCTTACCGAAGAGGATAGCCTCAGACAGATTTCCGGTAATTGCACCCCGCTGGAGTTGTTCCCCGGACATCGGAGTCATAGTTATAGTTGCACTGCCACCACTGGCTACTGCAATTGCCCGACCGATATCTTCAACTCTGTATTCATCTACCGCGTGTTTAATGATGATCTCATCTCCCCAGCGAGTAATAATTGCGGTAGGAATGGAAGCAATTCCATTTATCCACGGAATCGATTGCTGAACTTCGGGCACGGCTCGCCCCGTTATGCCCGCATCTAACGTTGGAATACCCTTATCGGCTGCGACCAAAAGGGCCGTGGTAGTAGCGCCTGCCGCCTCGGACCGAACCAGGGCTTTAACCTCCTTTCCCATGTGCTCGCTCAAGAGATCAACCACTCTGCTGTTTGCTTGCGCGCTGGTAATAGTGGGAAGGTTTTGATGTTGGGTTCGTTCAATTACGTGTTCCCATGCTCCTCCACCACCAAGTCCCTGAACTGCCACCACCATCCAGTCAGCTGGAAAGTTATCGATTGCAATGAGTTTGAACTGCTTTCCCTTATTCAGGGCTTCTTTTACCTGTTTAATAGACTGCTCTGGGTCGCATCCACGGGTTGACTGGATGCAGGAACCCACCAGCATATCGATCAACTCCTGCTCTTTCAGGATTCTGGTTTGCGGTTCCTGTACTGTCGCTGCGCTCATTCCCGACACCCAGCAGATAAAATAAATCAATATTACGATTGACCTTTGCACGTTTCCCACTGTATCCCCCTTATCCTCTACCTCTATTCCTCATTACCTCTTATTAGAAAATATAATCCAATAAGAAAAAGAAATATTTGTTCACTTGTAAATAATTGAGTAGTTACAAACCAATCACGATGAGCAATGCTGAAAGCAACTGCCATGATAACCACAACCAGTAATGCTCCAAATCTTGTTAATAGATTTCCTAAATAATTGCTGATAAAACCACCAACAATTAAAATTGTTCCTGCAACCAACTCTGAAACTGCAACAAAAGATGCTAGTGAAGCAGAGAAACCAAAATAATCAATCAATCCTTGAGGTGGCAATGGGAGTTTACCTAATCCATGAACAATAAATGAAATTCCTAACCCTAATCTTATTAACCAAGAACTTAAGAAATTAATATTTTCAAAAACAGCATTTATTCTATTATTTAAACTTTCCATAATGATTCCTATTTTTTTGATATTGCTCTTAAAACTACTTTTAATTCCATAGCTATATCATACTATTTAATAAAAAAACTTTGCCTAACAAACCTGTCAAATATCACAAAGTGTTGATGAGGGATGGTATGTAAATATCGCCTTTAGCCCTTACCTGATACAATAATTTTTAATGAAAAAGTTCTTCATAGTTTACGGTCATTACGATGATAAATCTTTTAATGCAGCTATTAAAAACACATTTATTGATGGTGCTCTAGAAGCTGGTCATAAAGTTGATCTCTTAGATTTATACAAAGAAAATTTTAATCCTATTTTTGCAGGTGAAGAACCTGGACCAGAGATTCTAGATCATAGAAAAAGGATTGAAGATTGTGATGTTATTGTATTCATTGCTCCTATATGGAATTTCAGAATGCCAGCTATTCTTGAAGGCTGGATTGATAGAGTTTTAGCACCACCTTGGGCATTCAGCTTTAAACAATTAATTGGAAACTATGGATATCCAAAGGGAAATTTAAGCGACAAAAAAGCTATCATTTTTTGTACCTATAGCTCTCCTCGTTTAGCCGTAACAACTTTTTTCCTGAACTTACCTATAAGAAGACTTAAAAGAGGTGTTTTTCATATATGTGGAATTAGAAATATTTTGTATAAAAGGTATTTTGCTGTCCCATTTGTAGAAGACAAGAGAAGAAAAAAATTTCTTGAGGACGCTTATAGAACAGCAAAATATTTTAAATAATTAGTCAAGAAATCACAGCTTTCCAAAGTCCTAGATTTAAGCGCGAAAGCTATTCTGAGCTATACTTTTAAGCAACTATAATTAACAGGAGAACAAAATGATACAAGGACATTGCGAGTGTAATCGCGTTTCATTTGAGGCAGATTGTCAAATTTCGGACTTTTCTCATTGCCATTGCTCACAGTGCAGGCGTCTACACGGTGCCGCCTACGCAACTTTCGCTGGCGTAGAAACTGATAGGTTTCGATATTTAGCAGGTGAAGAAGATATCAAAATATATGCTTCATCTGGTGACCATGAGCGTGTATTTTGCGGTAACTGCGGTTCAAACATTCTCGTCAGCCTCAAGGACTATCCTGAGCTTCTTTATCTCTCTATGGGAGCCATTGATGGCAACCCAAATCTTCCAGAGGCGTACCATATTTTTGTAGGCTCAAAAGCGCCATGGCATGAAATAACCGACGGTTTTGTGCAATATGATGAGGCTCCGCCAGAGCTTTGAAAGTTGTAAAATTAATGACTAATTTCAGGGATCCCAGTTGATGTTGATAAGATTATTATGCATCTTTTTTTTGTTGCCGATGACTTTGGGCAGTGAGGAGGCATCACTGGAGAGAATCTATATTGCCCGTGAAATTATCACCCTTGATGACGTTCACCCTGAGGCAACAGCAGTGCTAGTTCGAAGTGGACGAGTTGCCGCCATTGGTGCGGTCGAACAGTTGCAACGCAATTTTCCGGACGCAGAACTGGATCGGCGTTTTGCAGAAGATGTAATGGTGCCAGGTTTTATCGAACATCATGTGCATCCCTCACTTGCTGCTATTACCATGAACGCTGATGTGATTGCGATCGAAGACTGGATGTTGCCAGGCAAAATGACTCTCGGTGTGCGTGACCGGCGAGGCTACATCGATCGGCTCCGCAATGCTGAACAGAACCAGCCGAACGCAAATACGCCGCTGATCACGTGGGGCTTCCACCATTATTTTCATGGCAACCTGACGCGTCAGGATCTTGATGCTATTTCCAGCTCACGTCCGATTCTTGTTATTCACCGTTCTTTTCATGAGTTTATTATGAACACGCCAGGGCTAGCCTATTTTGGCATCACGTCAGAATTTGTCGAAGGTCTGGATAAAGAAGCGAGGCAGTATGCCAGTTTCGATAACGGGCACTTTTCAGAGCAAGGGGCGGTCTCCATCTTGCCTAATGTTATGCAGCATCTGGCAGCGCCTAACCCTCTTATAGCTGGCCTTAAAAAAACGGAGAAATATCTTCATCAAAATGGCGTGACCCTTATTGCCAATCCCGGCGCCATGCTGCTCAAGTCAGTTCAGGATGCTAAAAACTATGTTTTTGGCGATGTCGACACGCCATTTCGGTCTTACTTTATTCCCAGTGGGATGTTTCTGGCCGAACATTACGAACCAGATGCCCTAGTAGCTGAGACCAAAAAACTAATGTCTTGGGGAAGTGGCAAGCTGCAATATCTGCCTGGACACATTAAATTATTTACTGATGGCGCCATGTATTCGCAAAACATGGTGATGCGTGACGGCTATATTGACGGACATCAGGGCGCGTGGTTGATGCAGGAAAAAATCTATCGTGAAGTCTTCCGGCGTTATTGGGATGCGGGCTATCAGATACATATCCACCAGAATGGTGATGCTGGTCTCGACCGTTTACTCGATGTATTGGAAGAAAACCTGACTCGTAATCCACGTGTTGATCATCGGACTGTGATCGTCCATTTCGGCTATTCCGCAGCCGATCAGGTGGCCAGGATTAAAAGACTTGGAGCGATTGTCAGCGCCAATCCCTATTATGTGACGGCGCTATCTGATCTTTATAGTCGGCAAGGCATTGGAGCCTCTAGATCGGAGCAAATGGTCCGGCTCGGTGACGTCCAGCGTGCCGGTATTGTGATATCACTGCACTCGGATATGCCCATGGCACCGGGGGCACCCTTGCAGCTGATGCATGCCGCGGTAAACCGGATCAATTTTGCCAATAAAGTGGCTGGGCCCGATCAGCGCATCTCCCCTGAGCAAGCACTGCGTGCTGTGACGTCCAACGCTGCCTACACGCTACGCATGGAAAAAGACTATGGGTCTATCAGCATCGGGAAACATGCCAACTTTACACTACTGGGAGAAAATCCGTTGACCACAAATCCATTGACGATTAAGGAAATTGAGGTACGAGGGACGATGGTTGAAGGACGACATTTTCCTATAAAATAAACGCTCCCTTGCTACTACATTGACTCTCATAATCAATAGTTATACGCTTTATCGATACTTTTTAAGAGGAAAAAAATGAAACTCAGTAAATCTTCAATTGTTCTTATAGTTGCTCTCGGTCTTTTCTTGATATATATGTTTGGCCAAAGCGAATCGTCACTAGAAATAGTTGATTTTTCTGTTGATAAGCCCGAGACCCAAACCACCTCTATTGCCTCTAATGAGGAGAGAAGTCCATATTATGGGGATCTACACGTACACACAAAATACTCTTTTGATGCCTATGTTTTCGGTATCACAGCTACACCAGATGATGCGTATCGTTATGCAAAAGGTGAAGGGATTAAGCATCCGCTGGGTTATGAAATGAAACTGCGTGAACCCTTGGATTTTTACGCTGTGACCGATCACGGTATTTTTTTAGGCATGATCAATGCCTTTGCTGATACCACTACTAAAGCATCGCAAAAACCCTGGGCTGAACCTTTTCACAATCTTAACAGGCCAGAGAATATGAATGATGCATCCTTCGGCGAGAGAGCCAATCTTTTTAGCAGTGTTTTACGAGGGGCCATAGTTAATCCATATCCATACTGGCATCCTAAGGTCATCAAGGCTTGGTTAACTAAAAACACTGCAGTTGCCCTTAAATCATTTGATTATGACGTGCATAAATCTGCTTGGGCTGATATTGCCAGAGCTGCAGAAGAGCATAATGATCCAGGGAAATTTACTTCTTTTATTGGTTATGAATTTACTTCTTCAACCAATGTTGAGGGTGGGAACCTTCACAGGAACGTTATCTTTAATTCCTCTGAAGCACCAATTAGGCCTTGGTCAAGAATTGATTCCATAAACCCTGAAGACTTGTGGACTTGGATGGATAAATTAAGAGACAAGGGCGTTGATTCATTGGCCATGCCACACAACAGCAATGGTTCGAATGGTCAGATGTTTGAAATGGAGACATTTAGAGGTTATCCAATAGACGTTGCCTACTCTGAAAAAAGAATGAGAAACGAACCGATTGTTGAAATTACTCAGGTTAAAGGAACGTCTGAAACTCACCCATTGCTTTCACCTGATGATGAGTGGGCAGATTTTGAAATCATGAATAAAAGAATTGGCAGCAGGCCTCCAACATACAGCATGCCCCAGGGTGGTTATGTGAGAGATGCTTATTTGAGAGGTTTACGTCTAGAGTGGACGCGCCAAGGGAATCCTTATAAATTTGGCCTCATAGGTTCAAGCGATTCTCATACCGGGGCAGGGGCATACGACGAGAATAATTATTGGTCTAAAGTAGGTTTGCTGGATGGTACTGCTCAGGCTAGAGGGGCTGTGCCTTTGTCAGCAGAAAGAGTCAAGATGTTGAGAGAGTATGCAGAGGAATACAAACAGCCCTTGGGCATTAGTGAGGAAGAGCAGGGCACATACACTGCTCCTGGCTTTTTTGATCAATGGGGAGCTTCAGGCTTGGCTGTAGTATGGTCCGAAAACAACACCAGGGATTCAATATTTGCAGCGCTTAAGAGAAAAGAAACGTTTGCGACTACCGGAACGAGGATGGCTGTTCGGTTTTTTGCTGGCTACGATATGCAATCTATAGATCTAAATTCTGAATCCTTGATCAAGGAAGCCTACACAAAAGGCGTAACCATGGGCGCTGACTTGATGGCAGAAGGAACAAAATCTCCTGATTTTATTGTTTGGGCACAGCGTGATAAAAATGGTTCTCCTCTTCAAAGAATTCAAATCATCAAAGGTTGGATCGATGCCACCAATTCAGTACCTTATGAAATGGTCTATGACGTGGCGTGTTCGGATGGATTAAGCGTCGATCCTCTAACCAATAGATGTCCTGATAATGGAGCAAGGGTAAATATTAATGATTGCTCTATCTCGCAAGATGTCGGTTCAGCAGAACTTAAAACCACATGGTCTGATCCCGATTTTGATCCAGCAGTTAAATCTTTTTACTATGTTAGAGTTTTGGAAAACCCAACCTGTCGATGGTCAACATGGGATGCTATTAAAGCAGGCTTAAAGCCTAGAGCTGTTTTACACCAAACCATACAGGAAAGGGCATGGACTTCGCCTATTTGGTTCATACCAGAAGAAGGTGATTTAGATATAATCCCATTAGCAGGGTCTGTATCTGCAGGGGATTAGTATTTAGTTGCAGCTCTCACTAAATTGCGTAAAAGAATATTAATTTTCCTGATAGCCGGATTTCTTATCTATCTTATTGATATAGCTTTAAATTCTGATGAAAGCAATAAAGATATTTATATCACTGATCAAGAATTAACCAGCCTGATTACGGCCTGGAAATCTCAAGTGGGCAGAGACCCTACAGATGAGGAAATTGTCAAAATAATTAACAATCTAGTTGAAGAAGAAATTCTCTATAGAGAGGCACTATTATTGGGGCTGGATAAGGAAGATAGGATTATAAAGAGAAGGCTTGCTCAAAAGATAACGTTCTTAAAACAAGAAACGCTTCTTGAAAACCCCAATCAAGAAGCTTTAAAGCTATTTTACAATGAAAATAAAGAGAAGTATTTTATAAAGCCTAGCTATAGCTTTACCCATCTATTTTTTACAAAAGAGACCGACTCCGAAGGAAGATCAATTCAAGCTTTGCAAGGCTTATTAACTGATAAAACACCAATAGATTCAGATCCTTTTCTTCTTGGTAAAAACTTTATCGACAAAACTGCTGAGGAGATAGCCAGAAACTTCGGCAATGATTTTATAGCAGCCTTTGCTAACTTAGAATTAAATAAATGGTCTGGACCCTTTGAATCATCCTTTGGAAACCACTTAGTTTTATTAAGAGATTATAAGGAAGGTTTTTACCCACCTTTTAATGAAATAAAAAATCAAGTACTCAATGACTATTTTACGCAGACCAAAGAGAATGCCTTAAATAAATATATTAATGATGTTAAATCTGAGTACAGGATCATAATTAATCCAAATTTAGAATTTTGATGTCTAGTCTTAGGGTTGGGAGCTTACTGTCCTTATTTATTTTTTGTCCTCTACTGAATGCGCATGAGTTTAATCCCGCCCACCTTGTTATTGATGAAACTGCTGAAAACACATATCAAATTAATTGGATGTATCCAGTTAAAAATATCGGTCCAAGAGCTGAGATTATTTTTCCTGACACTTGCTCAAGCGAAGCTCAATCCCCTTACCAGCAAGGCAAGTATTTAGTAGAGAAGATTGATTTGCTTTGTGGCGAATCCTTAAAAGGTCAAATTATAGAAGTCACAAATCTTAGTGTACTTACAGATGCTCTTGTGACTATTACTCACCTTAATAACGATGTATTTGAGGGTTTAATGAACCTTAAAGAATCAAAGCTTCTGGTGCCTATCAAACAGCAGTCTTTTCCATCAAGTTACTTTACTCTTGGTGTTGATCATCTTATTAGCGGTATAGACCATATTCTTTTTATCCTCGGTTTGTTGTTTCTTGTAACCGGTATCGTGAATATGATTAAAACAATAACCGCATTTACGATTGCGCACAGTATAACTTTAGGACTATCTGTCCTAGATTTAATATCTTTACCCCGAGCTACTGTTGAGGCTGTCATTGCTTTGACCATAGTCTTTTTAGCTCTGGAAATTAGTGAGAATAAACAATACAAATCAGCACCCTGGCTTATTGCATTTGCTTTTGGTTTATTGCACGGCTTAGGTTTTGCTAACGCATTGACTGGAATAGGTATAGCAAACGAGCAATTGCTTCTCTCTTTGCTCTTTTTTAATCTTGGAATTGAAGCAGGTCAGTTATTAATGATTCCTATTTTTGGTGCTTTTATTTGGTTGGCTTATAAATTTAATATATACAAGCAATCAGCTACTTGTGTCTCATATATTTTGGGTGCAATGGGTTTTTTCTGGTTTATTAACAGAACCATAGGAATCATTTACTAAATATTGAAATCACAAGTGAATAATATTTTTATATTTTCTAAACGTCGGTTGTATTTGATTGCTATTTTTGGTGTTCTGCTTGTTGCTTATTATTTTATATTTGTAGAACCTTTTTTCCCCAACCAAAGTGGAGGGTTAGGGCACGATTATGAAATGTGGTTTCCACGGATGTTGGCAGGGGTGTATTATTTTGTTACCAACGGTTTCACAGTTATTCCATGGTTTACTCCTTCATGCTGTGGCAGTACTGTGTTGTTTGCTAATCCCCAGGATTTATTTTTTTCTGTACCACAGTTTTTAAACTTTTTTTTTGATCCCATTGTATCGATCAAACTTACCTTCATGCTGTTTGCAACTTTGGGTTTGTGTGGCACTTATTTGCTGTTGAGACACACCTTTGCTTTGCAAGAAGGCACAGCAATATTCGGCGCTAGTTTATTTTTGTTTAATGGGTTCTTTGCCTATCGAATGATTATTGGGCATTTGGGTTATCACTCTTTTATGTTGTTGCCCTTGATTAGTTATTTTCTTCTCCAGATTTTAACAACAAGCAATCGTATTAAGGAATTGGCCATGAGTGTTATTGCTGCATTGCTCTATAGCTATGTTTTTTATTCAGGCGGCGTGCATTTATTGTTGCCCATAGCCTTGGCTGTACTGGCTGTATTTATTGCAGCTGGCATCAACCACAGGCCACTCAGATATCCAGTGTATAGAGCCGGAGTGGTTGTGATTCTTACCTTACTGATATGTGCAGCAAAATTACATGTTGCCTTATCAACACTTGGTAATTTCAATCGTGATTATTATCCATTACCCGGTATAGACAATATTTTTTATGCTATTTGGGTGCCAATCAAATCATTGTTTTTTAGTGCTTATACATGGGTTGATACCAACCGTATTTTTACTAATTTGCAATGGACTATCCAAAGACACGAACTTGAACTGTCTCTGAGCTTCATTCCACTAGCTTTAATGCTATGGGGTTTAGCTAACTGTTTCAGAGGAAAACTCAAGATCAATAAGAAACAATGCCTCTTTCTATTATCTCTACTCATAATTTGTCTGGTACCACTGGCAATTAATTTTTATACTCCTGGTTGGAATTTACTGCTTAAACAAATTCCAATAATTAAAAATTCAGCAATGCTGGTTAGGTGGTATGCAATATATATACCACTCGTAGTAATTTGTGCAGCTGTGGTCATTGATAAGCTCAAGTTCAATCGTTACCTCGTTCCAGGTTTAATTTTATTGTTGTTGTTTGTAAAAGCATATGAAGATAAAACATATTATGCTCAGCAAGGTTATAATCCGCAGCTTGCTGTCTA
>Ga0208055_1000367_pt1 | contig 11473 bp, 12 predicted proteins | sample DeeseametaMP2159_FD_184174 | JGI IMG/M metagenome (GOLD analysis project Ga0208055, IMG submission 184174) | Marine microbial communities from the Deep Pacific Ocean - MP2159 (SPAdes) | ecosystem: Environmental > Aquatic > Marine > Oceanic | place: Southwest of Acapulco, Mexico, North Pacific...
GCCGGCGAAGGATTGATGATGGAGGCCACCCCGTGAGAATTCAATGTCTCGTCTTGACTCGCTCATCTGGTTGCTGCTCGGGTTCGCCCAATTACTCATGGGAGCAGCGATTGGCGGCGACCCGATTCTAGACATGTTGAGTCTACTCTTACAGGGTACCGGCGGCAGTTCTGTATTGCTGGGATTGTACTTTCTGATATTCCTCGCGCGCCACCAGAAGGAGTTCGCGGATTCCTATTCCAAGGTCGAAAGGGCGACTCTCGTGCGCAACGAGAAGACCGGTATTCTTGAATTAAAGGACCATGCCTCTCTTGGCTCCAAAGCGTTCTGGTATGCGATACCTATTGGACTGACCTTCATCAGCGCCGTCGCTTGGCTTGGAACAAGGGGTTGAGGAGGCATTGAATGTCGAAATCCAACCGTGATTTCGGCGATATGGTCGACGATATAATCGATAATCCCGCATATGACATGCTGGGTGGATATCACATCTTCCTTCGGCGCATCGCGATTCCCATAATCCTCCTTCTGATTGCGATGGTTGTCTACGACCTGACCAACAATCAACTCGCTACGGGAATCATCACTGGCCTCGCGCTCGGACCGGTCCTTGGCCTCGAGCGCGCACTCGCCGAATGGCAAATCCGCAAGTGAGGAACGACGCCATTGGCAACACCGTTGCCGCCGAAGGGGTGAAAGGGGTCATTCCTCCTGAGGTGATTGATGGTATCTCTGAGTGACCTCGACCTTCTGTCTCTGCTAGGCTTTGGTGAATCCGGCGGAATGGAACTTCTTTTCGCCGTATCAGCCCTGATTGGAGGAATACTCTTCCTGCTTTGGTTCGCTCTGATGATGATCGGTGGCCTCGCTGCCGACATCTTCGATGGAATCTTCGACACAAATATCGAAGCACTGGGCGCAGATGCATCATTCAAGGCTCTGACCTTTCAGGGGATCATGGCTTTCCTGATGTTCTTTGGCCTCGCCGGCCTTTACACTCTGAAGGCAGATGGTGGCGATTCCCTCGCAATCATCGCCGGCGGTGCTGCCGGCTTCGCCTCGATGTACGGTACTGGCAAATTGTTCCAATTCTTCATCGGTTTACAAGCCTCAGGAACTGTAGAAGTTTCTGAAGCTATAGGCTCGAGAGGATCGGTTTACCTGCGTATTCCCGAAGGCGGTGTCGGCCAGGTTCAGGTTAAAGCGGGCGGTGGACTGCGAACCTTCAGCGCCAAGGCAGAAGATGGCCAAGGCATCGCCACGGGCGATTTCGTTGAAGTCGTCGACACGATTTCTGGAACCCTCATCGTCAAGCGAGTTTGATTTCGCCTCTCCAGCCCATTTTCACGGCTTCGCCGGCAAAGCATTCATCATGTCAGGCGGTTTGTCAAGGGTCGGAGCGGTGTTGAGTGAGTAGCCACGGTGTAATTGGTACGATAGCAATTTTTGCGATAGTCTTGGTTTTGGTGGCCACTGTCATCTTCTTCGCACAGCGCTACAAGCGATGCCCTCCCGACAAGGTGATGGTCATCTATGGTCGAACGAAGGGTGGAAAAGCCTCACGCACGATTCATGGTGGTGCCGCGCTGGTCTGGCCATTGATTCAGGACTTTGCATTCCTTTCCTTGACACCGATGACGATTAATATCGATTTGAAGAACGCTCTGTCGATGCAGAATATCCGCATCAATGTGCCCTCAACCTTCACCATCGGTGTCAGCACCGAGCCTTCAATCATGACCAATGCTGCTGAGCGTCTATTGCAACTCAAACCAGATCAGGTCGAAGAGATGGCGAGAGAGATCATCTTCGGTCAACTCCGTTTGACGGTCGCTTCGCTGACCATCGAGCAGATCAACCAGGATCGAGACTCTTTCCTCGAGTTGACTCGAGCCAACGTCGATACCGAATTGCAGAAGATCGGACTCTTTCTGATCAACGTCAATCTGGTCGACATCACAGACGAGTCCGACTATATCGAGAGCATTGGAAAGAAGGCAGCTGCGACGGCTGTCGAGAATGCTCGCATCGATGTCGCCAACGCCGAGAGGGATGGTGCGGTAGGATCTGCCCAGGCCAACCGCGTCAAGGAGATCGAGGTTGCCAAGAATATGGCCGAGGCGGAGAAGGGCCGCAAGGCGGCGAAGGCCGACGAGCGTGTTTTCGTCAATCAACAGGAATCACTCGCCGTATCTGGTGAGAACGCTGCGGCGGCTGAAATCGCCAATTCAAATGCAGACTTGATCGAGGCCGAAGCCGCCGCCAGTCAGCGCTCCGAAATCGCGAATGCACTAGCCCAGGCTGCGATCGAGCGCGCTCGATACACTGAGGAAGAGGAGCGCTTGAAGGCCAGCGACATTGTTCGAGAAAACATCCAGAAGCAGCAAATCGAGATTGCTGCCGAGGCGGAAGCCGAGCGCCAGCGGCGCATCGCCGCGGGTGAGGCAGACGCAACTCTTGCCAAGTACAAAGCGGAAGCTGCAGGAATCAAATTGGTACTCGAAGCCAAGGCATCGGGTTATGGTAAACTCGTAATCGCCGCCAATAACGACGCCAAGGCAGCAGCGACGCTGCTGATGGTCGAGAAACTCGAAGATATGGTGGCCGCGCAAGCAGAAGCCATCCGCGGCCTGAAAATCGATTCTATCACGGTGTGGGACAGCGGGGGAGCCGCTGGCGAAGGCAGTTCGACCTCGAATTTCCTCGCCAACCTCGTCAAGAGCGTTCCACCTCTGCACGAGGTCGCAGCGAACGCAGGCTTCGACCTCCCTGAGTATTTGGGCAGCCTGCGCTCGGACGATGAATCTTGAGAGTCATGACCCCGCCTGAGAGACGCCGTCCCGATGGGATAGTCAGACTCATGAACGGTTGATTGCTCGCATTGCCCATGAAGACCGAGGACGTCGTCATCATCGGAGGAGCGCGAACCCCATTCTGCGAGTGGCTCGGCGGCAAACGAGGAGACGGAGAAGTCGGGGGAAGGCTCGCTTCGGTAAGCGCCGAGGAACTCGGAACCATTGCCATCAAGGGCGCTCTCGAAAAGACCGGCACAGACCCACAAGCGGTCGACCACGTCGTCATGGGTCACGCACTGCAAACGAGCAGCCAAGCGATTTTCGGGGCTCGCCACGCAGGCTTGAGGGCAGGTATCCCGCAAGAAGTCCCGATGCTCACACTCAATCGACTCTGCGGCAGCGGAGTCCAGGCCATCGTTAGCGGAGCGCAGATGATCATGCTCGGCGAAGCAGAAGTAGTAGTCGCAGGCGGGATGGAGAACCTCAGTCAAGCACCCCATGTCCTGCGCGGCATGCGAGACACATACAGGCTCGGCAGACCACCACAGAGTGGCGATGTCCTACCGAAGAACATGGAGGATTATCTCTTCACCAATCTGCTCGACTCGACCTGTGATTCCTTCATGGCACAAACCAGTGACCGACTCTGCACACAAGTTGGAGTCGACAGAGAGGAGACCGACGCCTTCGCTGTGCTTTCCCACTCCCGAACCGAGAACAGCGTTGATGCCGGCGTCTGGGCTGAGGAGATAGTCGAAGTCGAAACCTCAGATGGCACAGTAACAGCAGCCCATGAAGACCACTTCGTCCGCGGAACCACAATCGAATCCCTCGCCAGCCTGCGAACCCACTTCGGACCAGACTCTCTGGTCACAGCCGGCAATGCTTCAGGAGTGGTCGATGGAGCCGCAGCGATAGTCATCAAATCGGCGAGCAGAGCAGCTGCCGACGGCGACGAACCTCTCGCCCGCATCGTCTCTTGGGGCATCGTCGGCCTCGACCCAGCGATAATGGCAGCAGGACCAGTCCCGAGCAGCCGCCTCGCCCTCAAGAACGCCAACCTCGCGATCGAAGACATCGACCGCTGGGAGATCAACGAAGCATTCGCCGGTCAAGCGGTCGCCTGCATGATGGAATTGGGAATCAGCTCCGACATCGTCAATGTCAACGGCGGAGCTGTCGGCCTCGGCCATCCCCTCGCTGCGACGGGCACCCGCCTCACCCTCACCCTCGCACTGGAACTCAAACGCAGTGGTGGGCGCTACGGCATCGCAACAGCGTGCATCGGTGGTGGCCAGGGAATCGCCATCATCATCGAGTCAGTCTGACCATTTCACTCGTTATCCGCCGTAGGAGGTGTTATCTCTCAAGCGGCTCAGCAGAACCTAGTGATTACATGAATATACGCCCAGCGATTCGAGCCGCTAGTATTTTGCAAACGGAGCACACCATCACCGAGCACATCGAAGGGGCGGGACACTCAAACAAGAAACGCAGCCTGGTGAAGACCCTGACATGGAGATTCATCGCGTCGACGGACACCGTCATAATCGCCAGAGTCCTCACCGGAAGCTGGACGGTAGGTCTCAGCATAGCCAGCATCGAGATAGTGACCAAGATGGTACTGTACTACCTGCACGAGCGTGGCTGGAGCAAGTGGGATTGGGGCCTAGAGGACGTCGATGTAGATGTGGCTGCCCTGGCAGAACATCGCGTCGTTCATTGAGATGTCACAAGCGGCCTATATGGGCTACGATGAGAGCCGACTGTAGCTGATGCTGACAGACGGAATCTGAGGAAGTTGAAGTGATGTTCCAACCTCTGAATCGGAGGCGATGGAATTCAACCGACCTCGTCGCGTTCGATTTTTTGTGGCCTGTTTCCGAAGGTCTCGAAATCGGGTTACAGGCGATTTTCCGACCGTTCAGGTTAATTGATTGAGCAATCCCGGTTCGCCCGTTAACCATGGGGCAGAGTAGTTCGCGGATATTCATGAAGGCGGTCAGTTGGAGGGCCATAGCAACCCTTACCGGTGTGGCGATAATTCTCGCCATAACAGGTGAATTCGAATACGGTGCGATTTTCGCTGCGGCTGACATATCGCTCAAGATGGTCTTCTATTACCTGCACGAGAGAGGCTGGGAAATGATCGAATGGGGCGCCATCGCCACCGACTGAAAATCAGTTTCGGTCAGTTTAAATCTCGATTAACTCGACGATATCCATCAGATATCGAACCAGACTCACAGCCACAGCAAACAGGTAAGGATAGGTCAAGACTCGCTGAGGTAACATCTTGATCGCCGTCTTCGCCCCCGTCCAAGCAGCCAACAAGACGACGAATGGCAGGAATATCGCCAAACTATCCAGAGCCAGCAACTGATCGACCAATGCCGGTTCTATCAGCAGGTGACAGATGACAGCAATCGGTACCACCCGCATGACGATCAGATATGATGTTCCAGCTGCACGATGCGGCTCGAAGCGCAGAATCGTACGATTCAGCATGGTGAAGATCATGCCGCCACCAAAACCGATCAGACCCACCGATATGCCGCCAGCCAGACAACCGACTCGGTACTTGAACAGGGTCTCAGCATCAATGAATGGATCACAATCCTCACTCGAGACATCGGTCTGCTGCTCCTCTTTTAATTTTGACAGCCCGCGATAAATCACCCAAGCCAGAAGACATATCGCGACCAGTTTGAGAGCATCATCCTCGAACTCAGCAAACAGCATCTGAGCCAGCAACGCTCCCATCGCCGCTCCGAAAAGAGCCAGAATACGACCCTTGCGCCCGACATGGGTGACCGTGTAGCCACCCTGGTCGTGGGCTCTGCGAGAACCGACGCTGACGAACCAGACCAGCAGCAGTGAGGAGACGATGGAGAGACGAAGATCCCAACCGAGGATGTAGTAGAAGGTAGGCACGAAAAGGACGCCTCCACCCAGACCCAGCGGCGCGAACATGAATGAGGTGATGAGAATCACAGCCAGAGCGAAATACAGTTCCATCAATCTCTTTCTCCGATTATGAAATGCTCTTTTCTCGGCGCCAGCGGCCGCTTCATCCAGAGGGGTCGCCGCTCGCCTCGGGGATGAGTCTCACGGTCTTTGGCCCACTTGTTCCAGCGTTTGTAATACTCGAAGGACTTCTGTCGGTCAACCTCGATATCGCCGTACTCCTCACCCTCACTCGGTCGGGATAACCGGACCTTCTGGAGCCAGCAATGGGCTCCGGATATCGGGTCGGGTTGTACGGCGTGGGTGATGTTCTGGTGAACCCCGCCGTCTCTCCACCAGATTCTGTTGGTGTCGGGGTCATCGGATTTCCACGGTTCGATTCCGCTCACCGTTCTCATTCGCATCTTGCCGTTGCCGGTATCCTCGATGCTCACCGTATTGGTCAGGAAGCGGTTGCCAGCATCCTGACTTCGCCGCCAACGCCCGATATGGTGTGAGCAGCCGACAACGCCTGGCTTGATGCCCTCTGTGACCCAGACCTTGTCGACGAACCAGCCGATTTCAGTCTCAATCTTGAGCAGGTCACCCTCAGCGACGCCTAGTCTCCTTGCGTCCTTCGGGTGAATCCAGATAGGATTTCTATGAGCGATTTCAACCAGCCATTTCGCGTTTGCCGAGCGAGAATGGATGTGTTGAGGTAGGCGGAAGTTAGGGAGTAGGCAGTACTCGTCTTCGCCCGTGAGGTTGTCGGGATGAACGTGCGATTTCTGTCGATAATGAGGGATTGAATGCTCTGGGTAGCCGAATTCGATCATCGTCTCTGAGTAGAATTCCTGCTTGCCTGAAGGGGTTGGCCAGCCGTCCTTCTCGTATTTCTTGTAAGTCGATTCCTCGATCAGGAAAGCGCCGTGTTTGCGCATGTAACCCAAGGCATCCGTGCCTTCTGCCGCCGCCGCATCTGTTAGTCCGGGAACGCGCTCGAAGAGATATTGGTAATACTCGTCGATGGTGATTTTCTCACCTTCGCGGTATGGACTCATGAAGTGCTCGCGGATGCCCATCGTCCCATCGTCGATCCGCCATGACAACTCGTTCCAGAATTCATCCTCCTCCCACACTTCGCCCGGATTGACCTCGTGAGTGAACTCGACCTCGCGCCCCTCGCGCCTCGCGTATTCGCGCAGAACCGGTTGCCGGAAAGCCACCCATTTGCCCGAACTCGTCGCGTAGGAGTTGACATCGTGGCGCTCGCTGGCGTGCCCCATCGGCAGGACGTAATCGGCGAAGAACGCGGTCTCGTTCCAAGTCGGCGTCAGCGCAATGTGGCAGCCGACCGATTCCTCATTCTGCAGCATCTCCATCCAGGAGAAGCCGTCAGGATAGGTCCATACCGGATTGAAAACTCGGGTGAAATAGACGTCCATGCTGCCACGACCCTCCTTGATCATATGGGGTAGGATATGGCTCATCTCATAGTGAGCGAGCGTGTATTCGGGTGGGAAGTGAAGTTCGTTCCAGCCGTCTGGATCGGGTGGTTCATCGAAGAGTTCTGGCTTGAATTTTGACCATGAATTGGGAGCGGTTCCTCCCACAGTCCCTACTGATCCAGTCAAGACATTGAGGAAGTGGAGTGTGCGGCTGACCTGCCAGCCACCGAGGTTGCCGATCGCTGCACTGCGCCACACATGTGTGCACAATCGTGAGCCAGCGCCAGCGACGACTTCGCCAGCTTCGATGACCTGTTCGACTGGAATCCGGCATTCTTCGGCAGCGAATTCCGGTGTGTATTCTGCATATTCCACGATTAACAACTCGATGAATCGTTCAAATTCGCAAGCCTCGTCCGGATGAACCGCCTTCATCCAAGCATCCCAATTGACTTGCGTCTCCATGAACTCTCGATCATACAGGCCGCGCTCGAGAATCATCTTCGCCCAAGCGAGGAAGAGCGCCGGCTCCGAGCCCGGCCAAGTCGGCAGCCAATGGTCTGCCATAGCTGCAGTATTGGAGAGTCGAGGGTCGATGACGATGAGCTTCGCTCCGTCCATCATCCCCTCGAGAATTCGTTGTGCGTGAGGATTGAAATAATGCCCGGTTTCAAGGTGCGAGGAGGTCAGGAGAATGACCTTTGCATTGGTGTGATCGGGGCTTGGTCTGTCGAATTTATGCCATAGCGCATATCCGGTACGTGCGCCGGCCGAACAGATGTTCGTATGTGAATTATGGCCGTCAACCCCCCAAGCTCTGAGGACTCGATTCATGAATCCCTCGTGGCCGGGCCTGCCCACATGATAGACGACTCTGTCGACTGCACCCGTCTTCAACGAGGCGCGGATCTTGGCTGAGATCTCATCGAGCGCCTCGTCCCACGAAATCCGTTCCCAACCACCGTTCCCGCGCGCGCCGACGCGCCGCATCGGGTGCATGATACGCTCGGTGTCCTGGATCTGATTGATGGTCGCTGGACCCTTTGCGCAATTGCGCCCGCGACTTCCTGGGTGGTGAGGGTTTCCTTCGAATTTGCTTACTTGACCGGTTTCTTTGTCAACGTAAGCGAGTAATCCGCATGCTGATTCGCAATTGAAGCAGGTCGTTGGCACCAACGAATACTTTCGCTCGACGCGTTCGGGCCAAGCATTGGCGTCGAGCTCGATATGCTCGTTCCATTCCTCTGCTGCAGGGTACTTCCGCAGCGGTCCATAATTGCCCGAATCAGTTTCGCGGTCGAGGTTCGGAATGATGCGCAGTTTCTGCGCGATTCCCTCGATGAATGTCTTCGCCATCTTCTTCACCTCAATGCAGAGTCTCCATCTGCGGTTCTATCACCATACGGTGAGCATGCATGCTCACCGCGGCCAGACAAGCAACTGCGAGAACCAGAGAGAAGAGATTCGAAGAGACCAGGAGAATAAGCGAGGCAATTCCAGCCACCAACATCTCGACGAACATCTTCGCCGTCAGGAAGCGGTCTTTCGACCAAGAGCGCCCACGTGCTTGGCCGAACAGCCAAGAGGTGTAAACACCCGTGAGAGTCGCCAGAGGAATTCCTGCGATGGCGAGATATTCGAGATAGGCACGGTCGAGGTCGAAGTAGAGAACCGCGCCACTGCAAGCCAGAATGCCAGCGAAACCGCCGAGGATGTAAGCACCTTTGACCAGCCATGAATCCCAGTTCGGCCTGAGCAGCACGTAGAGGAAGCGATCGGGCCGATCGAGGTCCTTGACCAGCAGGAATCCAGTCAGGCCGAGGAAGATGGTGCAGCCGATGACCAACTGCCACCACAATTCATCGGTCATCTGCAACAAACCGGTGAACATCATCAGCATCGCCATCAGATATGTTCCAGCGGCGACAGCCTTGGTGGTGAGGTAAGCCGAGACTTCCCAACCCCAGAGGATTCCCTTCGAAGGTTGGTCGTACGAGCGCTTGGGCTTACCCGCTTGCTCGTCCAAGCGCTCCATCACATCGCGAACCAAGGCGCGGTCGCGCGGATTCGCCGCCTTCGCCTTCTTCTCCAGCGCCAATTGAACAATCATCGAATTCGTATCGGCGGCCCCGCGGCGCTGTTCGGCATATTTCGCGAAATGCCCAACCCCAGCCGCCTGGTCCGTCCAGAGGTATTCTCCAGAACGCTCGGTTGCATGAGGATCCAACATCTCCTCGCTGGTCTCGATATAGAAGACGTTCGGCCTAGCCCCAGACTCGGGCTTGCGAACGGTGGTCACATGGTCCCTCAAGTAACCCGAAATTGAAGAGTTCTCATCGTCCATATCTCCCGAGATGATGGCCTCGGTCGGACAGACGATGACACAAGCAGGCTCGTAAGAATGCTCGATGCGGTGCGCACAATAATTGCACTTCGCCGCAGTTCCCTTGTTCGGGTCGATGTAAAGCGCGTCATAGGGACAAGCTTGCATGCAGGATCTGCAACCGATGCAGCGATCATCATCGAAGTCGACGATGCCGTCATCGCGTGTGAACAGCGCGGTCGTTGGACAGATCGTCGTACAAGGCGCATCCTCACAATGATTGCAGCGATGGACGCTGAACTCCCTCGTGACGTCGGGGTACGTGCCCTTCTCGATGTACTTCACGTGGGTGCGGTTGACGCCGATCGGGACGTCGTGTTCAGACTTGCAGGCGACTGTGCAGGCATGGCAGCCGATGCACTTCCTGTTGTCTATCACGAAGCCGTAATTCACCATTTCATCACCTCTCTTCTGAATATCATCACGAGTTCAGATGTGCTGCATCCCTCGGTTGCTTGAGGCGGCACATTCATTCTTTCCCAGGTCCATGATATCCTGTTCTTCTTCGCGAAGGCTGAGTGCGCCGGCATTCACCTTTCGAATCTGATTGTAGATATCGGGTTGTTCGCGCATGTTCTCCTTCATGTATTCTACGAATTCATCCTCACCCTCGATGCCATATATGTCTTCGTTGAGTTTCTTCACCGTGCCGAAATCGTTGAGGATGAGATAATCCTCGTTGGATTCTCTGCGCCAATCCGAATAATGTCCTGGTAGAACGATCAATTCATCGGGCAGGACAGTGATTCGATGTTTCAGCGTCGCATAGAGTTGCTTCGCCCATTCGACGACTCGTTTGCCGAGATCGGGTCTGCCGACGCTGACGATGAAGACTGTATCTCCTGAAATCAGGTATTTCTCATCGACGACATAAGCCGTCGAACCGGGAGTGTGCCCCGGTGCGTGAGTGCACAGAACCGAAGGACCACCATCTCGCTTGAAATGAATGAGTTCTCCATCGACGATTGAAGTGTAATCGAAGACAGATACAGCATAATCTCCGTCATGAGCGTGAAATTCAGCCCCGGTCGCCGCAGCGATTCTAGGGCTGCCCGAGATGTAATCTGCTTGTAGATGAGTCTCGAGAACATGGCGTATATCAGCGCCGCGAGAGGCGGCGAATTCGACATAGAATTCGACAGCGCGCGAGGCATCGAAGAGCATCATCTGTTCGCCGTGGATGAGGCCATAGGAGCAGGAGGCCTTACCCGGTCGATTGAACTGCCATATCTCGTAATCTTCGTCAGCCGAATTGATTCGTTTTGGAATCAGCAGGTTTCCCCAAGTCACGATTCCACCTTCCAGCCAACTGATCTCTTCACGGCCTTGTGAATCGAGGATGTCGGCGACGAATTGAGCCGAACCTTCCTTGGCACAGATGACCTTCACCGGTCTACCCTCCGGCAACTTTGCCGTACAACCCTCGGGGTCTTCCATGAAGTCGAAGTACGGGATGTTGTACATCTCGACGTCATTGGGTCCCTCGACCATGAATAGTTGGTGATTCTCCTCATTGCGAACATCGAGGTAGATGATGTCGTCCTTGCTTTCTATCGAATCATAGAGTTCATTCGCCGAATAACTCGTGATTGACACCTCGTTCACCTCAGACGAATAGTTGGATGTCGGCATCGATGGCGAAATCGAGGAAAGCGGCAGCGCCGGCATAAGAGATGCCGTCGATGAAATCCTTCTTTTCGAAGCCGAACACATCCATCGTCATCGACCCACCCACGCAGGCATGTCCTTGCACGTCCTTGGATCTGTCGTGGTGACCCGCAGGACCGCTCCAGTCGCAATCGTATCAATCTTGATTTTAGTCTTCAGAACAGGCAGAGGGCAATCAATTCCGCTGCAGTCAATCTCATCATCATGATTCATTTTCTCACATCCTCCCCCTG
>Ga0208055_1000392_pt1 | contig 11173 bp, 9 predicted proteins | sample DeeseametaMP2159_FD_184174 | JGI IMG/M metagenome (GOLD analysis project Ga0208055, IMG submission 184174) | Marine microbial communities from the Deep Pacific Ocean - MP2159 (SPAdes) | ecosystem: Environmental > Aquatic > Marine > Oceanic | place: Southwest of Acapulco, Mexico, North Pacific...
TCTTCAGTATTCCCTTCACTCGTTCCTCGTCCATTTATTTCACCAGAAGTTATTTTGAGAATGAACCTTTTACCAGCAAAATCATTTTTACCAGCAAAACCATATTGGAAATGAATTGTTCTTATACTTCTCCTGTAAGGTGAGACAAAATATAACTCTCTCATCCAATCAACTTCTTCCAATCAACTTTCAATCTGTTCCACCTAATATTTGAGTATGAAACTTTGGATATTCCTTGATAAAGTTGTTTCGGTGTAAATGGATTACCTCCATACACATCCATAGTAAAATCTGGTTCGTGTCCTACAATAGATTTGATAATATCTCTATCAACACCCTTGTTATAACATCGGTTGATAAATGTGTGTCTGGTTGAATACAAAACCTTTGTTTGTCTTATCCAAACACCAACTGATGGTAAAAACTTCTCATTATAGTGTTGTGAAATCTTTGTTGAGTATCCATCTCTTTGTTTGGTGAGTTCTGGAAAAACTCTATCAACTCCTTTTGATTTGATAATCTTTACATAATCAATAAATCCTAAACTGATAAGGGTTGGATGAACTGGAACCTTACGAATACTACTTGTTGTCTTTACACTCTTACCTTCTGTCTCATCAATACTAAACATCCAAACATTCTCTTTTTTTATAATATCTCCTATTAGTAGTTGGGAGGTTTCATTTGTTCTCATCCCACTAAAAATACCAACCAAAAAAGACCAATAAAAGGGGTTCTGGTATTTGACTGGATTTGGTTTATTACTTTTGGTTTTTAGTCCAAAATCAATAGTCCAATCAAGGTATGTTTTAGGATGTAGTATCATCTTCAAATCTTCTGGTGAGAAAGGTTCTCTTCTGTTCCTACTCTCTTTTTTTGGAACAGGAAGTTTCATTCCTTCAATATAGTTGTCTTTGATATATCCTTGACTAATACCGAACCTCATAAATGTTGTAAGTCGTGTTAAAAACTTATTCACATTTACACGACTTTGAGGTTTCACATCTTTGAGTTTCATTATCACATCAATACTCAAATCTCTATACTTTGGGTTCTTTCTACGATTGATAGGAAGTTTTATCTGTGTTTTGATATATGTTCTAATGTGTTCTTTTGATAGAGAACTTAAAGGGATATTACCTATTATTTCTATAAACTCATCAGTCAAAACTCTATATTCACCTAACATCTTTTCACCAATAGTTCCTTTTCTCAATTCAAGGAACTCATCAACAACTTCTTTAATCAGTTTGGTTTCTGCTAGGTAGGGTTCAATAGGTTCTGGTGCGTAGTTTTCTATAACTGGTTGTAGATGAGTGCGTCTCGCAAATGCATCCTTCTTATCAATTATTTCACCTAATAAATCATCTTCTTCACCATCAATTATTTTGCTAACCAAATCAAACTCTGCTTTGGTTTCACCATTTATGATTTCTCTTTTCCATTTGATTTTTAGGTTTTGTATTTTGATGAAGTTTTCCCTAAACACTCTAAAAGTTCCACTCTTTCTATTGATGTCTGTAATTCCTTCATTCTTCAATAGTGTTTCAACCTCATCATCAAAATCAGTTTTCTTTCTACCCTTTAGTTCTATTTCTTCCCTCTGTAATCTCTCTAAACCCTCCTGTTTAGACCTTTCCTTACTTCTATCTACTCCAACATAGGAAAAGAAAGAACTATGTTTCTTGGACTTCTCAATCTCTTTTTTGAGTATCCTTTTCATCTCATCTATTGTTAGAGACTGACCCATTCTTATTTGTTCGTAGATGGTTTCAATTTGTTTGTTTAGATGCAGACATATCTTTTTTGATATTACTTTATTACCACATCGTAGGGATATTCTAAACATCTTTCTCCCATCATACAAATGTAGTAAATCAAGTGGGATATAAGAACCAAAGAAATAGGAAGTGTTGGACTTATTTTTATAGAGATATTGAGGATACATAAAATAACCTTTCGTGTAAGAAAAGTCATTTGACAATCACCAAACAATCACCAAAAAGGGGGGAAATGAGAAGAAAGGGGAAAATCTTGTTGGTATTACTTCCAAAGGAATCCTGTCTCTATCGTATTCTACACAGGTTCTACGGTAGTAATACCAACGGATGCCTGGAGACGAGGGGGGTCGAACCCCTTACCTCAACGCTGCCAGCGTTGCGCTCTACCAGTTGAGCTACGTCCCCAGAAGTTGGAAAAGACAGGATGAGCAGAAATCTTTATAAGGATTTAAACGTACCGATTTAATCCAAATTTTTTGGTGCGTCTTGTCACCGGAAGGCGGAGTGATAACGCCCTGAAAGTTGGCGTCCCCAAGGGGAGTCGAACCCCTGTTGCCGCCGTGAAAGGGCGGAGTCCTAGGCCGCTAGACGATGGGGACCAGCAACCCTATATGATATGATTGAAAGTATATTTTGTCAATATTTTTTTGCGGTTTTCAATAAAGTATCGACTTCTCTAAAGTAAAAAAAATTCAGCTTTGCAGAAAATACTGTATTTCCTGAGCCAGGTTTTGCGGAATCCCCGGCACCTGCATTATTTCGTCTAAAGACGCCTGCCTTAAACCAGTTAAACTGCCGAAGTGCTTCAGTAAAAGCCGCCGACGCTTTGGTCCGATTCCCTGGAGATCATCAATTCGCGAATGCAGTGTGTCTTTTCGTTTGAGTTTGCGTTGAAATTCAATGGCAAAACGGTGCGATTCATCTCGGATGTTCTGCAAAAAATAAAGCACATCGGAGTTACGGCGCATGCGGATTTCGTTTTTCTGCTTTGGTTTCACTACATATTCATAATCAACATTTTGGCCCCGGCTGCGTCCCATCTTCCTGGCGGACCGTCCTTTTGCCAGTCCTATCAAATCGACTTTCCGTAAAATACCAAGTTCTGCCAAAACTTTTTCAGCAATATTGATTTGTCCTTTTCCGCCGTCAATTAAAATCAAGTCCGGAAGTTTTTCCCCTTCTGCCAGAGCACGTTTGTAACGACGCGTGAGAACTTCTTTCATACTCGCAAAATCATCCGGACCAGAAATGCTCTTGATTTTGTATTTCCGGTAATCTTTATTTGAAGCAGAGTTATTCTTCCAGCAGACCATTGAAGCAACTGTCATTGTTCCAGAAAGATGGGAAATATCAAAGGCTTCCACTACTTCGGGAAGCCGATTCAATTTTAATTCGTACTTAACATGCTTCAAAATATTAGTGTTTTTTGCATAACGTCTGCGCTCCTCTGATAAATTAACTTTTGCATTGTTGTATGCCATTGTGACAAGTTCTTTTTTCCGTCCTTTCTGAGGACAAACAACGTAAACGCGCCGTTCCGATTTTTTATTGAGTGCATCTTCAAGCAGTTTTCTATCTGTATACTCAAAGGGCAATAATATTTCACGGGGAACAATTGAGCCTTCCGGCATATAAATTCTATGCAGTGCCTGTCCTAGTAAATTATCTGCGGATGCTTCGCTGCTGTCCTCAAAAAAGAAAAAATCTGTTCCCAGCAGTCTGCCGTTGCGAATGAACAAAACCTGGACTCCGGTTGAGTCAGCTTCACGGAAAAGATTAAACACATCCTGATCCTTGCCCTTGACATCAAGTACCATTTGTCTCTCGAAAATCCGGCTCATGGCTCGAATCTGATCACGGTACTGAGCTGATTTTTCGTACTCAAGTTTTTTGGACGACTGCTCCATCCGCTGTTCCAGTTCCCTCAGGAGTTCCTTATCACGACCTTTTAAAAACAAGCGAACCTGGCGCACCACTTTTCCATACTCTTCCACAGAGACAACACCCCGACATGGAGCAAGGCAGCGCTTCATTTGAAAATTGAGACAGGGACGGTACGTCTTTTTTCCATCAAGCAGCATTTTGCTGGTACGCAGCGGAAAATATGTCATGACTGCTTTCAACACCTGGCGGGCATCTTTCACAGAAGGATATGGTCCATAATATTCTGATTTTGCATCAATTTTTTCACGCACCAGCATAAGGCGCGGATACATTTCTCCAACAGTCAGTTTGCAGTACGGATACGATTTTCCATCCTTGAGAGCCACGTTGTAACGGGGATGGTGTCTTTTGATCAACTGTTCTTCCAGAATCAGCGCTTCTGCTTCAGTGTCTGTAACAATCAGGGAAAAATCATGGATACGGGAGACCATGAGTTGGATCCGTAAATTGTGTTTGGCAGAGTTGTTAAAATAGGAACGGACGCGGTTGCGGATAGATTTGGATTTGCCGATGTAGAGGATGCTTTGCTGATCATCCTTGAAAAGATAAACTCCGGGAAGGTTCGGCAGGTTGGAGAGTTTATCCCGTGCGGAAGAAATGTCTCCGCCACCTTTTACAGCATGGCGGGTTTCTTTGTTCATTTTGATTACTGCATCAAATCTGCAATTGTTTCAGGAACTTTTTTTACAAAATCGGCCATTGTTCCATATGGTCCAATGTCAATTTTCAGCGCATATTGAATGACCACTGTTGGTGTGCCTGACACTCCATAAAGGGCTGCTTTTCGTTCTCCGTCCTTGATCAACTGGTTGACCCACTTTTGGTCTTTTTCTTTTTGAAACTCTTTGTGCATTCCAAGCGAACGTGCCAGATAATTTATAATTCCGGGATCAAACACATTTACGCCATGCTTGAAACTTGCCTTGAAAAGTTCATCTTTGATCAAATCAGCTTTGCCAATTTTTCTGGCCACATAATAGAGTCGCAAGGGAGAATCATCCTGTCCACGGAATATAATCGGAATGTCGATAAATTCTACTTTGTCTGCAAATATTTTGCGGAAGTTTCTCGAGGCTTTGTGAAGATTATTGCAGTGAGTGCAGCCGAAATTCATAAACTCCTCATAAACAACTTTTTTAAGACTATGTGCAGCAGGTACATTCCCAACTAGATCATAGTGCCCCTGAATGGATTCTTTGGCCGAAACAGAACTTGCCAGGACCAACCCAAAGATTATTAATACTACTTTATGCAATTCTTTACTCCAATTTTTTGTTGATGATGTTTCTTTTTTGTCTTTCCGGGTGAAGCACAACGCAAACCAGGAATCCAGGGGGCTTACAGAAAATCTTATTCTCAACCTTAGCGGGCATCTGGTTCCCGGAACAAGTCAGTGATGACAAATAAATTACTTTTTCAGAAAACCCTATTTATTTATTTTGTGACAGGTCTCCCCACAAAAACTGCAGAATCGCCACAGCAGACACTGCGGCAGTTTCCGTTCTGAGAATCCTTGGGCCAAGATCCACCGGACGCATTCCGGAACGGAGCGCCGAATCAATTTCTTCCGGATGAAACCCTCCTTCCGGACCAACCAACACCCGCTGGTGCTCCTTTGGTTTTGCTCGGTCTGCACCGGTGCTATTATTCCAGGAAACAGAATCAGCCGATCCCGGGGAAAGTACCCATGAATTTGGACATTCCGGAAGTGCAGACAAAGCTGTCTCCAGATTCGAATGCCAATATATTTCGGGAGGGAATTGCCGTCCGCACTGTTTGGAAGCCTCCAAGGCAATACGCTTCCAGCGTACCATTTGACGCTCAGCCTGTGAAGTACGGAATACTTTTGAAGAATGAGCGCCGCCAAAAAAATCCAAACGATGAACACCAAGTTCAGTCGTTTTTTGCAGAATAAAATCCAATGCTTTTTCTTTGGGCAAAGCCTGCAAAATTTCCAACCGAAGAGGTGACTGAGGCGGAACCGCAACCGTTTTTTCCGGAACAAACTTGAGAGAATTCCGGGAAAGGTTTTGCAAAACTACTTCAAAACGAAGACCCTGTTCATCCTGAATGAGAAAATAATCCCCAACACTCAGACGACGTGATTTCAGAATATGCCCTGCTTCTTCACCCTTTAGTTCATATTGCCTGCCGCATTCAAGCACTCCGTCAAAAATAAAATACGACATTTTTCCTGATCAGGAATACTTAAACTTCAGTTGGTCTTTTTTCAGACCAATGCTGACCTCTCCTCCATTTTCCAGCTTTCCAAACAAAACCTCATCTGCAAGTACGGTTTCAATTTCACGCTGAATCGTGCGTCCCATCGGACGTGCACCGAATATTGGATCATAACCTGTCTTGGCTAACCAGCTTTTTGCTGCATCCGTTACATTGATAATTACTTTTTTCTGCTGAAGTTTGACTTCCAACTCCACCAGCATTTTTTCTACGACCATCAAAACAACCTCTTCAGGAAGACCTGAAAATGTAATGATGTTGTCCAGACGGTTGCGGAATTCCGGACTGAACATTTTTTCAATAGCTTTTTTGGAAGGACCTTTAGGGGTACTTCCGCCAAATCCAATGGTGGTCGAACCCATTTCCTTGGCACCCACATTGGAAGTCATAACCAGCACAACATTGCGGAAATCCGCTTCACGGCCATTGTTGTCAGTCAGGGTTGCATGATCCATCACCTGCAGCAGAATATTGAAAATATCCGGATGCGCTTTTTCGATTTCATCCAGCAGGATCACACAATGCGGATTTTTGCGCACTGCATCCGTCAGCATACCACCCTGATCAAACCCTACATATCCGGGAGGCGCGCCGATCAGGCGGGAAACAGTATGCTTTTCCATGTATTCACTCATGTCAAAGCGTTCAAAATTAATTCCCATGATAAAGGCCAGTTGCTTTGCCAGTTCTGTTTTTCCTACACCGGTGGGTCCGGTGAACAGAAAAGAGCCAATTGGATGATCCGGATGATGTAGTCCTGCACGGGAGCGCTTGATGGCCTGTACTAAAGTTGCTATTGCTTCATCCTGACCAAAAACCTGCATCTGCAATTCTTTTTTCAGTTCCCGCAGTTTATCCTTATCGGTAGAATTCATCCGTTCCACAGGAACACGCGCCATTCCTGCAACCACCTTTTCTATATCCTGTACAGCAACTGTTTTGCGTTTTGTACCAGGACGCAACCGCACCAGCGAGCCGGCCTCATCAATCACATCAATTGCCTTGTCCGGCAAATAACGCTCGTTAATGTATTTTTCAGCAAGCTCTGCAGCAGTTTTTATGGAACCGGCTGTGTAACGCAACTTATGATGTTTTTCATATCGTGACTTCAAACCTTTGAGAATCTTGATTGTTTCCGCCAGTGTAGGTTCTGTGATGTCAATCCTCTGGAAGCGGCGTGCAAGCGCACGGTCCTTTTCAAAAATCTTTTTGTATTCTTCATAAGTCGTGGAACCGATACAACGGATTTCTCCTTTTGCCAAAGCAGGTTTCAGCAGATTTGAAACATCCATAGATCCCCCGCTGGTTGCGCCTGCTCCAATAATTGTGTGAATTTCATCTATGAATAAAATCGAACCCGGACGCTTTTCAAGTGCTTTCAGAACAGCTTTTATACGTTGTTCAAAATCTCCACGAAACTTTGTTCCTGCCAGTAAAGCGCCAATATCGAGAGCAAATACTTCTGTTCCTTCCAGTATTTCCGGAATGTCACCTTTGAAAATCTGCAGGGCAAGTCCTTCGGCAACAGCGGTTTTTCCAACTCCAGGATCTCCCACATAAATCGGGTTGTTTTTGCGACGTCTGCACAAAATCCGGAGAGTTCGGTTGATCTCATTTTCGCGTCCAATCAGAGGATCAATCCGGTTTTCTGCTGCCTGCAGAGTCAAGTTTTGGGTGTAAAGGTTCAGTGGATTCTGTTCGGGACGTGTCTGTTCATTTTCTTCCTCCTCGTCTTCCAGTCCTTCATATTCAGGTCCTTCTCCCTCCTCTTCTTCCACCGGTACTTTGGCAATGCCGTGTGAAATATAATTCAGCAAATCCAGACGGGTGATATCCTGTTTCTGTAAAAAATAAGACGCATAGGACTGAGATTCACGGTGAATTGCAACCAGCACATCCCCGACATCGGCAGAAGCTTTTCCGGAACTGTTGACATGCATGATTGCTAAATGCAGCACACGCTGAACGGCACGTGTCTGACGCGGCAACTTGTTTCCATCAAATTCTTCCTGCTGAGAAAAGAAGTCCTCCAAATCCTGCTTGATGAGGGTTGTGTCTCCTCCACAACTTCGAATAACATTAAGTCCCGCATCATTGTGCAGCAAAGCATAGAGTATGTGTTCAACACACAAATATTCATGTCGCCGGTCAATAGCTTCACTTTGAGCTGCCATCAGGCACATTTCTAAATCTTTAGTAAACATAAACTCAACTCAGTTTTCTTCCATTGTTGCCTGTAGAGGATATTCATATTGTTTCGCCAACCCATGTACCGCTTCCACTTTCGTTTCTGCAACCTCATGAGTGTAAGAACCGCAAATTCCAATTCCGTTTTCATGAACATGAATCATGATCTTTGTTGCCTCACTTAAACTTTTTCCAAACACTGTTTCCAGTACATACACCACAAATTCCATCGAGGTATAATTATCATTATGTAGCAGAACTCTGTAGCTTTGAGGCGGCTTCAGCTTCTTTCGCGTTTTAGTCTTCAGCTGTTCATCAATTTCAATTTCACTCATTATTTTTTCCCGGAAACCCAGCCCTGATTTTCAAACTAATCCAATTCTGCATGAAAATTTCAAACAAATCGTTTTTCTGTAGATAATTGCACTTTAACTCATTTTTTAGTTAAGTCAATCTGTTTTTTAATATTTTTCACTAATTTGCCTTCACTCTTACTTCCAGTGCGGAATCGACATCCTTCAAAAATACCCGACTATTGGGCTGAATACTGTGTGTAAGCCAGACATTTCCACCAATAATTGAGCCTTCTCCAATCACCACATCTCCTAAAATTGTTGCGCCGGAATACACGATCACGTTGTTTTCGATAGTTGGATGACGCTTTAAATTCGGGTTAGCCAGAGAATGCTGCGGACTGAGTGCTCCTAAAGTAACACCCTGATAAAGCCGGATCTGATTCTTGATTACTGCAGTTTCCCCAATCACGATACCGGTGCCGTGATCAATCATCAGGCCTTTCCCAATTGAAACACCCGGATGAATATCAATTCCGGTTTGTGAATGAATGTGTTCAGTCATGATTCTCGGAATCAAAGGCACGCTCCTTTCGTGCAAAAAATGCGCAATTCTAAAGACACTTACTGCCTGAAGACCAGGGTAGGCCAGCACGATCTCACGCTTGCTGACCGATGCAGGATCGCCTTGAAGAATTGCGTCAACATCCTCAGAGAGAACTTCACGCAGTTCCGGAATGTATTCCAGAAATTCGAAAGCAATGTTTTCAACCTGTTCTCCAAATTCAGGCTGTTCCTCACAGTTTTCTCCTTCCTGCGAAGCCTTCCAGCAAAGAACCAGCTCTATGAATTCCTTGAGGCGGTAGAAAATCGAGACCGTTTGCTGTCCAACAATATGAGGTAAATTGAGATTATCAAAAGACTCCTGCCGGATTAAACCGGGAAACAGCAGTACCTGAATATCTTCAACCAGTTTAACAATACTTTCCTTAGTCGGCAAAGCAACCACGCCGATATGTTCTATTTCCGGATGTTCCCGGTAAGAGACCATCAGGGCATCAATTGTTTTTTGCAGCCTTTTTTCCTTATCTTTTGACATCGTTTGGTTACTGGTTTGAAAATGATAATTCCGAACCATTTCGTTGAAGAAATAATGTTCCGGAATTGAGTTGAATGAAACTAACTGTTATGCTGTAAAATATAACTCAAAAATGACACGGTTTTGGAACTTTTTGCGAAAGTATCTAAAATAATCTCCGGTTTAGAATGCAAAGCTACAAAAAAGAATTTGCCAAATTTCTTGTACGTGCAGAAGCCCTGCAGTTTGGGGAGTTCACGCTCAAAAGCGGGCGCAGCTCACCTTACTTTTTCAATTCCTCAAAATTCAACACCGGCCCCCTGATTGAAGAGCTGGGTCGATACTATGCTTCGGCAATTGAGGAAAATGCTCCAAACTGCAGTTTAATCTTCGGTCCGGCTTACAAAGGAATTCCTTTGTGCGTTTCTGCGGCCACAGCTTTGTCGAGCAGTCTTAACCAGAATATAGGATATTTCTTTAATCGAAAAGAGAAAAAGACACATGGTGACCAGGGATCACTTGTTGGTCAGCTGCCGTTGCCGAAGGATTCGGTGGTTATGGTTGATGATGTGATCACTGATGGACTGACTAAAATCGAGTCTGTTGCCATGATTCGAGAGCTTTGCGGGGTAAAGTTTTCCGGGGTTTTAGTGGCACTTGACCGGATGGAAAAAAATTCTCTGGGACGTGATGCCATTGCGGATTTTGAACAAATAACCGGCGTTCCAGTCTGGTCTATCATCACTATCCGTGAAGTTTGTGATTATCTGAAAAATCGTGAAATCGACGGTGCCGTCGTTTTGGATGAGGATATATTTCTAAAAATAGAGCATTATCTTGAAGAACACAGTGTCCGTTAGCAAGGTCCGGAAAGTAAAATACTTATCATTCTATTTTACCTTTGTTTCTCTTGAGTCATGAATTCTCGCATGATACTGATATTATTGATTGCAGAGTGTCATCTCGACCGAAGAGAGAGATCGGAAAATGTGCGGTTTCCTTATATGATCCCTCACAGTACGTTCGGGATGACATGATAAAACTCGTAACTGTTTAGTATTTAAAACAAATATGCAGAAAGCACAGGAGTCTGAACAAAGCATTCAGCGTGCCCGGGTTTCTTGGGAGCAATCCAAAGAAGACCTGGAAATGGCCAAATCCTTTATCAAAACGAATCCGGATACCAGCTGTCTGCTGAGCAACCAGGCTGCGATCAATGCCTTCAGTTCAATTTTGCAGGCACATGGTCATTTTCAGCTTCCGGCTTACTCTTCAACTGAAATGCTCAACATATGCAGTTCTGTTGCATCGGAAGTCGAGGAAACACGGCCGCAGTGTGAGGTACTTGACAGTGCCCTGAATCGGGATTTACTGGGACACACCCGTCCAAAAAATATCCAGTTCACACCGGCATTCGCCAAAACTTCGTACGAAGCAAGCAGGCAAATTCACAAAATTATCAAAGCCTACTGGAGGGAGAACAAAGCGCGTTTTTTTGCTCCATGATTGGTTGTTAGCAGTGAAACTATGTCAGCACTCCAGTTGTTTATATTTAGAATAACACTCTGTTCAGGTTCAGAAAAATAGCCGTCAGTTTTTAGCTGTCAGCAATCGGTATAAAAATCTGGCTTGTACTCTGAAAACTGATT
>Ga0208055_1000394_pt1 | contig 11149 bp, 10 predicted proteins | sample DeeseametaMP2159_FD_184174 | JGI IMG/M metagenome (GOLD analysis project Ga0208055, IMG submission 184174) | Marine microbial communities from the Deep Pacific Ocean - MP2159 (SPAdes) | ecosystem: Environmental > Aquatic > Marine > Oceanic | place: Southwest of Acapulco, Mexico, North Pacific...
TAAATTTAGTTAAAGAAAATACTTTTTTTGATGGTAAAAAATTTATAAAAGTTCCAGTTTTATTTGTTTTACCCTTAACTTTTAGAGGAGATAAAGCCCTTCCATCTTTAAATTCAACAAAATATTCCTTTTTATCTCTGAATATTCCTAAAATTAATTTTTCAGATAAAGCATTAACCACTGAAACACCAACGCCATGAAGTCCACCGGAAATTTTGTACGAATCATGATCAAATTTACCTCCAGCGTGGAGTTGGGTCATAATAACTTCTGCAGCTGACTTCCTTTCCCCTTTATGTATATCAACTGGAATACCTCTTCCATTATCCTCGACAGAAATGGATTGATCCGAATTAATCGTAACTTTAATATTTGTACAATAACCATCTAGAGCTTCATCAATAGAATTATCAACTACCTCATAAACCATATGATGAAGCCCTGTGCCATCATCAGTATCGCCAATGTACATGCCTGGTCTTTTTCTAACTGCTTCTAATCCCTTAAGAACTTTTATCGAATCTGCTCTATATTTTGATTTTGAGTTATCTTGTTGATCTTTTTGAATCATATATGTGAAATTCTATTAGTATATTTTAACATTTTTATTGACTTAATTAAATCGAAGACAAACGTACACCTTAAATGACCGTTGGTATCAAATGATTACTTAATGAAAAAAAAAAAATTAATCTAAAATCTCCTTTAAACAAAATAAATCAAATTTTCATTGGCATAACGACATGAAAACTATTTTTATCTGACATATCTTTAATTAGCACTGGTGAGGCGGCATCCTTTAAATTAATAATAATTAAATCATTTTCGATTTGGGATGCAATATCAATCAAATATCTACTATTAAAACTTATATCCATATCATCAGAATTAAATATTGCATTAATACTTTCAATACCTTCTCCACTGTTAGGGCTGTTAACTGATAATTGTAAAAAATCTTTCGATATGTTCATTTTTAAACCCTCTTTACGATCCGAGGAAACTGTAGTCACTCTCTCTATAGAATTTTTAAATTCATTTAATTTTATTTGTAATATTTTAACATTATCTATGGGAACAACTTTACTATAATCAGGAAATCGTCCATCAATAACTTTAGAAATCAATACACCACTATCAATTTCGAACTTAATTTTTGATTTATTATTAGATATTTTGATAGCACTTGTACTTTGCTCCAATAAGGAAATAAGTTGAAAAATAGTTTTTTTGGGTAAAATAATAGATTCAAAATCTGTATTAGAATCAATTTCTAGTCTGCTAGAAGAAAGTCTATGACTGTCTGTTGCTACGCTTGATAGAAATGATTTGTTTTCTATATTTATTTTATGTAGATAAATTCCGTTAAGATAATGTCTGGTTTCATCATTTGAAATTGAAATTTTAGTCTTGTTTAGAAGTTTTAGCATTTTTTTAGAAGAAACTTCAAAAGTTTTTTGCTTAATATCTTCATCTGACAAGGGAAAATTATCTGGGGATAAACATAATAAATTAAATTTAGAATTACCAGAAACTAACTTCAGCTTATTTGCGCTTTGTAAAAAAAGTTCAACTTTTGTATTGGGTTCTAATTTTCGTAATATGTCGTAAATTATGCTGGCTGAAGTAGTTGTTGAACCTTCCTTTTTTAATTCTTGTAAGGGAATTTCTTCGGTATAAATTATATCTAGGTCCGTTGCAGTAATTCTAATTTTTGAATCTTTTGCTTCTATCAAGATGTTTGATAAAATTGGAAGTGTTGTTTTTTTTTCAATAATACCATGGGCATGGCTCAATGATTTTAAAAAGGTATTCCTAGATATTGTAAATTCCATTTTGCAATTTTAAAGAAGTATTTTTATAATTTCAGTTATGCTGTGCTTAATTTCATTATCATTTTTAACTAATTCATTAATTTTTTTTACAGCATGTATTACAGTTGTATGATCACGATTAGAAAATTTTCTACCAATTTCCGGTAGAGAGTTTGTTGTATACTTCTTTGCTAAATACATGGCTATTTGTCTGGGTCTAGCTAATGATCTTGATCTTCTAGGCGATAACATTTCTTGAATATTGAGATTAAAATAGACAGCCACTATATTTTGAATAGACTCAACATTTATCGACTTCTTATTGTCATTAATAAAATCTTTTAAAATTCTTTTGCACTCATAAATGTTTGGAGATTTTGTATTAATTTTACTAAAAGCTAAAACTCTATTTAAAGCTCCAACCATTTCTCTGATACTCGATGTAATTTCGGTTGCCAAAAACTTGAAAACTTCATCATTTAAATTATAATTTTCGTTAAAATTTTTTTTAATATCTTCAAACTTACTTCTCAAAATTTTTATTCTTAAATTTAAATCAGGTGGTTGAATATCAATTACCAAACCTCCTGACAAACGGGATTTAATCCGTCCTTGAACTCTATCAAGATTTGAAGGAGATCTATCTGATGCTACTACTATTTGCGAACCTCTTTCTATTAAAGCATTAAAAGTATGAAAAAATTCTTCTTGCATAGCTTCTTTGCCTGCTACAAATTGAATATCATCAATAATAAAAACGTTAGCTTTCCTGAAAAAATCTTTAAATTTAACCATGTCATTACTTTTTATGGATCTAATAAAATGATACATAAATCTTTCTGCTGAAATAAACATTACTTGTTTCGAGTTCTCAAGATCTAACCCGATAGCATTTAATAAATGTGTCTTGCCCATCCCTACCGCGCTATAAATAAATAGTGGATTGTAATGTGAAGACTGAGTGCATACTTTCCTGGCCGCCGTATACGCAAGTTCGTTGCTTTCTCCAACCATGAACTTATCAAAACTATTGTTTAAATTAAATCGATTGTAATTTAATAAGGAATTTTCGATTGATGAAATCTGACTATCTCCTCGAAAGTCTATTTTATCAGACTTTTCTTTCGATTCTTCAATGAAAAACTCAATTCTTTGGATGCTTTTTTTAAATGTTTTAATTATATCCAAAATTTTGTCTGCATATCTTGAAACAATCCAGTCTCTTACAAATCTAGTAGGAGCAGTCAAAACAACATAGTGATTAAATTCTTTTTTTAAATTTATGTTTTTTAACCAACTTTCATAAACATCATTTCCAAAAGTTGTTTTAAAATTTTTAAGGACCTCATTCCAATCAAGCAAATTCTCTTCTAATGCCAAAACTGCACTCGAAGCTTGTTTTGATAAAGTTTCAGTCATAAAGATATTTATTTTTGATCAAGTAGTTCTATTTTTTTTTTAGCGGGTATGCAATATTTTTTAGGTTGTATTAAGAAAAAAATTATCTTTAGGTTGTATTGTAAATTTTTTACATATTATATTTTTTTTAATTTAAATATAAACTAAATCACAAGTAGCAAAAAAATTACTCTAGAACTTGTTGATGCAACTTAAAATATCATTTAACTAGATTTTGATTTTTTCTCTAAAATTATTTTTTATTTAGTTGTGACAAAAATAAAGGTATGTCGAAAAATTTATCAACCCTTAATTGACTGATTTATTTTTTTAACTTTTGAATTTTTTTTGTAGCCCTAGAAATTTTTCTTGAGACTGTTTCTTTCCTAATTACACCAGTTTTTGCTATTTTCATCAATTGTGAGTGGAATTTTGGTAAAAAGTCTTGGGCTTCCTTTGTCTTGCCTGAAGCAATATAACTGGACATTTGCTTAATAGCAGCTTTGTATTTGCCTTTCCTTATTCTATTGACTGATGTCTGAAATCTAGTTCTTTTTACGCGTCTTATTGCAGATTTAGTAGTTGGCATAAAGAGGTGAATATATATCTTTTTGCTTCATATCGGTCAATAACAATTAATTTTGACAACTGTTACAATAAAAAGATGATCTATTGGATATTGATATTTTTTTTATTTTTCCTTTGCACGAAATACGAGAACAATTTTTATTTTCTTGTCCATATACATTAAAAAATTGTTGAAAATTGCCACTTTTACCATCTGCATTTTTGAAATCTTTAATTGAAGAACCTCCTTGATTGATTGAAATTTTCAAAACTCTTCTAATATTATAAATTAAATTCTTAATACTCTTTCTTTCTAAATTACTGCATTGCCTTAATGGATGAATTTTCGATAGAAATAAAGCTTCATTTGCATAAATATTACCAAGTCCACTAACAAAAGTTTGATCCATTAATAAATTTTTAATATTTTTTTTTCTATTTTTAATAAACTTTTGTACATATTTTATACAAAATAAAACGCTAAAAGGTTCAGGACCAAGTTTTTTTAAAAAAGTAATTTCTTTTAATTTTATATTTTCAAATAGTTTAAAAAAACCAAATCTTCTCACATCATTATAAATTAATACCAAACCATTATTTAAAACAAAGTAAATATGATTGTGTTTTGCTAATATATTTAAATCATAATAAAAACTTGTTTTAAACATCTTGTTGTCTTTACTTCTAACAATTAAAAATTTTCCACTCATACCAAAATGAACTAAAAGTAATTTATTTTTAAAATGAAAAATTAAATATTTAGATCTTCTTGAAATTTTTAATATCTTTTCATTAATTAATTTTTTGGACAGCGTGTCAGGTATTTTGTATCTTAAATTTTTATTATTAATTTTCACATTTACAATTTTTGCTTTATTTACCATTTTAAATAAAGATCTTTTTACGATTTCTATTTCTGGAAGCTCTGGCATTTGTATATTATATATATTGTGAAAAAACTTAACATATGATCTATTAAATTAAATGAAAACCTATCATAAAAACAATGAAAGACTTGTGACAAAAGTCTTTCAAGATGTTTTTGATAAATATGACCTTATGAATGATTTAATGTCTTTAGGTATTCATAGGATTTGGAAAAAAAACTTTATCCATTGGTTAAATCCACAAAAAAATACAACATTAATTGACATAGCTTCTGGTACTGGTGATATAGCAAAATTATATTTAAATAAGATTAATTATAAAGGTTGCGTGTATTGTGTAGACGAAAATAAAGGAATGCTTGATTTAAATAAAAGAAAATTTAAAGGAAATACTAGCGTTAAAAGGTTCTGCAATAGTGCTGAAAAACTACCATTTAAAAATAATCATTTTGACTATTACACAATTAGTTTCGGTATTAGAAATGTTAGTAATTTAAATAATGCACTTAAAGAAGCTTATCGTGTTCTTAAACCTGGTGGCAGATTTTTATGCCTGGAATTTTCAAAAGTAAAAAACAAAATTTTAAATAGATTTTATAAAACTTATTCAAAATCAATACCTCAAATTGGTAAATTTATAGTGGGCAAATCAGAACCATATGAGTATTTAATTAATAGTATCGAAAAATTTCATTCCCAGGAAAAATTTATTAAACAAATTAAAAAACAAAATTTTATAAACGTATCCTATAGAAATTTAAGCGGTGGAATTGTAGCTATTCATTCAGCTTGGAAAATTTAAAAATGTTTAATAAATTATTTATGCTATTTAAAATTGGAAGAAAGTTATCTACTTCCGGCGCAATCTCATCTATTTATGAAATTTATAATCCCCCAATCACAATCAAAATACTTTTTTTCGTAATTGGCTTCAGTTTTAATGACAAAAAAAATAATTATAATTTGTCTCCAGGAGTAAAATTATGCAATGCACTTCAAAGTATGGGAACTACTTTTATAAAATTAGGACAATTTTTGGCAACCAGACCTGATATAATTGGCGAAGATATTGCAAAAGAATTAGAAAAACTTCAAGATAAATTGCCTTCTTTTCAATTAGAAGAGGCAAAAAATATATTAAGAAAAGAACTTGGAAAAGAAAGTTTTGATAAGATCAATAATTTTTCAGATTCAATAGCGGCTGCTTCTATTGCACAAGTGCACTTTGCTACAATTAATGATTCTACCGAAAAAAAAGAAGTTGCTATTAAAATTTTACGACCAAATATAGAAAAAATATTTAACGAAGAATTAGATGCTTTAATGCTATTAGCTTACATTGTTCAAAATCTTATAAGAAAAACAAAGAGATTAAAATTAATTGAAGTTGTGCAGCTGCTACGTGAAATCACGAATGTTGAAATGGATCTTAGATTTGAAGCTGCAGCAGCCAATGAACTTTATGAAAATACAAAAAATGATGTTGGATTTAGGGTTCCTAAAATTTATTGGAACCACACAAGCAAAAGAGTTCTATGTTTAGATAAAATAAATGGAATTTCAATAAGAGAAATTGAAAATCTAAAATCATTAAATATTGACATAAAAAAACTAGCAAAAGATATCATTCAACATTTTCTAAGACATGCGGTTAGAGACGGTTTCTTTCATGCAGATATGCACCAAGGAAATTTATTTGTAACAAAGGATGGTAACATTATGCCAGTTGATTTTGGAATAATGGGCCGACTAGATAAAAATAATAGAAAATATCTAGCTGAGATACTTTATGGATTCATTAAACGAGATTACAAAAAAGTAGCTGAAGTACATTTTTTAGCGGGATTAGTTTCAAAAGAAGTTTCAAAAGATGAATTTGCGCAAGCGTTACGTTCAATAGGAGAACCAATTTTTGGCCAATCTGTCAAAAATATATCTGGCGGTAAACTATTAAGTCATCTTTTTGAAATTACTGAAAAATTTAATATGCAAACTCAAATACAGTTATTACTCTTACAAAAAACTATGGTTGTTGTTGAGGGAGTTGCTAGAAAACTTGATCCTGATACTAATATATGGAATATATCGAGACCAATACTAGAAAACTGGCTAAAAGAAATTAAGGATCCAATTAATAAAGCAAGCGAAATCATAAATGAGACCTCCGAAATACTTAAGAGATTACCAGATTTACCTATTATTATGGACAGAGCAAATGATGTGATGACTTTAATAGCAGAAGGTAAATTTAATCCAAACACATTGGCTTATCGCAGTTTAAGAGAAGAAGAATTAAAGCTAGAATTAATGCGTAACAAGATATTAGGAGGAGTTTTAGTACTTGTAATTTTTGTTCTCATAGTATTCAAATAACAAAGTTATGGATAAATTACTTAACAACAAAAAAATTATTTTGATTATTGGTGGTGGAATTGCTGCATATAAATCTCTTGATTTAATTCGTTTATTAAAAAAACAAGAGTGCGAAATAAAAGTTGTTCTAACGGAATCTGGGAAAAAATTTGTTACTCCTTTATCAATTTCATCATTGTCTCAAAATAAAGTTTACCAAGATATTTTTGATAGCGAGAAAGAAGCTGAAATGGATCACATATCATTATCTAGATGGTGTGATATAATTTTATTTGCTCCGATTACCGCAAACTCCATTGCGAAACTTGCTTCTGGAAGAGCAGATGATCTAGCATCAACACTAATATTGGCATCGAACAAACAAGTAATATTAGCTCCAGCAATGAATGTTAGAATGTGGCTTCATAAATCTACTCAAAATAATATCGATAAATTGTTAGATTTTGGATATTTGTCTGTAGGACCATCAACTGGTGAAATGGCGTGTGGAGAATATGGAGAGGGCAAAATGTCATCGCCTGACCAAATATATGAATTCATAAAAAATTATTTTTCTGACCGAAATATTGTAAAAAATAAAAATTTAAAAGCGCTTGTTACTGCAGGACCAACAAAAGAATATATAGACCCTGTTAGATTTATTACAAATAACTCAAGCGGTAAACAAGGATATGAAATTGCTAATTCATTGGCAAAATTTGGTGTTAAAACAACATTGATATCCGGACCATCTACATTAAAAAAACCTAAAAATGTAAATATTATAAGAGTGGAATCTGCTGATCAAATGTATATGGAAACAAAAAAAGCTTTGCCTGTAGATATAGCTGTATGCACAGCCGCAATAACTGATTTTAAACCTGAGAAATATGAAACAAAAAAAATTAAAAAGAATACTTTAAATTTAAATTTTAAAAGAAATATAGATATATTAGAATTTTTATCAAAAAATAATTCACAAAGACCTAGATTAGTAGTTGGTTTTGCTGCAGAAACGAATGATATCTTAAAATTTGCCAAGGAGAAAAAAAATAGAAAATATTGTGATTGGATTATAGCAAATGATGTTTCAAAACCAGAAATTGGATTTAATTCTGAATATAATGCTGTATCAATAATTGATAACAACAGAGTTGAAAAAATTGAAAAAAATTTAAAATCCTATATAGCAAATAAAATAGCTAGAAAAATAATTAATAATTTTATCCAATAGTACACATGGTAAAAATATTAGTTAAAAAGTTTGATAAAAATATCAAACTTCCAGCTTATAAAACCTCTGGATCTTCAGGAATGGATCTTGTGGCATATATTAAAAATAAAATAATTATTAATCCGGGTAAAACGGCAATGATTCCAACTGGTATTGCCGTAGCGATTCCAAGACATTATGAAATACAAATAAGACCAAGATCAGGTTTAGCGGCAAAAAAAGGTATTTCTATTTTAAATACACCAGGTACCGTTGATTCAGATTATAGAGGCGAAATAAAAATTATTTTAATAAATTTAAGTAAAAAATCATTTATGGTAAAATCAGGCGATAGAGTTGCTCAGATGATTTTATGCCCAGTAGTGAAGGGTAAACTTCAAGAGGTTAAAAATCTTCCTAAAACAGTAAGAGGCAAAGGTGGGTTCGGCTCAACAGGCAAATAAAAAAATCTTAATGGAATTTACAAAAAAACAAATAGATAGATATTCACGACAAATAATTTTAAAAAAAGTTGGTGTAATCGGACAAAAAAAACTTTTGAAATCTAGTGTTTTAATTGTTGGCGCTGGAGGACTAGGCTCACCTATTGCAATCTATTTGGCTGCATTAGGTATAGGTAAAATTGGAATTGTTGATAAAGATAATGTTAAAATATCTAATCTTAGTCGCCAAATTATTTTTGAAACTAATGATGTTAATAAAAATAAATCCTCTGCAGCAATTAGTAAACTAAGAAAAATTAATCCAGATATACAACTTAAATCTTTTAACAAGAATTTGACAATAATAAATATAAATCAAATTGCAAAAAAATTTGATTTAATAGTAGATGGAAGTGATAATTTTAGAACACGTTTTTTAATTAATGATTATTGTTTAAAAAATAAAAAAATTTTGGTTTCCGGAGCAATAAGTAAGTTTGATGGTCAAATTTATACTTTTAATTTTTCTAAAAAAAAGTCTCCTTGTCTTAGATGCTTTATTCCTAAAATGCCAAGAAACCCTGATATTGATAATTGTGAATACGAGGGGGTTCTAGGCCCTTTAGCAGGCATTGTTGGTAGCATTCAAGCAAACGAAGTAGTAAAGGAAATCCTTAATATTGGGAATACTCTTTGTGGTCATATTTTAATAATTGACGCTTTAAAACTTACATTCAGAAAAGTAAAATTAAATAAACGTTCTGATTGTTATTGTTATGAAAAAAAATAAAAATAATTATTTTATTTTTATTATTTTATTTTTTTCGTTCTTGCTATTTTTTTCAAACATTAATGCAAACGAAAATAAAGAATTCTTAACTTTAAAAAATATTGAAGTTAATTTGCGACAAGGTCCATCTTTTGAATATCCAATTAAGTTAGTTTACAAAAAAAAATATCTACCAGTTATTATTATTGATAAATCTGAAACATGGAGGCAGATTAAAGACTTTGAAAATAACTCTGGTTGGATACATATTTCACAACTTTCGAGAAGAAAATCTGGCATAAATATTAAAAATAATTCTATTATTTATAAAAAGCCTACCATTTACTCAAAACCAATTGCTAAACTTGAAGTAGGAAGATTAGTTTTGATAAAAAAATGTAAAATGAAATGGTGCAAAATTACTTCTGGTAACTTTAATGGATGGATTTACAAAAATTCTTTGTGGGGAAAAATTAAATAAAATCTTTAGCTAAAGATTCTTTGATTTTTTTTCTTTAATATCCCATCTAAGTCTCTTCTTAATCTAGACATGTCAAATTTTATATTTTTTAAATTTTACTTTAGATCAAAACGGTCTAGATTCATCACTTTTGTCCACGCAGATATAAAATCAGCAAGAAACTTAGGTTTAGAATCTTCACAAGCATAAACTTCTGCTATTGCTCTTAGCTGAGAATTTGATCCAAATATAAGATCAACACGAGTACCAGTCCACTTAACTTTGTTTGTTTTACGATCTCGTCCCTCGAATAAATCTTCTTCTTTAGAAACTTCTTTCCACGTTGTGCTCATATCAAGCAAGTTAACGAAGAAATCATTTGTAAGTGTCTCTGGTTTTTTTGTGAATACCCCATGTTTTGACTTATCAAAATTTGTGCTTAATACACGCATACCACCTACGAGAACTGTCATCTCAGGAGCAGTTAGTTTCATTAACTGAGCTCGATCAATCAACATTTCCTCTGCTGATATAGTATATTTAGTTTTAAGATAATTTCGAAATCCATCTGCTTTTGGTTCAAGTAAACCAAATGAGTGTATATCTGTCTGATCTTGTGAAGCATCAGTACGACCCGGTAAAAATGGAACTTTTACATCTTGTCCTACATTCTTCGCAGCTTTTTCAATTCCAGCACAACCCCCTAAAACAATTACGTCAGCTAGTGAAACTGTCTTACCACTAGTATTAAATTCTTTTTGGATCTTCTCTAAAGCCTTAAGAGCTGTAGATAATTCAGATGGATTATTAACTTCCCAGTCTTTTTGTGGCGCAAGACGAATTCGAGCACCGTTGGCTCCTCCTCGCTTATCTGAACCACGGAAAGTTGATGCTGAAGCCCAAGCAGTTGAAACAAGCTGAGATAAAGATAATCCAGAGTCTAAAATCTTAGTTTTCAAAGTAGCTATATCCTCTTCATTTACAAGTTCATGTGTAACTGCTGGGACTGGATCTTGCCAAATAAGCTCTTCTTTTGGAACATCTTTGCCAAGATAACAAGCACGAGGTCCCATATCACGGTGCGTAAGCTTAAACCAAGCTCTTGCAAATGCATCTGCAAACTCATCTCGGTTTTTATGGAAGTTTTTAGAAATTGGTCCGTATTTAGCATCCATTTTTAAAGAAAGGTCTGTAGTTAGCATCATAGGAGGATGTCTTTTAGACGGATCATGCGCATCAGGAACAT
>Ga0208055_1000403_pt1 | contig 11028 bp, 10 predicted proteins | sample DeeseametaMP2159_FD_184174 | JGI IMG/M metagenome (GOLD analysis project Ga0208055, IMG submission 184174) | Marine microbial communities from the Deep Pacific Ocean - MP2159 (SPAdes) | ecosystem: Environmental > Aquatic > Marine > Oceanic | place: Southwest of Acapulco, Mexico, North Pacific...
AGAATATGTAATTCCATTAGGTCGATCAGGTTCTGAGCTTGTCTGATACCAGTCTTTATCAAATTCATTTTTTTTGAAAGTTTGTTTGTTAAGATGACTATGTTGTACTCCTCCATATGAAACATTAAAAAATGGTGGACCATTAGGTTCAACTGCAATACAAGATTTTACTTTATCTGGTTTTAGATCAGCAGCTAGCCAACAAAAGGGACCTCCTTGACTGTGGCCTAAAACTGCTGTGTTTCCTATTAGATCAATGAGTTCAGCTAAAGCTTTTTTAGACATTTCTTCTATATAAATTCTGTCTGACATCGTATTTACCTGTGAAGCCATATACTGTTCAAAAATTTTATCACCTCTCAAACCTGAACCTGGCCACTGCTTATGTGTTTTAGCTTGAGGCCAGTTTCCCTTTTTTGCCATCGCAGTAAAACGTCTTTCAACATCATAAATATTTGTTTCTCTGTCTATAAATTTTCCATATAAACTTTCTGAGTATCCCGATCTTGCTCTGCCAGGTTGGTCTACAACGTAAACTGAGAAACCAAAGGATAGAAAATCATGTAACCATCCTCTTCTGCCATCTGCAGTTGTAATAAAACCTGCTCCGCTCTGACCACCTCCGTGAATTAAAATAATATTTTTGTTATTTGACTTGGTGGGCTTAAAGCATTCAACATACATTTGACCTCTAACAACTGTTTTATTATTTACCAAATAATCTTCTCCACCAACAAAGAAGATTTTATGTTCTTTTAAATTTATTTCTAAGTTATCAGACATAATCCTATAACTCGGAAGCGTTGGTACAAAAATTTTTTTTGGGTGGAACGGTTTTACCTTTCCATTGATAAACAGCTGTCTTTATATCCTTAATTTTTGCCATTAATTAAGCTCTGACTCATATTAAGCGCAATTTGAAAAGAATTTATAGTAGGTTTCATATTGGCAATGTTTTTTTCCGTAATATCAAAAGCAGTTCCATGTGCCGGTGTAGTTACCGGAATGGATAATCCTCCGGATACCGTCACACCCCTATCAAAACCAAAAGCTTTGAGACCACACTGTAAAGCATCGTGATACATTCCAATAATACAATTATACTCTTTGTTTTTAAAAGCGGTGATAAAAGAGGTGTCGCATGGTAAAGGGCCGCCAGCATTAATTCCTATTTTTTTAGCCTCTTCTATAGCTGGAATAATTTCATCTTTCTCTTCGGTTCCAAACTCTCCATGTGGATTTAAAGCCTGAACTGCAACTCTAGGATTTTCCATTCCACTCATTCGTAAAGTTTTATCTATAAGTTTAATAGGCTTTAGAATATTTTCTTTTGTAATATTTTGCGCAACATCTTTTAATGGGATGTGCGATGTGACTCTGGCAGTCCAAAAATTATCAACTACGTTAAATTCACAACAAAATTCTTTCATGCCTAATTTTTCTTGCATAAACTCGTGTTCATCATTGTATTTACAACCACCCAGTATCAAGCTGGTTTTGTTCATAGGACCAAAATTAATGGCGTGAATTTTCTTTTCTTTAGCTAGATCAAGAGCATATTCTAAAGCTTCCAAAACACTTGCTCCAGACTCTGCGTTGGCTATTTTTTTTTTATAAGTTCTATTTTTACCGTTAGTAATATCAATAAAAAACTTAGACCCTTTGTTGAAGTCTATTTCTTCAAAATCTTTTACAGTAGTTAAGTTTGTTTTTACCCCTGATATTTTTTCTCCATCTTCAAGAATGCTTCTTTCTCCAATTAAAATACAATTTGCCTTGTCTGTTATTTGGTTAACAAGCAACTTTGTTACTAGTTCTGGCCCAATACCAGAAGGATCCCCCAATATAATTCCCACTACGGGCTTGTTACTCATTACAAAATATCCATTTCTATTTTTTTAATCCTAAAATATTATTATATACTTTTGTTTATTATTGAAAGTTTATTGTATTTTTTAATTTAAATACATTGCTTTTAATCTAAGTTTTTTTGCTATTGAACTAATTGAACTTTTAAATGTTAAAGATAAAGATTCTGTATCTCTCAATTCAATTAAATCTCTCTTCATTACATCATAAACATATTTTTTGTTTCTGATCTGCTTGTTTAGTTTTGATTGTTTTTTCTTATGTTTATCAATTGCTTTAATTGAAACATTTTTATCTACTTTTATATTACTCGTTTTTATTACTTCTTCCTTTATTGTTTATATTCTTATTATACCATATTTCACACTCATAACTGATACCCCCAAACGTGTACTTAATAGAGATATCCTATCTGATACACCTAATAAAAGGAGTATTGCTTTGGTTGGTACAAAAATTTTTGTTCATGGAATTCCCGGGGGTTAATCTCTTTTAATAATTTTTAAAATGAAAGGAATTAAAAAAATAATAAAAAATATTCTTAAAAAATGATGGTAACTAACAAAAATCGGGTCAATATTGTATGCAACGCTTATCACCACCATTTCATGAATACCTCCTGGAGCAAAACTCAAAAAAACAGCCATAAAATCAAAACCTAAAAAAACTTTTAACAAGTATGCAAACAAACCGGCTATACTCAACAAGATTGTAGATACAACAACTCCATGCATTGAATAAAACATTATTTCTTTTGGAGCCAGACCGCTTAATCTACAACCAATTGCAGAGCCTAATAATACGAAAGCAATATTTATAAAGATATCAGGAAATCTTGCTGTAGTAATTTCTAAAGTATAGAAGAAACCACCAACAATCATTGCAGCCAAAATTGGAGCTGACGGAATTTTTAATTTTTCTAAAATTATTGTACCAACCCAAGATATACAAATTAAGAATATAAGTTCACCGAAGTATCGCAAAGTGAAAGTTGGTGTGTTTCCATATGAATCTATTTCTTGGTAACCAACTTGAGTAGCGAAAATAAAAGGTAAGAATAATACAATAAACAATACTCTTGTAGCCTGAGGAATAACAACTTGACCGCTCTCCTCTTTATTTTTAGCAATATCATTAATTGTTCCAGCAATTACTACAAAAGCTCCAGGTAATGCAGCTAAGGTAGAAATTAGCTTATCAAACTTACAAATTTTATTGAAATATATAGAGACAACTACAGTTCCAATGACTGTACAAATAATCATAGCAATAGATGAATAAATCCAAAGATGAATTTTATGTAATAAGGTTATGTTGAAATTACCGGCTAATATTACCCCAATTATTAATAATACTGGTAAGAAGATTTTTTTATCAAAAGTAATTTTGTAACTTGTGAAAGATACTACAAGATTAAGTAGCAAAGCTCCTAATAACCATGGCAATGGTAAGTGAACTAAGGTGCCAATATAACCACCAATAACTCCAATGATTATACTTTTATAACTTTTTTTAAGAGCATTGTAATATGTTAACATTATTTACTTTTTTCTATTTTTAAATATTTTTTAAAATCTAGAAGCGATAATGTATCTGAAGCTTTATTTTTAAATTTTGGAATTTTATTATTTTTTATCAAATCAAGAGTACTGTTAGTTGAGTCTATGTATGCATTCAATATTTGTTGTGAAAATAAAGCAAATTTAAAACCACTTTTTTTTACATCTCCCATATTAAAAGAGATATTTTGAGTAATATTAAGCATTAATGGAACTTTTTTGGTTATTTTTCCTAATTCAAATAAATCTTTTTTGTTTTGAATACCTGTCACAAAAATACCATCTGCTCCTAAATTTATATATTTTTTTATCCTTAATTTTGTTTCTTTTAAACCTTCAACAGGTAAAGCGTCAGTTCTAGTAAAAATATTTATTATTTTTTTATTTTTTTCTTTTGAAGCATCGATTGCAGTTTTAAATCGTTTAATAGATTCTTTTAAATCTAGAAGTTTTACATGGTCAGTGAGAGCACATTTTTTTGGGAATTTTTGATCTTCAATTATTAATGCTGATGCTCCTGCGTTAGCCAAGTCTTTTACAGTTCTATAAACATTTACCATTCCACCAAAACCCGTATCAGCATCTACAACAACAGGTAATTTAGTTTGGTTACATATTATACGAGTTGAGTTAACTAATTCTGAAAGCGTTATTAAGCTAGCGTCAGGATAACCAATGCTTGAAGAAGATAATGCAAAACCACCAATAAAAGAAATTTTAAAACCTTTTTTTTCAATTAATTTAGCTGTCAGTGGGTCATGACATGTTGGCAGATTATAAAACTTTTTATCTTTAGAATATTTTTTAAATATCTGTAATTTTTCGTTCATTCGGATAATAGCTGCTCGAGTATAATTTGTTTATTGTTGACTTTCTATAAAATTTTTGTAGAACTACAATTTCTAAATTTACAGATGAAATGAAATGGGAAAAGCTTACACACCAAATATAAAATCTGATAAAGGAAAAAATTTAACAAAATACGTAGCCGAATTTGTAAAAAAAAATAAATATTCAAGTATTCCAAAAAATGTAGTTGAGCTCGCAAAAAAACACATTCTAGATGGTTTTGGTCTAGCTCTTTCTGGTTCAGTAGCAAGAACTGGTGATTATCTTTTTAAACATATTAAACAAAACTCTGCCAAGGGAAGAGCCACTGTTATTGGATCTAAAATGAAAGTGACTTCTAGATTTGCAGCTTTAGCAAACGGTACAGGAATTCATTCAGACGATTATGATGATACTCAGCTTGCAGTTCAAAAAGATAGAGTCTATGGACTGTTAACTCACCCAACAGCCCCATGTTTGCCAAGTGCTTTTGCTGAAGGTGAATTAAAAAAAATCAACGGAAAAGATTTTTTAAATGCATATTTAATTGGTGTTGATGTTGAGTGTAAAGTTTCTGAGGCAATGTCACCTAGACATTATCAGCATGGTTTTCATTCCACAGCAACTTGTGGAACATTAGCTTCTGCGGCAGCTGCAGCAAAGATAAGAGGTTACAGTGTACGTAAAATTCAACAATCATTAGCAATCGCTGCATCATTAAGCGCAGGATTAAGAGAAAATTTTGGAACAATGACAAAACCTTTACACGCTGGTAGAGCTGCTGAAAGTGGAGTAGTTGCTTGTGATTTAGTTGGATTAGGTTTTTCAGCAACTGATAAAATTTTAGAGTCTCCTAGAGGTTTTTTTCAAGCTCATGGCGGTGGTTACAATTTAAATTCAATCAAAGGTCAATTAGGGAGACCTTGGACATTTTCTAAACCAGGGATTTCAATAAAACCTCATCCATGCGGATCATTAACCCATCCTGGTATGACTAAAATTTTAGAATTGATTTTAAAATATGACATCAAACCAGAGGATGTAGTTAAGGTAGACGTTGGAACAAATCACAACATGCAAAATGCTTTAATTTACCACAGACCAACAAATGAATTTCAGGCTAAATTCAGTATGGAATATTCTATGGCAATTTTATTAGTTCAAAGAAGAGCTTATATTCCTGAATATCAAGATAAAAGAATTAATAAAACGGATGTTCAAAAAATGCTTCGAAAAGTTAATTTTTACAAAAATAAAATTGCTGAAGCAGCTGGTTATAACAAAATGACAACAATTATTGATATTTATCTTAAAAATGGAAAGAAGATATCAGGTCGAGGAGACTTTGGCAAAGGAAGTCCGCTGATACCTATGACTTATGATGAAGTTGCAGATAAGTTTTTGGGTTGTTGTGAGTTTGCTAGATGGCCAACAAAGAAATCAAAAGCAATTATTGAAACAGTTAGACATTTAGAGAAATTAAAAGACATTTCTAAATTAAGTAAACTTTTATCAAAATAAAACTTAATGAAAGTTGCAATACTTGACGACTACCAGGGAGTTGTTGAGCAACCCCCTTATTAGTCAAGTTTAAATAATAGTCGTGACATAAAAGTTTTTATTCAGATATAACTGCAACGAAAAAATCTTTAATCATTTAATATTTAAATTAGATAAATTGACTAGTTCTTGAATAGTAAAATTTTTATTTAAATTAAATCAATTGAATCATCAGTTTTTGAATTTTAACAGGGAAAGACCCCATAAATTAACTCACTAAAAATAGTTCAAGTTTCATAATATGAAATAAGATTTTTCATATTGAACTTAACTCCATTACTGTGTTAAGCTTTGTCAAATTTAATTTATCAATTAACTCAAAGGGGGAAAAATGTTCAAATTAAATTATAAAAAGTTACTAAGCTTTTTATCTGTATTTGCTCTTACTCTTGCTTCAATGGTGAACGCATCATTTGCAGCTGAGGACACATTTGCAACAAAAGCTTGTAATCCTGTACAAGTTGTAATTCACGCTTCGTACGGTGGTGGTACTGACACGACAGCTAGAATGATGTCAATCAGAACTAGGAGATACCTAAACGCTGATATACAAATCGTTGGTAAAAGAGGTGGATCTGGAGCTAAAGCTCAGAACTATACTCTAACTAGACCAAAAGATGGTTGTACAATTATGGCTTTAACTGAGTCTCACTTGTACACTTTGGCTAGAAAAAAATCTAACATGAAGATCGATGATCTTGTTGGTGTTGCAAGAGCAATGGAAGAGCCAACTTTTATTGTTGTTAATTCAAAGAATACAGAACTTAGCACAATTGAAAAGCTTATCGAAAGATCAAAGAAAAAACCAATTCTAACTGCAATTGCTAATATCGGTGGAACAGAGCATATTGGAATGTACACATATTCTAAGGCTGCAGGTGTTCCGTTTAAAGCAGTCTCATTTGGTTCAGGTGCACAAAGTGTACAAGCTTTAGCATCAGGCAAAGTTGAAGCATCTTTATTAAACCCTTCGGAAGCAGCTGCTTTAATAGATGCCAATAAAGTTAAAGCAATTCTTCTATTGCACGATAAAAAGTTAGCGGACTATCCAGAAGTTCCTACTTCTTACTCAATGGGTCACGAAGTAAAAGTTGTGACTACTAGAGGTTATGCGGTGCTTAAAGGAACGCCTCAAGATAGAATTGATGCGCTTTCAAAAGCATTGGTAAAAGCAATGATGCATGAAACTTTTGCAACCTATCTAAAAGGTGCTTCTCTAGACCCTGCAACTAGCCCTGCTGGTACAGAGGTTTGGGATAAGCAACTTAAAGAAAACTATGCAAAAGCAGAAGCTGCATTAAGAGGACTAGGATTAATTGAATAATTAATGTCTAAAGAAAAAAAATCAATTGATTTTGCGCCCAGAACACTGGGCGCAGGATTAGTGCACAAAAAAGATTTAATACTTGCTACTATACTTGTAGCATTTGGTGCTTTTGTTTATTATGAGGCTGGAAAATTCCCGCCAGCACCAGAAATTTTAGGTGACACTTTAAATGCTGAAGTGTTTCCTAAAATATTAGTTGTTTTACTAATATTCTTAGTCGCTATTATACCTTTTGAGTTTAAAATCACTCCAGTAAAAGTTGATGAAATCGACAAAGATAGAGAAGAAAAGGTTTTACCTATCACATGGATTACCATTGCAGTTTTACTTTCTATTGTTACAGCTGCTGAATTTTTGGGAGCTGTGTTAACAATGTTTGTAATCTGTTTAACAATCCCGCTTATATGGGGTGAAAAAAATTATGTTGCTGTAGCTATTTACGCAATAGTTTTTCCAGCTTTCGTTTATTTTCTATTTAATACATTATTAGGTTTATACTTTAACCCAGGACTATTAGAGTTACTAAAATAACACTATGGAAGATGTAGTTAGAGGCATTTTATTAATATTAGAACTTGAAAATATTTTACTTATTTTTGGAGGTGTGCTTATAGGAGTTTTAGTTGGTGCACTACCAGGGTTAAGCTCACCAATGGCGATTGCATTATTATTGCCGTTCACAATAAGCCTCGACCCAGTTGCATCTATTTGTATGATGGCTGCACTATATTGCGCGGGAACATTTGGTGGTTCAATCACTGCTATTTTAATTAATGCGCCAGGAGCTCCACCAGCAGTTGCCACTGCTCTTGACGGATATCAAATGGCAAAAAAAGGTGAGCCAGGAAGAGCTTTAGGACTTGCTGCAGTAGCTAGTGTATTGGGTGGAACATTCGCAATTGTGATCTTCTTATTCGCAACTCCTTTATTGGCAGAAGTAGCTTTAAAGTTTGGACCTGTTGAATACTTCGGCCTTGCAGTGTTTGCTTTATCAATGCTAGCTGCAATGAGTGGTAAATCTTCAATTAGAAACTTAATTGCTGGTGTTTTAGGTGTTTTAGTTTCAACAGTAGGAGTTCACTTAGCTACAGGAGTTGAAAGATTTGATTTTGGAATAGCTGAGTTAACAGAAGGAATAAAATTTGTTCCGGTATTAATTGGTTTATTTGCAATGTCTGAGTTGTTAACTCAAACTAGAACGTTAAATGTTCCAATAGAAAGAATGTCAGCTAAAACTTTAAAATTACCAACAATCGCAGAACTAAAGAGTTTAAAAGGAACAATTTTAAGATCATCTGGACTTGGAACTTTTATTGGTATTTTACCAGCAGAAGGATCAACTGTTGCAGCAATAATGGGGTATAATGAAGCTAAGAGATGGTCAAAGACACCAGAAAAATTTGGAACAGGGTGTGCTGAAGGAATTGTTGGACCTGAAGCAGCAAACAATGCAGCTGCAGGAGGAGCAATGGTTCCCACACTAGCACTCGGTATTCCAGGAAGTGGGACGACTGCTTTAATCTTAGCAGCACTTGTTATGCATGGATTTAGACCAGGACCTTACTTAATTATCGAAACTCCTCATTTCGTTTATGCAATTTTTGGAGCGATGTTATTCGCTAATTTTGCATTTTTAGGTATAGGATTAGTGGGTGCAAAATTATTTTCTTACGTGACGTTTATCCCAAAAAGATTCTTATGGCCTTCTGTATTTGTGTTTGCACTAATTGGATCTTATGCATATAGCTCAGCTATTTTTGATGTTTGGGTAATGCTAGTGTCTGGTATCATTGGATATTTCGCGCTTAAAAACGGTTTTTCACCAGCTCCATTTGTGATGGGTTTAATTTTGGGAAAAATGGTTGAAGAAACATTTACACAGTCAATGGTAATTCATGACAGTAACATTATAAATTTTTTTGATAGTGGAGTGTTTATCTTCTTCTTTATTTTAACTTTAATAAGTTTAACAACTCCATTTTGGCCGAATATACGAGCTGCATTCTCGCGAAAAAAAGATGAGAAAAGAGTTTAATAAAAACAAAGTTGTAGTTATTACTGGTGGCGCAAAAAAAATTGGAAGAGCCACAGCAAAAAAACTCGCAGATCAAGGCTTTAATATTTTAATACATACTGGCGGCAAAAGCATTGAAGAAGCAAAAAAAACCGTCGAGATAGTAAAAGGGTATGGAGTAAAATCTAATTTTGTAGTTGGTGATCTAGTAGATTTAACAACAATTAACAAGATCAAAGAAGCAGCAGAAAAACTAGGAACACCATCTGTTCTTATAAATAATGCAGCTATAAGAATTCAGGATGATTTTGAAAAAATTACTTATGAAGATTGGAAGAAAGTAATGGCTGTAAATGTTGACGCTTCCTTCTTATGTACCCAAGCTTTGATTGGATATATGACAAAACAAAAATGGGGAAGAGTTATTAATATCGGTGGTATATCAGGACATATCGGAGCAAAGACGAGAGCTCATGTAGTTACCTCTAAAGCAGCTTTAGTTGGTCTAACAAAAGCGATCAGTATGGAATTTTTAGAAAGAGGTGTAACCTGTAATTGTGTGGTACCAGGTTTTATTGTAGATTTTGATAGCAAAGAAACAGCGCTTAAAGGTCATTGGTTAAAACATCCGCAAACTCCAAATTTAGTACTAAACCGATTTGGAAAACCTGATGAAGTTGCTGAAGTGATTGCAAATCTTTGTAAGAAAGAAGCAGATTATATTAATGGACAGACGCTTCATGTAAGTGGTGGTAGTTTTACACCATGACAATAGCTGAGGAATTTTCAAGTTGGAGTAAAAATCTAACAGTTAAAGATATACCAGAAAAATTTAGAAAAACTTTAGAATTTCTATTTAAAGATATTTGTGGGGTTATTGTATCTGCAAGAAACGAAAACTATGTTCAAAGTTTAGTCAAAACTTATAAAGGTTCTGGTTCTTTTGTGTGTTTAGGTTACGGAAAAGAATTTGATCTATTTTCATCTGCAATAATTGCAGGTACTGCCGCTCACGGTGAGGATTTTGATGATACCTTTGAAGGTAATCCAATGCATGTAGGTGCATCAATGATACCAGCAATGCTTTCAGCTGCACAAAAATTTAATTTAAGTGGAGATCAAATTTTAAAAGGATTGACTGTCGGTTCAGAATTAATATGTAGATTAGCTTTGGTTGCCCCAACGGCTATGCACAAACAATGCTTTCATCCAACCGCAGTATGTGGAACCTTTGGTGTGGCTGCTGGCCTATCTTCAGTATTAGATTTAACTGAAAAACAAATGACCTCAGCACTTGGTATAGCAGGAAGTTTTACATCTGGCATTATTGAATATCTTGCTGAGGGATCTTGGACTAAAAGAATTCATCCTGGTTGGTCTGCTAATTCAGGCATGCATGCTACGTTAATTGCAAAGTCTGATTTTTATGGACCTAGAACAGTGTTCGAAGGAGAGCATGGTTTTTTCAAGGCATTTGCTCTCAGAGAAATTGATAGAGACTTTTCACATTTAACTGACAATTTAGGTTCTAGATGGGAAACAGAAAATTTGGCTTTTAAACCTTATGCCTGTGGAACTATGGCTCAACCTTTTGTAGATTGCGCAATAAAATTAAAGAATAAGATTAAAGATCCGAAGAAAATTAGATCTATTTTGGCGAAAGTAGGCGAAGGCACTGTTCATAGATTATGGGAACCAACTAAAGAAAAGAAAAATCCATCTACTCCTTATTCTGCAAAGTTTTCTGTTCCTTATTGTGTTGCCGTTGGTTTTTTAAGAGGTGATGCTGGATTAAACGAATTTAATGAATCAAGTATAAAAGATAGTGAAATTTTAGAATTAGCTAACAAAGTAAATTACGAAGTAGACCC
>Ga0208055_1000405_pt1 | contig 11020 bp, 18 predicted proteins | sample DeeseametaMP2159_FD_184174 | JGI IMG/M metagenome (GOLD analysis project Ga0208055, IMG submission 184174) | Marine microbial communities from the Deep Pacific Ocean - MP2159 (SPAdes) | ecosystem: Environmental > Aquatic > Marine > Oceanic | place: Southwest of Acapulco, Mexico, North Pacific...
CTTCTTTATGTGACATCACACCCTGATTTGTAGTTACAAGTAACATTCCTCTATTGTATGCTGGAAGATATTGTTGCTCCCAAGTATTGTATTCATCTTTTTTTACTTTAAATCTTGGTGTAATCGCTCCACACTTTGTAATTTTTGCCAAAAGTTGGATCTTAAATTTTCCTCCACGCTTATCATCAATATATTCAAAATCTCCAATATATCCTTCATTCTTTAAAGTTTTGAGTACTTCCATTCCAAGTTTTGATGTAGGTACAACAACGCAATTATTCTTTCTTCGATCTTCAGTATTGAATAATGTAGTAAATAAATTTGCTATAATATTAGTTGTTGGCATATTTCATCTATCCATTTTTTCTAAATCCTAAAGAAATTGCTACCTCTCTAAAACAACGTCTACATAAGTATAGGTCATACTTTTGAATAACTGCGGTATAATCACCACATCTTTTACACCATCTAGTACCTCTTCCAATTTTTCTTTCATATCTTGGTGTATAACCGGTTCCACGATCTCCATATGATCTATCTTTGACCATTATACAACTTTCACCCCAAATTCTTCAGTTAAAAATTTAATCGCATCATTTTTTGTTATTCTATGATTTTTTCCAACCTTTGCTTTACTCTTATTAAATTTAATATTAAATCCAGGTCTTGCTAATGATATTGATACTTCTAAACCTAGAATCCCTATCTTAGGATCATATTTTATTTCAGGAATATCAATATGCTCCTTTATTCCAAATGAAAAATTTCCTTCGTTATCAAATGCTTTTTCTGCAATTTGATTGTCTTTTGCTACTAATAGTTTTTTTAATAATTCTGTTGCATCATTACCTCTAACAGTTACAGCAATACCAATAGGTTCTCCTTTTCTGACTCCCCAATCCCTGTGTGCTTTTTTTGCTTTTCTTGCATTTGGTTTTTTTCCAGTTATTTGGACGAGTGTTTTTTTCCCTATTTCTATTGGTTCACCCGATTTTCCAACTCCCATGTTTAAAACAACCTTAGCCAGTGAAATTTTTTTCATTAAATTTTGAGTTTGTTGAGACATATTATTACCTAATTTGTATTACTGGTTTTTCTTTTCCAACCATCATAGTAATGTTTGCAGGAATTTCAATCGCTTTATCATCTATAAGAAGACTAATTCTTTTTGGTAGTGTAAATGTACCCTGCTTAATTTCATTAATAGGTCCAATATGTCCAGCATTTATTCCACTTGTTATAATTACTTGCGAATTTTTTTCAAATTTGATTGTTTCTAAAATTTTTTGTTCAGGAGTCTGTAATAAGCACGTATCACCAACATTTACATTTGTATCAGTAATTATAGTTCTTCCATCATGAAATCCAATTTGTGTTTTTCCACCTTTAATACTTGTTTTACTTTTTACTTTAACAAGTTTTTTAGATTTTTCAGTAGCATTAATTTTTATTGGTACAAGTATACGTCCATCTTTGGGTACCAATCTATACATATCTGTGGTTCCTTCTAATTCTATAGTATCCATTAAACCAATAGAGTGATGAAGAGATTTTTGTATAACACCATCAACTTTTACCTTACCGCCATATATTGAAGATTTAGCCTCTCTTAGTGTTTTTACTTTTTTTAATGTGTCACGTAATAAAACAGCGCTAGGAATTGAATTATTTTTTGCGTGTGAGCCAGGTCTAACTGTAATAACAAATCTTTTCTCCTTTCTTTTTATCCCCCAAAACATGGGAGCCATTTGCCGCTTTAGTTTTTTACTACCCGCTATTGAACCCATTATTTTTTCACCCGGTCCTTAATACCATCTTTGAGACCTTTCTTTTTATCTGCTGATTTAACTTCACTTTTCTTTTTATCTGCTGATTTAACTTCACTTTTATCTGCTGATTTAACTTCACTTTTCTTTTTAGCCTCTTCTTTCATTGCTTTAATCTTTGATTTTGATTTTTTTTCTAATATTTTGAGGCGCCATTTATCATCCGTATTTAATGATGTTATAATCGTATTTGTAGAATGAATATACACATCAACTTTTTCACCTTTCAATTTTTCTTTTTTATTGCCTTCTATAGCAATACTATTACTTTCAGTTGAGATTTTAGCAACTTTACCAGTAAGACCCTTGTATTCACCACGTATCACCTTGACTGTATCATCAATCATAATTCTAGCACTACGACGCGGATATTTTTTACGTAGATCTTTTGATAATGCAGCACAAATTTGTTTACTTACAGTTTGGTTCATAGCTCGATAAATTTTCCTATTTCTAATTTTGGTTGGTTTCATCTAGATCACCATTGATGCCAGATTAGCTATTCTTGGCCATTTTTCAGATGCTTCTACAGCTACAGGTCCTTTAATGTCAGTTCCTTTAAGTTCACCATCAGCTGTAATTATCACAGCTGCATTATCTTCGAATGATACTCTTACTCCATTTAATCTTCTGATTGCGTATTTTTGTCTGATAATAACTGCACCATGTACTTGTTTTCTTAACTCCGCAGGTCCTTTTTTTACAACAACATTACAAAAGTCACCAACTGCCCCAGCTGGCAACCTTGATAGTCTTGTGTGGTATTTGTGAACGTTAACAACTTCCAGTATTTTAGCACCAGAATTATCAGCACATACGATCTGTGCACCAACTGGAATGACTCTGGTCACACGCGGTCTAAATTCTACAACCCCTTTGGAAGCTTTTCCACGACTTCTTCCCTGTGACATTATGATTTAACCTCAACAACAACAAAAGAAACTGATTTTGAGACTGGTCTACATTCAGCAGCTACAACATAATCTCCTACTTGTACAGTCAAGTTAGATGGAACATGTGCATGAATTTTATTTTTACTTCGTCCAAATCTTTTAAATTTTGTGAAATAAACCGGAGATTCCTTTTGAATAACAGCTGTTCCTTTTGCTTTTGCATTTATAACAATTCCTTCAAACAGTTTGCCACGTATTGTCAAAGAACCATTAAATGGGTTATTACTTTCATTTTCTACTGCTTTTTTCTTTGGTTCCTTTACTGGTAATCCTATATTCTTCGTCATTTCTTTTTCAACTCATTAATCCTAGTCAGTATTCTTGCAATATTTTTTCGATGTGGTTTAAGCTTACCGCTTTCTTTTCGTAGCGTACCTTTTTTCGATTCTACATTTAGTTTAAAAAGATCTGCACGAATTTGTTTCAGTCTATCGTAAAGATCTTTTTCATTCATTTCTATGATTGTTTTATTTCTTAACCGCACCATTATTTTAGCCTCTGCTCTTCTTCCTCTAAAGTTACAAGTGATTTCATTTTTTCTCCTTCAATTTTTATTTGTTCTGATTCAGTTTTTGCTATATCTTTTTGTTCTACTTCTTTCGTTTCTTCAGTTTCTGGCTTTAATGTTTCTTCCAGTTCAAATTCAGGAACTATTTTTTCTTTGTTTGCAATTCTAATTCTGATTCCAATTAATCCCATCTTTGTTTTTACGTGAACGATATCTTCAGAAACTACATTTTGTGCATAGTTACCAGCTCTTGGAAGAATACCTTGTACATGTTTTTCAAAAGCGGAACGATCACCACGTAATTTTCCAGAAATTGTTATTTGAACACCCATTGCACCAGCTTCCATTATATTATTCATTGTCCACATAGTCGCTCTTCTAAATGCGGTTCCACGTTCAATATGTGATGCCATTCTGTTGCACATTACACTTGGTGATAATTCTGCTTTTTGAATCTCTTCAACTGAAATTTGAGGATCTTTGAATCCAAAGTCTGACTCAACTTTTTCTGTCAGCTGTTTAATACCTGATCCTTTTCTGCCTATAACAATTCCTGGCCTAGTAACATAAAGTGTAATTTTTGTTCCAGAAGGAGTTTTTGAAACTTCTACTTTATGAAATCCAGCCTCTTTAATCTCTTCTCGAAGAAAATCATTAAGAAGCATCATATTATAATTATCCTTGATTACATTTTTTAGTTGCGTCATTTGTTATGCCTCTTGTGCAACAATCTCTACATGAGTCATCGCATCATTTTTAGCTGTAGATCTACCCATTGCTCGTGGTGTATTTCGTTTGAGCAGTCTGCCCTTATGTACAGTTGCATTAATTATTTTGAGTCTATCCAAATCCATTCCTTTGTATTCTGCATTTGATTCTAAATTATCTAATAATTTTAAAATCTCTGTTGCAGCTTTTTGTGGATATCTGCCTGACATTGTTCCAGGGTCAGATCTATGCCCCACTTGGTTCTTATATCTTCCAAACGGAATACTTCGTTTAAAATTTGTTACATCAATCAGATAGTCTCTAGCTTTTTCAAGTGATAATCCCTTCACGGCAGTAGCTATTTCTCTAGCATGTTTGTGAGAAATTGTTTTTTCTCTTATCGCAGCACGAACATGTTTAGTCGCATCAAAATTTTGAAATGCATAATAACGTTGAGGCATATTTCTCACTTTAATGGTACATACAAGCTAGATCTTGATGCTCCTACTCCTGGCGCGCCATGACTTACACGTTTATTTGTAATCACATATTCTCCTAAATAATGTCCAACCATTTCCGTAGTTATAGTTACAGGAACAAATTCTTTACCTGAATAAACATTTACAGTTACACCTACCATATATGGCAAAACAAGTAAATCACGAAGATGGGTGTTAATGACAGTCTTTAGTTTGCCCGCTTTTGTGGCTTTAATCTCTTCAATCAATTTTCTTTTACCATCGTTTATTCCTCTGGTTAATGATCTTCTGGCACGTGCAGGAAATAATTTAAGCAATTTTTCTAATGGTACTTCTTCTAATTCTTTTTGTGATAACCCACGGTACGTAAATTGTTTAACCAACTATTTTCACCATTTTTCTGTTAAAGACGTTTTTTGGTCCATATTATAGCATTCCTATTTTGGTTGCCAAGTCTCTTGCAATATCAACAGTTTCAAATTCCACAAATGCTTTTTTGCCATAAATTGTTCTTGATGTATTAACTGTTATAGCTTTTTGTTCATAAAGAGTATTTATTGCATCTTTTATTGCCAATTTTGTAGCTGTTCTTTCTACAATGAAGCAAATTTTTTTTTCAGTTTCTACTAACTCAAATGTTTTTTCTGTAATGTATGGATTTAGAATAATTTTATTTGCAAGTCTTACTTTCATATAACATTCACCAGTAATTCTAAATGAGGCGACTTAATTTTTTCAATTTCTTTTAATGCACTTTTTGAGTATACAACTAATCTAATTGGTGCTCCGCCTGGAGCCAGATCTAAAACACTCAAATCTTTAGCAGCACGCGCATCAACTCCAGGAATTGCACCACATGCATTTGACAATAGTTTTGCGTTTGATACAACAAATAATACACTTTTACCAATTTTTGCACCTCTTCCCCGCAGTAAGGATTTTCCAGACCTAGCTTTTCGTGATTTTAATCTATCAACATCTTGCATTAAATTTAAAGAATCTAATATTTTTAACGCTTCTTTAGTTTTTGTAATAGATTCTATATCATCAGATATAACAATAGGAAATGTTTTTAGATTTTCAATTTTGTGTCCTCTTGATTGAATAATTTCTTTTGATTGCGTTGCAGCTATTGCTGAACATAACGCAAGTTTATTTTCTTTTTTATTTAATTTCTTAAAAATTACTTTTTGCACTTTAGGAGGATGTGCTTGTCTTCCACCTTTCACTGAGGCAACTCCACCCGCTTGACCTTGACGTCCACCTCCACCTCCAAGCATCTTAGCAATTCTTGATCTTCCCTGACCAGTTGGTGGGTCATTCGATCTTGCAACAACATCCATACCAGCTGTTGGATGTGTTCCTTGTGGCTGAAATTTATGTGAAGTCAGGTGAGTAAATGATTTACTGATCAAATCTTTTCTAAATAAGGTTGAAAACACTAATGGTAGTTCTATATCATCTTCTTTTGTTCCATTTATGGTAAATGTTGGGACATTCATCAGACAACAACCTCTAAAATATTTGGTTTGGTTATCTTTTTTGGCATGTTTCGTATCTGTGTTCGTAATTTAATTAATCTCTTATAGGTTCCTGGTACAGACCCACGTACTATAATAAAATCTCCGTTAACATTTCCAAAATGTTTGAAGCCACCTTTTGGATTTATTTCGTATTTTATATTTTCAGTATTATCCATAACCATAATTTTTTTATTGTATTCTATTCTTTGATGAAGACCACGTTGACCTGCTCTCGGTACAGTGTACATTACATATTGTGGTGATATAGGACCAAGAGAACCTACTTCTCTAACACTTTTTCTTGATTTATGTTGTTTCCTTTTCACTCCCCATCTTGTAATAGGACCTTCCCAACCTTTACCCTTAGTAATTGCAGCTGTATCAACAGTATCACCTGATTCAAAAACTTGATCAATTTTTACTTCTTTACCTAAAAGGTCTTTCACAAATGTAAATTGTTTTTTAATATCTCCACCTTTTACGGATGCTTCAAAAACGTATGGTTTTTTTTGTTCTAAACCAGCATTTCTAGGAATAACAACAATTAGGGCATAAATTTCTTTAATTTTTTTAAATGTTTTTTCTGAATATTCTAACAAACCCTCTTTGTTTTTTAGCTTGAATAATTGAGAAATATTTTTTGGTAGATTATCAGCATACAAATCAAATTGTGCATGCTTACCATCTTGATCTTTTGAATACCCTCTTATCCCCACAATCAGAATAGGTGGTGTAACAATTACTGTACCAAGGCTAACAAGCTGCTTTCCATAGTTGGGTGTTTTTTCACGATCGTCAATATTTACTATTTGTACACATCCTGCTTTGAATCCTGCGTGTACCAATAATTTTGGTTCCTCTGAGTTAACTTTAGGCCATGCTCTAATTCGAGCTTCAAAACTTTTAGCTCTACCTCTAGGTAGGTATGCAAGACTACCTCTACGTGGTGCACTATGTCTTCTATGACCCATAACAAACGAAAAAAGTCGTTAACCCCATTATATACCTACTAGAATTTTAATTGTTTTTTGTTGTAATAGATCTTATGGTTTAATGATATTATTAATTGATAAAAATATTGTGTAACTTCCTAAAGCAAGCCCAACAAACCCAACTGCCATCGCCAAAATTAAAAATTTTTTTTTTGCAACCATTATTTTAGATGATTTAATACTAGATATTAATTATAATTAAGAATGTTAATTATTGATAATATTCCTAATATTGCTTCTTCAAGACGTACAGTTTGTGTTGCCTGATTTGGGAAAAAGTTGAAGATCTTAGAATTTTGGATTTTCTTAATATCAGTGCCTAAAATGTCATGAATTCCCTTATTCGTAGTTCCAAACACAATAAGTATTGGTTCATTTGTCTCAGTCATTTTTTTTGCGTCTAATACGGTAAAATTTTTTCCTTTTTTTGACGTTAGAATTATTTTGCCTTTCCATGTTGATAAAATAGAAAGTAAATTAGATCTTTCTTTTACACTGTACCCCCAATAATCTTTAATATCTTCTCTTGAAATTTCTTTTGCTGTAAGTTCCGGCTGTGTAGTTTTAATTTGTATAGCAATTCTTGTACCAGATTTCATTTTTCCAAAATATTGAATAAGTTTGTTTGTCCCAATGTCTAGAAATTTTTTTCCCTTGTAGTTTATAATTAGTGCATCACGTACATCACCTGGTTTTATCATTTTTTGATTTGATGTTGTTATATGACTAGAAATATTCAGCGGTTGTAGTACACCTGCATATTTCAGTAATTGTGTTTTTGGAAATATTTCTTTCCGAAAATATTGTGGTGTTTCTAAATATTTTAATGATGTTGATAAAAGCGCTGAATCATTTTTATTCTGTTTTCCATCTTGGTAAATAAAAATCTGATTTATTTTAAAAATTGCACACGCTCTTGCGATTATTGATATTTTTTTAGTTTTGTTTAAAATGGTTGATTCATCTAGTAGTGATGAATCAGGTATAGCAATTGATAAATTCAATAACTAACATTACTCCATAATTACAAAACTATAATGATTACTTTTTTTCAATATGATATTTTTCTGTTGCAGATCGTAACAAATCTGTAATCTGATTTTTATCTATAACCTCAAATCGTTTAGTATCAGATTTAATCTGACAAATTTTAATTTGTTCAGAATTAGTTGTAATATTACTTACTAAATTAATTGCAGCGACGGCTAATATTTTAGATTCTTCTAATGTCATTTCTGGCTTGTATTCTTTTATTAAAAATTCTGTAACCTTATCTGAATATGCACCAATTGCAACTGCATGATATGGAACATATGCTCCACTAGGATCAGTTAAAAATAACGAATTCTCATTTTCGTCTATTCCTCCAATAATTAATGCTACACCAATTGGTCTAGCTCCCGCATATTGAGTATACTGTTGACATTGATCAGCTATATGTTTTGCAACAGTTTCAACACTTACAGGTTCATCATAAACCATCTTACTACTCTGCGAAAAAAATCTTGCATCAGTTACTTGACCGCGTGCATCTGGAATATAACCCGCTGCTGCAATCCCGATATGTTGGTCAACCTTGAATAATTTTTGTGATTCTTCTACAACTTGGAATTTTCTTGGTTTTTCGTCTGCTGCAAATATAATACCATATTTTGTTTTAATACCAAGAGCGATCGTTCCTCTCTTTACTGTTTCAATCGCATATTCAACTTGATACAATCTTCCATCTGGTGAAAAAACAGTAATTGCTCGATCATAACCTTGTTGTGATGGCATCAATTCAATTGAGAATCTCAGAAAGTTTAATTTAAGTTTAGCATTATGTCGAAATTAGTGAATTAAGCAACAGTTTTTTTGAATAAAATTTGTTTTTTGAATGTAAAATGGTAACGCAGCAGGGCGGAAAACTTATTTTATTTCCTCAAAAGAATTTTTGTAACTGTTTGTGTTCGTTATGAGTGAGTTTTTTATGTAAGATTCTGAAAAACGATGTTCTTTCTTAAGATGTTCTATAATATCATCACAAGTTTTTAGGCACGATCTACATTTGTATTTCATACCTAGTACGAAATATCACACTATACATACCCATCTAATTATCTACGGATATGCGTGTAATACAAAAAATCATTGTTATTTCACTTGCAATTTTTATATCTGCATTTTTTATTCCGACTGTTTTTAATATAATTTGTAATGGCACACTAAGATTAGATTGTTAAATTAATGATTTAATACATTTTTAATGAATATTGTTGGTTAATTGTTATGGGTGAATTTGAAATTAATTTGAAACTTTCTGAAACACCTACATCTTTTCAGATTAAAAAACTGGAAAAATATTTCAAAGAAATTCCACTATTTGAAATATTATCTGGTTTAAAATTTGCAAACAATCGTTGGATTGCTAAAGATGCTGGTATACTAAAAGTTGGAAGGAAAAGCATTTTACAAAAAGAAACCCATTCTGTTACTACCGAGCAGGCTCAATGGCGATTAAAAAACTGGAAAATGATGATTGCAAATTATCGTAGAAGGGGTTATAGTTACCCAACAATCTCTCGAATTAAAAAATTACTTGTTCAGATTAGTAAAAAAAAGTCTAAATCATAGATTCTTTTTCTTTTGAAAAATGTTGTAATGATGTGGTTGGTGGTTCTGGTATAGCGGTTCTTGTTTTTCCCTCAATAACATTATGTGCTTCCTGAAGTATTGCATCCGTATCTGTATTTCCTTGATATGTTGGTGTCATTGATTCTTGCGATAGTGATGAATCAGTTAACATATCACCAAACATGTTTGTTAAATCTTCCATCGATGTGTGCATTTGCGGCATTAACGTAGAAATTGATGGAGCGAGTCCTTTAATTAATGACATACATGGGCTTAATGTAACAACAATATCACCTAATTCAGAGACAGTACCCAACCTAATCTTAATTTGCTCCATTGCCAATTTTGCTTCAGCAATTTTATTTATTGCTTTTTTAACTTCTTGTAATTCTATTGCATATGTCCTTGCTTTTGATTCATTTCGTGTTAGTTTTGCATCAACAATTTTTTTGAAAATGTAATCATAATTTTGCTTTAATTTATTGTGTGTCTGCTCAAGTCGTAAAATCTGGCATTCCATTTTCTTTCCAGCACCATCAATTTTGTTTTTTAATGTGGCTTCTGGCCTAACTCTTTCTAGAAATTTTTGTGACAGAATACTATTTTTAACCTCCCGCCAATTTTTAGCTATATAACCCATCTTCTAAAACTATTCAAAAAATCTACATTTTGTGACTTAACTGAAATATTTTGATCTAATTGGATCAAAATATTTTATGTAATTTTATTTTTGAACCTAAACACAGGGAAGTTTCAAAATTACATTGCTTTTTATCTAACTATTTTTTATTTTGAATGTGAATAAACGATTAATCGTGGTTGGCATAGCTCTAGGAATTGGCATTACAATTGCATTTTTTGTTGGTTGTCCAAACAAGGCAATTGGCTGTTTGGCCTTTGATATCAGTCGTTAGACAAAGCTCATAATTGTTGATTCCTAAATGTTCACAATTTTTAAGATAGGTTTGAAATACAAAACCTAGTAGGATTTAGTTATGACAAATGAAGAAAAATTCAAAGAAGCTTTACGACTTCTTGATAATTTGATTGATAATGAGAATGATTCAGATAAATCCACACAGTTAGAAGCACTCAAAAAATTGTTAACTTATTTTGATGGTTATTGGTAAAATATGTTCTTGAAATTCATTCGCAAATAATTAAAAACGAGTTTTCAGCAATTTTTAAGATAAAGTGTATTGATTGATAATTATGGCAAGAAAGGTATCTGGTAAAAGAAAGAGAATGTTAAACTTGGAAAGACAAAACAAACTTGCACGTAAGAGCAGATAATTAAAAACGAGTTTTCAGGCTTTACACACCGTACGGTTTTCAAGCGTTACTCACTCACAAAATATAGAGGGTTTTTGTATTTATGTAGTTGGTTGTTGGTATTCTTAGTATTCTAAAGACATGAA
>Ga0208055_1000409_pt1 | contig 10952 bp, 13 predicted proteins | sample DeeseametaMP2159_FD_184174 | JGI IMG/M metagenome (GOLD analysis project Ga0208055, IMG submission 184174) | Marine microbial communities from the Deep Pacific Ocean - MP2159 (SPAdes) | ecosystem: Environmental > Aquatic > Marine > Oceanic | place: Southwest of Acapulco, Mexico, North Pacific...
TTAACTAAAACTATTACAACTAGTTTTTACGAAGACTGTAAATATTTAAATTGCTTAAAACCAAACTTTGAACCTAAAGCTACTGAACATATTCAAGAAATGATTAGTATGGTTACGAATTTGATAAAAAACAAACATGCTTATGAAAACAAAAAACATGTTTATTTTTCTGTATCTTCTTTTAAAGATTATGGAAAATTGTCAAATAAAAAATCAGATGAACTGGTTGCTGGTTCAAGAGTGGAAGTTTCAAAATTTAAAAAAGATCCACTTGATTTTGTTCTTTGGAAACCTTCTGAGTCCAACGATCCAGGTTGGGATTCTCCTTGGGGAAGAGGACGTCCTGGTTGGCATTTAGAATGTTCCGTTATGAGTGAAAAGTTCTTAGGTAAAAAATTCGATATTCATGGCGGTGGACTTGATCTTGTTTTTCCTCACCATGAAAATGAAATTGCCCAATCTCGCTGTGCAAATCGTACAGATAATTTTGCAAATTATTGGATACACAATGGTTATGTTACCTTTGCTAAAGAAAAAATGTCAAAATCTATTGGTAATATTGTAACTGTTAAGAAATTGAGAGAAACAGTGAATGGACAAGTTGTAAGATTAGCTCTTTTGAGCTCCCATTATAAGCAACCATTAGATTGGAGTGAAAAATTAATTACTGAAAGTGAAAACACATTGGATAAATGGTATAGCCAATTTGATGAAACAACATCAGAAGAATTACCAGATGATGTATTAGACTCACTTCTGGAAGATTTAAATACACCGGAATATATATCCAAACTTCATTCACTTTATGATAAAGCATCCAGGGGAAATAAATCTTCAAAAGTTAGATTTTTATCTTCTTGTAAATTAATTGGTTTATTTGGAGAAGATGTTAAGTCTTGGAAAAATTTTAAAAAACAAAGAGCTAAAGTTGATGAAGGTTTTATTCATCAAAAGATTATAGATAGAAATAATGCAAGGAAAAAAGGAGATTATAAATTAGCGGATACTATAAGAAAAAAATTAGAGACTAATGGTGTAATTATTGAAGATAAAAAAGATAAAACAACTTGGAAATATAAATGAGCAAAGAAAAAATATATATTTTTGACACAACACTTAGAGATGGGGCACAAACAGAAGGAGTTAATTTTTCTCTTGATGATAAAAATAAAATAGCTAAAGCGCTATCTGATTTAGGAGTTGATTATTTAGAAGGTGGTTGGCCAGGAGCTAATACTTTAGATACAACTTTTTTTAACAATCCACCAAAACTGAATAATACTATTTTTACAGCTTTCGGTATGACTAAAAAAACTGGTAGAAGTGCAGAAAATGATCCAGGATTATCCGCATTGATAAATTCAAAAGCTTCCGCAATTTGCTTAGTTGGAAAATCATGGGATTTTCATGTTGATGTAGCTTTGGGCATAACTAACAAAGAGAATTTAGAAAATATTAAAGAGTCAACTAAATTATTTGTCAAAAAAAAGAAAGAATTTATGTTTGATGCAGAACATTTTTTTGATGGCTATAAAAATAATCCAGAGTATGCATTAAGTTGTATCAAAACTGCTTTTGATGAGGGAGCTAGATGGATTGTACTTTGCGATACGAATGGTGGAACTTTACCAAATGAAGTGGGGGATATAGTTTCTAAAGTAAGCCAGAAAATACCAGGAAAGAATCTTGGAATTCATGCTCACAATGATACAGAAAATGCTGTGGCAAATAGTTTAGCAGCTGTTTTGGCTGGTGTTAGGCAAATTCAGGGAACAATTAATGGATTAGGGGAAAGATGCGGCAATGCAAATTTGATTTCATTAATTCCATCATTGGTTCTTAAAAAATCTTTAAACAGTAAATTTGAAATTAAAATTAATAAAGATAAAATTAAAACACTTACTGAATATTCAAGATTATTAGATGAAATATTAAATAGAAAATCCAATAGACGCTCCGCTTATGTTGGTCCTTCTGCTTTTGCTCACAAGGGTGGTTTGCACGTTTCGGCAGTAAGCAAAGATCCCAAAACGTACGAACATATAGATCCTAGTTTAGTTGGCAATGTGAGAAATATTATTATTTCTGATCAAGCTGGCAAGTCAAATATCATGTCAAGATTAGAGAAGTACGGAATTAAAATTGATAAAAATGATCCTAAAGTTCAAAGTTTGCTTAACGAAGTTAAAGATAGAGAGTTCGTAGGCTATTCTTATGATGGTGCTGATGCATCATTTGAATTATTGGCTAGACGTCTCTTAGGAGAAATTCCAAAATATTTAACAATTTCTAAATATGATGTTTCTGTAAAAAAAGATTCCTCTGAAAAAATTAACTCTTTTGCCAGAGCACATATAATTGTTGACGGACAAGAAATTGTTTGTGAAGGATCTGGAAATGGTCCAGTAAATGCTTTGGATAATGCTATCAGATCAAATGTTGGTAAAGTTGAAAAATATTCGAAATACTTAAAAGATTTAAAGTTAGTAGATTACAAAGTTAGAATTTTAAATACAGGAACCAATGCGACAACAAGAGTTTCAATTGAAAGCACTGACAGAAATGGGAAAAGCTGGTTTACTATTGGAGTTTCTCCAAATATTATTGAAGCATCGTTCAAAGCATTAATAGATAGTCTTGATTATAAGCTCTACAAAGAAAAGGCTCCTGCTAACAATTAATGAGTTATAAAAATATCTATTTTATTTTAGTTAGACCTCAATTAGGAGAAAATATTGGAGCAACCGCTAGAGCCCTTAAAAATTTTAAGTTAAGCAAATTAAGAATAGTCAATCCTCGAAGTGGATGGCCTAATCAAAAAGCCATAGCGACCTCAGTTGGTGCCAAAAATATTTTACAATCATCAAAAATTTATAATTCGCTTGATAAATCGATTGGTGATCTAGATCAAGTTTTTGCAACGACTACAAGAATAAGAAAAGTTAACAAAAAAATTATTTCTATTTTTGATTTAAATAAAAAATTAAAAAACAAACAAAAAATTGGAATAATTTTTGGACCAGAAAACTCTGGTTTATCGAATGATGAATTAAATTGCGCAGATTATATAGTAAAAATTCCTACAAATAAAAAATTTAGTTCGTTAAATTTATCTCATAGTGTAATACTTTTTTGTTTTCAACTTTTTGTTTTTTTTTCAAAAAAAAATTTTATATATAAGTCGAATTACAAAAGTTCAAGAGCCAGCAAATCAGAAGTAAATAAATTTTTAAAATTTATAATACAATCATTAGATAAAAGAGGTTTTTTGCAACCTGGCCACAAAAGACAAAGCATGATAAGAAACATTGAAAATATTTTTTATAGAACAAATTTGTCTGGTCAAGAAATACGTATTTTGCTTGGTATTTTCTCTACTTTAAATGCATTTAATAAGAAAAGCTGAATTGACAAAAGTTTTCCATTGTTTATAAATCACGAAATATAAAATATGACAAAAAGATTAGCGTCTAAGCATAAAGTGGATAGAAGACTTAAAGTTAACCTATGGGGTAGGCCAAAGAGTCCTTTTAATTCACGAAATTATCCACCCGGCCAACACGGTAAAGCAAAAAAAGGGAAACTTTCAGATTATGGTACGCAACTTGAAGCTAAACAAAAAATGAAATTTTATTACGGAAATATAAATGAAAGACAATTTAGAAATGTTTATCGTAAAGCAATACAAAAGAAAGGAAACACTACAGAAAATTTAGTAGGATTTCTTGAAAGAAGATTAGATACAGTTGTCTACAGAGCAAAATTTGCTACAACGGTATTTTCTGCAAGACAGTTGATTAACCATGGTCACATCAAAGTAAATGGCAAAAAAGTTAATATTCCTAGTTATTTAGTTAAAGCTGAAGATACTATTGAGATAAAAGATAAATCAAAAGACATTGTTGCGATAGTAGGAGCTTTGGTAAGCAAAGAAAGAGAAGTTCCGGATTATATACAGATGGATGAAAAAAATAAAAAAGCTACACTAATTCGAATTCCAAAATTTTCAGAAGTTCCTTATCCAGTAATTATGGAACCAAATCTAGTTATTGAATATTACTCTAGATAATTAAATTTAACTTGTTAAGAAGAACTTCCATAAATTTTGTAAACAATATTCTCAGCAAGAATGCTAATTGGAAGATTGCTGATATTGGATGTGGTTATAGTGCTAATAAAAATGCATCAGTAATTGCTGATATTCAAGATCTTTCTAATTTCTACAAAGGTAAAAATTTTATTAAAATTAGTGGAAAAAAATTACCTTTTAAAGATAAGGAATTTGATTTTGTTATAACAAGTCATGTAATTGAACATGTAGAAGATTTTGAATTTTTCGTAAAAGAGCTAGAGAGAATTTCCTCAAAAGGTTATATAGAATTGCCAACAAGATTGGGTGATAATTTGGTTTTTGAAAACAGAAATGATCACATTTGGTGGTTCACATATAATGATGTTAATAATCAAATTATTGCTTCAAAAAGAAATCAGTTAATTGATCCATTTATCACTGTGTCCATGGGGAAATTATTTGAAGAAATATTTAGAGAAAGTTTTGTTTTAGAATTAGCTTGGGAAGAAAAAATTGATTATAAAATTGACAATCAAATAAGACATGATGATATTAAAAAAATATCTTTTTTTAAATTAATAAGAAAATATTTAAGTAAAAAAATAAGAACCTTTTTAAGATAGGTTTATTAAGTAGCTTTTTCTTGAAATGAAATTTGTTTCTCTTGCAATTTTTTTTGCAAATCACCTTTTTCAAACATTTCTTTTACTATGTCACAACCTCCTATAAACTCTCCTTTGATATATAGTTGTGGTATTGTAGGCCAATCACTGAATTCTTTAATACCGTCTCTGATATCGGCATCTTCAAGTATATTAATTCCCTTAAAATTCACCTTTAATTGTTTAAGTACATTCGATACAGTTAAAGAAAATCCACATTGAGGAGTTTCCGGAGTTCCTTTCATAAATAGACAGACTTCATTTTTTTCTAATTCATCATTTATTTTTTTTTTTAAATTTTCATCCATAATTTACCTTTCCATAGTATTTAAGGCTAGCGCATGAAGGTCATTACCCATTTTACCTTTTAATGCCTTATAAACAAGCTTATGTTGTTCTATCTTGCTTTTTCCAGAAAAGATTTTTGATTTAATAGTAGCAGAATAGTGATTATCATCTCCAGCTAGATCTTGTATAGAGATTTCCGCATCTGGTAGTGCTTCTTTAATTAAACTTTTAATTTCTTCTAATTTTAGCCCCATAAAATTATTTAAAAATCCTTTTAAAAATTATATTAACTTTTTTAGTATGATAATTGAGATCAAACATTTTTTTCAAGTTAATAGCAGTAATCTTTTTAACTACCATTTTATCCTTAACTAGACTTTCGTATAGAGGCATATTGTTCTTCCATGAGTTTTGAGCATGTTTTTGGACAATGGTATAAGCTTTTTCCCGAGAAAATCCATTTTTTGTTAATTCCAACATTACTCTTTGTGAAAATATCAGGCCATTTGTAATTTTGAGGTTCTCCAACATTTTTTTTGGATAGACATTCATGTTTTTTAAAATATTTTTTAATCGATGGAGAGCAAAATCTAATGTGATAGTAGAATCGGGTCCAATATTTCGTTCAACACTAGAATGAGATATATCTCTTTCATGCCATAGAGAAATATTTTCAAGAGCTGGAATAACATAACTTCTAACCATTCTAGTTAAACCAGTTAGATTTTCACTTAGTATGGGATTTTTTTTGTGTGGCATTGCTGAAGATCCTTTTTGTTTTTTTTCAAAGAATTCTTCGACTTCTTGCACTTCAGTTTTTTGTAAATTTCTTATTTCCGTAGCCACTCTTTCAATCGATCCTGCAATGATAGCTAGAATTGAAAAATAATATGCATGTCTATCTCTTGGTATAATTTGAGAAGATATAGGTTCAATTTTTAAGCCCATTTTTTTTGCTACATGAGCTTCAACTCTTGGATCAACATTTGCAAAATTGCCTACAGCTCCAGAGATAGCACAGGTAGAAATTTCTTTAACTGCACGTTCAAGTCTATTTTTATTTCTTTTGAATTCCTCATAGAAACTAGCTAATTTTAATCCAAATGTGGTTGGTTCAGCATGGATACCATGGCTTCTACCAACACAAATTGTATTTTTATATCTTAAAGATTTATTTTTTAAGACTTGTAAAATTTCGTCAATATCTTTTTTTAAAATTTTGCTTGCTTGAACTAATTGAAAATTAAAGCATGTATCCAAAACATCTGAGGAGGTCATTCCTTTATGTAAAAATTTTCCATGATTTCCCACTTTTTCTGTTATTGAAGATAAAAAAGCTATCATGTCATGATGTACTTTATTTTCAATTTTATGAATTCTGTCTACATTTATTTTAGCCTTTTTTCTAACTGTAGAAGCCACACCTTTAGGTATTAATTTAAGTTTTTCCATAGCCTGTGCTGCAGCTATTTCAATATTTAACCATATTTGGTATTTATTTTTTTCTTCCCATATCTTTGCTATTTCCTTTCTAGAGTATCGTTCGATCATGTTTTATAAGGTGGTTGATTATAATTTTTTTTAGACTTTGTAAATATTTCAAAACCTTCATTTGTTATTCCAACAGTATGTTCAAATTGTGCGGATAAAGATTTGTCTTTTGTTACTGCGGTCCAACCATCTTTTAGAACTTTGGTGTCATATGTACCTTCATTTATCATGGGCTCAACAGTAAATATCATACCGGTTTGCAATTCAATTCCTTCGCCTTTTTTTCCATAATGTAATATGTTTGGTGGTTCATGAAATGTCGTGCCTATTCCATGGCCACAAAAATCTCTTACTACGGAAAAACCTTTTTTTTCAACGAATGATTGGATGGTTTCACCAATATCTCCCAGCTTTATTCCATTTTTAATAATAGAAATTGCCCTCATCATAGATTCATAAGTAGCCGATACCAAGTTTTTGCTTTTTGTTGAAACTTCCCCCACAAAAAACATTCGACTGGTATCTCCATGCCAGCCATTTACTATAGCTGTTATGTCGACGTTGAGTATATCTCCTTCGTTCAAATATTTATTAGTTGGTATTCCGTGACAAACTACATGATTTGAGGAAGTGCAACATGATTTTGGAAAGCCTCTGTAAAAAAGAGGAGCTGAATAACCACCACTATCTCTTATAAATTCGTAGCAAATTTTATCTAATTTATCTGTGGTTACGCCAGGATTAATGTAAGCAGTTACTTCATCCAATGTCTTTGCCGCTAAACTGCCAGCAATTTTTATTTGATCAAAAGATTCTTTATAATTTTTACTCATAATTAAATTAACTCAATTTGATTATTTAGTTTTACCTCTTCATCATTTATCTTACAATCATAACAGAGTATTTTGACACCAGCTTTTATAGCTTTATCAAATGCAATTTTATAGTTGATATCAATGTCCTCGGCTATTTTAAAAGCTTTACAATCATGTCTTTGAATTAAATATAGGATACAGCTTTGAAAACCTTTTTTTTTAACATTAATGAGTTCCGTCAAATGTTTGGTGCCCCGTGAGGTAATTGCGTCAGGAAATTCAGCTATTTTTTTATTTCTTTGCAGGGTAACATTTTTAACTTCAAGAAAACATTTTTCTTTACTATTAGAAATTAAAAAATCAAACCTTGTGCTATTAGAAAATTTTACTTCAGTTTTTATATTATCGAATTTGATTAAACTTTTTATTTTTTTTAAGTTTAAAGCTTCAAAAATCAGTTTATTTGTTAATAATGTATTAATTCCAACTAAACTTTTTCCTACTTCAATTATTTCAAGAGAGTATTTTAATTTTCTTTTAGGGTTATTTGACTCTGAAAACCAAGTTTTATTACCCTCGTTTAATAAGCCCATCATGGAACCTGTATTTGGGCAGTGAGCAGTAATTATTTTATTTCTAAAGTTTATATCGACAAAAAATCTTTTATATCTTTTGACAAAAGTTCCCTGTAATAATTTATCTTTAAATTTCATTGAATTTTAATATTATCAAAGTATGAATAAAAATAATAAAAAAGTGAATGCCATAATCATTCTTATAGGTAATGAAATTTTATCGGGCAGAACACAGGACGCAAATGCTACGTTTTTATCAAAATGGCTTAATGAACTTGGTGTTAGAGTAGAAGAAGTAAGAGTTATATTAGATGAGCAAAAAGTTATAGTTAATTGCATCAATGAGGTGAGAAAAAAATTTAAATATGTATTTACTACTGGAGGCATCGGTCCCACTCATGATGACATTACATCTCAATCTATAGCAAAAGCATTCAATCTATCTTACAGCTACAACAAAGAAGCTTATGAAATATTAGAAAAATATTATAAGCCAGGTAAATTTAATGATGGTAGAAAAAAGATGGCAAAAATGCCTGACAAAGCTTCTTTAATTTACAATCCCTCAAGTGGAGCACCCGGCTTTATTATTGAAAATGTTTATTGTCTACCCGGCGTTCCATCAATACTCAAATCAATGGTGGGTGGTTTAGAAAATAAAATTAAAGGTGGAAAAAAAATTCTAAGTGAAACAATATCTGTAAACACTGTTGAAAGTGAAATAGCCAAACCATTAGAAGATGTTCAAAACAATTTTTCTAATGTAGAGATTGGAAGCTATCCTTTTTTTAGATCAGGAAAAATTGGTGTATCTATAGTAATGCGATCTACAGAAAAGAATCAACTAAAAGATTGTGCTAAACAAATACAAAATTTCATTCAACAAAAAAAAATTCAAATTATAGAAAGAGAATAATCATGATTTTTTATTTTGCTTATGGCAGTAACTTGCATCACTTACAAATGAAAAGACGATGTCCAAATTGCCGTTTTATAAAAAAAATTATTCTCCATAATTACAAGTTAACATTCAGAAGTAAGTACGGAGCTGCGGACATAGAAAAAAAAATGGGTAAAAAAGTTTATGGAGCTTTATATCTAATTTCTAAAATTGCTGAAAAAAAGCTAGATGTTTATGAGGAATATCCTATTTTATATAAAAAAATGTTTTTTAAATATGGTAACAAAAAAGTAATGACTTATATTATGATAAAAAAAACAAAGCTAGTTCCACCCACGACTCGATATTTAAATATAATCAAACAAGGATATAAAGATTGTAAGCTTAATATAAAAAGTTTAAATGATTCCCTGTCACAGTTAAAACATATTCCATCCAGATAATAAATATTGAAAAATATTTGATTAAACATTAAAGATAATAAGTATTAAGGACTTTTTATAAAATGAAATCTAAAGCTATCGTTACTTTAGCTGACAGCAATTATTTTGAATTGCTTTTAGAGCTTATCTCCTCAATAAAAAAACATAAAGAAAGCGATAATGTTTCTATTTGTGTTTTAGACGCAGGATTAGATGAAAAACAAATAGAAATTTTAAAAAGCAAAACAGATATAATTAAAAAAGCAAAATGGGATATCCAAGTTCCTTCATATAAAGTAGCAGGTAGAGAATGGCTGAAAAGCCAAGTATCAAGAGCATTTTTACCAGACTATTTTCCGGATTTCGAAAAGTATCTTTGGATTGATTGTGATGCGTGGGTTAACTCTTGGGACTCTGTAGAATTATATTTTAAAGCTTGCGAAAATGGAAAACTTGGAATTACACAAACAATCGGCGCAGGATATAGAATACTAACTAGGGTCCAATGGATCCTTGGTAAATTTGCTGTTATCAAATCACAGAACTATAAACATGCAAAAAAATCAGGATTTTCAGAAAGTACGGCAAGAAAAATTGCATTTGCTCCCCATTTAAACATCGGAGTTTTTTCTTTAGAAAAAAAATCAAAATGTTGGAAATTATGGCAAGAAATTTTATCAAAAGCTCTTGCGTCAGGAGGGGTTTTTGGATCTGAAGGACTTGCAATAAATATAGCAGTTTATGATAAGAATGTTGATGCGGAATTTTTACCATTATATTGTAATTGGATAGCCAGTAATGTTTTGCCAAAATTCGATATAGAAAAGGAAACTTTTGTAGAACCTTATTTACCACATAACAAGATTGGAATAATGCATCTAGCTGCAGGTCTATGGAAAAATAATAAGGATATGAGAACTAATAAAGATGTTAAGGTAACAATTCAGACGATACAGGGATCAGAGTTACAAAAAAGTTTGAGATACGGTAAGGTATAATTTTTTTTGGCTGAGTATTTTACAATAACATACGGTCCAAATAAGTGAAAAATGAAAAAAACTGAAACAAAGAAAACTGAAACAAAGAAACCAACAGTAGGAACAAAAAAGCCATTTTGGGATGGTCGTTCTCGTGTATCTACTCCAGGGTACAGAGAGAACTATAACTCCATATTTAAACAAAGAAGAAACTAAAAGGTAAGAGACGCATTGGAAATAATTAAAAAATCACACGAGATAAATCCCAATAACCAAAGATCAGTATGGAAAGCTATGAGGCTCCAACTGTATATAACTCAAAGACTTGAGGAACATAATAAAGGACTATTAGGAAAAAAAGCTGAAAGTGTGCGAAGAGTTATGGAAAAAGATAACTATAAAAGATTGGCTAAATCTTTGCAATTAAGAGGAAGAGCTGGAAGAGCATTTAAGAATTTTAATCATCTAATTACAGATCCAAGACAACAACATTTCTTTAAACTTAAGAACTTTAAGGTTAAAGGATTAACTGAGGACCTTTTAAAGAAGATCAAATAAAGCGACAGGATCATAATTTATGGTTTATTATAGAAATTATAGAAGAAGATTCCCAACTTATAAAAAGAAAATTTAAAAAAGAAAAGAAAAAGAATAAATGAAAAATGTATCAAGTGGGAAAACTAGAGGAAGCCGTCCTCATCATCGAAGAAAAAAGAAAAAGAAAAGTTACGTAAAATTTCTAAAGCGTA
>Ga0208055_1000419_pt1 | contig 10831 bp, 7 predicted proteins | sample DeeseametaMP2159_FD_184174 | JGI IMG/M metagenome (GOLD analysis project Ga0208055, IMG submission 184174) | Marine microbial communities from the Deep Pacific Ocean - MP2159 (SPAdes) | ecosystem: Environmental > Aquatic > Marine > Oceanic | place: Southwest of Acapulco, Mexico, North Pacific...
AGACCTAGTTCATGTAACACTCCTGCACCCAAAAGAAAAAATGGAACGGTCCCAATGGTGACAAATAGAACTGTAACCCAAACGTCCGTTTGCATGACCTTTATCCAAGCCCGTGTGTCTTGGAGACTCTCTCCCTCCTCTTTAGCGTATCCTTTTTCTAAACACCAGTAGGTATAAGCCATGATTTCCCCATAACTTATTCCAGTAAATCCAAAAACCGCAAGCGCCAGTGCCACATGATCTGAGGGGAAAGAGAAGGATAATCCCTGAATGAGGTCTTGACCCGTCACCTGATAAGTAGTGGTCTGCATGGATATGGCAATAATCAAGGTAACCAAAGAAAAGAAAGCGACCATGGCCAATAAAGTCTTTTCCAAGGTTTTATAGGATCCCCAATACAAAATAAGCCAAGTGATAAGGCAACCAGTTACCACCCAAGCCTCTACGCTTATAAAAGGGATCATAAGATTGCCTGCTTGTGCAACCGCACCAGCCAATCCCCCCATTCCGGCTATGGAAGGAATAACACCTATGAACATGAACCACACAAGCCACGATGTAGTTTTACCTCGGATAGTAGTTTTGAAACCCGGCATATGGGCAAAGGCTTCCAAGAAAGTTTGTTTTTTTACTATGACGTACCTAGTAATCTCGGCTTGGATTAAGGGCTTACTCCACATACTAAGAAGCAGCCACCAAAGAAGAGAGAAACCAGCAGCAGCTCCCAGAAGGGGAGTGAGAGCTATTGATCCACTGCCCACCACACTTCCAGTCACTATAATGCTTGGTCCGATGTATTTAAGGCGTTGTAGAAGAGATTGAGGTGGTTTTCTCATAATTCCTTTCTTAATAAGAGAATACTTATTAATGGATTTTGTATTATTTTATGAAACAATTCATATTTTTATAGCACCATCATTTATACACATGCACTTTAAAGGACACGGAGGCTTAAAGATAGCAGCGGATGTTTGGGGTTCAGATAATAAAAAATTAGTTATTTTATTGCATGGAGGAGGGCAAACCCGTCATGCTTGGGGAGAAACTGGAAAGAAATTAGCAGAAGCTGGTTACCATTCAGTAGCTTTAGATTTAAGGGGACATGGTGACAGTGAGTGGCACTCTGATGCCGATTATACAATCAAGGCTTATAAAGAGGATTTGGTCTCCATAATTAAAGAGATAAATAAGCCAGCAAGTTTAATTGGTGCGTCATTAGGAGGCATGGCTTCACTTTTATTAGCAGGGGATGAAGTTAATTCAAATTTGTGCACTTCACTCATAATGGTAGACATAGGAATTTATCCGGATCCAGCGGGGTCGGATCGAATAGTCAGTTTCATGCTTTCAGGCGAAGCAGGTTTCGAATCTTTAGAGGATGTCGCTAAATCCATTTCTGATTATTTACCGCATAGACAAAAACCTAAAGATCTTCAAGGTTTAAAAAAGAATCTAAGATTAAAAGAGGATGGAAAGTATTATTGGCACTGGGATCCTAGATTTATTCGAAGAAGACCGGGTTCGAGAGACAAAGGATATTTTGATCTTCAATTGAAAGCTGCTCAAAAAGTGGTTGTTCCTACCTTATTGATGAGAGGCGCTTTAAGTGATGTTGTAACCATGGAAGATGTAGAATATTTTTTATCTGTGATAGGTCACGCTAAATTCGTTGAAATTGAAAAAGCAGCCCACATGATAGCCGGCGACAGAAATGATGTTTTTGCTGAGGAAGCCATTAAATTCTTAAGATCTCTATAGTTTTTTAAAAGAAAAAGAATTTTCTATCTGATACCATCTCCCCATGTTAATTATTGGACTTACAGGAGGTATTGGGAGCGGCAAGTCTGTAGCTTCCGATAAATTTAAATCTCTTGGTATAACTGTTGTCGATGCCGATGTTGCCTCCAGAACAGTTGTGGAACCAGGTAAACCAGCACTTAAAGAAATTGAAGATCATTTTAGCTCTGGAATTATTACTGCTGAAGGAAAGCTAGACCGAAACAAACTTAGGGAAATTATTGCCACTGATCCTGAAGAAAGGAAATGGCTTGAATCTGTTCTTCATCCAAAAATAGGAGAACAGATAACTAAAGAAATATCTGAATCCACTAGTGTTTACACCCTGTTTGTAGCTCCTTTGTTGCTGGAAACTAATTCTCAAGAAAGGTGTGCACGAGTTGTGGTAGTAGATGTGCCCAAAGAAGTTCAGATCCTAAGAACAGCTAAAAGAGATAAAGTTTCACCAAATCAAGTTGAACAGATGGTTGCTGCCCAGATGGAAAGAGAGAAGAGACTAGAAAAGGCAGATGATGTCTTATTAAACAGTGGAACAATAGAAGATTTAGAGAAACAGGTAGAAGAGCTGCATAAAAAATACATGCAAATGGTGGAATGAAGAAGAAAGTTAAGTGTCCTCAATGCAAGACTTCTGTGGACTGGACTGAAGATAATTCATACAGACCTTTCTGCTCCAAGAGGTGTCAGCTCATAGATTTAGGATCTTGGGCTAGTGGAAGGAATAAAATTGCAGGAAGCTCTTTATTTGATTCAGAAGAAGACTTAGGGGAAATAACTAAGCACTAGTGCGATCAAAATCCGCTTATTCCGGCAATTCCATAGGCACCATTTTTTTCAGCTGCAGATAAGTCCTCCTTACTTAAACCTCCCAAAGCATAAATTGGTAGTTTAGTTTTCTTACTCAGTTCTGAAAAAATCTTCCAACCTAAAGACTGCAACTCTTTGTGAGCAGGAGTCTCCTTTACTGGAGAAAGAAATATGTAATCTGCTTCTAAGATTCCGGTTTAAGAATATCTTCTTCATTATGGCAAGAAATACCAAATAATTTGTTTCTATCAACTTGCCTAAAAGTTGCTTTTTTTAGATCTTCACCTGTCAGGTGTACACCCGAAAATCTGTTGCCTAAATTTTATTACTTGTTTTCTTTTTTTCTAGCCATCTTGGCTTCGTATCTTCTCAGCCTCCTATTACCCTGTTCAGGCTGGTTTGGATTTTGTTGCTGAGTACTGTTTTCAACTTCTTTAGAGGTAAAGGCCGATTCTGAATTTTGATGCTCGACAGTCTTTTTTCTTCCTAACTTTTGAATTCTTTCCAGTTCTTCCGGAGCATCAAGCTCTATTTCGACTCTAGCTAAGAACCTTGTTCCTTCTATTCTAATATTCTCAAGTAACTCTTCAAACAACCCAAAAGATTCCCTTCTAAATTCTAATTTTGGATTCCTACTTCCATAGCCCCTCAGTCCTATTCCTTGCCTTAGGTAATCAACTGAACCTAAATGGTCCTTCCAAGCATTATCAATTATTTGAAGAAGAATTTGTTTTTCAAAGTCCCTCATGACGGTGCCTATGCTGTTTCCCTTGGTTTTATAACTAGCGGTAGCAGCGGAGTATATTTTTTCTGCGATGTCTTGCTCATTCAAATTTGAATCCTTTTCTAACCAATCTTTCACAGGAATTTGCAAACCAAAATTATGATGAATTGATGCTTCCAGTCCTTTGATATCCCATTGCTGTTCGGGAGATTGTTCTGGAATGAAAGTGCTAACCTCATTTTCAATAACTGTTTGTCTCATAGAGTCTAGTAACTCGCTGATATCTTCGGATTCTAGCACTGAGTTTCTTTGAGAATAAATTATCTGTCTCTGTTCATTAGCCATGTCATCATACTCAAGCAACATTTTTCTTATATCAAAATTTCTACCTTCAACTCGTTTCTGGGCCCTTTCTATAGCCCCACTAAGCATTCTATGTTCTATCGATTCTCCAGCTTCCAATCCTAGACCTTGCATCATGTTTTTAACTTGGTCTCTGGCAAAAATTCTCATTAGAGAGTCTTCTAAGGAGAGATAGAATCTTGACGAACCTGGATCTCCTTGCCTCCCAGATCTACCTCTTAATTGATTATCTATCCTCCTTGATTCATTTCTCTCAGTTCCTATAACATGCAAACCACCACAATCTATAACTTTTTTATTTCCCTCCTGCCAATCTAAAAATAAATTTTCTTTAGAAGTATTATTTCCACCTTCTTGATTTTGAAGCTTAGTCTCCCAGTTGCCCCCTAAAACTATGTCTGTACCCCTTCCTGCCATGTTCGTTGCTATAGTCACAACGCCAGATTGTCCTGCTTGAGCTATTATTTCAGCTTCTCTCGCATGATTTTTAGCATTTAAAACCTCATGGTTTATATTTTTTTGTTTGAGTAGGTTAGAAATAACTTCTGAACTTTCCAAAGAGGCAGTTCCCACCAGCACAGGATTTCCTTTATTTCTGTATTCTTCAATTTCTTTTACAACCGCTCCAAATTTTTCTTTTTCGGTTAGATAAACTAAATCATTATTATCTTCTCTGATCATTGGCTGATTGGTAGGGATTTCAATAACTGAAAGACCGTATATTTGCATAAATTCCTGAGATTCAGTAATTGCAGTGCCAGTCATACCAGACAATTTTTCATATTGCCTAAAATAGTTCTGAAAAGTGCAGGAGGCTAAAGTTTGACTTTCCATCTGAATGGGGACGCCTTCTTTTTGTTCTATTGCTTGATGAAGGCCGTCGCCAAGTCGCCTCCCAGGCATAGCTCTACCGGTATTTTCATCAATAAGAACTACCTGATTTTCTTGGACCAAATAGTCCACATCTTTTTTAAATAGGAAATGAGCTCTTAGTGAAGACTGAATGTAGTGGAGAAGTCTTAAGTTTGTAGAAGAATAAAGACTCTTTTGATCGTTCAGCATGTCAGCTGATTGGAGTAACTTCTCCACATGATCATGTCCAAGTTCAGTTAACTCTACTTGTCTGGATTTTTCATCAATTAAAAAATGTCCTTCTTCAGTTATTTCTTTATTACCTTCTTTGTCTTCAGAAAGCACCTGTTGTTTTAGTTCAGGGATGAATCTCGCAATCTGGTTATAAATTTTAGAGGTGTCTTCTGCCGCTCCTGAAATTACAAGTGGGGTTCTTGCTTCATCAATTAAGATAGAGTCAACTTCATCCACAATGGCAAAATAAAAGTCAGTCATAACTCTCTCTTCTTTAGTTATAACCATATTATTTCTTAAAAAATCAAAACCCAGCTCATTGTTAGTTGCATAAATTACGTCGGCTTCATAAGCAGATTTTCTTTCTTCCATGCTCTGGCCTGAAACCACAAAACTGACCTTCATCCCCAGGCCTTCGTAAATGGGTTTCATCCATTCGGCATCTCTTTTAGCTAAATAATCATTTACTGTTACTAATACTACTTTTCTCTCAGTGAAAGAGTTTAGGTAAGCAGGAAGGGTGGCCACTAGAGTTTTTCCCTCTCCGGTCGCCATCTCTGCAATTTGGCAGTTATGTAAAGCTATGCCGCCCAGTAATTGGCAATCAAAGTGTCTAAGATTAAGTTTCCTTTTTGCTACTTCTCGAGTTGCAGCAAAAGCCTCAGAAAGTAAATTATCAAGACTCTCACCCTTTTCATGCTTCTGAATGAATTCTTCTCTCAATTCTTTGAGTTCTGAATCACTAAGTTTAGAAAATTTCTCTTCTAACCTGTTAATGGATTTAATGAAAGGCTCAATCTTCTTAAGCTGTTTTGCATTCTTAGAGCCAAAAATTTTCGCAAAAATATTCATTGCATTAACCTGTCAGGCGAATTCTATCAATTTGTAAGGATTATTTTCTGAATAAGAGTCAGAAATTATCCAAGACTAGGGTCTATTATGGGGTCTAAATAGGTTATTGGTGAGCTTTGTGGGTCATCGTAGGAAAGTATTTCCCAAGCTTCAGGCCGAGAGATAAGTTCTCTTAAAAGGGCATTATTAACCGTATGACCAGATTTATAGCCTTCAAAAGATCCTACCAAGTTATGACCCAATAAGTAGAGGTCTCCGATTACATCCAGGATTTTATGTTTAACCATCTCATCTTCAAACCTTATACCTTCTTCATTGAGGATTGCATCATCTCCAATTGCTATGGCATTTTTCATGCTAGCTCCTAAGGCTAAATTCTCTTCATTCAACATTTCCATATCTTTCATTAGACCAAAAGTTCTTGCCCTTGAAACTTCTTTAACAAAAGAGGTGCTATTAAAATTAATAGAAGCAACATTAGTATATTTTTTATGGACTGGATGGTTATATATCATGGTGAAGGTTACTTTAAAGCCTTCAAATGGAGATACTTCAGCCCAGGCGTCATTAAATTCAACCCTTACTTTCTCTTTAATGCGTATGAACTTTTTCGGTTTTTGTTGTTCATCTATTCCTGCAGATTGAATTAAAAAAACAAAAGGGCCAGCGCTTCCATCCATAATAGGTATCTCAGAAGCATTTACTTCAACATAGGCATTATCAATACCTAATCCGGCCAGAGCTGAAAGTAAGTGCTCTACAGTAGATATTTGCACATCTTCATTACAAAGAGTGGTACTAAGAGTTGTATCCCCAACGTTCTCAGCTCTGGCTTTTATTTCAACAGGCGGATCCAAATCAGTTCTTCTGAAAATAATCCCTGTATCTGGAGGAGCTGGTTTGAGTTCCAAAGAGATAGGATCGCCACTGTGAAGACCAATACCGAACGCTTTTATGGAATTTGTTAGGGTTCTTTGTGCCAGCATCTAGGTATTCTAAATAAAAGTTTAAATTTTCCTAACAAATTCAAATAATAAAATGCCACAAGCAACAGAAGCATTTAAGCTTTCTACATTTCCTGGCAAATCAATTCTAATCAAATTATCACAATTCTCGGACGTCAATTTCTTGAGCCCTTTATCTTCCGAGCCTATGACCAAGGCATTCTTTTTCCTAAAAACTATATCTTTATAGTTCTCTTTTCCATTCTTCTCAGCACCTACAATATTCACCCCAGACAATTTCATTTTTTTTATAGTTCTTACTAAATTTGTGACAACTATAAAAGGAACAAGTTCAGACCCACCTGAAGAAACTTTTCTTACTGTTGGAGAGAGGAGACAGGATCTATTTTTGGGAACAATTACTGCATCCACATTTGCAGCAGCAGCACTTCTTAAGCATGCTCCAACATTCTGAGGGTCAGTCATGTGATCGAGAATTAATAAAAGGAGAGATTCTTTATTAAGCAACTTATCAAGTAAGGACTCATTTTCTTCTATTCTTTTATTACATAATAGCGCCAATCCTTGATGGTTCTGATCTTTACAATAAGTTGAAAAGAAATCTTTGGTTTTTACAGTAGTCTCAACTCCACAAGATTGCGCCTTTGAAGATATATTTTTTAATCTAGAGTTTGATTTTGAATCTAAAATAAAAAGAACTTTTGCACTTTTTGGTCTTGAATTTAAGACGGCTTCTATAATATTAATGCCGCAAATAATTTCTTTATCTTCTTCAATTCTCATCTAGTAATATCCAAATCTATCCTTTGTAAGGAGACATCAACATCTTTGATTCTAGCTGAGACTATATCTCCTAGAAAGTATCCTTTTCCGGAAGATTTTCCTACTAAACTTTTTGTAATTTGGTCAAACACAAAGTAGTCATTATTCGGAAGATTTTTTACATGACATAGTCCTTCGATGCCTAAATCTTGTAGAAGAATAAATATACCAAAATTAGTAATGCCCATGATTCTTCCCTTAAAAGTTTTTTGTCTGTGTTTAAGTGCCAATTCGCATTTAAGAGTATTCATAGCATCTCTAGTTGCCATCTCAGCTTCGCGATCTTTAATGGATGATTGTTCTGCTATCTCTTTTACTTCTTCTTGATTAAAAGGATAGCCTTTCTCAATTATTTTAGTTTTTTGAATTTCACTTATTTTTAGTTCTTTTTTAAGGCTTTGCTTTAAAAGTTGTTTGATTGCCCTATGCACCATTAAGTCTGGATACCTCCGTATGGGCGAGGTGAAGTGTGTGTAAGACTCATAGGCCAAAGCAAAGTGCCCAGACGATTCATCACTGTAAGATGCCAGATTAAAAGATTGAAGAATTTGCATATGAATGGCCTCTACATCTTTTCTGTTAGAAGTCAGTTCAATTAAGTTATAAAAATCTTCCACTTTGCCTTCAGGTCGAATTTTTATATTGATCTTTCTTGATCTAGCGAATAGCTCAAGTTGGTTGATGCGAATAGCATCCGGTTTGGGATGAATCCGGTAAATAGAAGGGATTTGAGACTTAAAGAGAAGCTGTGCAGCACAAATGTTTGCCAACAACATACATTCTTCAATCACTTGATGAGCAACGTTTCTTTGGCTTCTAATAAATCGTTGAATTTCACCATTTTTTATTTTTGGGAAATAGTCAGGTACTTCAAGTTCTAAAGCATATCTTGAGATTTTCTGTTTCTTTAACAAATCATAAATTTTCTTAAGTGGTTCAAGGCAAGTTGAAAGATGGCTAGGGTAATCATCTTTTTCAAAATAATTGCCGGTCTCTTCATAAGTGAGCCTGGCTTTCGATTCGATAATTGCCTCGAAGAAGTAAGCCTCTTTTAACTTTCCTTTATTGTCTAGTTCAGTTCTACAAACTAAACATGCTTTTTTTTCCTTGGGCCTTAAAGAGCACAATTTATTGCTTATTTCTCCTGGCAACATCGGCAGTACTTTATTAGTGAAGTAAATAGAAGTACCCCTATTTCTTGCCTCAAGGTCTGTAAAGCTATCAACCTCAATATAATGACTTACATCCGCAATGGCTACATATAGATTAAAGCCTCCTGCATTGGTTGTTTCAGCGTATACGGCATCATCAAAGTCTTGAGCATTTTTTCCATCAATAGTTACAAATGGAAGTGTAGACAAATCTATCCTGGTGTTAGATTTTGGGAGATCAGACCTTTGAATATTTTTTAACTCATTAACTATATTCCTGTTCCACTTGTGCCTAAGATTAAAACGAGAGATAGCTATTTCATTTGCTGCAGTTTCTGGATGTGAAGAATCCAGCATCTCTTCAATGTATCCTTTAGCTGAAGAATTAGGCGTAGGTTGCTGGGTGACTTTAACCTTTGCCAGGTTAGAAGTTTTTAAGGAAGTAGGAATGTTTCCGCTGATATTTACATAATTGTATCTACCTGAATCCAGGGGCAAAGCTTTATATCCTTTACCAAATTTTTCTAGCTTACCAATGAACACAGAAGTGTTAGATTCCAAGACCTTCTCTATTTGTACCCAACCCTTTGGAGATAGTGAGCATTGGACCTTATCACCCACAAATGCTTTGCGTAATTCTCTTACTGATATCTTGTAAGACTCTTCAGTAGAAACATTTTTTACTCGATATTTGTTACTTTTTGTCTTTTGAAGAACTCCAACTATGCGGGAACTAGGTTTCTTAATTCTCCTAAGCCTTTTCTTTCTTTTTGATACTTTATGGCGCATGTTTTAGTAGTCGGATAAGATTTTGAGTTTTTATTTTGTTCAACTTAATGATATGTTTCTCTTAATAAAATTAAAAGGAGAGTAGCTCTTGTTAGGTGTAATAGTATATTTATTCTTCATCACTGTTCTGTTTCTTTTATGGCAGTTCTCTAAAGGTGAAAAAATAGGGACTAGATTAGGGCTTTTGGCTGGAATTTGGGGAGTGGTCATAGTCTTTTACATTGTAATGGTTATGGTTTTTTAAGGATAAAAATATGACAGTTAACTATTATGATTGGTCTGCTTATCATGCAAATGTTCGCCCTAATAAAATTGCTATAAGAGATCTAAGTGTTAATAAAGAGCTAACCTATTCTGAATTGGATATTAGGTCTAATAAATTAGCTGAGTGGCTGCAAAAAAATGGAGTAGGCAAGGGGGACAGAGTTGCCATCTTATCTCATAACTGTGCTGAATTTTTTGAACTGGAGTTTGCTTGCGCAAAAATAGGTGCCATAGAGCTACCACTCAATTGGAGATTAACCAAGCCTGAACTTGAATATATCCTAAATGACAGTTCTCCTTGCGTATTAGTTTATGAAGCAGCTTTTTTGGATATAGCCTTAGAACTTCAAAAGGATTGCCAGATAAAAGACTCTTTACAGATTGATAATCAAGATATTTCAAGTCAATACGAAAGTGCTCTTAACGAATCAGACGGCAATTATGAAAGTATTCCAACCAACCATGATGATTTAATCATGATTATGTATACCTCCGGAACCACAGGGCATCCTAAAGGGGCAATGATTAACCACAGAATGCAACTTTATAACTGCATTAATTTGGCAGCTCCTGCTCTTGTTAGTCCGGAAACTGTCCAGTTGGTAGTCTTGCCCTTATTTCATACCGGCGGCATGAATTGTTATGCCAACCCAGTGCTTCATGCAGGGGGAGAGTTAATACTCATAAGGGAGTTTGAACCTGGATTGGCCTTATCCATTCTTGGAAATTCAGAATACAAAGTTTCCCACTTCTTTGCAGTGCCTGCACCATACCAATTTATGATGAATCATCCTGAATTTGAAAGTACTGATCTCTCTTATCTTAAAATTGCAGGTATTGGAGGCGCTCCTTGTGCTGAAGCAATTTTAAAGACTTGGTCAGGAAGAGGCGTGTCTATGATTCAGGGTTGGGGAATGACAGAAACAAGTCCTGGGGGTGTAGGACTAGATGCTGCTGATGCTGAAAGAAAATTAGGCTCCGCTGGTAAACCACTTATGCATACTGAAATTAAAGTAGTCGATGATGAAGGTAATGAACTTCCTTGGGGCAAAGTGGGAGAGCTCTATATCAGGGGTCCAAATGTAACTCCCGGTTATTGGAATAACCCAGAAGCAACCGAAGATTCGTTTGAAGATGGCTGGTTAAAAACTGGTGATGCCGCAAGATTTGATGACGAAGGCTTTGTCTATATAGTGGATCGTTGGAAAGAT
>Ga0208055_1000422_pt1 | contig 10735 bp, 18 predicted proteins | sample DeeseametaMP2159_FD_184174 | JGI IMG/M metagenome (GOLD analysis project Ga0208055, IMG submission 184174) | Marine microbial communities from the Deep Pacific Ocean - MP2159 (SPAdes) | ecosystem: Environmental > Aquatic > Marine > Oceanic | place: Southwest of Acapulco, Mexico, North Pacific...
ACCTAATTGTTTGTCTAATTAAAACTCTATTATAGAATAGTATTCTTGGTTTGGTAATCTACACTAAAATTGATAAAACTCATCAATGATTTTTGGGTTTGATTTCAAAAATGTTATAAATTTTCTTAACTGTCTGATTGTTTTTGGATTTAAATGGTGTTCTATTCCCTCTATATCCTGATTTGCAATATCTATACCGACACCCAAAATTTCAAAAAAATCCAACAGTATTCCATGTTTCTGGCGAATTGTGTTAGCTGTTTGCTTACCTTTTTCTGTTAAATTTATTCCATGATATTTTTCGTATTCAAGGTATCCACCTTCATCCAGTTTTTGAAGCATTTTTGTAACACTTGGTGGGCTGACATTCATGTATCTGGAAATATCTAATGTTGTTGCATATCCTTTAAGATCTACAAGCTCAGAAATAATTTCCAAGTAATCTTCTCTTGTAGTAGTTGATTCTTTTTTTATAGTCTTATGAGCAGCCTTGATAGATTCTAATCTTTTACTAACTTTTTTCAATTCGATTAATATTTGAATATCTAGTATAATTTTGTGCCTATTACAAATTCATTAGCATGGATTTTGCAGTTTAGTAATACTTTTTTGACTTTTGATTTACAGTACTTTACATCACTCCTTATCTAATTTTCATTAAATTATTGGTAAATGACTGATCCTTTGAAGAAGCATATTGCTAAACTAAAAATCATGGCAGAATCTGCTAAGAGGCGTTCAGAACTATATTCAGGGCTGACTAATCTAGATGATAAACATTTGAGACGTTCATTGTCGGCACTACACAAGGCCCCTTCACCTGGTAAGAAAATTCAAAAAATTGGATTTATCATGTTATGGATACCAGAGCCAACCGGTATTACATGTGCTGTTGGGGCTCCAATGATATTAGCTGGTAGATATCTTGATAAAGTATACAACGGTTCTAAACTCTCTGATATTGCGCATCAAACTAACAGTACAGTCTCTTCTATTCATGATTTTAAGCATTCAATCATGTAACATTTCTTTTAGTTTTTAAATAAATTATTATCATCATATTCTATGGCAACAAGAGCCCAAATAATAATTCCAATAGCAGCAGCTGCATTTATTGTCGGAATTGTAGGTGTACTAAATATTCCATCTGATGCTAAATTAGGATCAGTTGAATTTCCTATGGGAACAATCAAACTTGATGATGAAATATTACAGGTTCAAATTGCAGAGACAAAAGAATTAAGGGCAAGAGGATTATCATGGAACTTCGAAGAACTTCCATATGACCAAGGAGTGTTATTTGTTTTTGATAAGCCTGGAACACAAGATATGTGGATGATGGGTATGCAATTCTCTATTGATATTATTTGGTTTGATGAAAACTTCAATGTTACTCATATTGAAAAAAACGTTCCCCCGTGTCTAGAACCTATAGAAATTTTTGCATGTAGTGAGAATGGTGTTTCAGGTGACAATGCTAAATACGTGTTAGAAGTGACCGCCGGCTTTGTTGATAAATTTAATATTTCTGATAAATCTGTTCTTGAACCAATTTCCATTACACCAGGTATGACACCATAACTTTTGTTGTCTTTGCTATCATCTTTGAAAGTCTTGTATTATTCTGGTGTCATTAGTTAATTTTTTTATTTCAACTAATACCTTTTGGAGAAAAATATCAACAACCTTCATCGTGCAGCGTAGTCATAATGAATGCAATTTCCTGAGCAAAATGTGGTTCATTACAATTTATTACATAGTGGTGTGCATCTATCCAAAACCCGCGGTCATCACAATTAATAATATTTTCAGGCATTATGAATCTGATTTTTATTTTAATTTGTGTTATAACACTAACTATGCCTTTTTTGATTCACATATGTATTCAAAAAATTTAACCAATTATTGCACCAATGAAACGTTAGTGATACATTTTATTCTATTAATGCAAATCGTATATAGCGTTAAATTCATTATTTTTTATGATAAAAATTAAACCACTTGACGTTATATTATGGACATTTCGAAGAAACGAAAACGATGTTGTGAATCTCTATAATGTGTTATCACCCGTGATGCAATTAGCTAGTGGCGGTAATATGCTAAATTTTGGTTACTGGGATAAGAGTGATGCAACTCCAATCATGGCACAAAATAAACTGTGTGACTTAGTAGGTAATATGGCAGAGTTAGATTCAGCAAAATCTTTACTTGATATTGGAAGTGGCTTATCATCTCCTGCATTAAGATGGGCTTCGTCATATCCAGAAATCAAAATCGTATGCGTAAATATTAACTATCTTCAGTTGCAAACAGCAAAAAATCATTTAAAACAAGGAATTTCAAATTTTTCAATTTATGAAATTAATTCTACATCTACAATGCTGCCTTTTTCAAAAAATTCTGCAGACAGAATTATTGCTTTGGAATCTGCCCAGCATTTTAAACCATTCAAAGATTTTATTTCTGAATCGAATAGAATTCTGAAAAAAGATGGGATTTTTACTTTCGCAATTCCAGTTACTAGGAAAAAAAGTAACATAAAAAATCTTGGAATGTTATCATTCACCTGGCCCTCTGAACATTATGATAAAGATTTCATAATTGGTGTAACATCTAAAAAATTTGACGTCATAGAAAAAATGGAAATAGGCTCGCATGTTTTTGAGCCATTAACAGATTATTATGTAAAAAACAGAACAAAACTACAGGATACTATATTAAAACAATATCCATCTTATGTAGAAAACATTCTATTCAAATCATTATTAAAAATGAAAAAGGCTTCACAGGAAAAATTAATTGATTATTTATTAATAAAATGTATTAAAATCAAGTAAAGAAGATCAAATTATATAGGCTATATTTTGAATCGTTCGTATTGAATTATAGTGCTGAATCTGAGTTATTAGAGATTGTTGAAAGTATATTACAATTAGATGATGCAATGAGATTTGCGGCTATAATTGATCTCGAAGGAAATATTTTAGAAGCAATTATGAAAGAAAAAAAGACATCATTGGAATCACAAAAGATGCAGGAAAAATTCTGTAAGGACGCCGCTACGGCAAGAACTATGCGAGAAGTTTATGATGATTCACTGGGGAGAGTTAGGTATACTCATACAGAAAGAGAAAATGTGACACAAATTACGGTTTATTCTAGAGAATGCACAATTTTTGTTACAATGGAACCAGAATTAAGTATTAAAAGAAAGTTAGAAATCGTAACAAAAATTAAAAAAATGGCTTCTCATCTATAATTTCTATTAAAAACCAATAAATCATTATTAATTAATTTCTATTAATATGTCGAAAAAAGTAATAAAAATTTTAGTTGATGAAATGGATGATGGGATGGATGAAAAATTAAGAAGTATTGGGTATGATGCATTTAGTGTGAAAAAATTACGAGCAAGTGGATTAAAACTTCACACAGATTTTTCTGTAATCAATTATGCTATGGAAAACAAAATGATTCTGGTAACACGTGATACTGAGAATGGTCAGGCATGTGAAGAAAATAATATTCCATGTATATTGCTTGATAGCGAAGAGATTTTTAAGATAGTTTTAGGGAAATTAAAGGATTATAACTAATTTAGTGGCAGAATTTTAAACTACTTTTTTACACAGTTATTGATTTATTTTTTTTATTTTTTTTGCTATAATTATTGGTGTTAGTAAAAGTATAGGTATTGTTATACCGATAAATAGAGTTTGAAGATGGGTTAGTAATATAGTGAATGTAACTGCAGTGGCAGAACCAACAAATACAGCAAAAAATGTACCTGCACATGTTGGGCAAGCAACAAAGAGACCTGTAATTGCACCTATGCTGCTTAGACCACCGCTTTTTTTTGTAATGGATATAGCATTAATTGCAAGTGAGGTGTTTAGGCCCACAAGATATGATACAACTACAACAAGTACTAAGTTAATTGGAATGATCTGTAAACCAACATGTTCTGACAGGTATACAATAATTTCAGGCATATACCCGGGTTCACCACAACACGAATTCAAATGAGCTGAAGGAACTATAGCATCATAATGATATGAAAACATAACATCAGGTTGATACACAATTATTCCGGATGTAAATGCAAAGAACATTCCATATGAAATGAATACTGCGACAAAAATTTTTTTTGATTTGTTATTCCAAGTTGTACTGGCAATGACTGATAATATGTTACTTAGGTTTTCCATCATTTTCCGTTGATGGTATCGGTATAAGCCGTATGCAATAGCTATAAATGATAACAACAAAAGTACATAAAAGCTGATTGCAAGTCTTTCTACAGACTGTAACGAATCAGGCGTTATTGAAAAATCTTGCATTCTAGAATATAATAAAAACAATATTCCAATTATAGTAAATCCTAACAGGATAAATAATCTGTCCTTATGATTTTTTTGTACATTATGTTTTTCCATATGAAAAATTCTTACGTAGATCAATTTATGCTTATTAGAAAGATATTCCTAGGCAAACTAGGTTTTTCAACTTGAAAATTGACGATGCCCCAGAACAAGATTATGAAATAGTGAAAATATCTCATATTGGTTTTGTAGATGAATATGGAATTGAAGGTTTGGTGTTACTATCATCTAATGATGGAAGAGAATTTCACATGAATGCTTTTTCTGGTGAAGTTGCTACCCATATCTTGAGCTTTCTTAAAAATGACCAACCTGTTCCAACAATTTATAGAATGCTTGAAGAAATTTGTGAAGAAAATGAAACAGTTCTTGTCAAAGTCAAAATCTATGAAAGCGGAGCCGCACTTAGAGCAAATCTGCACTTTACTGGGAAGAAAGAAATGGTATTAAGAAATTACCGTGCTTCAGATGCAATAGCACTTGCAACATATTACAAGATACCAATTTTGGTTAGGAATAATTTACTACGAGAGACTATGAAAGCCTAAGTAACAATTCTGGCTAATTTTCCTTCTTCTTGAGCAGTTTTAATCTCCATGGCAATTCGACGACCAATTCCAAAGGTCTGACCATATTGATATTTTGTATAAGGGCTTGTTGTAGCTAGAATAGGATTTCCTGGCACTCTAAGTGATACATCATAAACAATTATCTCCAAATCTTTTGTGATCACACTCTGTAGTGAGAAAGGTCCAATAATTCCAGGTGGATATTCCTTTTGTACGGCAGCAACAAATTTGTCACCCATAGTGATTACCTTTTCAAGCAGTGATTCACGAATGCTGGCAGGTGTATGGCCAACTTCTATGTTTTGCAAGTCAATATCTAGTTCTAATTGTTGTTTTGCCGGAAGTGCGTTATAGTCATGTATGTTTGTCTGAAGCCTTCTTTCTATTCCAATAAAATCAACATTTTTAGAAATCGGGGTGTGGAAATAATTAAAATTAAGATATGTTCCTATTGCAAGCTGTTCTATTGTTGCATTTTGTAAGTCAGTCTTTGCAATTGTTCCCTGTTTAATTTTATCAGCTGATTTTTTCTTATAATCAGAAAATGATGATACTGTAAAAAATGCCCTTTCTAGCTTTCGTTTTTTTTCTTGTACCTTGACTATTGCAGGTTCGTTGATATCTTTAGGATTTTTAAAAATTTTTGGATATTTTATTCCAGCTTTTTTCAGCAGATAATATTGATTCTTTTTATTGTTTCTTTCTTCAGCCTGAAATAGTGCTCTATTCCCAAATATTGGTACATTGAGAGAATTCTCAATTACATCATAACCAAGATATGCAGTCAAGGCACGATGTGGAACAATTATTGTATTGGTGTTCCTTAGCATTTTTTGATTTTTTACCGATGACATGTCACTGAATTTTTTTAAGACCTTAATTTCATCAGCAATTCTATCAAATCGTTGATAAGGTGTTTCTCTTCCTTTCTGACAAAAAACAATTGTGCTTAAACCCTCGTCCTTTGCACCATCCATTATTTCCAGCGCAGAGTGGCTTCCAAGAACCGCAATTCTAAGACCATCATAATTATCGACAATTTTTTGAATCTCTGATCTTTTAATCATGTTTTGATCAAGTTATATCCATAATATGAAGTTGAGCATATTTTTAACTATCAATGTTTGCAGTATGATACAATGAACGTTGAGATGGTTCTCGTTGGGGCTATTTTATTTTCAGCCATGATTGCATGTGGCATAAAAATTTGGTTGATTAAACGTAAGGAACAAAAATCTGATGAATCTGAGATTGATGTAGAGTATGATTCTACTACATAATATCTGAAATTACGTATTCCTTAAAATTATGTAATGATATGAGTAGATACATGAGGTTAGTAGTAGGAATGACAGGCAGTACTGGTGTTATTTATGGAGTTAGATTGCTTGAGGTACTAAAAAAACTGGGAATTGAAACCAATTTGATTATGTCAGAGTGGGCGCAAAAGTGTATTACGATGGAGACAGAACATGATCTAAACTATGTAAAATCCCTTGCAACAGAAGTTTCTGACGATGTAAACATGGCTGCTAACATTTCTAGCGGTACACACAAGACTGATGGAATGATAGTCATTCCATGTAGTATGAAAACATTGTCTAGTGTTGCAAACGGTTATGATGAGACATTGGTTGCACGTGCATCTGGCGTAATCTTAAAAGAATCACGAAAACTGATTCTTGTAGTTCGAGAAACACCATTGACTGCTATCAATTTGGAGAACATGCTGAAATTGGCTCGGCTTGGAGTTGTAATAATGCCACCAGTAACGGAATTTTATACAAAGCCTAAGAATATCGATGATATGATAAACCACATTGTAGGTAAGTGTTTAGATCAGTTCAACATCGAGCATGATCTTTTCACTAGGTGGGGTTCAAAGTAATTAAAATTTAGTTAAGGCGTTTCGTTGTTCTTATTCTCTTTAATGTCTTTTAGTTCCTTATCTCCTTCAATTTCACCCTTTTTGTATTCAGCTTTTGCCTTGCCAAACGTCTTTGCAAGTTGGGGGATTTTTGCGGCTCCAAAGAGTAAGACACCAATTACAACGACAAGTATTATCAGTTCCGTTCCACCAATCATTTAACCTCACTTTCTAAATTACAAATTTAAGTCTTCACTGTTTGTTTTTCTTTACGTTCTACTAGAAGCATGCCTGCCAGATATAATCCAATCATAGGACCAGCTATGAACCACATTGTTACACCACTACCATCAGGAGTTATTAGTGCACCAAAAATCACGATGACAATAATTGCATACCGTATGTTTTTTCGCCAAAATTTTGCGTCTGTTATACCCGCCTGACTAAACGCATACATTATCACCGGTAACTGAAATGATAATCCAAATGCCAAAAGAAACTGTAAAACAAATGTAACAAAATCCATTATGTTTAAAAATGTAACAAGACCCGATGATGCACCATATTTGTACAAAAAATCTAACATGAATGGTATTACTACAAAATATGCGAATAGACAACCAGAAGTAAAAAGACCCATTATAGGAGCAGTGATAGTCCTTCCAATGTTTATCTCATTTTCTTTTAGTGCAGGTTTTAGAAAGCTTACAATTTCTCTAATAATTATTGGTGTGCCAGCAACAATGCCAACTAGTGCAGCAATATAGACTTGCGCAAAAAATGCTTGACCTGGCGCAGTTTGAATTAGTTGTACACCTTCTGGTACTAAATTAGTCTTGAAATAGTTAGTAAGTTGTGCAGCAATATTATCAAGCGGTTCAGGAGTAGGGTAATAAAGCATAACCCCATTATACGTAACAGCTTCAAGATGGAATGTCATTAGAAACACAGCGATAATACCAACAACAATCGCTATTCGCAAAACACGTTTTCTAAGTTCAGTTAAATGTGCATAAATTTCGGTTAACTCAGACATACAGGTTCACTGTTAGGTTTTTTCATATTAATTATTTGCCAGGAATAGGCAGCATCTTAGAGTCTGGATAGCCCCATTCCTTAAGCTGTTCCTGTGTAACATCCTCCAATTCGATTGAGATAGCAGAAGTAGTGTCAAATCTTTCGTCAAGTGCCCGTGCAAGTTCTGCAATGTCTTTTCCTGCATAGATTTCCTTTGATCCATCAAGGAAAATTCTTTCACCCTTTTCAATTTTCTTACCACCATAACGCTCTTCAAGAAACTTTGTGATTTCTGGAATTTCCTTTATGTCTATGTTATTATAATAATATACAATTCCCTTTTTTATCTCATAACCAAGTGGTGTGCCATGACGGTACATGAAAACACCGATAAACTTGGCTTCTTCTTCTGGCTTTCTTACGCCCTTTATTTCCCAGTTTAAAATTTTATCAGTATTGTGTGTAAGCTTTTCAACTTCGTCTGCTGTCAGTTTCCAATATCTAGAGCGAACCATTTAAACAGATTCAACCAAACTATTACTAATACGTTCGCGTTAAACATATTATGTTTTAATTATAAGGATGATTATGCCGACATATAATGTACATGTGATAATAGAAAACAAACCTGGTATTAGTGATCCTGAGGGTGACACAATTCTAAACGATTTAGTTTTAAAGGGAAAAAATTCTTCAGTAAAAAAAATTAGTTCTGGGAAAATCCTTAAATTTACGATAATAGCAAAAAACAAAAAATCTGCAGAAAACACAGTTGGAAATATTTGTCAGGAATTAAGAATTTATAATCCGCTTGTTAGCAAAGTTCTAATCGAATCTAAATCTAGCTAGTTTTTTGAATGTTTTTTACTGTTTGATCAACTAGTAACTTATTTCTGAGAAATTCTGTTAAATCAGTTTGTGTTAACACCCCAACCAGCTTGTCATCATCTAAAATAAGCAATCTTCGAATATTATTATTAAGCATTTTTTGTATAGCATCCTCTATTTCAGTTTCTGGGTTAACCCATCGGAATTTGTTTGACATTATTTCAGAAATAATAACTTCTGAGGCTTTTTTGTCCCTTGCAGATAATCTTTTGACAAAATCACTTTCAGTTAATACTCCAATTGGAACATCGTCTTTCATGATTACCAGAAAACTGATATCTTTCTCAGAAATTAAGCATGCAGCATCATGAGCAGTTTTGTCATGTTCGATTGTTATGACATTTTTTTGCATTATGTCTCTAATCTGTGCCATGTGGTGAATGTTATAATCCGAAATAAAAACATGGTCATGTTAACCAATTTTATAGGCGTAGTTTCTAATTGAATTGTGAAAGTCGGGGTAATAGTTTTTCCTGGCAGTAATTGTGACCGTGATATGTTTCATGTTTTAACTGACGTCTTTCATCTAGATACACAATATTTTTGGCACCAAACAGGCTTACCAACTAATATTGACGCTGTTATTTTGCCTGGCGGATTTTCATATGGTGATCGTCTACGCGCTGGTGTGATTGCCGCAAATAGCCCAATAATTAATGATGTCAAAAAATTGGCAGATAAAGGTATTCCAATCTTAGGAGTTTGTAATGGATTTCAGATCTTAGTAGAATCTAATCTCCTACCTGGGGTTCTGTTAAAAAATGACTCGTTAAATTTTATGTGTGAATGGACAAATTTGATTGTAAAAAATAACAAAACCCCGTTTACAAACAAGCTTGAACTTGATCAAAGGATACCAATACCTATTGCAAATGGTGAGGGGCGATATTATGTTGATAAAAAATTAATGAGTGAATTAAAAATGAACAATCAAATAGTTTTTGCGTATGAAAATTATGTTAATGGTTCTGTGGAACAAATTGCAGGCGTATGCAACAAGGATGGTAATGTTGTTGGAATGATGCCACATCCTGAGCGTGCAGCTGAAAGTGTGATTAACCCAACTAACAACAAACCATCCTCATTAATCTTTGAATCATTGATACAAACATTAGGTGCTAAAAATTGAGCTTGCAAAAACATGAAAATGAACATATAAAAAATATAATTCGTAGGAAATTAACAAAGACAGAGCTACAAATTATTGCAGCTGAATGGTCAGAACATTGTTCATACAAATCTTCAAAAAAGCATCTTAAGATGTTGCCAACTACAGGTCCAAATGTAATTGTTGAGCATGGATATGATTCTGGTGTATTAGATGTCGGTGGTGGCTATGTTGTAACAGTCCATATTGAAAGCCATAACCATCCGTCTGCCGTGGAACCATTTGGGGGAGCGGCAACTGGCGTAGGTGGAGTTATTCGTGATATTTTATCTACTGGAACCCGTCCCATTGCAATTCTTGACGGATTACGTTTTGGTGATATAGAAAATGATACGCATGCCAGATGGCTCTTCAAAAATGCAGTTTCCGGGATAGCAGATTACGGAAACTGTTTAGGCATACCGACCATTGGGGGTGAAGTAGAGTTTGATGAGTGTTACAAAAATTATGCACTTGTTGATGTTGCTGCAATAGGGTTTGGGAAAAAAGACAAGCTGATCAAAAATCATGCAAGCGTGGGGGATTTGGTCGTTTTAATAGGCGGTTCTACAGGTCGTGACGGTATAGGCGGCTCACAGTTTGCATCTGATTCATTGGAAAATGAAGACAGATCAGCTATACAGATTCCTGATCCTTTCATTGAAAAATTAATTATTGAAGCAGTTCTTGAAGCGAGAAATGAAAAATGTATTAACGCGATGAAGGATCTGGGCGGAGGTGGATTGTCTTGTGCAGTTTCTGAAATTGCTGAAAGCTTAGGAATTGGAATTGAGATGGATGTTGACCATGTTCACACCAAAGAATCTGGACTTTTTCCTGATGAAATTATGACTTCAGAATC
>Ga0208055_1000430_pt1 | contig 10681 bp, 10 predicted proteins | sample DeeseametaMP2159_FD_184174 | JGI IMG/M metagenome (GOLD analysis project Ga0208055, IMG submission 184174) | Marine microbial communities from the Deep Pacific Ocean - MP2159 (SPAdes) | ecosystem: Environmental > Aquatic > Marine > Oceanic | place: Southwest of Acapulco, Mexico, North Pacific...
TTATTGTGCGTTCTGTCATTTCCGGTATTGAGGAAATTGAGTGGTGTTGTTGACCGTCAAAAATAATCTTTTCGTAAATTTCATCTGAATAAATTCGAACATCCGGCTGGCAACGCTCCAATATTATTCGAGCCGTTTCTTCAAGAAGTGATTTTGAGGCAACTCCACCAGTTGGATTGGATGGATAATTGATGTAAATTAATTTTGTTTTGGCTGTTATTTTGTGAGCTAGATCTGCAGGAGAAAAAGTAAAATTCTCAGATTCATCAAGATGCAGAGGGACCGGAATCGCATTGACATAACGGATGAACGATTCATAAATCGGAAATCCGGGACTTGGATAAATCACCTCGTCTCCAGGATTGCAGTAAACCTGCTGTGCAAAACCAATTGAAGGTTTGCCTCCCGGAAAGACAACCACCTGTTCCGGATTTGTTTGCAGTCCTCGTGTTTCGTTGACCTGATTGCTGATTGCTGTTCGTAAAGAAAGCAGGCCTTTGGGATCACAATAATGTGTATTATCAAGATCCAACTGCCGCTTTATTTCATCCTTTATATGTTTTGGTACAGAAAAATCCGGTTCTCCCAAATTCAATTTTATCACCGCTCCTTTTTGCTGTTCTACACGAACAATATGCGGCCCAATTTTGAATGCGTTTTCTGTGTCGATCCATGAGTTTCGTTCTGCAAATAAATTCATTTGTTGTCCGGTTGTTAATTTAGAGGTTAAGGTTTTTCTCTGAAAATTTGTTCTGTTTTGTTAAACACATTACGTCCAAAACAAAAAACTGTGCAGACTACAAACAGGAACTGCAGACAAAATCCAATGAAAACCTGGTCGATCAGCAACAGTGGTTCAATTAGCTGGAAATTGGCAAAAGCTGGTGAAAATTCTGCTACTACAAAAGTCAATGAACCAAAGACCACAATCAGTTCCATTTTCTCACGGAAAAAAACCAGGAATAAAGGTAGAATTACCAGAGTATTTAGAATACCTTGTCCCCACAAAAGAAGGATTTTTGATTGTGCCGACAGAGCCGGTAATGCTAAAAACTCTTCTATACGCCCTAACCAGAATGGTGCAGAAAAACTCTCGTTAAATGTGATTTGAAAAACCAAAAATAAGAGTGCGTAAATTAAACCGCAGCCGAGCAGTTTTAGCAGCATGGAGATGCTGATCTCTTTCTGTAATCTGCGCCGGAGAAAATTGAGACCGATGACCTGATGCTGAGAAGGTATCAATAGAGTTGCTAAAATACCGACTGTTAATGACGCAATTACTTCGGGAATTAACAACAACCAAAAAGTATTATCAAATGGAATACCCCAAACAAGGCGTTTCAATATTTGCCCAAATGGGCCAAATGTCATTAAAAAAATTGAAAAAAAGACAATTGAGGTCGTCCATTTCCAATAGATCATATTTGTTACAGGACGTAAGGTAAAACCAAGTAACACTCCTGCAAGGAACTGGTAGGTGAAATCCTGAGCAATAGCCAATTCTGTATCAAGTGCACGCAGAGAAAACATTTTTGCAATCGCATATCCTGCACCTAGTGCAGTTGGCGCCACATATTTTCCAAGTCCGGAAGATAACATCAGCAAATGTTCAGTTTATTAATTTGAATATTTTTGGAAATAGGCTTTGTAATGGAGTATCATTATTTTATTGTTGGCACCAACGTAAATAAAGAAAGATGATTTCAAAATCAATTATATTAAAGCCGCGTACTTTAGTCTCCAGAGCTAAAAAATTAAATCTGGGAAAGCCGTGCCTGATGGGAATCCTGAATTCCACTCCGGATTCATTTTCTGACCGCTCTCGTTTTTTCAAGCTTGACGATGCATTGGAACAAGCCCGAAAAATGATTAATGACGGCGCAGACTGGCTTGACATTGGCGGCGAATCTTCTGGTCCGGACAGTCAGGATGTGCCATTGGACGAAGAACTTCAGCGTGTAATTCCTCTCATTCAAAAAGTTCGCATGGAAAGCGACATTTGGATTTCAGTGGACACCTGGAAAGCAGAAGTTGCACGTCAATCTCTGGAAGCCGGTGCAGACGCGATCAATGATGTGACTGCTCTGCGAGGGGATCCTGAACTGGCCAAAGTTGTTAAGGATTTTCAGGTGCCACTGGTAATCATGTACTCCAAAGACGCAACACCGCGAACAACCGGACAGCAACCAGATTACGAGGATGTGATGGACACCATCAAGAGTTTTTTCAGAGAACGTCTTCAGTTTGCTGAGTCTAATGGCATTCTGAATAAACAAATTGTGCTGGATCCCGGCATGGGGTTTTTTATCAGCGGTACTCCAAAATACAGTTTTGAAATCATCCGGAGAATTTCAGAACTTCATGAATTCGATTTGCCTTTGCTGGTCGGACCTTCCAGGAAATCGTTTCTTGCCGGTGTTACTCCGGGACGCACCTTAAATTTTTCAGAGCGGGACATCCCCGCTGCAGTCGTTTCCAGCATTGCTCTCTGGCAGGGAGTTTCAATGCTGCGTTTTCATGAAGTAGAGCAGGGACGCCTGCTTATCGATACAATTGAGGCTTTAAAAAGCAGCGCATGAATGTTATAAACTAGAAAGTCCGTTGGTAAGAAATATTTCCTCCATCCCAAAAATCGTTAAAAAAGTCGTCTATATTCCAACTGGTTGTGAACATCAACGCAGAGTTGTTGCTCAGATACCGGAATTCCTTGCTAACCCGGAGCTTGGCTTCATGTTTGCGGCGTGTTTTGTCCGTCCTTGCTGCGTTTAGATAATCCGTGACTTTATCGGTGTCTCCTACATACAGTCCATATTCCCAAAACCTGTCCGTTGCAGTTTGGTGACGGAGGATTCCGTAAAGCTGCAAGGTCCACAAATGGAAATCGTAACTGTCGTAGTCAAGATCGAGTTGACGAAAATAATTGCGAAAGTGATCCTCTCGCAGACCTAATGTTCCGTGCATCGTTGTACTCAGCGGATGAAGCCAATAAAAATCTGCAGAGCTGTAAAGCAGTTGCTGCTCACGATTATCAGGTGAGGCTGTTTCAGTGGACTGTGTTGTCTCCCGGCGTTTGCGGATATCAAAGCTGCGCCAGCTAAGCCCGGCAATCCGTTGGTGTCCATAGTGATAATCGAGCACAGCACTGCTGTCTTTGCCATTGTATGTGAATGTCAGGCTCTGCTTCGGAAAAACTTGTTTGAAAGGTTTATCTAATACATAACTGAAGCGTGCACGCCAATTTTTCCAGTTGAATGAACCTTCCAGATTATTTTCCATTGGATGTGGAGAATAGTACGAATTATCGTAAAAATTCTTTTCATTGTAAAACAGATCCTGAAACAACTGTTGGAAACGCAGGAAATTCCAAGGACGTTTTCCCAGCGTGATGCTTGCGCCCTGATCTGCCTTTCGCTTATCATATTCCGGCATTCCAAGCAGGGAAAAGGCTGCCCACTCAATCGGACGCCATTCAACTTCGACCAGATAACGGAAAGGTTTTATTTCATAAAATTCTTCCTGCCATGCACGAAAAAAAACAGTAGTTTCGTCTGACAATGCGTGGGGCAAGCGTACCTCAAGGTTAGAATAAAGCAGGTCCAGTCCCATACTCCCGCCGTTCAGCCTCCAACCTCCGGGACTTTCAAACCACTCATCTTCTTTTAATTTATGAAATTGATAGGACTTAATATCAAGAAAATTTTCCTGATTGAGGTAGGAATGATGAATTTCTGAAGCATCATCGAATGCCTGTACTTTTGAGGAGCCTGGTCCGGATAATAAACTGAAAGAGACCATAATCAAAAAAGCAAAAGTTGAAAATTTCTGCAGTCTGTAAATGACCATCTTTTTCATGCCCCTCAGTTTTGCCCGGTATGCTCCTGTTCCAACTTGGCCCATGTGTCCCGCAGGGTTACTGTCCGGTTAAAGACTAAAGCTTCCGGACGGGACTCTTTTGAATCTACACAAAAATAACCAACACGTTCAAACTGATAAACATCTGCAGGTTTGGCTTTCAGTAATCCAGGTTCGACACGGCAGGATGTTACGGTCTCAATGGAATCCGGATTTAGGTCATTGAGAAAATTACCACCCGGATCATCACTCCCCGGCGAAGGATTAACGAACAGTCGGTCATACAATCGAACTTCAACAGGTACAGAATGCTGAATTGAGACCCAATGGATGATACCCTTTACCTTGCGTCCTTCAGCTTTTGCTCCGGATCTAGTAGCCTGATCGTAAGTACAGTGGAGTTCGCGCACTTTGCCGTCACTGTCGTAAATAACTTCTTCGCAGCGAATGACGTATGCAAAACGCAGCCGCACTTCTTTTCCAGGAGCGAGCCGGAAATATTTGGCTGGTGGGTCTATACGAAAATCGTCAAGGTCAATGTAAATTTCCCTTGTAAAAGGGACTTTGCGTGTTCCCATTTCCGGGTTTTTAGGATGCCGTGACGGTTCAAATTCTTCCGTTTTATCTTCCGGATAATTTGTAATGACAACTTTCAAGGGGCGTAAAACAGCCATTGCACGTGGGGCTGTTTTATCCAGTTCTTCACGTGCACTGTCTTCAAGAACGCTCATCTCAATGTTGTTTTCGCTTTTCGAAATACCGATGCGGTCACAGAACAGGCGGATTGCCGAAGGCGGATAACCACGGCGGCGTAATCCGGAAAGAGTTAACATGCGGGGATCATCCCAACCGTTAACATGCCCCTCCTCTACTAGTTGAATTAACCGACGTTTGCTCAAGACTGTATAACGTAGATTGAGTCGTGAAAATTCAATTTGCCTGGGAAGGCACGGCGCACTCACCTCAGCCAAAATCCATTCGTACAACGGCCGATGGTCCTCAAATTCAAGTGTGCAAAGCGAATGGGTTACGCCTTCCAGTGCATCCGACAAGCCATGTGTAAAGTCATAAAGCGGATAAATACACCATTGATCAGCTGTACGCTGATGTGAGATTTTGCGGATTCTGTAAAGGACAGGATCACGGAGATTTATATTCGGTGAAGCCATGTCAATTTTAGCTCGTAAAACATGAGTACCGTCTTCAAACTCACCGCCGCGCATTTTCCTGAAGAGTGTTAAATTGTTTTCAACGCTTCTCTCCCTGAAAGGACTGTTCTTTCCTGGTTCCGTCAGTGTTCCACGGAGTTCTCGGATTTCATCTGCATTCTGGCTTTCAACGTAGGCTTTCCCCTTTTTGATCAGTTCTTCGGCAAATAAATAAAGCTGTTCAAAATAATCTGATGCATGAGTAAGACTCTCACCCCAGTCAAATCCCAACCAACGCACGTCCCGTAAAATCCCTTCGACATATTCCTCATCCTCTCTGACCGGATTAGTGTCATCAAAGCGCATGAAGCATTTACCGTCAAACTCGTTTGCAATACCAAAATTCAGGCATATTGATTTTGCATGGCCAATGTGTAAGTGCCCATTTGGTTCAGGTGGAAAACGGGTAACAATGTGCTGATGTTTCCCTGAATCCAAGTCTCCACTGATGATGTTGCGTATAAAATCTGTTGCAGGTGCGGGAGTAGAATTTTTGTCTGACATGTTTGGTTATAAAATTATTTGATGTTTTGATAAACAAACTCGTAGAAAGTTGTCATTCTCGCAAAAGCGGAAACCAGGAACTTGAACGTATCTTAAATAATAGATTATCTCTGTCGCTGGATTGACTGACAAGTGTGATATTTTGATTATTTATGTCTGCATTTGATTGATTAGCCGTATCTTTCTTAGACTGCGAATCCCACTGCATTCCTGGCCAGTCCATCATGAAGGTTAAGCATCTTTTCACGCCAGGAGTATACAGAATCATCGGCATTAAGTAGAGAAAATTCTGAAATACAACGTGCCCACTGAAATGCTCCAAAAACAATATAATCAGAAAAGCCCGGAGTTTCTCCTGCAACAAAATCCTGTTTTTTGAGTGTTGTCCTTAATGGATTCAGTAATTTTTGAAATCGCGGCAAACGCTCATCGCGGTTTATTACAATTTCTTCCAGTGCTTTGCCAAAGAGTTTTTCACGGCTTTCCCGAAAATAATTTTGATCTTTCTGAGCCAGATTATTGTAAATGTCCATTACCAGTAACTGCAGTAATTCCGGATGTAAAACTGTCTCAACCCAAAATTTTATGAAAAGCACTTCACCATGATCGAGTTTCAATGAAGGCGTATCCGGATATTCCGTTTCCAGGTATTTTGCAATTTCCCATGAATCTGAAATAGTATTTTCAGCATCAATCAAAACCGGTACTCTCTCCTGTCCAGAAAAACTAATTGCTTCTTTTTCAGTAAAATGCCAGGGCAGGCTCTCAACTTTGAGTCCCTTGTGTGCCAGAGCCATGCGTGCCCGCCAGCAATAAGGACTGAATCTTCTATTTTCATCTGCACCTGCCAATTCATATAATTTTTTCATAAAGTTTCCTGGTTGATTCCTGTAATAAAATAAAAATTTTAACTTAATTGGAGTCAAGTGCTGCTAAAAATAATCAGTGATGAAAAAGTCGTATTCCGGAAAAGGCCATCACCATTTCATATTCATCCGATGCAGAAATCACTTCTTCATCTCGGTTGCTGCCTCCGGGCTGAACTATAAAGTTTACACCACGTTTTGAGGCCTGATCGATATTGTCACGAAAAGGGAAAAATGCGTCTGATGATAAACTTACTCCTTTAAGCTTGGCAAGCCATGCTGCTTTTTCTTCTTGAGGAAGAGCTTCTACCGGAGCACTAAACTGACTTTTCCAGGCCCGAAGCTCGGGGTCAGTCATTCCTCCATCTATGCAGAGAATGCGGGCATTTGTTCGTTCAACATTACTGACTTGTTCATGAAAGGGCAGATTCCGGACTTTAGGATGCTGTCGCATAAACCATGTTTCGGCTTTACTTCCGGCCAGTTTGGTGCAGTCCACCCGGCTTTGCTGACCTGCTCCAATGCCGATCATTTGTCCATCCAATGCATAAGCCACAGAATTTGACTGAGTATATTTTAGTGTAATTGAGGCCAAAATTAAATCGCGACGTGCCGCAGCTGACAGTTGCTTTTTTTTCGTTACAACTTCAGTTAATAAAGATTTTTCGTTGATTTTAACCGTGTTCCGCAATTGCGAAAAACCAACACCATAAACTTCTCTGAATTCAGTTTCTGGAGCTCTAAACTCTGTGTCTGCTAGCAAAATTAAGTACTTCCCGCCCTTTTTTTCTTTAAGCAGTTTTAGTGCATCGTCATCAAATCCAGGTGCAATGATACCGTCTGACACCATTTTCCTGATAAGCTCAGCAGTGTTAACATCGACTTTTCGGCTGAGCGAGATGAAATCACCAAAAGAAGATAAAGGATCTGCTCCACGTGCCCTGATATATGCAGTTGCCAGCTGTGAAAGTTCCAGATCTTTGCAGTCGTAAACTTCCTTTAAAATGTCATTCAGAGGCACACTGACTGCGGCTCCCGCCGGACTTACGTGTTTGAAAGAAGCTGCAGCCGGAAGCCCAAGAACTTCATCAAGTTCCTGTACCAACTGCCATGCGTTGAGTGCGTCCAGCAAATTGATGTAGCCCGGTTGACCGTTCAGTACAGAAAATGGCAGTTTGCGTCCTTCAAGTGAGTGAATTGCGGCAGGCTTTTGATGGGGATTGCAACCGTATTTGAGCTCAAATTGCTGCAAATAGTTTTGTTTTTTTGAAGTCATTAAATTCTTTGCTCTTTAAGTTGAAGGCGGGATCTGAATGCTGTCACTTAGATCGTAGCTCTTCAAACTCAAAGATTCAAGGATTCATTGATTCAGCAGGCGGGTAAGTAAATAAAGCTGAATTAGCAGCAGAGGGTCAGCAATAATCCAATTTAGCTGGGTATATTAAGTCAGGACTGACGGTCTCATATCCAGTTGGTTATTCCCAATTTGGAACTTCTGATTTGCCTGGTTTTGATTTTTTTTTCAAGGAGGTCTTTTTTGAAGTGGAAGGAGAACTTTTTTTCAGTTCCTTCCGTTTAGAATCTGCTTCAGCAATTTTGGTTTCTCTTTCTTGTTCTTTCCTAACCGCTTCCAGTCGTTCCTGTGCTTTTCTCAAGCTCAACATATCCTGGTAGCGATTGAAATAGATATCTGCCAGGCGACTGTTAGACATTTTGTGGTGAGCAAGTGCCAAATTGTAATATGTGTCTGTTTGATTTGGAACAAGTGACTCTACACGTTTGAAGGAATCAATGGACTCACTGTAGTTGCCGATTTCATAGTAGGTTAGTCCAAGATTATAATGAAAATTAGGAGACTCACTGTCCAAACTGATTGCCTTCTGGTAGTTCCAAATTGCTACCTGGTAATCCCGATGTTTCAGGGCTTCGTTGCCCTCACTATAATAGCGTAATGCTGATTTATGGATTTGAACTTCATCTGTACAGGCTCCAATCATAAGCGGAAACAGGAGCAGCAGGAAAAATCGAGATTGAAGATTTATAGATTTAAGATACACTGGAAATTCAATATAAAACAGGGTGTACTCTAAATAATTCTAAAAAGCAAAATTATGTTAGTTTTGTTTGACTGGTGATCTCTGCAACCGTTCTCATTTTTGCTCAAGGATTGCATTATTGATCAGGAATGTTTCCCGTTTCCAATTTGTCGGAAATCAATCATGCATAATTCATACTCAACAACATACTGATGCAACGAAATTTGTTTCTGCTTTTATCGCTTTGTGGCTTCCTCTTATGGAATACTCCTCTTCTTCCAGTACAGCCAGTCTTTGCTCAAGAACTGGATGAACAAATTGAAAAAGAAGTCAAAGCAGAAAAGGAGAGGCAGAAATTTATTGAAGAAATGCAAACCTTGCTGGATGCAGCAATGAAATCTGGTTTCTCTGAAAATGAAATCCGGGAGATTACCGTCACACGCAATGGGAAAGTGGTGCATATCTGGGATTTTTTGGAACAGGAAAAATTGCGTGAGAAAAAGGATGCACTTGCCAGAAAGAGTTCTATTCCACGTGACCGTTACTTAACAGTGATGGATATTGCAGATGAATTAGAAGGTGGGGAAACCGGAGATTTAGATGCCTTGAAAGATAAAAGCATTTTTGTAGGAGCAGAAGAAAAATGAAGATTCTTGCAGTGTCTGGCGGTTCCGGCTGCGGGAAAACGCTTTTTACGAAATTGTTGGTTAAGCGTTTACCCAAATCGGCGGTGTTGCCGTTGGACAGTTACTACAAAGACCGACCTGATCATATTCCACCTGAAGAATATGATTTTGACATTCCTCAAGCTTTCGATTTTGATTTGTATCATGAGCATCTGGATCGTTTGATTTCAGGCAAATCTATAAAGATGCCGCATTTTGGTTATGAATCAGGAAAACGAAAGACGAGCTTCTCTGAGATAGATCCAAGTGAGTATTTGATTATTGAAGGTCTGCATGTTTTGCTGCATTCCAGAGTCCGGGAAATGTTGTCTTATTCCTTCTACATGGAGTCGCCTTTGGATGTGGCAATTTGCAGGATGTGTCTGAGAGATATCAAAAATTTCGATGTAACTGCAGAGTACCGCCTTAATCAATATTTGAAGTTTGTACGGCCTGCCTATTTTAAATATATTATGCCGACAAAACAGTATGCAGATATAGTTATAAAAAATAATTACGATAGTCATCTTGATGAATTTGTTGGTGATTTTTTACTTAATATGAAACTATAATTTTTTATATTGCTTAAGTTTGTGAACGAGAATTGTTTTCTTACTGTCTCCCCCTTCCACACTATTTAAAATAACCTGAATGGAACTGCTTAAACGATATTCTATCTCATTTGGAATTGCAGGAGTTCTGCTTTATTTTTTTACGATTTGGGTTGAGAAGCAACACGAGAGTAATATGCCTCACAATTTAACAGCAAAAATCGAGGAGATTGTGACGATTATTCTTCCTGTGAAACGCTATTTTGAAAAGTGTCTTGATTTAAGTGAATCTCAGGAACTTCAATATGGTTTTGATTCTCAGGCTCCATTGTCGTTTAATCTTCACTACCATCAGAAGGGTGAAATAAATTATACGTTTAAAGAGGACTCGATTGATGAACTGGAAAACACATTTCAGCCGGAAAAAAGGGGTTATTATTGTTTGCAATGGGGAAATTCCGGAAAAGAAAAGGTAGAAATGAATTATCATTTCAATATTCTTAAACGGGCTTCAGTCAATGACTGAATGTGCAGACAATCGATTTTGAAAAGATTATTGTTAAATTGAAATAGTTGCGAGAGTGGTGGAATTGGTAGACACGCCAGATTTAGGATCTGGTGCCGAAAGGTGTGGGGGTTCGAGTCCCCCCTCTCGCACATAATATCAGTGACTTAGCCCCGAAATCGATGCAGACAAATGCAGACAAAGCACTTGAATGCAGACAAAATGCAGACAAATAGAAAGGAAAGACATGGAAAATTTTGAAGGATGGAATTTACGGGAGGACGGTAACTAAAATCTGTGCTTCAAAGGTTAATGTTTAGTATTTTCCCAAGCAGTTCTAATCATTTTATTGTTCCTTTTCTACCCACCTAAAAAAGGATGTCCGTTTATCACCGCAAAGCGGACCTTTTCGGAGCGTATTAACTACTTCCGCTATTAGCCATAACTGGAAATCCTATGAGCATCATCGCCTCTAGGCGCCAAGAACCTCTCGG
>Ga0208055_1000438_pt1 | contig 10621 bp, 8 predicted proteins | sample DeeseametaMP2159_FD_184174 | JGI IMG/M metagenome (GOLD analysis project Ga0208055, IMG submission 184174) | Marine microbial communities from the Deep Pacific Ocean - MP2159 (SPAdes) | ecosystem: Environmental > Aquatic > Marine > Oceanic | place: Southwest of Acapulco, Mexico, North Pacific...
ATTTTCATGCTGGCCAGTGTTGCACTCGCTGGATTTGTACCATGCGCAGAGCTGGGAATCAGGCAGACATTACGCTGTTCTTCACCTCGTGATTTGTGATAGGAGCGGATGGTCAGCAAACCGGCATACTCACCTTGCGCACCGGAATTCGGCTGCATTGAAACTGCATCAAATCCGGTAATTTGTATGAGAGCATTTTCCAGTTCACCGATCAAATCCCGGTAACCCTCTGTCTGCTGCGGTGGTGCAAAGGGGTGAATATTCGCAAATTCAGGCCAGCTGATAGGTGTCATTTCTGAAGTTGCATTGAGCTTCATTGTGCAGGAACCCAGCGGAATCATAGCTCGATCCAGGGCAATATCTTTATCCTGCAAATAACGCAGATAACGTAACATCGCAGTTTCAGAATGGTATTGATGAAAAACAGGATGTGTTAAAATTTCTGAGGTACGACGCAGGTTTTTTGGGATTCCGGAATCGTTGCTGAGATCCATAAAAAGCGAATCCAGTTCGTCAATAGAGGGCAGCTTCTTATCACCAGCAAAAACCCGCCAAAGTGTGACAATATCTTCTTTTGTAGTTTCTTCATCCAGACTGATTCCCAATTGTTCGGAATCCGTTTTACGTAGATTTATCCCTTCCTCCAGGGCACGTTCGTAAATGCTGTCGCACTTTTTTTCAAGTGAAAAAGTGAGGGTATCAAAATAATAAATATTGTCGGCAGAAAATCCCAGCTGCTTCATACCTGCCTTGAGAATATTGGTCAGCCTCTGTATGCGCTGGGCAATTATTTTCAAGCCGTCCGGACCATGATATACGGCATAGCAGCCGGCAATTACACCCAATAAAACTTGCGCTGTGCAAATGTTGCTGGTCGCTTTTTCACGGCGTATGTGCTGTTCCCTCGTTTGCAAAGCCATGCGCAAAGCTGTTTTTCCCCTGCGGTCTATGGAGGCCCCTATAAGTCGTCCGGGAATGCTGCGTATGTTTTTATCCCGGGCTGCAAAGAAAGCCGCATGCGGCCCGCCAAATCCCATTGGAACGCCAAATCTTTGTGAACTGCCTATGACCACATCTGCTCCTAATTCTCCGGGCGGCTTAAGCAAAACAAGACTCAGCGGATCCGATGCAACGGTTACCATGGCTCCCAATTCGTGCCATTTTTCGATCAGTTTTTCAATATCATGAATGTCACCATAAGTTCCCGGATATTGAATTAAGGCACCAAATAAATCTGCTTCGGGATTCTCCAACTGCTCCCGAATATTATCAAAGATCAACTCAAACCCCATCGGTTCCGCCCTGGTTTTCAGCACATCTATTGTTTGCGGATGACAGTCATCTGCTACAAAAAAGCGCATACTTTTACTGCGGGATACACGCTTGCAGAAGGTCATGGCTTCTGCTGCTGCTGTAGCTTCATCCAGGAGCGAAGCATTCGCAACATCCATTCCGCTGAGATCAATAATCATTTGCTGAAAATTCAGCAGGGCTTCCAGGCGACCTTGAGAAACTTCAGGCTGATATGGAGTATAGGCCGTGTACCATCCCGGATTTTCCAGCAGGTTACGCTGTATAACTCCGGGCAGGATTGTACTGTGATAGCCCATGCCGATCATTGATTTTGCAACCTGATTCCTGTTTGCCATGCTGCGAAGTTCATTGAGCACTTCCGTTTCGGAGCGACTTCCGGGCAGGTCAAGTTCACCCGACATGCGGATTGAATCCGGAACTGTCCTGTTAATCAGCTCATCCAGAGAGTTCATACCGAGGCTTTTCAGCATTTCTGAAATATCGTTCTCCGATGGACCAATGTGGCGATGTACAAAACGGTCCCGCTGTTCAAGCTCTTGCAGACTGAACGGTTTATAATTTTGAGTGTTTACTGAAGAGGTAGAATAAGAAGACATGCTGTTGATATGTTGAATGGAGAAAAATCTGATGAACCCGCTAAAAGTCTATCAAAAAGGCAATGAGAAAACAAATTCTTTAATAAAATCTGATGGAAAGCTAAACTGCGGGGAATTGTCTTTTTTGTCAGGAAATGCCTGGAAACATATCGCGGAAATGTCCGCAAAAGTTTTTCTTGAATTAACATTAAAGGTAAGTATTAATTACTTCTGCATACATTGTGGCATGTTCTGGGCAGGAAGTCAAATTAGCATTAAAAACTCTACCCAAAGCTGGAATCCGTAGCCGGCCAAAAATTCTGCACCAAGTCCAAAAATGAGATCGCTGAAGAAAACATCACGTCGGACTAAAGCGTGTACTCCCATTGCGGCAGGAATAGAAGTTTCTCCTCCGGTTACCATGAAAGCCATCACGGTTCCCGGTACCATTCCTTTTTCGATCATGCCGGTTACTAATGGAATTACCGCATAACCGTTGAGGTAAGCCGGAATGCCGATTGTCGGGCTGAAAGGGATTGTCCACCCGCTTTCTCCACCGAACCATTGTGTAACCTTTTCAGCCGGAATTGGGGCTACTATCAGGCTTTCCAGTAAAAAAGCAAAACTCATCCATTTCAGCAATAACCAACCCGTTTCCCAACATTCTTTCCAGAAATTCGCTACTCTGGACTGCTCTCCCCAAAAACTCCAAACTAATGGTTCTGATTTTAAAAGGTAAACGATCCACATGAAGAACCGTAGCCCGAAACAATTCGATCTGTTCGCAAACTGTTTTGAAAGAATCCGCGACCCTGAAGTGATGATTGAGAGTAGTTGGAGCAATTCCAAGCCGCTTGCCTATTTCACCAACAGTAAGACCTCTGTGTCCAGCCTGGACCAGCAAACGGTATATTGAAAGCCTGGTAGAGTGTCCTAGTTTTGCTAAAGAATTTGCTGCGTTTTTAATTTTCATCTGCAAGAGAATGTCCGGTTAAAATGCGGAAAATATTCAGTTAAATTGATAAGCCAGCAGCGCTGCGGCCATCATTAAGTTTGCAAGGTAGATGCGCAGGCAGCCCATACAAACAATATTTAATCTGAAAAACATGACGTAGGCATAATAACATGTCACAATCAGGGCTGCAACCATAGCTGAATTGAGCCAGAAAAGCGGTATTTCGGGTTGATTCATTCCACGGAATAGCAGGAAAAGCACAAGACCGTAAAAAATTACTGCTCCATAAGCTACAGGAATATTTGCAATATTTGCTTCTTTGGAATGTGCAACTCTGTCGCAGGCAGACCGCTGTTGAAGTTCTCGAACAAGATGATGTCTTACAGCAAGACTTATAGATCCCTGCAGTCCAAAGAGGGCTGCACCGCCAAGTGCAATTAGACTTATTATAGATGCATCAAGCATACTTATTGTCTTGTTTTGTTCCGGACTTGAATCTGAGTCAAGGTTTGATGATACTGAAAGTATCAAAATATTAGCATCGAAATGAACTGCAAAATTCCTTCCTGAACAATTACTTCAAATGAAAAAAACGCCCGCCTGGGACTTGTTAACTCTCACTGTCTGCCGGATTGACCCCGCTGAGACTCGTTTTAACTGGTTTCCGGGTAATCTAAGCGAAGAGGACGGAAAATCACTGGAGCAGAATGGAATCCTCATACCTCTACTGCTGCAAGCGGTTCCGGGTAAAAAATATCGTATAATTGACGGCTTCAAGCGCATTTCCTGGCTCACGTCCAACAATACTGCCTCCGATCAAAAACAACAAGAAACACCAATTCCGTGCTTTATTCTTCCTGAATCGATGCCGGAGCGGGAGGCGACAAATATTCGCCTGGAAACTTTGTCCACATCTTCAGGTAATTTTTCCGGAATACAAATCGGCAGAGTATTAAAACAGTTACAGGATTCCGATTTTACTACCGAAGAAATTGCCGCTCAAGTTTTACCCAGACTTGGCTTGAAACCTTCAGCAAGACTTGTTCGTCAATTATTGGATTTGCACAATGTTTTGAAAACAATGACTCTGCCCGAATCTTTGCTGCGGTTGGGGTCTGAAGATTTATTGCCTTTGCTGAAATTTTCGCAGTCAGCACTTCCGGACCTTGCCGCACTCAGCGAAAGAATGGAAGTAGGGGGAAAGAAATGGCGCAATTTGCTTCAGGTTTTGGATGAAGTCAGTCGTTTAAGGGAAATGTCTGCAGATGAAGTTTTGAAACTTCCGGAAATTTTGGAGATTATTGGACGTTCCAGCCTTCAAGCCCCTGTACGGTATCGTTTGCTTAAACAGCAATTGGATACTTGGCGCTATCCGGAATTGAGCGATTTGCGTCAAAGGTTTGAACAGGGACGTCAAAGACTGAATTTATCTCCGCGCATAACACTGGAAATTGACCCGTATTTTGAAAATGATGATCTGACTTTGTCATTGAAAATCCGTTCAGTCCAGGAACTCCGGAAACATTTAAAAGATTTAGCAAATGCAGTTCCGGATATTCAGGAGGAAAATTCGGAAGATGTATGGAAGGAGTTGTTTGCTTTGCTGCAGGAAGATTAATTATACTATTCCGTAAAATTTTGATTGTGATATCAACTGTTTATTTAAGTTTAAATCTTTTAAACAGACAATAAAAAACATACTAATTCTTTTAAATATCAGTAGAGATTTGAAAAATGAATCGTAGAGAGTTATCAGAACTTTCAGACAAATCATTTGACGTAATAGTTGTTGGCGCAGGAATAAATGGTGCCGGTGCGGCACAGCAGCTGGTTTCCGATGGGTACAGAGTTTTGATCATTGACAAAGGAGATTTTGCCGGTGGAGCAACCAGCAAATCCAGCCGTATTCTGCATTGCGGTTTACGGCACTTGGCGCCTGGGAAATCCATTTGGGATTTTGTTTTCCATCCATCTAAATTCTATCTTGCCTGTCACAATGCAAGAAAATCGATGATCGCGCGAAGTGACATTTCTTCATCAATGAAGGAGTTGGTGAGACCTTTCCGATTTTGTTTTCCTATTTTTAAAGATGATCCTTATCGTTCGTGGCAAGTCGATTTTGCTTTTAAATTGTTGAATCTGTTAGGACCACATGACAATTCGCTGGAGTACCAAAGATTCTCAGGGGAAAATTTGCAAGAAATTCCATTCAAAAACTGGTTTCGAGATTCAAAACAGTTGCAGAGTGTTTCAGTTTTTAAGGATTATCAATTTATATCGGCTGCAAGGTTGGTGGTTGATACGATTCGTGATGCCGTAGAAATGGGAGCAACTGTCCGGAATTACACCTTGATGCAGCATTCAAAACAATTAGCTGAAGGTTGGCAGCTAACCCTCAGAGATGTCTTAACTTCTGAAGAAGTAATGGTAAAAACTAAGTTGATCCTGAATGTCACGGGACCCTGGGGGAATCGGTTCAACCAAACACTGAAATCCGTCATACCTGACAAAGTGATTGGACTGAAAGGTGCCCATATCGTCGTCAAACTTCCTGAAGAATTTTCTGAATGGGGAATAATGATCATCAACCGTGTAAACGAACCAATGTACTTCCTGCCCTGGCATGGAATGCACTATATCGGGTTAAACAGAACCCCATATGATGGAAATCTTGATGAAGTAAAGGCGACAGAAGACGAAGCGGAGTGGTTGCTTGGAGAGGTAAATTATGTATTTCCACAGCTAAGTCTTCAGCGAAAGGATATTCTGTATTCGTATGCAGGTATTCATCCGGTAACATTTGACGCAAGTGATCCGCAAGGTAATCGTGAGGTAGTAGTACATGATTTAGCATCAGAGGGGCTTCATAATGTTTTAATGCTCACAGGCGGTCCCATCATGACATACCGTCTTATTGCAAAACAATTATTGAAGGAAGTATCAAAACGATGTGTTCCAACATTAGCAAAACAGCACCCTTCATCCGGTTCAAGCGAAGTGACCAAACTCCTTCGCAATAGCCGATCGGCATCAGTTGAGATGAACATTTCAGATGAAATTTTAAAGAAAATAATTGTTGAAGAACAACCTGTTTCTCTTGCTGATATTTTACTACGCAGGACTGGAATTGGCTGGGACATTGATCAAGGCAAATCTGCAGTTCCTGGAGTGGCAACTGTGATGGCAGAACTATGCGGTTGGGATGAACAACGAAAAGAAAAAGAGATGCAGTTGTTTCATCAACATATTAAAGAGATATACCAAGTGCAAAAATATTGGGGGGACTCAGTTTGTGATTAGTGTGTGGTATAAGAAGGAGTCAAACTTTGCAGTCCATTATTGATAGGCACTGATAATGTTCACCTCAGCTTCTAGCAATGCTTTTTTTATTTTGTCTGGCGGAGGCTTTTCACACATGCTATAGTGTCTTTAGGAAAATACATGTGTTTGTATTTTCAGCCTTGCTGAGACGCAGATCACTCGTAGTGATTCTTGCCGGCAGGGTTTCCCTCGGATCAGAAAATAAAAGATTCCGAGATATCAACAGTTGTCGAATTCTGTTTTCAGAGAATAACGGCAGCTGATTTTTTAACCCATGTTTAGAGAGACCAATGAAAAATCTCGTTTATACAATGACCCAACTTAGCCGGGGTGTTCTCGGAGTAGTTTTGGGCCTGATGCTTGCCATTCCGGTAAGTGCAGAAAATCTAACTGTTTATACAGCAGTGGAAGCAGAAGACCTCAAACGCTATGCGGCTGAGTTCAACAAAGATCATCCGGATATCAAAATCCGTTGGGTGCGCGATTCCACTGGGATTGTCACTGCAAAACTGCTTGCGGAAAAGAACAACCCCAGAGCCGATATTATTTGGGGCCTGGCCGCAACCAGTTTGATGTTACTCCAATCAGAAGGAATGCTGCAACCTTACGCGCCTAAAGGTTTGGGTAAGCTTGATTCGAAGTTCCGTGATTCGGCTAATCCACCAAGCTGGACCGGAATGGATGCGTGGATTGCCGCTGTTTGTGTAAACACGGTAGAAGCAAAAAAGAACAATTTACCCACTCCAACCTCGTGGATGGATCTCACCGATCCTGTCTATAAAGGACATCTTGTCATGCCAAATCCAAATTCATCCGGTACGGGATTTCTTGATGTTTCCTCCTGGCTTCAAATATACGGAGAGCGCGGTGGATGGCAGTTCATGGACAACCTGCATAAAAACATCGCCTGGTACACCCATTCCGGCTCAAAGCCCTGCAAACAGGCAGCTAGAGGTGAAACTCCGATTGGAATTTCCTTTGCATTCCGTGGTGCAAAATCCAAAGCCGCCGGTGCCCCTCTGGAAATCGTTTTACCAAAAGAAGGAGTTGGTTGGGACATGGAAGCAACTGCAATCGTGAAAGGGACCAAAAAACTTGCTGCCGCACAAACTCTGGCAGATTGGTCGATCACGAAAAAAGCAAATGTGCTTTACAATAAAGGCTATGCAGTTGTAGCCTATCCCGGAGTTGCCAAGCCGGTCAAGTATTTCCCTGCCGGAATACTTGAGGCCATGATTGACAATGACTTTGAATTTGCAGCAGTGAACCGCAAGCGAATTCTTGCTCAGTGGCAAAAACGTTACGACGGAAAGTCTGAAGCTAAGTAATTCTGGTTTCAAATTTCCTTTTTCCCGGGTCGGATTTTCTTTCGGCCCGGATCTTCTACACCTTACCATGCCTGAATCAAAACAAAATTTTCTTCGCATAGATAATCTCACTAAACATTTTGGCGAGTTTGTCGCAGTTCAGGAACTTTCACTGGAAATTAACGACGGCGAATTCATCTGTTTTCTCGGACCGTCCGGATGTGGAAAAACCACGCTTTTGAGAGCCATCGCCGGACTTGATCCGCAATCTTCCGGAAGCATTACACAAGCCGGAAAGGATATTTCCAACCTGCCTCCATCTCAACGGGATTTCGGTATCGTTTTCCAATCCTATGCGCTTTTTCCGAACCTGACGGTTTTCCAGAATGTGGCCTATGGTCTGGAAAATCAAAAAATTCCCAAACCGGAAATCCGGAAACAAGTCAATGATTTATTGGAACTTGTTGGTATGCCGGAACAAACCGGGAAATATCCCGCACAGCTTTCAGGAGGACAACAGCAGCGTGTCGCACTTGCCCGTGCACTCGCTATTTCACCGGGATTGCTGCTACTCGACGAACCTCTGAGTGCACTTGATGCCCGTGTCCGCGCCACATTACGCCATGAAATTCGTTCTTTGCACGAACGACTCGGCGTGACCACAATTCTGGTCACACACGATCAGGAAGAAGCCCTTTCGATGGCAGACCGAATAGTCGTGATGAATGAAGGTCGAATCGAACAGGTTGGAACACCAGAGGAAATTTACAGTGCACCTGCCTCACCTTTTGTCGCAGATTTTATCGGCGTGATGAATTTTTTGCAGGGAGAAATAACAAACTCAGGGAAGGTGCTTATTGGAGAAAACACACTTGATTGTGAAACCGCAAACATTCCGGAGGGTAGTAAAGTTCGGGTGACGGTCCGTCCTGAAGATATTTTATGCAGTGCGGAAGATAAAAATGCAGCGAATTCATTTTCGGTTAAAGTTGAATCCGTCGAATTTCTCGGTTCTTTCTGCAGACTGATTTTGTCAGCCCCGGACGGCTTTGGTGAATTGATGACAGACCTTTCCACGCAGCAAGTCCATGAACTGAATGTTACTCCTGAAACCACACTCACCGCCGTATTTCCTGCACGGAGTCTCAAGGTTTTCCCGGAAAGCTTATGAGTACCGCAGATTCTATTCCCGCGTCTACTGTTCCTGCCAGGGGAGCCTCCAGCGTACGTATCAAGCTCAGTCGGGATGACTATGCTTTGCGGACCGGACTCGTGGTCGTAATCAGTTTGCTGGCAATTTTAGTAGTTTTACCGCTTTATTCCCTGCTCTCCAAAAGTCTGGAAGACATGGACGGTAATTTTGTCGGGTTACAGAACTTTCAAGAATATTTTCAAACTCCGGCGCTTTTAACTTCTATCACAAACAGTTTAAGCGTTGCTTTTTTTTCGGCGATAATTGTGTTGGTGCTGGCCTTCATTTATGCCTACGCGCTGACCCGAACCAAAATGCCATTTCGCCTGTTTTTTCGGGGAGTAGCGCTGATACCAATTCTTGCACCATCGCTGCTCGCGGCAATTTCATTGATTTACTGGTTTGGAACTCAAGGCGTACTTAAATCGTGGTTGTTCGGCGCTTCGATTTACGGCCCCATCGGTGTCATTATGGCTTCGTGTTTCTGGGTATTTCCTCATGCGCTGATGATTTTAATTACAGCACTTTCTACGGCGGATGCCAGACTGTACGAAGCAGCTGAAGCCTTACGAACTCCTAAGTGGCGCATATTTTGGACCGTTACGCTACCGGGAGCGAAGTACGGAATTCTCAGCACAGGCTTCATTGTTTTTACACTCGTCATCACAGATTTTGGCGTACCGAAAGTCATCGGTGGAAATTTTAATGTGCTGGCGACTGACGTGTACAAACAAGTCGTCGGTCAGCAAAACTTTGAGATGGGCGCTGTAGTTTCGCTGGTTTTGCTCCTGCCCGCAGTAGCCGCTTTTATCGCCGACCGCTGGGTACAGAGCAAACAAGTCGCCTTACTTTCCGCACGCGCAGTACCTTTTCAACCAAAATCTGAACCCTTGCGCGACTGGCTCCTGTTTGGATTTTGTGCAACAATAGCATTCATTTTCCTGGCAATGCTGGGGATGGCTGCCTACGCTTCTTTCGTCACATTCTGGCCGTACAATCTCACGCTTTCATTCAATAATTACGACTTCGATTTGATGGATGGCGGTGGCTGGGAAGCCTATTTCAATTCAATCCGGATGGCTATTTACTGTGCCGTGTTTGGTTCCGGACTGATATTCTTCGGCAGCTACCTGGTTGAAAAAGCAAGAGGGGTTTCATGGCTGCGTACCATTTTACATTTGATCGCCATGATGCCGCTTGCCATTCCCGGATTGGTTTTGGGGATTGCCTACATTTTCTTTTTTAATCATCCGGACAATCCACTCGGTTTCCTTTACGGAACCATGGGAATTCTTGTGATCAGCACAATTGTTCACTTTTACACCGTCAGCCATCTTACCTCTCTCACTGCACTTAAGCAGCTTGATCCGGAATTTGAAACCGTTTCACTTTCCCTGAAAACACCTGTCTGGAGGACCTTTGGGAAAGTCACTCTTCCGGTTTGTTTACCGGCTTTGCTGGATGTGGCGAGCTATCTTTTTTTGAATGCGATGACCACTGTAGCTGCTGTGGTTTTCCTCTATTCTCCTGAAACCATGCTGGCCTCAATCGCCGTGCTGAACATGGACGATGCAGGAGACATTGCACCCGCCGCTGCCATGGCCTTGATGATTGTTTATACTTCTGCCGCCTTCCGGATGCTCCACGCACTGCTTTCCCGTTATCTCAAACGCCGCACCCAAGATTGGCGTACACGCTGACGCAACTTTATGCTCAACACGTGTAAAATGCAGGTCGGGTTTGGCGTAGCCATAAACCAACAATTATTTGAATTTATTAATAATGTTGGGTTATGGACAGCTAAGCCAACTTACTAAAAAGCCCAATTATAACCCTTTTGCAGAATAAAAATCATGCCCGTAGTAATCTTTGACCTGGACAAAACTTTAATTGGCGGTGACAGTGATTTTCTATGGGGGGATTCATCCATGAAGCCGGAATTATTGATGCTGATTAT
>Ga0208055_1000441_pt1 | contig 10604 bp, 7 predicted proteins | sample DeeseametaMP2159_FD_184174 | JGI IMG/M metagenome (GOLD analysis project Ga0208055, IMG submission 184174) | Marine microbial communities from the Deep Pacific Ocean - MP2159 (SPAdes) | ecosystem: Environmental > Aquatic > Marine > Oceanic | place: Southwest of Acapulco, Mexico, North Pacific...
CAACCTCCCCAAATTCATTGGCGGCTAAAAGTCTTTCAAATAATCCCTCTCTCTATTCATTTTAAATTCACAAAAATGCAAATCAAGTAATTTCTGGCTAGACCATCTAGTACTGATATTGGATAATATTTGTTGAACAAAACAAAAAACTGCTTTTATTGATTAATATTGACTGTTTCGAAAAAAAGTTTGAAATTCAACCAGCACCTAAATCAGTAATCCAGAAATGGAAATGGAAAAAGAATAATCTAGAGACTGTTTCGGTGCTGGTTCATTTCGACCGTAGGGAGATGTCTTAATGATATTAGTGTGGTCACATATACAAGATTCCTCTCTTCACTCAAAATGATATGGTTTAAGGACTTTATACGGCTGCATCAATATTTTTCAATAAATAAAATTCATTGACTACAAACTAATATCAATAAAAAAGCATTTATGATTCAATCTCCTGATTCTGAATTTGAAAACGAAAATGATAGTCAAGAGGAAGTAATTGAAGTACAGGAAAACATTATAGAAGCACTTCCTGAAGACAAATCACTTGTCGTTAGCGAAGATGTTTTTCCTGATTCCCTGCTAATAGTACCCCTTTACGATCGTCCTTTATTCCCTAAAATGATGCTTCCGGTAATAATTTCTGAAGAAAAATTGGAAAAAGTTTTACTGAAGGAATTAAAGGGCCCCCTCCGCTATGTGGGGTTGGTTTACAGCTATAAACCTGAAGATGATTCTCACACTAATGAACCTGGTATTACAGAAAATTTATCGAAGGTAGGAGCCGTAGGAAAGATTGTGCAGGCCTCAAAACATGGTAACGACCCGATGCACATTATTGTGCAGGTTATGGATCGCTTTGAGATCATTGATATTGCTTCTGAAGATCCTGTAATAAAGGCAAAAGTAGAATATATACCGGAAACTGGTGAAGAAAAGTCGGAAGATGAACTAAAAGCCTTTTCCGTTTCCATCATTAATCTCATCAAAGAACTGGTACAACTAAACCCCTTGTTTAAAGAAGAACTCGGACTTTTGATGGGACGCATCAATCTCAAAGATCCGGCGACACTTGCTGATTTTGCTGCATCGATGACAACTGCATCCGGTAAACAATTACAGGAAATTCTTGAAACAAAAAACATAAAAATACGAATCGAAAAAGCATTGTACTTGCTTAGGCACGAACTGGAAGTAGCAAAACTTCAGGTAAAAATTTCTCAGCGGGTAGAGGACCGAATGTCTCAGCAGCAGCGAGAATTCTTCCTGCGTGAACAACTCAAGGAAATTAAGAAAGAACTTGGAATTACCAAGGAAGGTTCTGAAAGTGAAACAGATAAATATGAAGCACGTATAAAAAAGCTTAAACTCTCTGAAGAGGCAGAAGAACGTATAGATGAGGAGCTTGAAAAATTACGATTAATTGAACCTGCTTCACCAGAATATAGCGTGACACGAACATATCTGGACTGGCTGACAATTTTACCATGGGGCATCTACAGTAAAGATTTTTTTAATATTCAACGCGCAGCTCGAATTCTCAATCGTGATCACTATGGCCTTAAAGATGTCAAAGATAGAATTCTAGAATTGATATCTGTAGGAATCATCAATGGTGATTTGGCAGGCTCAATTGTTTTGCTGGTTGGACCTCCTGGTACTGGGAAAACTTCTGTAGGACAGTCGATTGCCAGGGCTTTGGGACGCAAATATTTTCGTTTTTCTCTGGGTGGAATGCGTGATGAAGCAGAAATAAAAGGTCATCGTCGCACATACATAGGTGCACTTCCAGGCAAATTTATTAATGCAATCAAAACCTGCAAAACTGCCAATCCGGTAATTATGCTGGATGAAATAGACAAAATTGGCGCAAGTTTTCATGGAGACCCTGCTTCTGCTTTGCTGGAAGTTTTAGATCCTGAACAAAACAAAGACTTTTTGGATCACTATCTGGATGTACGTTTTGATCTTTCAAAAGTACTTTTTATTTGTACTGCAAATCAAACCGACACAATTCCACCGGCACTGCTCGACAGGATGGAAGTCATCCGGCTATCCGGTTACATCCTTGAAGAAAAAATGGAAATTGCACGAAAACATCTGTTACCTAAACAATTAAAAATACACGGACTCAAAAAAACCCAGTTTTCACTACCCAAACCAGTATTGCGAGAAATCATTGATGGCTATGCCCGTGAAGCTGGAGTACGAAGTTTAGAAAATAATCTTAAAAAATTACTGAGAAAAACTGCAAGAAAATTTGTAGAAGAGGAGATTGATCAAGTTAAAATTTCCAAAGACGATCTTCCGGATATGTTAGGACGAAAAGCCTTTGCAGAAGAATCGCGCTACAAAAAACCTAAAATTGGAGTAATAACAGGGTTGGCCTATACCAGCGTCGGTGGTGCCACTTTGTTCATTGAAGCCTCCAATGTTGAAGCCAAAAATCCTGGATTTAAACAAACCGGACAACTAGGAGACGTGATGGTAGAATCAACGGAAATTGCTTATACTTTCATCCGCTCCCTTGGCAGTAATGATGAAAAAATAAAGAATTTCTTTGCACAAAATTTTGTTCACCTGCATGTACCAGCCGGTGCCACACCAAAAGACGGTCCATCCGCAGGAATTACAATGGCCTGCGCACTTCAATCCCTGGTTGCACAGGAAGCAGTTATTCCGAATCTTGCGATGACAGGAGAGTTGACGCTCACAGGCTTAGTCATGCCAATAGGCGGAGTCAAAGAAAAAACTATTGCAGCAAAGCGGGCAGGTATAACTCAATTAATTTTTCCTGCTGAAAATAAAAAAGATTTTGATGATTTAGATGAAAGCATCATTGGAAAAATCACTCCATATTTTGTAAAAACTTTTACGGAAGTTCTGCCAATTTGCTTTCCAAATCTGAAAGGTACTAAGAGACATAAAATCCCTAATACTTAATTATTGACTAAGAGCTTTGTTTGCTTCCCTTTTCCGGGCACCACAAAGAAAATAAGAACGCTCTTGTAAAGGAAAATACTCCATTTATCAGCAATTTTCTGGTTGAATACAATAATCTGAGACTTCATGCATCCTTCTTTTTTTAACCCTGAATTGCTTTCTTTGCTGGGGTTACTTTTGGTGTCAGGTGCATTTGCCGGACTACTGGCCGGACTGTTTGGAGTAGGTGGAGGAATAATTTTAGTTCCGGCTTTATTCTACGTATTTGATGAGTTGGGTTATTCTTCGGAACTTACAACCCACCTGGCAGTTGGAACTACGTTGGGGATAATCGTTCCAACTTCAATTTCATCGGCCTGGTCTTACTATAAAAGAGGTTCCGGAAACATAGTTATGTTTCGTAAGTTAGCACTACCTGTGGCTGGCGGTGCGTTAATTGGTTCATTACTGGCGGGAAATCTTAGTGGTTCTGTACTAAAAGCCATTTTTGCAGTGATTGCCCTGGTTATTGCGTTAAACCTTTTTCAAAAGAAGCAGTTCGTTCTTGGCACCAAACTACCTGCAAAACTTAAAGTGTGGAGTGTTGTTGGATTAATCGGCCTACTTTCAGCAATGATGGGTATTGGCGGCGGAGTTTTTTTTACTTCTTATTTGACTGCTTACAGCTTACCCATGCTAAGTGCTGTAGGAACATCTGCAAGTTTAGGGTTGATGATAGCCCTTCCTGGAGTAATTGGATATATCTTCAGTGGATGGCATAGTTTAAACCTTCCTCCTTTAAGCTATGGTTACTTCAGTTTAGCAGGATTTTTGTGCATAATTCCAATGACCATGGTCATGGTACCACAAGGAGCAAAACTGGCTCACAGCTTGGATAAAGAAAAACTCAAACGCTGGTTTGCAATTTTTCTGCTGCTGATGTCCTTGCGAATGCTTTACAAAATATACTACTGATGCATTTATGTCTATGAAGAATTCCAGATCAAAACCTTTCGTGATAGGAATCAGCGGTGGTTCTGGTTCAGGAAAATCAACAATTATAAATGAGATTGTAGAACGCTTAGGTCCGGAGAAAATAGCTGTACTACACCATGATGCATATTATCGGCACAGGCCTGAATTATCATTTGAAGAGCGTACCATAATTAATTTTGATCATCCGGATTCATTGGAAACAAAACTTTTAATGAAACATCTGGTACAACTGATTTCCGGGGAAAAAGTTGAAGTTCCTATTTATGATTTCCCACAGCATTTGCGGAATTCCAAGACAAAAAAAATATCCCCCTGCCAGATATTGATTGTAGATGGAATACTGGTTCTGAATGATTCTCAACTCTGCGAATTAATGGATTTAAAAGTCTTTGTTGATGTACCTTCAGACTTAAGATTCATCAGGAGGTTGAATCGTGATATCAACGAGAGAGGACGTTCTGTCACATCAGTAACCGAACAATATCTTGCTACCGTTCGTCCTATGCACGAAAAATTTGTTGAACCCAGCAAGCAAAACGCTGACATCCTTATCCCAGGAGGCGGACACAATCTGCAAGCTGTCAGGGTTTTGTCTGCACTTTTGCAAACACTTCCTGCAAATTAAAGTTTCAGTTCCGCAAAAACAGTTCTCATCACCGCAATTAAAATTCCTTTTCAAGTATTTGAAGAACTTCATTTCGCTGCTTAGAACGGGCATAATCAGCAGCCGTTTTTTTATTAAAATCAACTACAAATGCATCACCGCCTTTATTGAGCAGTAAACCTACTGAACTTGTTCTTCCTCTTCCTGCTGCCAGCATTAGAGCTGTTTGACCATTATTATTCTGCATATTAACACTTGCTCCTCGTTTTAACAGTTCCCAAATAACCTGCAAATTGCCCCTCTCAGCTGCCCACATTAGTGCTGTCCAGCCTTCGTTAGTGCGTGAATTCAGATTTGCCCTTGATTCCAAAAACATTTTTACCAGCCGTAAATTACCGTAATATGCAGCCCACATTAACGGTGAAAAATTACCTTTATCCGGATCAGCACCATGTTCCAGTAATACTTTTACAATGGCCTCATTTTTCATTGAAGAAGCCCAAACCAGTGGAGTGTCTTCAAGTCCATCTGAAGTGTCAACATTCGCCCCATATTCTGCCAGCAGCTTTACCAGTTCAGTATTTTGCTGTTTGACCGCATGCATCAAAGGTGTATATCCATTGAGATCCTTCAGTTCCAAATCAACACCTTCATCAATAAATCTTTCAACTTCAGCTAAATTTTCTTTTTTTACCGCCTGGATAAAGGAACTCTCGGGTGTTGTCTGCATAAAAGAACTTTGTGCCACTTCACTTTTTTCAAACAAAAATGATTTATTGTCGGACAATAAGACTTCATAAATTTTGCCGGATTGATACTCCGGCCAGAGTAAAATCAATAACGTGATAGCCACGCTGGTAAAACTAAAAAACAGGATCCAACCTAACAAAAGCCAGCGTGAATAATTTTCATTAACTACTTCCCGAAATGTATTTTCTGCTTCTTCCTGCTTTTCATTCTGACCAGATTTCCGTTGGTTGTCCGCTTTATTTTGATCTTCCTCAGTCTCAACAATTAGATCCTGATTGGTGTAATCTTTGCGTCTTTTGGAAAAGAAAGGGTTTGAGAAACGAGAAAAATATTTTGGCTTTATCCTGAATGGAACTTTTTCTTGTTGCTGCTGTTCAAGAAGTTGGGGTCTGCCTTCGGAAATCGACAATAGAATTCCTGGATCAATCTGAGAACTTCCGGAAATAGTAATGGGTATATTTTGCAGTCGTACGTGCCTGATAACTAATCCCAGGAGTTCCTGTGTATCATGGCTTATGACTTGCAGATTGTTTAAATCCAGATTAATCTTCTCCGAATTACTTGAAGAAATACTCTTTTCAAGTGCATGCATTGCCGGCTTGATATCTACATGCCTCAACTCATCAACGACTTTCAAAGTCGCAATTTGATTTTTTTCAGTGAAAACAATTCGATTTAGCATTTTACTTAGTCAATGATGGCAGGAAGGTTGCAGAATGTTTCACAGGTATCTATAATTGTTTTCTCCTGTAGAATCAGCAAAAAACACACCAAGTTTTTGACAATTTTCAAAAGAAATATTTTATGCGTAAATTGCTGTTGGTGCTATTCGTTACCATCCTTAGTTTGAACACGGTACTTGCAGAAGAGGATGCTCCGGTTTTTTGGAAAGATCGACAGATCTCCCAGTTGGAGCAAGTCACTCCAAGTTTACTGGACTCTGTGAAAAGCATGCAGTCCAAAATAAGTTCAGTTGCAATTTCAAGTATTTCCTATGGAGATGCCCTGCCGAGTAGTTTTCGCAAAGTAGCTACTGCGCGTTTACAACAATCACTCACAAGTTTAATCAAGCTGAAAATTAGCATCTGTGAGCCGTGCAGTCAAATCCGTACAGACATTTCAGGTAGCTTTCTCAAAATTAGCCGGGGAATTGCTGATGACAAATTTCGCAGAGAAACTGCAAAAGAATTAAATGTTAAAGGATTTCTCGATATTGCGGTCTTTACTAGTGAAGGTGACCAACTATCCATTTCACTTAACGTTTATGAAGCAAAAAATGGAGAAATAGTTTACTCTAAAATCGTGACCGGTAGTCCTCCCAAAAGCGGCTCATACATACATGCGTACTACGGCAAGATGACAGTTCCAATCACTTACACCAGTACTTCAACAGGCAGCAGCACTTCCGTTGATCACCAGGCCAGAGTCATAGGCGGAGAAAAAATGGTCCGACTTACAAATGACTGGAGTTTTACAGGCGGCGGCGCTTTTTTAAGTGATGACAACTCAAACTTGACTGAGAAATATGAAAAAGCAATCACTGGGTTTTTGATTGACGGTACAATCAGCTATGACGTTTTCAACTTTGGCGGCGAACAAGTAGCAATGTCTATAGTAGCAGGTTTGGGTATGATGACTGTAACGCCTTTTAGCAATCCACCATATTTCAATACAGGCTTTAGCTTATCTGTTGCAGAACAATTGACGCTCAATTACCATTATCTTGTAATGCTGACGACTGATGAAAGTGCTACAGCTTCGGGTGCATCAATTATATCAATTGGATGGAAATTCAAATGATAGCCAAGTTTACAATCTCATTTAATTTTTTGCTGTAAAAGTTAATTTTAATTATGATTTTCAAGGACATACGCAGTGTCATGAAACTATCTTCCATTTCCAGATCAGTAAGATTATTTGTATTAAATTGTTTGGCTGGTCTATTTTTATTGACGGTTCTAAACGGCTGCACTATTACAGAAGAATCTGTTGAACCTGGAGTAGAACTTCCCGTAAAGAAAAAAGTACTGTTCAATCAAAGTACAAAGGGTGGTACAAACTCAGTTACAGTCATTGAAGAAACGCAAGGCAACAAACGCACTCTACGGGTTGTTTTACAGCGTGGTGATCTCAAATCCAATTTGATCCATCCAATCGACAGTCCAAATTTTGTAATTGCAGTACCTTTACAGGATACAACCAGTAAACGTTTGAGTCTAAGAACGGCTTCTTTTGAACAAAGTCTCAAAATAAATGTTGATCAATTGTTGTCTCGTTACCTTTCTCCGGAACGTTTTAACGTTTCTGTAATAATTAATTGGGACAAAAAATTGTTGCAGGAAGTGCAACTGAAAAACTTACCACTTGATTCCGATGCTTCAAAAGCTGATACAAATGATGATGAAGTAGAAGGTGAATCCGGGCTCTCTGAAAGTGTAAAGCGAAACCATGAGCTGAAGGAAGCCCTAAAATCGGTTCAAGTCAGTGTTTTGCTGGACAATACTTTGCCTGAGACGCAGGAATTATTTTTAAAGAAACTTATTCCTGCACAGGAGTTTTTCTTTGCAGACCGTGGAGATACCGTTTCAGTGGAGCGTACTTCTTTCCCAAAACCGTTTTCTGACAGCATTGCGCCTTATGAAGAACAGATTGTAAACAGAAAACTGAATGAGCTCTTATTGAAATATGTCGCCAAAACTGATTTTGTTGTGAATGTAAAATTTTCTTTGATTGAAAATTCAGAAAACAAAAATGCTGCTCCTACATCCAGCAATATCAAAATGGCAATAAATATACTTCTCGACGATACTGTGTTGCCAACAGTAGATACTTTCCTTAAAGAAGCTGTTCCTCTGGCAATAAATTTTGATGCGGAAAGAGGCGATTCTCTGAAAATTATCCGCAAAAGGTTTCCGGAACGTTCCGTTGATTCTATTTCGCCTGAACAACGCACTGCACTTAAAGATTATCGATTAAAGATTCTTGAAGCTTTCCAAACAGGAGATTACGTTTCAGGTTTGGAATGGGCGGAAAAAGGTTTGAAAGTCGCAGTTAAAAGAGCAGACAAAATATTTATCTTAAAAATGAAAGGTTCCTTGCATTTCCTCCTGGAAGAAAAAGAGGAGGCATTGGAAATGTGGCGGCATGTACAACGTTTAGATCCAAAAGATAAAGAAGTTAGTCAAATGCTGAATAACCTTGAGTAAGGAATGAGAAAAAACACAATTTCAGGTGACATTGCATCACTTTTTAGCTTACTGATTATTTGTTTTCTGACATTTTATTTTGGCGAAAATGCACCTGCACAAGAGGCGTCTGATGGTAAGGACGAATCACAAGTAGAGGATCCATCTCCGGAAAAGGCAGAAGAGGCAGCAGAAAAAAAACAATCCCTTGAAGAGCTACTTGCTGTTCCATTTAAGCTGATCAAGGAAGAACAAGATGAAGATTTAGGACAAGGCGGGAAAAATAAGGACAATAAAAGCAAAAGCAATAACGGTGAAGTAAAACTTCCTCCACCTCCGGAACAAAGAAAAGTTGAACGGGATCTAGAAAAAAAGATAGATATTATTTTTCGCGAGGTACTTCCTAAGGATTACGTAGGAGTAACGGTTAGTATTCGTTATATTCTGGAAACCGTTCCTGTCACTAAAGTGAATAAAAGTATTTCTAAAGTCAAGCTTCCAGGATTTGAAAATAATGTCTGGGTACCAACACAGTCTAAAAAAATAATTGGGATAGTTAATCAAGTAAGACCATACACTACAATATTTGCTGTCGTCAATACTCCGGTTTCTTTGTTCAATGTGGAAGTCATACGACAAATATTGGACGAACGAATCAGGTTCCTGAATTTAACCGGCAGAGACGTTCTAAGAATGGTGCATGTCCCGTTTACAACACCCGCTCAATCTTCAGTAAATACTCTTGATAACGCTGCCGCAGAACTGGCCAAAAAGGAGGATGGAGATGAGAAAGTAGGGGAAGATGAAAAAGTAGACGGTGAAGAAAAGAAAGAGAGAATAGAAGATAAAGAGCTAAAAGAGGATAAAGATGGAGGGGAAACAGATAATAAAACGCCGGATGCAGGTGAGGGAGAACTTGAGCTGGCAGAGCAGAAAAAAGACAATGAAACACTTGAAGATAAGCCGGAAGCTATATTGGAACCTGATCCAGAACCCCGTCGGATAGACCAAAAGACTCGGGTTGAAACTGCACGTTATTTGTTACAGGTTAGAAAAGCATATTTGAAGGAAGATTATGATGCTGCTATTACTGCTCTTAGAAGAGCAATTGAACTTAATCCCTTCTCCTCACAAGCTTTTGCTATGCTGGGTTCAGTTTACTATCGTCTCGGATGGAATAGAATGGCAATAGAAAATTGGCAGCACTCGCTTGAACTTGATCCAACAAATGAAGGTCTGAAAAAATATCTCATGCGTTTGTCAAGGTAACAATGAATACAAAAATATTTTCAAGGATACAGAAGCGCAAATTCATGGGACTGAAAAGGATTTTTCAATCTATTTTAGTATCCTCAATAATTTTATTTTTTCTCAACCCAGCCTTAACCCTTGAAGCACAGGAACGCGTCAAGTCGCTAAGTGTCCGGCAGTTTGAAATTGAAGAAGCAATCCGCAATGGTCTCAAATATTACCTGGATACTAAGGATTACGTACTGCGGGTAAAACTGTTTGGAGAGGAACGTTCCATCGGTAGTATAGCAAACGAGGCGCTTCCAGGATTCGGACAACTCAATGATCCTGTAGGTTCAGGTGCTAAATACTGGGAAATCACACGGATGCGTGTAGATTTGGTGATGCACAAAGAAGTTTCACCTTCAGTAAACACTTACATCGGTGAAATTGTACCTATCCTCAGTGGACTTGATTATGAGCGTGGAGACGAACTGATTTTTGTACCAATTTTGCCTAGTGATCCATTTCCTGAGCAGGTTGGTGATCCTTCTTCAGCAGGTTTACCGGATCCAATGGCGAAAGCCCTCCCGGAAGATGACCCAAAAGATATAGAAGTAGCATTGCAGAGTGGTGAACCGTCTGAAGAACAAGATGGAGAATCACTGGATGAAGAACCGTTTTGGCTGAGAATGAGCGACATTGAAAAATTTCTTGCCGGAATGTTGTTGTTTCTTATTCTTTTGTTTTTCTGGGTTCTCTGGAAACTAAGAAAATTCAAAGCAATCTCAACCGAACAAGAAGGTTTTCCTGCCCTGATGCCACCTCAATCTGAAACGCCTCAATTACCTTCGTCTCCTAATCAAGGTTTTGTTTCAATTGCGGATTCTAATGCTAAACTCCTAGCTGGTCATGAAAAC
>Ga0208055_1000447_pt1 | contig 10550 bp, 8 predicted proteins | sample DeeseametaMP2159_FD_184174 | JGI IMG/M metagenome (GOLD analysis project Ga0208055, IMG submission 184174) | Marine microbial communities from the Deep Pacific Ocean - MP2159 (SPAdes) | ecosystem: Environmental > Aquatic > Marine > Oceanic | place: Southwest of Acapulco, Mexico, North Pacific...
AATGATCCCGATGGATTTATCTGGGTGCCCGTTTATGTGACTGTGGCTTTTTTACCTTTGGCATCTATTGAAAAAGTGTCGGTTAGATTATTAAAATTTTGTAGTCTTTTTCTATTTATAGTAGGAGCGCTTGTGGCGCTTGGACTTTTAAACAGTATAATGCCATGGCAGGCTGATGATCGTATGGGCAATATGTGGGAGCACCAGCGGGAAGGGTTCGGACTTATCCTGGGTGCAATCTGGCTCTGGTTTGGCAGAAAATTATAATCTTGATAAAAACAAAAAATTCTCTACCTAAATTCTCCATCCATTTTTAACGAATAGAGAAAATTGTGAAACATTTAACTTTGATCTCCACCTTATTATTGAGTGCCTGTATGCAAAATTCAACTCCACCCGATGTTGCCAAAAAACCCCATGAAATGACCATCCACGGAGATACTCGCGTTGATGACTATTATTGGATGCGGTTAACGGACGAACAGAAGTCTGCCAAAGAAAAAGACAGACATACCCAGGAAGTGGTGGATTACATTGATGCAGAAAATGATTATACCGAAAGTCGGTTGAAACATACCAAAAAATTCCAGGATAAGCTTTTCGATGAAATTGTGGGGCGCATCAAAAAGGATGATGAATCTGTCCCCTATTTGGATAATGGATACTTTTACTATACTCGCTATGAAAAGGGTAAAGAGTATGCCATCCATTGCCGGAAGAAAGGATCTTTAGACAGCAAAGAAGAAATCCTGTTGGATGAAAATGTCTTGGCCAAAGGGCACGATTATTTTGCTGTAGGGGGCATGGATGTGAGCCCGGACAACCAGCGGATGTCCTACGGCGTGGACCTGGTGAGCCGCCGGATTTATACCATTTATTTTAAGAATCTGGTGACTGGTGATGTGCTTAAAGAAACCATTCCCAATTCAACCGGAAGTGTGGCCTGGGCCAACGATAACAAGACTGTTTTTTATACATCCAAGAATGAGGTGACCCTGCTTCCCGAAAAGATATGGCGCCATAAAGTGGGGACGGATTCTGCTAAAGATGAACTGGTTTACGAAGAAAAAGATGAATCATTTTATAATGGGGTGTACCGCTCCAAGTCGGGTGAATTTATCATCATCTGGAATAGCAGTACCCTGGTGAATGATTACCATATTTTATCTGCAAACGATCCTGACGGGGAGTTCAATAATTTCTCACCCCGGGGCACAGAACACGAATACAGCATCGATCATTACCAGGACAAATTTTATATCATTACCAATTGGGAGGCCAAAAATAATCGCCTTATGGAGACATCTGAGAATGCCACCGATATGGGCAACTGGAAAGAAGTGATCGCCCATCGAAATGATGTTCACCTTTTAGGGATGGAAATATTTAAGGATCACCTGGTGCTGAATGAACGGAAGGACGGTCTTCGTGGATTGCGGGTAATCAACCAGAAAAATGGTCAGGATGAATATATTAATTTTGGTGAACAAACTTATACGGCAAGAATTTCTGTGAATGAGGAATTCAACACCAATATTTTGCGATATGGATATACATCCATGGTGACGCCCAGTTCCACATATGATTATAATATGAATACGGGTGAAATAACCTTAATGAAACAGCAGGAAGTGGTGGGTGGCTATGATCAATCATTATATCGTTCGGAACGTCATTATGCCCTCGCACGTGATGGTCAACCTGTGCCAATCTCTTTGGTTTATAAAAAAGACCTAAAAAATGATCCAACCTTTAATAATCAAGGTGCTCCAGATAATCCACAGAATTTATTACTTTATGCTTATGGTTCATATGGTTCAACAAGAGATCCTTATTTCAGTTCTACTCGATTAAGCTTATTAGATCGAGGTTTTATCTATGCTATTGCCCATGTTCGTGGAAGTCAGATCTATGGTCGCCAATCCTATGATGACGGAAAAATGCTTAATAAGAAAAATACCTTTACTGATTTTATTGATGCGGGTAAATATTTGGTTAAAGAAGGGTTAACTGATCCAAATCATCTCTTTGCAGAAGGGGGCAGTGCAGGCGGACTTTTGATCGGTGCCATAGTGAACATGGCTCCGGAATTATGGAAAGGCACCATTGCCGCCGTACCTTTCGTGGATGTGGTGACCACTATGCTGGATGCATCCATTCCATTGACCTCAAACGAATGGGATGAGTGGGGGAATCCTGAGGAAAAGAAATACTATGATTATATGCTTTCCTATTCTCCTTACGACCAAGTTATAGATCAAGTGCATCCAAACATGTTGGTCACATCCGGATTTTTTGATTCCCAGGTGCAATACTGGGAACCTTTAAAATGGATGGCCAAATTGCGAGACAATTGGCAGGGGGAAAATGTCCTTTATCTTCATATGAATATGGATGCAGGTCACGGGGGTAAATCCGGACGATTCCGCCGTTACCGTGAAGTTGCTTTAGAATATGCCTTCCTATTTGATTTGGTCGGAATTAAAGAATAGAGTTTTTCAATTCTCCCTCTAAATCCCCCATTGCTTGCCCGCCTTTGGAGGGTACGAGAAGGGAATCTTAAAGGGGGGAGATGTTTCGCATAATGTACAAAAACCGTTTAAAAAGCAAACCTCACCGATTTGGTTATTTCCAAATATGTGTGTAAGTTTCAGCCGTTATGAGATTTAAAACAACCCTCATTGGATTCACATTGGTTTCCTCCCTTGCACTCCAGGGGTGTTATACCCAGTTAGCCATGTTTTATCCTGACCCGGAAGAAGAACTGGAAACCTATTCCCGTGCAGGAGTCCGGCGCAGCGTGGATATGTATGCCCAGGATTCGGGATCTGGGTCATCCTTAGCCTATTCAACGATGCAGAATCGATTTAGTCCTTTTAATGGGTACAATAATTATTATAACCCCTATCGTTTTTATAATGACCCCTATTCTAGATATGGTGGCTATGGGTTTGGGTATAATAACTATGGGTATAGTTATAATCTGGGTGGGTATGATATGTTTGTTCCGTTTATTCCTGTGGCGGGTGAGAAAGATATTCGACAATTCACTAAAGATAGAAATCGGACCACTACCACCAACTTACAGGTGATTCGCACATCTAATACCAATGAAAACTCCAGGTCTTCATCCAGTAGGAATAGTGGTTCTTCCGGGAGTTATTCGTCTGGCAATAATAGTTCTTCAAGCAGTTCAAGTTCATCTTCTGGAAGTTCCAGTGGTCGTCGTGCCACACGTCGTAATTAATTAGTACTGTATTTAGGGTGCTTTTATGAAAAGCATATCCCGTTTATTATTTTCGATATTTTTACTACTATCCATACTAACATCTCAATCCGCTTCTGAAGCAATTCGTCTATTAGAAAATGAAATGGGTTTTGGAGCGCGATCTCTTGGGATGGGCGGTGCAAATATTGCTTTGGGAGATGATCCGTCTGATATGTATTGGAACCCGGCAGGCCTGGCGGGGATTATAAACAAGACCTTTTACATTGAAACCAATAATCTTAATTATAATAATAATACAACATATTTAGACCAGACCACAAATAATCCGCTCCAGAAATTTGGCCAATTCAATGGTTTTGGGATTGCCTATCCAATTCCAACAGTGAGGGGGAGTATGGTCGTTGCCGTTGGGTATAACCGCATTCTCAATTATGATGCATTGATGTCATTTTCCGGCTTCAGTCTTCAGGATAACACTCTGGATTTTCCCATCAATATTGATGGGGTAGAAAAAAACTATCAATTTTCAAAAAAGGTTCAGCGGAGTGAACAAGTGATAAGTAACGGAGGCATGGAACAACTAACATTTTCTTTCGGAATTGCTTTGTCATCCACCGTTTCTGGAGGTATTTCCGTCTCTCGGTTAACGGGCAAGGAAGAGTATGAATTCAAATTTTCTCAGGAAGATCTTCAAAATACTTATAGCCAGTTCCCGGCAGATTTCAATCAATATAATCTGAAACAATCCTTAATCACTAAAACAAGTGGGTGGAATATCCGCGGCGGATTAAGATCATCTTTGAACGAATGGGTGCGTTTTGGGATTGCCCTGTCACTGCCTTATACGATTCATGTGAAAGAGCAGCATGGTACCGATGAAAAACTTACATTTGATAATGGGGATAAAAGCGATGCAACCGTAAACGGAAATTATGATTATAAAGTTCATGCACCCCTGATTGGAGATGTGGGAATGGCATTAACATCTGAGAATTTGGCCATATCAGCCAGTTTACGTTTTAAGGATTGGAGTGCAACAGAATTCAAGCTGAATAATCTATCCAGAAACTCAGATGATTATGCGTTATTAGAAGAAGAAAATTCTGTATTAACATTTCAATATCGTCCTGTCATGCAGTTACGGGTTGGCGTTGAATATCTAAAAGAATTTAATGACAGTTTCGGCATCACATTCCGCGCAGGTGGAGGTTTAATTCCGTCACCTGATGGGGACAGTAAAGTAGATAAAAATTATACCACTTTAGGATTGGGAATACCAATAGGAAATGCCATAATGCTGGATGCAGCTTATATTTTTTCCCAGTGGAAAAAGAAATCCAGAGATTGGTATACACCGGCGGGTGCCACAGAAGAAGTACAGTCTGATCGATTGCTGGTGAATTTCTCGTATTTATTTTAATTATAAAGATTCATTGAATTCTATTTGGAATTCGGTGAGTCACTCGACTAATTTTCCGGGCCTTTTTTGAACTCTAAAGAGGTGTTAATATATTTAACAACATGTTTGTTAGGGGGCTCGGTAGCTCAGTCGGTAGAGCAGAGGACTGAAAATCCTTGTGTCGGCAGTTCGATTCTGTCCCGAGCCACAGACGAATCCTCGTTGAGAAGCCCCTCTTTTTGAGGGGTTTTTTGTTTCTTCAAATCTTGTTGGAAGGTATTGGAAATTTCGTTTTTTCCAATACCTTCAGCGTTCAAGCTATTGGAAATTTTATCCGAGGGGGCAGTAATGTTCAAGGAACCAGCCTCCTCATGGGGGCTTTTTTGTTTGTGGGATAATTTCTGTGTAATTTCCAGTATGAAACGCCTCTGGGTCAAATAGAACAGAAACATTATGGGACACTTAATTTTTTTAATTCTTCATTTCTTCGCCATCCTTTCTGAATAATTGATTTATGAAAATTCTTAAACTCTCCTTGTTACTTCTTTCAATAACTTCAATAAGTTTTGCACAAGGATTTAGACAGACACAAACTGATAGTTATACGCGGTATGAGTTGCTTAATCCATCCAATCAAAGTTTCAGGATTATTTATGATGTAAGCGCTACAACAGCTGGTGCTACGAAGTACTTTAATGGACTTAGGGTTGGAAGCGAGCATTTGGTGGATGCAGTATGGGATTTGATGACAGGTAAGGAATTAAATTGGGAAATTGTCAATGGTGTTAAAGCCAAGGAAAATGGACTTTCCAATGCGAATGAAGCTGGTGAATACTTGATGGTTGATTTGGCAAGACCAGTGCCTGAAGGAGGCCAAGCAAGAATCAGGATTGATAAAACTTACAAGGATGTTAACAGTTACTATCAAGAAGACGGCACAATTGTATTCGATAGGTCGCTTGGAATAAAAAGAAACTCAGTTGTACTTCCTTTGGGCTATGAGCTAGTAGGAGCTAATTACCCTTCTCAAGTCACGCAAGAGGAAGATGGAAGAATCAAAGTGAGCTTCATGAATGAGGGTCCTGCGGGAGTGCCTTATAAGGTGACTGCCCGTCTGGCTTCCAATATGAAGTATGTTGCACCAAGCAAAACCAATCCATGGCCTGAATATCAGTCGAGCCCGCAGGGGAGAGACAAAACAAAGGCCAGAACAGGTATGAATGTTTCAGAAAGGGGGTTTCAAGACCGTGACATTGTTTACTTTTTGCAGCAACCAGAATCCAATTCTTTTTTCCTCTACCATGATTACACCGAGTCGCGCGTAGGTATGGATAAGTATGTGAACATTGTAAGGGCCGGCAGCAAAGCTTCAAAGCCATCTGCCATTATTTTAGATACTGGTGAAGCACTGAAAGTAGAAACACTTGTTGGACAAGCAATCGTAGCCAAAGGGATAGAAGCGAACGGTTTAACGGACGAAACCGAAGCCGTAGTGATCTGGTATGATCCTATCAAAAAAGGGGAAACCAGACGTTTAAGAATCTCTGAAACATATACGGACGCAAGCCGCTATCTTTTACATGAAGGCCAGCTAATTTGGGACAGAAGCTTTGGGCGAAACCGTAATACCATTGTCCTTCCAAAAGGCTGGATGGTTACTTCAAGCTCCATTCCTGGGCGAATAGATATGACTGAAGATGATGAAGTGAGAATCAGTTTTATCAATGGCCGCCCTGATAATATTGATGTTTTTGTGAGGGCCGTAAGACGATAGATAATTACTTTTACCAGATCCAGACTAGAGACTTTGTTAAAACCCGCAAGATAGTTTTGCTAAAATGAAACGCCTCTGGCTCAAATGAAGTAAATATGAAAAATTATAGCAATTTTTATTGGTGTTACTTTTATATTGTATGGATGGTAATATATGTTTGATTTTGAAAGGTTGCAAAAGAGAGAGGCTCCCAGTATGAGACATTTTATAATAAAATCACTAATGGCTTTAACATTTGTGGGTACAAATGCTGCCGCCCAAGACTATGAATATAATCTCCCCATCAAAGAACATATTTTTGAAAATGGCCTAAAGTTATTAGTGATAGAGAGGCCGGGTGACAACAGAGTTGCCGCAAAAATATGGACCGATATGGGGGCCTTAAATGAAATTTCCGGTGAATATGGAGCGGCACACTTTTTAGAGCATCTTATGTTTAAAGGCACGCCCACACTAGGGGCCAGAGATTGGGAAACTGAAAAGCCCCTTATTGATGAAATAAATGCCACTGAAAAAGCCATGATTGCAGAACTTAACCGTGCCAGAAATGACATTCGTGAAAGAGGCGTTTTCCATGATTATCAACATGAGAAAACAACACCAGAGATAGCAAGACTTCAAAAACATATTGATGATTTGGAAAGAAAGGTGGAAGACCTGACCATCGAAGGCACTACCATGAAATGGTATCAGGGTTTTGGTGGTACACGCCTGACGGCCTCAACTGAGCAGGAGTATATGCATTTTGACATAGATTTGCCTGCCAACAGAGTTGATATCTTCCTTCGGATTGAAGCGGACCGTATGACAAACGCCATCTTCCGCAAGTTTGATGCCGAGCGGATGATATTGGTCGAACAGAGGATTGGTTTTTTAAATCGGCTGAATAGCCGCTATCTGGAGGCGATGGAAGCCCTCGTTGGTAGAACCTCAAATGTCTATATCCCCGAAGGCTATATGACCGACTTTAAAAATTACACTCGCCAGTATGAAAGATATCTTTATGACACCTATTTTATACCTAATAACTCAACTTTAATTTTCGTTGGCGGGGTCACAATGGATGAAATGATCCCGAAGGTTGAGAACTATTTTGGTGGTTTAGAGCGCAAACCGGAGCCGACCCGCTACTATGGGCAGGAACCTCTCCCCTCAGGCGAAAAAAGACTAATATACAGAGATAATAAATTAAGCCCCCGGGTTGAGTTAAGATATCAAATCCCCGGTGTTGGGCATCCGGACAAACCCCATTTCGATGTTATCAAAGAAGTTATGCGGAACCGACTTCAGAAAAATCTTGATGACAAGGAAATTGGCGGAAGTGTTAATGTCAGTACAATGGTTGTTCATACCAATAATTATGGACTTCCCAGTTCAATCCATTTTGCAGCTATCTATGAAGATACTGAAAAACTTGATGCAAGTGAGGAAGCCATGTTGGCAGAGATTAAACTTCTTTCAGAAGAAAATATTTTAGATGAAGAATTAAAATTTGCACAAAAAACTCTGCGCACCCAGTGGTATAGAGCAGCCTCCGACCCCAACCGGCTTAATTTCCATATTGGGCATTTTGAAGTTATGGACAGCTGGAAAACCCTGAAACCTTATCTTGAGGCAAGAGACAAAACGACGGTAGAGGATGTCAAACGTTTGGTTAAACAATATTTCATCCCCGATAATCGCACCATTGGTAAAGTCATTCCGAGAGGAGAAGGTCAATGAAACATTTATTGAAAGCATCATGCTTGATTTTGAGTTTATTGGCGCTTCCACTGAGCACCCAAGTTTTAGCGCAAGACCTGACCCATCCTCGCGATATGGAAATTCCTAAAAGCAAATTTAAAAGGCCCGATCCTGCTAAATACCAAGTCTCCCTGGATAATGGTTTAGTTGCCTATGTGGCAAAAGAACACCAAGTACCACTTGTATCCTTGAGCGCTTTTATAAAAGCTGGTAAAATTGATGGACACAAAGAAGGGGCCGCTGAAGCCCTGTCTGAAGCCTTCCTTACCGGCCCTAAAAATATGTCTTCAACAGCCTTTAAAGCAGCTTTAAAGCGCATGACGGCGGAGTATTCAGTAACACTCCATAATAAGTGGATCGAGATTAATTTGAACGTTCCAGCCGAAGATTTGGAAGAGGCCTTCGAACTTTTTAGCGCCACCGTAATATCACCCAATATCACAGAAGCAAATATTAAAGCTGCTACAGGAAAAGCGACCAAAGATATTAAAGTGGACAAAAATGGAGTCATTATTGATGGCTCAAGCAGTGTGGCCGTTAGCAAATTTCATGACATTATTCTTAAAGGCAACATCTTGGGTAAGAAGCTGGTATCAAGTGATTTTGAAGATCTTTCCACCCATGATGTGGAGAGCTTTTACACTGCTTATGTTGTGGCAGGTAACATGACCATTGCCGTATCAGGTGATATTAATGAAAAGGCTATCCGAAAAAAACTGAAAGCTCAGTTTTCAAGTTTGATTAACAAAACGCCTCCTAACCGCAGGAATGTGCCAAAAATAAAACGCCAGAAAAACAAATATCACTATTTCCCTGCTGATAAGCTCCAAACATGGGTGGTGATAGGACATCCTCTTGCGCCGGTGGCCTTTAAGGATGAAACCGCTTTTGAGGTTATGAATTATATTCTTGCTGGGGGGCATTTTTGGACCAGAATGTTTATTGAAACCAGAGACAAATATGGCCTGACCAATGATGCCAGTGGATATATTGAAGACCAATGGGACGGCTCTGGGAGTTACAGCTTTCACTCGTCAAGCCGGCATGATGTCACAAAACAGCTTTATGATAATATCATGGGTATCATTTATGAGATACAAAAAGAGTTGGTTAGCGATGAGGAGTTAATGATTGCTCATAACGCCCTTGCAGACGGTGTTTACGAAATGAAGTTTAAGGACGGAAATGCCACGGCCAGATCATTTGCAATTGAGAAATTAAGATATGGCAATCATCGCCACTCAAAATCATATCCCGCGCGGGTTCGTTCTGTTACGAAAAAAGACGTCTTAAGGGTCGCAAATGAATATATGCACCCGGATGCATTCCAAGTGATTATAGTCGGGGAACATATAAACCTTCAATAATAGCAACACTCCCCTTATTCATGAATAGGGGCTTTCTATTCGTTGTGTGAGGGTTTGGACTATTTGTCTATTTGACGGAAAGAATATTGTAATAAGATAAGAATTAAATGAAACGCCTCTGGGTCAAATAGCCTCCTCACGGGGGCTTTTTTGTTTGTGGGATGATGGGTAGATTTGGAGATGCGTAGATATATATCATTACTACTTTTTATTGGCTTGGCTTGGGGGAAAGCTCTACACTTTAAGAATAATAATAATGAAACTATCAAAATTAAAACAGGTGAGAAACTTCAAATAAATGATAATAAATACACCCTACTTAAAACTGATTACTCAAAACAATATGTTTTAGTAAAAAAACATAATTCTAAAATACAAGATACCTTAAGTTTTGATTCAGTCGTGTCATTTAAATATTATGAAAAATCATTAAGGTCATTTACTTCAAATATAATAAAATGTACTAAATATGGTGTATTAATAGGTGCCATTGTGGGATTGCCAGAAGGAATTAATTACGGATTCCATTGGGTATTGTTGGGTAGTGTTTTGTATGGTGGTTTAGGTGCATTTAGTGGTGCTGTGTATGGTATCTTAATTCCTATAGCAAGTGAAGAAATTATATTAGAAGAAGACGGATGGTATATTAGTAATTAGATATATAAATAGTTGAGTTATTTGAATCAAGCCCCACATTGATGGGTAATTTTTGTGTAATTTTCCGTATGAAACGCCTCTGGCTCATATCATTGGCACTATTAGTTTTCTCTTGCGAGGATAAAGAGGAAACACTTGACTGTGATATAAAGGCAACATTGAGGGACTATGCTGGTCTGGACGGCTGTGGATTTGTCCTCGTGCTGGAGAATGGGGGAGTACTTGAAATGGGAGATTTTGATGAGGAGCCTGACTTCAAATTCAACGATGGAATGAAGGTTAGCATCTCTTACGAAGAGATGCTAGACATGGCGAGCATCTGTATGGTGGGTCCCATCGTTAGAATTATATGTATGGAGACAATATAATGACCTCTACAAA
>Ga0208055_1000448_pt1 | contig 10511 bp, 10 predicted proteins | sample DeeseametaMP2159_FD_184174 | JGI IMG/M metagenome (GOLD analysis project Ga0208055, IMG submission 184174) | Marine microbial communities from the Deep Pacific Ocean - MP2159 (SPAdes) | ecosystem: Environmental > Aquatic > Marine > Oceanic | place: Southwest of Acapulco, Mexico, North Pacific...
CCGGGCGCGGTCGACGGCCACCAGGCTGAACTCGGCGGCCACGAAGAAGGCATTGACGACCAGGAGCAGGAGGACCGCGGTCAGGCCGACGAGGATGGACATCTGGAGGGGATCCTAATGACCGACGCCCGTCGGCCCGGAGCCTCCCGGAGTCCGCCCGACTCGGGGTCGTATCAGGTAGTTCGATACCCTAACCATCATGGCTGATGCGCGACATGGCGAGGAGATGGCGCCCACGGCCGACGATCCGGACGACGACGGCCAACAGTTGGTGGCGGCGGCGCGTGCGGCGGCCAAGCTGGCACGCCAGGTCACCATCCCCCTCGGTGAGATCGACCTCAGCCTCCCCCAGTACCGGGTCCTCGCCTTCCTGGACGAGGGTGGAGCCGCTCCATCGGACCTGGCCGGCCGCCTGTCGGTGAGTCGCCCGTCGGTGACAGCCCTAATGGACGGCCTGATCACCCGCGGCCTGGTGGAACGCCATCCCGACCCCGAGGATGGCCGACGGGTCACCCACCACCTCACCGGTGACGGCCGAACCGCCCTGCAGCGCGCCGACCGGGCGGTCGGTGACCGGCTGGTGCTCATAGGCGCCCACGTGCACGCCGGCGACTCCCACCGTCTGATCGCCAGCCTCGCCCGCTTCGGCGAGGCCATCCGGGCCGCCCGGGCCGCCGGCGCCGCGTGACCGCGGCATCGAAGCGCACCCCAACGGCAGCACACGTCGACCCGGACCCCTCGAAGGGCTGGTTCCGACGACTCCTGCCCGTCATCCGGGCCCGACGTGCAACCTTCATCGTGGTGCTGGTGACCGGGCTATCCGGCCTGGCACTCCAGGTATCGGTACCGATGGTCCTGCGTCGAGCGGTCGACGTCGCCGTGGACCAGCGTGCAGGTGGGCTGGAGGGCAACGTCCTCCTACTTGTCGTGATGGCCGCCGCCTCCTTCGGCCTCCGCTTCGCGTACAGGTACCTGCTCTTCGGGACGGCGTGTCGGATCGAGACCGACCTGAGGTCGCAGATCTACGACCACCTGACCAGGCTCTCGTTCTCGTTCTACGACCGGGTGGCGGGTGGGGAGGTCATATCGCGGGCCAATTCCGACATCCGCTCCATCCAGCTACTCCTGGCCTTCGGCCCGCTGGCCGGCCTCTCGGCGATCAGCTTCCTGATGGCCTTCGGGTTCATGCTCAGCATCCACGTCCCCCTGGCGCTCGTCACGGTGTCGACGATGCCGTTCGTGTACGTACTCGGACAGAGGCTCAGGGACCAGGTCTTTCCCCTCTCGTGGGTGACCCAGGGACGGATGGCCGAGGTGGCCATGGTCGTCGACGAGAACATCAACGGAACCCGGGTGGTGAAGTCGTTCGCTGCCGAGTCGGACCAGATCGCCCTGCTGTCCATGGTCGCCGACCGTCTCCGCTGGTCGGCGACCGCCCTCGTAGAGGCCCGGGCACGCTTCAATCCCCTCATCGAGGCGCTGCCACGACTAGGGATGGCCCTCGTCCTCCTCTATGGCGGGCACCTCGTGATCGACGGGGAGATCGGCGTCGGCTCGCTGCTGGCATTCAGCGCGTACGTGACGATGATCTCGGTGCCGTTCAGGATGTTCGGCTTCGTGCTGCTCCAGGCCCAGAGGGCGGCAGCCTCGGCCCTGCGCATCTACGAGATCCTGGACGAGAAGCCGGCGATAGTCGACAGGCCCGGGGCCCGACCCCTCTCCGCCCCCCGGGGAAGGGTCGAGTTCCGGAACGTCACGTTCAGGTACCCCGGGGCCGCGGACGGGGAGTCGCCCGCAGTCCTGGATGGCTTCGACCTGGTCATCCAGCCCGGCGAGACGGTTGCCATCGTGGGCCGGACCGGATGCGGCAAGTCCACCGTGGCCCGACTCCTCCCACGCTTCTACGACGTCGACGGCGGAACGATCCTCATCGACGGCCACGACGTACGCGACCTCACCCTCGCCAGCCTCCGCACCCACGTCAGCCAGGTGCCTGACGAGGCGTTCCTGTTCTCCAGCACGCTCCACGACAACATCGCCTTCGGAAGGCCCGAGGCCCCACGCCACGAGGTGTTGGCAGCCGCGCGCGTGGCCCAGGCCGACGGGTTCATCGGAAACCTCGAACACGGCTTCGACGAGGTGGTCGGCGAACGCGGCTACACCCTGTCGGGCGGACAGCGCCAACGGATCTCCATCGCCCGCACCGTGCTGGCCAACCCGGCGATCCTGATCCTGGACGATGCCACCAGCGCCGTGGACGTCCGGACCGAGGAGGGCATCCACCACGGCCTGGAAGGCCTCCTGGCTGGACGCACGACCATCGTCATTGCCCACCGGCTGTCCACGATCAGCCTCGCCGACCGGGTCGTCCTCATGGAGGGCGGCCGCATCGTCGCCGATGGGACCCATGCGCGCCTGCTGGCCACCGAACCCCGCTACAGGGCGATCGTCGCCCAGGTCGAGGACCGGGAGGCGGGGGCCTGATGGGTGGCGGACACGGCTTCTTCACCGGACCCTCCTCGGTCCAGGCCAACGCTCAGGCCGGCCTGCCATTCGCCGAGGTGCCCGAGGAGCTCCGCAGCCGGATAGCCGACGTCCTCAGGAACGAACCGGAACACCCGCAACCCACGGTCCGGTTCTCGCACCGCGACTGGGATCGACGTCCGTTCGGGCTGAGGACCTTCCTGACTCCGCACGCCGGCGGACTCCTGGTGGCCCTGCTCCTCGTGCTGGCCGAGGTGGGACTGCTCCACGTCGGACCACTCCTCACGCAGATCGGCATCGACCGCGGCGTCCTGGCCGGAGACCGGAGCGTGCTGTTCACCGTTGCCCTTGCCTACCTCTGTGCCGTAGGGCTCTCGACGGTCGCCTCCTGGTTCCGGACCCGCTTCACCGGCCGCCTGGGCGAACGCCTCGTGTACGAGCTACGGGTGAGGGTCTTCAGCCACTTCCAGCGCCAGTCCCTGGACTTCTTCACCCTCGAGAAGTCCGGCGTCCTGATGACCCGGATGACCAGCGACATCGAGGCCCTCACGGTGCTCATGCAGGAGGGCCTGGTCAACTTCTTCGTGCAGGGCATGACGCTGGTCGTCATCACCGCCTACCTGGTGTACCTGGACCCGACGCTCGCCCTGGTCTGCCTCCTGGCCGTGGTCCCGGTCAACGTCGTCCTCACGATGTGGTTCCGACGGGTTTCGCTCGTCGGCTACCTACGGGTACGGGACAGGATCGCCGACGTGCTGGCGAACCTCTCCGAGAGCCTGGCCGGCATACGGGTGATCACCGCCTTCAACCGCCGGGACCACGAGATGGCCCGTCACCAGCGGATCATCGACGCCCACCTGGACGCCAACCTCTACACCGGGCGGGCCCAGGCACTGTTCGGGCCAGGAACCGAGTCCATAGGCATCCTGACGCAGGCCATCGTGCTGCTGGTCGGAGGCCGCATGGCGCTGCGGGGCGAGGTGTCGCTCGGCGAGCTGACGGCCTTCCTGCTCTTCCTCACGTCGTTCTTCGCCCCGGTCCAGACACTCGTCCAGTTGTACAACCAGTACCAGCAGGGCAGTGCCGCCGTGGTGAAGCTCCGGGAACTCCTGGCCAGGGAACCCAGCGTTCCAGAGCGGTCCGATGCCATTGACCTGCCACCGATCCGGGGGGCGATACGCCTGGAGGGGGTGACCTTCGGTTACGACCCTGACCACCTGGTGCTGCGTGACGTGGACCTGGAGCTGGCTCCGGGTGAGGTGCTCGCCGTGGTCGGCCCGACCGGCGCGGGCAAGTCGACCATCGCCAAGCTGATAACCCGTTTCTACGATCCGACGTTCGGACACGTCACCATCGACGGCTACGACCTCCGCGACGTCTCCATCGACTCGCTACGGAGCCAACTCGGCGTGGTCCCCCAGGAACCGTTCCTGTTCAACGGGACGATCCGGGACAACGTCGCCTTCGCCCGCCGCGACGCCACCGACGAGGAGGTCATGGATGCCTGCAGGGCGGTCGGCCTGCAGGGCCTGATGGACCGGATGCCGGACGGCATGGACACCCCGATCCACGAGCGTGGCGCCTCGCTCTCGGCAGGCGAACGTCAGCTGGTGGCCCTCGCCCGGGCGTTCCTGGCACGCCCCCGGGTGCTCGTCCTGGACGAGGCCACCTCGAACCTGGACCTGCTCTCCGAATCGGTGATCGAGCAGGCCCTGGATTCGCTCCTGGAGGGCCGGACCGCCATCCTCATAGCGCACCGCCTGGCCACCGCCATGCGGGCCGACCGCATTGCGGTGGTGGACGATGGTCGGATCGTGGAGCACGGAACCCATGATGAGCTGGTGGCCCTCGGCGGGCATTATGCCGACATGGTCGATACCTGGCTGCGACACGCCGAGCACCTCCCGGCCGACAGTTGAGCGGCCTGCAGCTGGCCTCCGGCCTCGTCGTCTACGCCATCGGATGCACCCTCCAGGGTGTGCTGGGATTCGGTGCAGGCCTGTTCGCCGTCCCGATCCTCGCCCTCATCCACCCGGACTTCGTTCCGGGACCGGTCCTGATGCTGAACCCGCTGTTGAGCGGGCTGCTCAGCGTGCGGGAACGCGGATCGGTGGATCGGCAAGGCCTCAGGTGGGCGCTGACCGGTCGGGTGCCGGGGGTGCTGCTGGGGGTTGTCGCCCTGACCATGGTCGCCGAGGAGCGGCTCGGCGTGCTGTTCGGCGTGCTGCTGCTGCTCTCGGTGGCCCTGAAGGTCAGTGGGGTGCACACCGGGCGCACACCCCGGAGCCTCATGGTGGCCGGTGGGCTGAGCGGGTTCATGGGCACAACGGTGGCCGTCGGCGGGCCTCCGATCGCCCTCGCCTTCAACGACCTGCCGGGGCCGGTCATGCGAGCCACCCTCTCGACCTACTTCCTCATCGGAACCACGATCTCCCTCGTCGTGCTGGCCCTCGCAGGCCATTTCGGGACGTCCGACATGGTGCTCGCAGCCTGGCTGGTGCTGCCCGCTCTGGTGGGGGTAGCGCTCTCAGGGCCGCTCCGGGCCCCGCTGGACCGCGGTTGGCTGGCGCCGGCCGTGTACGTCCTGTCCTCTGTCGCCGCCGTGGTCCTGCTGGTCCGGTCCCTCGCCTGACGGGCGGTCGGCCCGTCACATGCCGGCGCCTGGCCGTAGGGTCGGCGATGTGCCCGAGCCCGTCCTCCAACTCACCGGCGTCGGCCGACGAGTCGACCTGACCAGGATGCTGGATGGGGTGGACTGGCGGATCGACCCGGGCCAGCACTGGGTGGTACTCGGGCCCAACGGCTCGGGAAAGAGCACGCTGCTGAGGATCGCCGGCCTCCACCTGCACCCGACAGAGGGAACGGTACGCGTCCTTGGAGAGACCCTCGGCCGGACCGACGTCCGCAGGCTGAGGAGGCGGATCGGGTACGCGTCGGCCTCACTCGCCGACTCCTTCCGTCCCGGCATCACCGCCGGAGACGTGGTCATGACGGCGCTCCACGGGGCCCTCGAGCCGTGGTGGCACGACTACACGGACGACGACCGCGACCGGGCCCGCGCCCTGCTGGGCCGGATCGGGTGCGGGGACCGCGCCTGCCAGGCCTTCGGGACGCTGTCCTCAGGCGAGCGACAACGCGTCCTGCTGGCCAGGACCCTGATGCTCCAGCCGGACCTGCTGCTCCTGGACGAACCGACAGCCGCTCTGGACCTGGGTGGCCGGGAAGCCCTGGTGGCAACGCTGGCGGACCTGGCCGCGGACCCCTCCACGCCCCCGATGGTGCAGGTCACGCACCACGTGGAGGAGATCCCGCCGGGTTTCACGCACGCCCTCCTCCTGGAGGCGGGCCGGGTGGTCAACGCCGGCCCACTGGCCGACGTGGTCACGGAACAGGCCCTCTCCAGTTGCTACGGCCTGGACCTCCGCCTCACGCAGGCGGCCGGCCGATGGGCAGTCCGGGTGAACGGATCCGGCCGCTGATGCTTCGCCACGCCCTCCTCATCACAGGTGGACCCGCCCCCCGCAACATCGGGGTGCTTCCCAAGGCCGACCTGGTCATCGCCGCAGACGAGGGCTTCGACAATGCCAGGTCCCTTGGGATCCACGTGGACCTACTGGTCGGCGACCTGGACTCGGCCTCTCCGGGGGCGGCGGATCAGGCACCGGCCGTGGAGCGGCACCCGGTGGACAAGGACGAGACCGACCTGGAGTTGGCCCTCGCCGCGGCCCTGAATGCCGGCATGACGTCGGTGACCGTTGTGGGCACGATCGGCGGAAGGGTGGACCACGCGCTGGGAAACCTCCTGGTCGTTGCCGCAGACCGCTGGGCCGGCATCAGGATCGACCTCAGGATCGACGGCACACGGGCCTGGGTGGTGCGCGACCGGGTGGAGATCCGCGGAACGGTCGATGACCTGGTCAGCCTGCTGGCCATCGGTGGTCAGGCGACCGGTGTCACCACCACCGGCCTGGCGTGGCCGCTGTCCGACAGCGTGCTGGATCCGGGGGCGGGCCTCGGCCTGTCCAACCGGATGGCCGACCCGACGGCGACGGTGGAGGTCGCCAGCGGGGTGGTCATCGTCTTCATGTCGACCACCAAGGGCCCCTAGCCGCCAAGGTCAGGTGCCGCACTGGTCGGTGGCGGGTTCGCCGGCCACCCGTGCCTCCAGCCACGCCGTGAGGTCATCCAGGTATGCCGGAACGACCGAGCCGTGACCCTCTCCCTCGTAGACGCGCCGTTCCAACGGCGCGTGGTCGGCGAAGGCACACAACTGGGCGAACAGGGCTGCGCTGCTGACCACCGGGATCTGCTCGTCCTGATCGCCGTGGAGGATCACCACCGGCACCTGGTTCGGCAGCTGGTTGGTGTCGTTCTCCATGAGCCGGGCGTTCCACGCCGGGATGGCGAAGATGTCATCGACGCTGACCAGTTCCTCGTACGGGATCTCGTTGAAGACGTCGAAGATGTGGTCGGTGCAACCCTTCTCGAGCTCGTCCAGGAGGTGCAGGTTGGCTGGGTTCATGACCGCCTCCAGGTCCAGCTCGTCGTAGGTGGCAGCGAGGCTGGCAGCCGCCATCACCAGGTAGCCCTGGAAGGCCGAACCCTGCAGGAATGCAGACAACAGCGCGAACTGGGATGGCGGTGCACCGGCGGCGACCCCGACCAGGTCCAGGTCGGGGGCTAGGTCCTGCCAGCGTTCGGCCACGTGCATTGCGGCGTGGCCTCCCTGGGAGTGTCCCCACACCACCAGTGGGCCGTCGGCTCCCACGCCGGGCATCGTCTGGGCGGCCCTGACTATGTCGAATACCCCGCGGGCCTCGCTCTCACCCACGATGTACGGGTGGATGCCCGGCCCGCCCATTCCCTCGTAGTCCGTCGCCGTCACCACCCAGCCGCGCTCCAGGAACGGAGCCATGAATGTCAGGGAGACGCCGTCCGGGAAGTCCAGCGAGGGGGCGCACTGGTCGGCCATTCCGGTGGTGCCGTGGGCGACCGAGAGCACGGGCCGCGGTCCGTCAGCGTCGCCGGACGGCGCGGCGATGATTCCGGTCACCTCGATTGGCTCGCCCGCCACCGACGTGGACCGGTAGACGACCCGCCAGGCCACGCCCAGGTCACCGATGTCCACCGGCTGGCTGGACAGCAACGTGCCGGGTACATCGGCGGTGGTCGTCGTCGGGACGGCGGTCGTGGGTGGTGCCGTCGTGGGTGGCACCGTCGTGGTCGGCGCAGCCGTCGTATCCAGTGCCGTCGTGGTCGGAGCGGCCGTCGTGGGTGGCACCGTCGTGGTCGGCGCGACGGTCGTAGGGGGTGCCGTCGCCGGCGAAGCGGTGGTCGTCGCCGCGGCCACGGCAGCGGTGGTCGGCACCACCGCCCGTTCGGTCGACGAAGAGCAGCCCGACGCCAGCATGGCGGAGGCCAACAGGACTGAACGGATCACCTGGCTACGGCGCACTAGGCGTCCTTTCACGAATCGGGTTCCTCGCGAGTCTCTCCCGGTCCGTGCATGAACACTCAATCGAAGATCCGACCCTTGGGGGTTCGACGACTGTCTCGTAGTGCGCACCCGCTGTGCCGGGACATGACAGATCGCCACCGAGGGCAGCCATACGATGGGTAGGTGACCGCCTCCGCCACCATTCTGGACGCCATAGGCGACACCCCACTGCTGAAGCTCAACCGCGTGACCGACTCGCTCGATGCGGACATCTTCGTGAAGTGCGAGTTCATGAATCCGGGCGGGAGCATCAAGGACCGGATGGCCCTCTGCATGATCGAGGGGGCGGAACGACGAGGTGACCTTCAGCCCGGTGGGACCATCCTCGACCAGTCGACCGGCAATACGGGACCGGCACTCGCCTTCGTCGGCGCGGTGAAGGGCTACGACGTGAGCCTGTTCCTGCCAGCCCAGTTGTCGAGTTCCTACGACCCCACGGATCGCATTCGTCTAGCCCTGCAGTACGGCTGCGAGGTGACGCCCATCGATCTGGACGATCACATGGAGGGGGCCGGACATCTGAATGGTGTGGAACGGGCTGCGGCCTTCGTGGCCATTCGGATGAAGCAGTGCCACGACCTGCAACTGGGCGACCCCTCCGTCTGGTGGGCCAACCAGCTCTGCAACGTGGACAACACCAGGGCCCACAGGGAGCACACGGGTCGCGAGATCCTCCAGCAGGTGGACGGTCCGATCGACGGGTGGGTGGCCTCGGTCGGTACGGGAGGAACCCTGCTGGGCGTCGCCCAGGCCCTGGGTGTCGGGAACCCGGGAATGAAGGTGCATGGCGTGGTTCCAGTCGATGATCCACGACTCGAATGGGTGCGCACCCGGGCCATCCACCGGGTACTGGACCGACTCGGCGTACCCGACATGCGGTTCCTGATGGAGGACCTGCTCGAGGGCGGGGTCATGGATGCGGAGGTCACCGTGCAGGACGCCGACGCCAGGGACATGGCCGACCGGCTCTGCCGCGAAGAGGGCCTGTACTGCGGTATGTCCTCTGGGGCCAACGTGCACGCAGCGATCGAGATGGCGCGGACGATGGGCGCGGGATCCAGGATCGTGACCGTTCTGGTCGACAGGCGCGACCGCTACATCTCGGAGCACCCCGACGAGCACTACGTGGTCTGATCTCCTGGCAGGTAGTTGCCATGCCCCGGCCCACGAACGGGGTACGGGGGTAACGCTGCCGGCTATCTCCTGCGGACGATCCACGCCTCCTCGGCCGGCCACTGCCTCGCCCAGTCCAGGTCCACGTACGGGAACCGGTTCTCCGCCGCGTCGGCAGGTGGCTGGATCTCGATGAGGTCCTCGATCTCGAACCCACACGACCGCAGTAGCCGAATCATCTCGCCGTGTGGGATGTGGAACTCGACTGCCGGATCACCGGGCCACTCGAAGCGGTTCATGCCGAACTGGGGACGCAACAACCGGTCACCCGCCGGGCTGGAGTCGTCCTCGGGGACGCAGAGCATCATGAGGTCCGAGTTCCCCAGGATCACCAGTCGGCTACCAGCTCGCAGCACCCGTGCCGCCTCCGGAAGCCATCGGTGGGGATCACACCAGATGGCTGCGCCGTACTCCGAGATTGCGAAGTCGAAGCTCTCGTCGTCGAACGGCAACCGTTCAGCGTCGCCGTGGACCAACGGGAAGCTCAGGTCGAACTCGTCCTGGAATCCTGCCGCTGTCGCCAACTGAAGCGCCGAGTTGTCGATCCCCACTGGACGTCCACCCCGACGGGCAAGCCACGCCGAGACGTAGGCCGTTCCGCAGCCCAGCTCCAGCGCGTCGCCTCCATCGAACGCTCCGAGTAGGCCCAAGTCGGACTCGGGAACGCCGTAGACACCCCAGTGGGGATGCTCAGCGGCCCAGCTTCGTCGACCCGGCTCCACCCAGTTGGGCGCATCGCCGTCCCACAAGGCCCGATTCGACAGCACATGGTCCACGGCCGGACGGTAGCCCCCGGTGCCTGGGCGACCCAGCTATGGCCCTGAACGCGAGGATGACCAGCCTTTCGGCTGGTCATCCATGGTGGACCGTACTGGACTCGAACCAGTGAGCTCTCGCGTGTGAGACGAGCGCTCTAGCCAGGAACCCTCTTCGCAGGTAGTCAGTCAGCACTCCTCAGAGGCCGCAGATTGGTGCGGGAGACCAGAGACGATCCATCCACCAATGGCTGTCCATGGACCAGCGACGGTGGCCCGTCGCTGGGGGTTCAGACAGCGCGGACGTTGAGGGCTTCCGGGCCCTTCTTGCCGGGGCCGACGTCGAACTCGACGTTCTGGCCTTCGTCCAGGCTGCGGTAGCCATCGCCCGCGATGTTGGAGTAGTGGACGAACACGTCCTCGCCTCCCTCAACGGAGATGAATCCGAAGCCCTTCTCAGAATTGAAAAACTTTACGGTGCCAGTAGGCATGATTTCACTTTCGTTGCTTGTTTGTAGAACTTCGTTGCTTGTTTGTAGAACCGAGCCTTGACCGGCGCAGTTCCACAATCGTACGACCGGAACCGCCCACTTAGGCCCTGC
>Ga0208055_1000452_pt1 | contig 10475 bp, 5 predicted proteins | sample DeeseametaMP2159_FD_184174 | JGI IMG/M metagenome (GOLD analysis project Ga0208055, IMG submission 184174) | Marine microbial communities from the Deep Pacific Ocean - MP2159 (SPAdes) | ecosystem: Environmental > Aquatic > Marine > Oceanic | place: Southwest of Acapulco, Mexico, North Pacific...
TACCAAGTACAATAGATTTTGTAGTCGGTCTCCATTCATTTTTATAAAGTAGAGTACAATCTCTTTTAAATAGGCCAGTAAAGCATCTTGTGTCATTGATCTGGAATTGAGATAATCTGATTCAGAATCAATTTGAAAATGTTGTTGTCAATTTTCTTTAAATCTTTTTCAAGTTTGCTGATTCGATTTGTAATGGTTTTGGGGGCATCTTCTGATTCAATAGAAGAAATAAGAATGTCTAACTTTAAGGATAGTGATTTTTTGTTTCCAAGTAATTGGGATTTTTTATCTTTTAGTTCTTTGATTCGTACGTTGTTTTTTTCACAGCATGCGATGCAACTACATTCTGAAATTCTTCCGTATCAGTTGTTATTCAGTTAAGCCAATCAAGAACAAACATGTCCATTACATTTTCAGATGGTTTTATGTCTTTGTCAAAATTTGATAGAATTAGGATAATTTAAACCTAAACAGCTAAACGCATGTTCTTGTTGACTTACGATTATATTAGATAGGACTACCAATGCAAAAATTAGCTTCAATTGACCATAGGGTAGATAACATATAGGTAAATTTGGCGAGAAAAATATCAAAGTTCTTGATACTATAAGTTTAATGAATATAAATTTAACGCAATCGATGGCGTAATTATCCCGAATGACTGGAATAATATGTTTAGAAAAACTTTATGTTGATATTAATCAGATTAAAATTCATTACAATGTTGGAATCATAAATTGGCGATAGCAACGCTTCAAACCATTGCTAATATAGTTAAAGTATCGCGTTCCACTGTATCTAGGGTATTAAATAATAAATGGGAGGATTATGGTATAAGCCAAGCTACTGCCGATAAAATCATTTCTAAGGCAAAGGATTTACATTATATAAAGAATGAGGCGGCTCTCTCCCTGAGATTAAAAAAAACATTTACCATTGGGGTTATAGTTAAAGATATAACCAATCCATTTTATTCTCAACTTGTAAAGTTTGTAGAAAGTGCCCTTTATACTAAAGGATATAATATAATAATTTGTAATACGGGTTATGATTTAGATAAGGAAAACGGCCATATCAACATACTTCTCAGTCGTTGGGTTGACGGTATTATTTTATCACCAATTCAGAAATCCATTGAAAATATATCAATAATAAAAGATCGAAATGTACCGCTCGCTCTTTTTGATTGTAAGATAGATAAATTTGAGGCTGACTATATTCTGGTTGATAACAAAGCAGGCACTATGGAAGCAGTAAACCACTTGATATCTCAGGGTCATAAAAAAATTGTATATATAGGTGGCAATTCATCTGATTTAAATAACCGTCTTCGATATGCGGGTTATAAAAAAGCCCTTTCAAAAGCATCTCTTTCTATTACAGAACATTATGTAATACATGGCAGTTACACTTTCAAACACGGTTATGAAGCCGCAACAGAATTACTCCGTTCGAATGATGCACCAACAGCGTTTTTTGCGGCAAATAACCGCATCGTGTTGGGCGCTTGTAAAGGAATAATGGATTGTGGATTACAAATCCCAGAAGATGTTTCAATTGTTGGTTTTGATGATTTTGAAACAGCCACTATGTTGCCAAGTCCATTAACTGTTATACGTCAACCACTGCGGGATATGGCCTTAAATGCGGTTGATATATTATTATCAAGAATGGATAAGACAAATAATACACCCTGCATGACCAGAATGCTAAAAACTGAATTTATTCTACGTAATTCTACTAGAAAAATAAATTAAATGAATCAGTTGATAAATACTTACAATTTCTATAAAAATAATTTTCCTACGATCCTTCGGCATTTAGTACTGATACCGACATTATTTTTGTCGTTTACTTGGGGCGGAACAACCGGCAAGATTACAGGTCGAATAACTGACAAGGTAACCGGTGAATCTCTCATTGGGTGCAACATTGTTATTGTGGAAAGGGAAGGTTTGGGAGCTGCAACTGATTTAAATGGAAACTATTATATTTTAAACATACCCCCGGGAACATATACAATTAAATGCATGATGATTGGCTATACCATTGTCAGCTACACAAACGTTATTGTCAATGTTGATTTCACTACCACCTTGGATTTTCAGCTCTCTACAGCTGTCATAGCCGGTGAGGAAGTCACTGTTAAGGCGAAAAAACCTATTATAACAAAGGATCTTACTTCTTCAAGAGCAACTATTAGTAGCGAGACAATTTCCGGATTACCCGTAGAGGAGATTGGAGACATTCTTGAGCTACAAGCGGGGATCATAAAAGGGAGTGATAATAAAATTCATATCCGAGGGGGTAGAGCGAGTGAAGTGGTTTATCTCATCGATGGGATTTCTGTGAGCGATCCCTTTTCGGGCGATATTTCAGTAGAAGTTGAAAACAGCGTTGTGCAGGAACTTACGGTAGTGAGTGGAACATTTAATGCAGAGTACGGTAGGGCTATGTCAGGTATTGTTGAAATCGTAACCAAGGATGGGGGGCAGGAATTTTCGGGAAACATTTCAGCGTATTCAGGGGATTATTTGAGTTTTGATGATGATGTCTTTTGGAATATCGATGATATTAGTCCCAAAGGTTTAACGAATATTCAAGTAAGCCTGAATGGGCCAATTCCGGGATTTGGGAAAAAGTTAACATTTTTTGCTTCAGGTAGATATTATAGTGATAAAGGATGGTTGTATGGAAAACGGTGGGTAACTCCGGGCTTTCTTAATCAATCTAACTCTGATAGTGTATTCTGGGCGGTTGAAACTGGGGACAGTACTTTTGTTTCTATGAATTATTTTTGGAAAACGACTGCACAGGGTAAGCTGACTTTTCGTCCTTTCCCAAAGATAAAACTCTCGTATGGTGTTTTTTGGAATAATTCAAACTACCGGGTGTATGACCAGATTTTCAGATTCAACCCGGATGGTGATTACGAGCACTTTAAAAATGCACTCACTCAAATTTTTACTCTGAATCACTCATTGTCATCCACCACATTTTATACCTTTAAATTATCCAATATAACCACCCAATATGAAAGGCATGTCTTTGATGACCCATTCAATTCCGGATATGTGGATGTTGAGGCCTACAAGGGCAGATTTTATAATGGTGGTACCAAACTCTGGCACGTAAGTCGAAGCACCACAAGTTACGGTGGGAGGTTTGATCTGTTGAGCCAAATATCAAATAATCACCAAGTGAAGACAGGATTTGATATAACAAAATACACGATGACTTATAAAGATTTTAGGGTGTTATTGGATCGGAGTACTAATTATGAGCCTGCCATCGGAGAGGATGTTCCAGGAAATATTAATTTCAACAATTACAAACACCACCCTTTGGAAATGGCAGTATATATGCAGGATAAAATGGAATTTGAGGATATGATTGTTAATATCGGTATTCGATTTGATTACTTTGATCCTGCCGGAGAAGTTCCGACTGACACAAGAGATCCGGATAATGCCAAGTATTTTTGGGTACAAATGGGTGATACTGATCCACTGCGCATTCGCGAGGCAGATTTTAATTCTTCAACGATGACTTTATTAAGTATTGTTGATATTCAAGACAAACCCTGGGAATACAAATATAAAAATGCTAAACCAACGCAAAAAATAAGTCCCAGAATTGGAATTGCCTATCCGATAACGGATAGAGGTGTCATCCATTTTTCTTATGGTCACTTTTTTCAGACACCGCCGTTTCGCTATCTTTACTTCAATTCTGAGTTCGAGGTTCGATCAGGACCGCTAAATAAGAATGAAGGTAAAGGGGTTTTTGATAGAGTCTATAGTATTGATCCTGAAGCGGAAGGCAACAAAATGGGGAATGCCGAATTGAAACCGCAGCAAACGGTCATTTACGAATTGGGTCTGCAGCAACAAATTAGTAACGATGTGGGGATTGATATTACCGGATTTTATAAAGATATGAGAAATCTATTAGGCACTGAAATTATTGAGATGTATGACACGCGACTCTATGCCAGATATGTCAACCGGGACTACGGGAACATTCGTGGTATTACTTTCGTCGCACATAAACGGCGCTCTAACAATGTTTCCATGTCACTGGATTATACCTATCAAATTGCCGAAGGGAACGCCTCAGATCCTAATGACGCCTTTTTAGATGCGATTGGCAGACGTGAAAGTGAAATCAGGGTTGTTCCTTTAGATTGGGATCAGACACATACTTTAAATGTGAATCTAATGGTCATGATCCCTGGAAACTGGGGATTGAGTATTCTGGGTAAATTTGGCAGCGGATTACCCTATACATTCGAACCCCCGCAAACTGGTGCACAATTTACCCGCTTTGAGAATAATGAAAGAAAACCGGCCAGTATCACAGTTGACCTCAAAGCTCATAAAAAAATCAATATCGGAGGAGTTAAGGGTTCATTGTTTATGAAAGTTTATAACCTTTTTGACCGGAGAAATGAAATTGCTGTGTACAATGATACCGGACGTGCGGGGTACACAGTTCGTACGCAGTACTGGGGAGAGTGGGTGGACATAGGATCCGAACCACAATGGGTGAATCGACCGCATATGTTTTCTCAACCACGACGATTTATATTGGGCTTCAGCTTAGGATTATAATTGCATGATAGGTAATACCTCAATAATTGGGCAGAATCCCAATAAAGCTTCAAGCTTATCCCTGTCAGCCTGCCCCCCGCAAGCGTGCGGGGCCGGCTGGAAATCGGGACACGTTTCAGAGGATTCCCAACGTTTAAAGAAGTTCATTATGGCATTGGCATTACTTTTTTCTGCCACTATGGTTTACGGGGATGGTCCCTATGGAGATGTGACGTTCCGGAGAATGGGAACTCATAATGGAAATCTGATTGCTACAATTTATTTCAATCAAGGGGATATCAGCGGCTGGCATGGCTGGGGTTACCCACCTCCACGGATCGAATGGCCTAAAGGTTCGGGGCATGAATACGGTGATGAAAACAGTTTGCTGGTGATAGCAGAAGTAGTGAATGAATCTGGAGAAACCATTCATATTCTCAGCGAAAGCAGTCTGGACTGGGATGCCACGGATACCAACCCAATTTTGGGAGGTCAGATGGGATGGGAACCATTACCGGGATTTTTCAATCCGGCACAGGGTTCCCCGGCCATGAGTGACCTTTTAGAAAGCTGGCCCTCCCAATGGCCCGATAGGATAAATCAGGATGACCCAGGGTGGCCCGGATCGTGGAATGGCTACTTCGGTCGCGATGTTTTCCAAGCAGACCAAGAAAGTTATTATGTCATGGATGATAACTACAATGTTGAGTTTGATTATTTCCCGGATAACACTGACCCAGACCGCCACGGTTTAGGGCTACAGGTTTCTGTCAGAGGACTCCAGTGGTCCGATCCCCTCGCTCAAGACTGTATCTTCTGGCTCTATGACATCACAAACGTCTCCACAACTACTTATGATAAAATTGTCTTCGGAGAAGTATTCGACGCAAGGGTTGGAGGAACAGGGGAGGAGAATGATGATTTGGCTGAATTTATTTCCTATGGGAATATGGATATTACTTATTCCTGGGATAGTGATAATTTGGGGTCCGGCGGATGGTCGCCCGTTGGTTATATTGGATTTGCCTTTCTTGAAAGCCCGGGGATAGATCAAGATTGGATTGACAATGATGACGATGGTTTGATTGATGAAAGTCGGGATAACGACGCCGGTATTTGGTTGGATGTTTTTCCTTACGGTATTGATGATGTGGACAATTTTAAACTATTTTACAAACGGGAACCAGTCCCCCACTGGTCTGGGGATGAGGATGGCGATTGGCTTGGCTTTGGTGACTTGAATGGGAATGGAGAGTGGGAACCTTCTTTCGAAGTGCTCAATGACGATTTAGGAATGGACGGTATCGGGCCCAACCATCCCAAGTATCCAGGCTGGGATACCGGCGAAGGTGACGGTATCCCTACGCAAGGAGAACCCAATTTCGGGAAAACAGATGTGGATGAGTCCGACCAGATTGGTTTAACCGGCATGGAATCCCATGTTGAGAATTCGGTCGTCTTTGCCAATGATGAGCTCATGTGGACTTTATTACAACCGAATCGTTGGGTGCTTCCTGATCCTGGTTTACTCACAAATTACGAATTCTTCTATTCTTCCGGTTTCTTTCTGCTTGAGCCGGGTAAAACTGAACGATTTTCCTTAGCACTCTTATTAGGCGAAGATAAAGATGATATTCTTCGGAACAAGAAAACAGTGCAAAATATTTACGATGCCAACTACCGCTTTAAATCTCCACCACTTAAACCAAAACTACTCGCCGCTGTTGGCGACAATAAGGTAACCCTCTATTGGGATCGACTTGCTGAACGATCAAGGGATCCTGTCTATGGATTTGACTTCGAAGGGTATATGATTTACAAAAGTACTTGGTATGACTTTTCCGATTCGGATCCGGTAACAGATAGTTACGGGAATGTTGTCTTTTTTGAACCGGTAGCACAGTTTGATCTGGTGGACGGGTTGGTGGGTCCCCATTCGGTGGGGATCGGCTCCGAACCGGGAATAGATGAACCCACCGGGGCAAATCTGAACATGGGTACAGATAACGGTCTGGAACATTTCTGGGTGGATACGGACGTCCTGAATGGACAGACTTATTATTATGCCATTGTCTCCTACGATAAAGGATACGACACGGACTTCTTTGCAAGAGGGTTGACGAACGATTCTACTCTTTTGGTGGCTTCCCCGAGTATTTGCGCCATCGATTTTGAACTGGATAAGCTGGGCAACGTTGTGGGACCAGGAGTAAATACGGCGATTGCGACGCCATCTGCACCGGTATCAGGATACGTCCCTCCTGATCTATCCGAACTGGAACATATCTCCGGGCCCGCAACAGGAACCATCATCTACGACCTGCTTGACCCACTTAAGATAAAAGACAACACTACTTACCATTTCCTATTTGATGATACCTCTGCCAATGAGATTATCTATACCGTCCGGGATATTACCGATTCTCGCATCGTCCTTTTTAACCAAACTGGAGTATACGGAGACAACAGCTTGGAGTTCGACGGTCTTATGCTCACCATCTATAATGATTCAACAGCAAACTATAACCCATCCAATTCAGGATGGATTGGCGGTAGCAGTAATTATGAATTACAGGTTACGTATTTAATTAGTGGAGGAGAGGTTTATCGTTCACCTTCTGATTACATAATTTTCTTTGATAGCACATATATAGACACATCTTGGCACCCTACCAGTTCCAGTCTCAACAATAGACCGGCAAAGTTCCAAGTATGGGATATGACCTATCCTGAAAATCCAAAGAAACTCAAGTTTGCATTCAAGGAAAGAAGTAACAGTCAGAACGGATTATTTGATTCTCGAAATGATTATATTTATATCTGGACAGAACTTGAGGACGGCGTTTTTGAAAGAAGTTGGAAAATGTGGATGGAGGAACCGCCATTCGAAATATACGACACAACAGGGGTTGGACAAGACATGACTATTGATACGATTTATGTAGATCCCATTATTCCCACCACGGGAGATACATTATTTATTTCAATCACCAAACCATTTCGGTCGGGGGATATTTATGAATTGAATACAATGGCAGCTTTTGTCAACAGATCTGTTGCTAAAAACAGTCTGGATCGAATTGTGGTGGTACCCAACCCCTATGTAGCAGCTGCTTCATGGGAGCAGAAATTACCCCCGGGCATTATATCCGGACGCGGAGAACGAAAAATCGGTTTTATTAATCTTCCGGAAACGTGTACCATACGTATTTATACTACACGCGGGTATCTCGTAAGACTTATTGAACATGAATCCACTATAGCTGATGGAACTGAATTCTGGGATTTAAAAACCAAAGATGGGATGGAAGTTGCTTTTGGACTTTATTTTTTCCACATTGATGCGGATGAACTGGGTGAAAAACTCGGTAGGTTTGCTATTATAAAGTGATAAAAATATGCATGAGGACACAACATAAATTGGACACTTCGAACACGATGCCCATTAATTATCTTAAGCCAAACCATCGCGCCTCGCTTCTTTGCCTGACAGGCAGGCGGGTCACCAAGGAGGAATACCCTGCATCATGTTTTAAAATTTCATATCCTTTTCAATATATTCGAAATGTTTTTAATTTTTCATTCCTTTTTATCTCGTTTATATTACTCAATTTAGTACAGGCTCAAAATGAAGGCAACGTTTCAAAAGTAGGCACTACAGCTGCTCCCTTTTTGGAAATTGAAGTAGGCTCCCGGGCTATCGGTATGGGCGGCGCTTTTGTTGCGATTGCCAATGATGCAACTGCTATCTATTGGAATCCTGCTGGATTATCCCGGATCTCAAAGATCGAGGCTACATTGGTTCATACCAATTGGCTGGTGGGCTCTAATTTTGATTTTGTAGGTGTGGTACTACCCTTGGGTTATTTTGGATCAATAGCCATAAATGTGACCTCCTTTAGTATTGACGAAATGGTGGTTAGAACAGTGCAAAGACCGGAAGGAACGGGAGAAAAATTTTCAGTGGGTGATCTTTCTGCTGGACTGTCGTATGCGAAGAATCTGACGGATAGATTTTCTATCGGGGTTAATGCAAAATATATCTCCCAGAGAATTTGGCATATGAAGGCTACTGGAGTTGCCTTCGACATCGGTACTTTGTTCAAGACTCAGTTTAACGATATGATTATCGGTATGAGCATCTCAAATTTTGGAGCCTCATTGAAAATGGAAGGGAAAGATGTCTTCGTAAATTATGATGAGGCGCCTCAATTCGGAGGAAGTAACGACCGCATTCCAGCCTACAAACTGACAGATAAGTTTCCTCTTCCGCTTCTTTTCCGAGTCGGCCTAGCCATGGACATCCTTAACACCAATAACAGCAAATTAACCATTGCTATTGATGCTGCTCATCCCAATAACAATACTGAGTATGTTAACCTGGGAATGGAATATGTTTTTAGAAGCCAGGTCGCCCTGAGGTTGGGATATAAAAACTTATTCACCTTGGATTCCGAGGAAGGCTTCACTGCCGGCGTGGGCACGAAATTAAAATTGGCAGGAGGAGTTGCCTTAAAAATCGATTATGCTTATCAAGAACTTGGCAGGTTGGAAAATGCGCAGCGATTTTCGTTGGGATTTGAATTTTAATTTTATTTATTTAACAACACGCCAAGTAAACAAGAGTTTGTTTGATTAAACAATCCCAAAAGTATAGCTGATGGATATAAACACTGTTTACGAAAATTTAGTTCTCATTAAAATTATGACTTCATGCTTTTTATTTTATATGCTAATAGCTTATTTACTAAATTACATTAAATACAACAAAATGACAGTAGTTGTTTGTGAAATACAATAATTAATATAATGATAAAGAAAGAGAGAAAAATGTATCAGAATATTATCGTCCTCATGATTCCTATTTTGTTCCTCATAGCTCCGGCAAAGAGTCAGCATGTTAAACAAAAATATGCCACAACAGAAATGGATGAAAAAGTGATATTAAATGAAAACGGAACTTGGGAATACCTAGGCGAGGATAAACAGGATTACACATTAAAAAAAGTGCCGCCAAAGATATATAATTACGATTCCACACCACAAACGTGGGAAGAAAGAACGGAACAAGCAGCGCATGAATATTGGCGCATAAGAGCCCATGCAGAGTTAGATCGATTAGGTATTTCGGTAACCAAATATGATCCCACCACCAGCGATGTTCCACTTTTTATTAAATTAGAAGGGGGCAGAATTAGAACAGATTTTGATCCTTTTACACCCTTAGCAAGGGGGGAAGTAATTGATATTGCAGGTCTGTGGAATCCTTCCAAGGGTGATAATCCAACGCTTAATATTCATGGCAAACTTTTCCTGCAAATCACAATGAAATTGGAGGACCAAAAGAAATTATTTTCGCAATATAAACAGCGTAATTATATTCCAATACATGAGGATTTTCAGAGGATATTGAAATTCAGAGATTCCCTTGATGTTATTTCTATTGGTATGCATGACTATAATCGTGACAATACCCATATTTGGCCAGGAATTCCTCATAGTTTTCTTTACGCACCGCCCGGCACGCACTATGATCCATATAATCCACCGATAATTCACGGGGATGGTTTCCCATATATTCAAAGGGGTCATCTCACCTTGGCGAGAAGGGAAATTCCCATGACAAATTCTGAGTATGATAATCTTTTAAATCATATTGATAAGCTGGAAGGATATGGCCCAATTAAAATAAGCTATGATATGGGCAACGGAATTATCGAATCAATTACATTTGAAGAAATCTGGCTCAAGATTAACCCATATAATGGTGATCCGGCCCACCTTTTGAGGAAGATAAATTTATTAAAAAATTGATTGGTACTTTACTTGGTTTTACGTTTTATCAATAAATTAGTGTGCTTTAAAAAACCAGATGTGTGAAGA
>Ga0208055_1000453_pt1 | contig 10473 bp, 10 predicted proteins | sample DeeseametaMP2159_FD_184174 | JGI IMG/M metagenome (GOLD analysis project Ga0208055, IMG submission 184174) | Marine microbial communities from the Deep Pacific Ocean - MP2159 (SPAdes) | ecosystem: Environmental > Aquatic > Marine > Oceanic | place: Southwest of Acapulco, Mexico, North Pacific...
AAGACTGCTGATTTCTTTGTTGTCACAAGCATTATTTTATAAATCCCTGTGGGCAGCGTAAACAGATGCCAAGGCTGCGGAAGCAAGTCTTGCCTCAGGCGGATCTGCGCGTGACGTAAGCATTATCGGAACTTTCATGCCAAGCACTAAACCGGCAGCGGTGGCGCTCAGCGAATAAACCATCTGCTTAAACAAAATATTCCCTGCCTCTAAATTTGGTACCAGCAACACATCGGCTTTGCCGGCAACTGCATTGTTCACGCCCTTGATTGTCGCTGCCTGTTCTGAAATTGCTACATCCAGAGCCATTGGCCCAGCGATTTCTGCACCAGGCAAAGCACCATTTTCAACTTCTTTAACAACCGCAACAGCATCCATGCTCGAGGGCATCTCAGGTGTTGCTGCTTCAGTCCCAGAAAGCAGCGCAACTCGTGGCCTAGTATTTCCTAGCGCATGCATGAGCTCTATAACATTACGGGCAATTTCAATTTTTTGCTTCACTCGAGGCAAAACATTAATAACGGCATCGGTTATACAGATGCCATGCGCATGACCGGGCACAGTCATATAAAAAGCGTGGCTGGGGCGACGTTTTAAGCGAATCCCTTGATTTCGTTGTAGGGCTTCGTGCATCAAAGTCTCTGAGTGAATGTGGCCCTTCATCAATGCAGAAACTTCTCCACTGCGTGCTAGGCTCACGCTGAGTTTCGCTGCCTTTATTTCGCTCCCAGCATTAACCACAGTGAATTTTTTGATGTCCCAATGGATAGCAGTTGCAATGGAGTTGATGGCAGCAGAATCACCAACCAACGTCGGTTCGATCAGATTATGTTCCGTGGCTAATTTGGCGCTCGTCATTACCAGTTCTGTTTCTGCATTAACGACAGCAGTTTTTAACGGCAGATGGCGTTGGGCGTGCGCAAGCAAGGCCGCGGGGCATTCAAATGGTGCGGAGCTCAACATAAAGCGTTCCTCGGTTCAGACGTATTTTTTGTATTTATCCAGGTATCGAACCGGTTTCGATAATGCGTCACGTCGAAATGGATCGCCCAATTCTTGCGTGCACATAATTTCAACAATTGTTGTTTTGCAATCATTCATTTGTGCATCGATGGCAGTCTTTAGGGCTGCGCCAACATCCTCAAGCCGGTTGACAATGATCCCTTCCGCTCCCATGGCGCGAGCAATGGTGGCAAAGCTTTGGTTATCAAGCTCTCCGGCCACGAAACGCCGGTTGTAAAAGTCCACCTGATTTTTTTTCTCTGCTCCCCACTGACCGTTGTTGAACACAATTGCTGTTGTGGGTATGTCTTCACGCACACAGGTCATTACCTCCCCCATGCTCATGCCCCAAGCACCGTCTCCGGCATAGGCAATTGCGGGTCGGTCTGGGGCGGCGACCTTGGCGCCAATAATTGTTGGGAAAGCATAACCGCAGTTGCCAAAACTCATTGCGGCAAAGAAACTGCGTGGCTTTTCAAAACGCAAATAACTGTTGGCGACCGAATTAATATTGCCAATATCGGTTGAGACCATAGCATCTTCTGGCATTGCTTTTTCAAGCTCACGCAATACTTGGCGTGGATGCAGGAAATCTCGGCCAGCTTTTTTAATAGCCTCTTCACTGAAGGCATCTTTCTCATGGACCCATCCATCAAGCTCTGCCTCCCATTCTTTCTTAGCGGCTGCAATTTTTGCTGCCCGTTCTTCCTTATTTTTATCACTTGCCAGATTAACCCCTCCAAGCCTATCCAGCAGGGCCTCGGCAGATGCCTTGGCGTCACCACAAATACCAACGGAGACTTTCTTTACCAGCCCCAACATTCTGTGATCAGCATCCACCTGAATAATTTTGGCTGTGCTTGGCCAGTAATCCAGGCCGTACTGTGGCAATGTTCCAAACGGGCCCAGCCGGGTGCCGAGTGCCAATACAACATCAGCTTGGCTGATGAGTTTCATGCCCGCTTTTGAGCCCTGGTAGCCCAGTGGCCCACACCAAAGCGAATGACTTGCAGGAAAGGAATCGTTGTGTAAATAACTGTTGACGACAGGTGAGCCAAGACGCTCTGCTAATGCCTTACACGCATCCACGCCCCCAGCATTTACAACACCGCCTCCTGAAACAATAACTGGAAATTTGGCATTGGCCAGCAAAGCTGTTGCTTCATCTAGAGTTTGTTCTCCGCCAGGGCCACGGTCGAGATGCATAGGCTCTGGAATGTCCACATCAATCTCCCCATAGAATAAATCTCTGGGAATGTTGATTTGAGTAGGGCCCATTTCTGAGAGCGCTCGGTCAAAGCATCGTCCGGTAAATTCCGCCATCCGATTTGGGTTGTTTAAATGCACTTGGTATTTGGTAAATTCCTGAAACATAGGCAACTGGTTTGCCTCCTGAAATCCCCCCAAGCCAATTCCCATGGTTCCTGTTTCCGGGGTAATAATGACCACCGGTGAGTGTGCCCAAAATGCAGCGGCAATGCCGGTGACACAATTGCTTATGCCTGGACCATTCTGTCCTATGCAAACACCCTGCTTTCCGCTAACACGAGAGTAACCATCAGCCATATGCGCAGCACCTTGTTCGTGTACAACGGAAATAAAACGAATACCAGCAGGCTCGAAAATATCCATGGCATCCATGAACGCAGAACCCATAATGCCAAAAATTTCTTTAACGCCGTGAGCCGACATCGTCTCAACAAAGGCCTCACTGGGAGTCATGCGCGGCATATTTTTTTCCTTTTATCAATCAATTTTGAATCGATGAAACAATTTGGCTCCTTTGATCTAGCTTAGAACTCTTCTTTTAAGGGTCGCGTCATTAGTTTGTTCACCAAGCTTTCTGCAGGAACGCCTTCAAACAAAATACTATACACCGCATTGGCTATCGGCAAGCCTTCTTGTAACGCCTGTTTGTTATAAAGCGCTTTCACTGTGTACACACCTTCAGGGGTTGTTCCAAGCTCTTCAATGGCTTTATCCGGAGACATTCCAGAGCCAATTAACAAACCCAATCGTCTGTTCCGAGACTGGTTGTCTGTGGAAGTCAAAACCAAGTCTCCCAAGCCAGATAGACCAAAAAAAGTTTCTGGTTTGGCCCCAAAGGAAACGCCAATGGATTTCATTTCTTCCAAACCTCTTGTTATTAATGCGGTTCTTGCATTGGCGCCCAGACTTAGGGCATCTGACGCACCAGCAGCAATGGCAATAATGTTTTTAAACGCACCACCAAGCTGCACCCCAACAATGTCATTTGAGGTATAAACTCTAAACAAGGAACTGGACATGATGCTAGCTAGGCCGCTTAGTTCTTGAATATTTTCTGAGGCCAAGGTTATGGCTGTGGGCTTGCCTTTTGCCACTTCTTCAGCAAAAGTTGGGCCGGAAATAATGGCGGTTTTGTTGAGAGATGGCATCTCTCTTTTAATGGTTTCGGAAAATGTCTCCCCTGTATCCGGATCAAGGCCTTTGGTCGCCCAAATCAATTTTTGCTCTGGGCGCATGTGGTTGTTTAATTCAGCTGCAATTTTTTTAAATCCGGTGCTTTTCACACACAGCAGAACGGAAGAACTGTTTGCAAGACAGGGAAGAATCTCATCTTTGATATTTATGGATTCAGGAATGTTGATGCCGGGGAGGTATTTTTTGTTTTGTTTTGTTTTCCTGATTTCTGAAAGGTTTTCTTTATCCCTTGAGGTCAACGAGACTTCCAATCCGTTTTTTGCCAAGCGTATACTAAGCGCCGTCCCCCAAGCGCCTGCTCCAATGACTAAAAACGATTCTTTTGCCATAAGGGCCTAATTGGGTTTTTGCTCGCTTGCTTGTTCCATGGCTTGGTTGTATATGGAATCAAAATTGATAGGTTGGAGCAGCAAAGCTGGAAACCCTGCTTTGGTGACCATTGTTGAGATAAGTTCCCGGATGTAAGGAAACAAAGTGGTAGGGCAAAAAACCCCAATCAACGCTCTTGTTTCTGTTTCATCATACCCCCTAATGGCAAAAACACCTGCTTGCTCCACTTCTGCTAAAAACATGGTTTTTTCACCATACGTTGATTCCACACTGAGTTTTAATGAAACGTCGTAAACACCCTCACTGAGTTTTCTGTGGGTGTTTGAAATATTAAGTTTGGTTTCAGGGGTGATCTCTTCTTCAAGAAAAATATCCGGGCTATTAGGTGCCTCAAAGGACAGGTCTTTAATATAAATTGTTTGCAGCGAAACATTTTTTTCATTGTTTTCAGCTGTCGCGGTCTCTTTGTTTTCCGATTCTGTGGCCATGATATCCCCCTTTATTGATCAGCGAGCGAAGAAACAGGCAGGCTTGCATTTTCCCATTCTGTTTGACCGCCCTTAATATAAAAAACGTTGTCTAAGCCCTTAGAGCGCAGTTTCAGGCTCAGCTTTTTGCTGGCATTGCCATTGTCGCATACCAAGAGAACAGGCTTGTTTTTTTTATTGGTCTTTCTGAGCTCTTCTTTTGTAAGGTCTTCTGGTTTTTTGTTGGCAGCACCCAAAAGGTGTTTTTGGGCATACCGCTCTGCTGGACCAATATCAAAAATCAAAGAATTCTGGTTGATTAATTTGACTGAGTCGGTGGTAGAGAGGCCACAGATATTCGCTTCTTTTATCTTTAGCTCATTAAACACAGCAAGCAGAAAAAACCCAACACAGCCCAACGCCAGCATTGTGTGATTATTTATAAATTCAACTAAGAGCTCCATCCTTGCCTCATTTAGCCCGCGTCACTATCCACAACAGCTTGTCTTATGATTTTTGCCGTTTTGGCCAAGGCTTCCGAATCTTCAATTTCCTTGCCATGCATTTTAAGGGGCATTTTTTTATAAACAGGAATTATATGCATATGGTAATGAAACACCGTCTGCCCAGCATCGGCGCCGTTAAGCTGGGTGATGATCAATCCAGTTGGGTTAAGTGAGGCCTGGATTCCATGAGCAACTTTTTTTGTGGTTTTAAACACCTCGGAACCAGGCTCATTTTCCAATTCAAAAATGTTTTCAGCTTCTGCTTTTGGGACGATCAAGGTGTGCCCGACGGAAACCGGCATGATGTCCAAAAAGGCAAGCGTGTGATCGTTTTCAAACACTTTATGTGCCGGCATCTTCCCTTCAAGAATCTGGGCAAAAACATTGTTTGCATCGTAAGCCATTACGAAACCTTATTGGGCAGCATTGAAAATGCCAATATCATAAATACCCGTTCCATCCCTGAGGTGTTTTATCGCTCGGTATTCGTCCCCGCCCAAGAATGCCTTGATTGACCCAACATCTGGAAACTCGGCAATAATAAGGCTTTTGTTGTTGAGCTGGATTCCCTCCAAAACTTCAACAGAAGGACCTCTGATTAGGTAAGCGCCTCCGTATTTTGCTATCAGCTCTGCCGATTTTTGGGCATACGATTTGAGATTATCATTCATATTTGTTATTTCACAAACAGACACTAAATACACAGACATACCAGCTCCTTTCAACTTTAGATCCAAATAAAAACCCATTATCCCTTGTTTTTTCTTCCGCCGCTAGAGCAAAAACAATCTTTGTCCGCAATTGGTTATCCTATACAAAATGTAGTTAGATAGAACCCATGAGCGCCGCAGAAACAAGACACATGTATTGCCCAATTTGTACCACACCACTATCAAAGCAACAAGTTAATGGAGAAAACAGAAAAGCCTGTGCCAACCCGTCTTGCGACTATGTAGAGTGGAACAACCCAACGCCCGTTGTAGCCGCCATTGCTCAAACAGGAAACAACGTTGTATTGGTGCAAGCAATAGGCTGGCCCAAGGATTGGTTCGGTCTCGTTACAGGTTTCCATGAACCTGGCGAGACAGCCGAAGAAGGCGTGGTCAGAGAGGTTAAAGAAGAGCTTGGGTTGGGTTGTCAGGTCGAGAGCTTGGTGGGCGTTTACAGTTTTTTTCAACTAAACCAAGTGATCATCGCCTACCATGTTTTGTTGGATAAAGGCGATATAACACTCGATAAAACAGAATTGGTTGACTACAAAAAAATACCCATCGAGAAACTCCAACCCTGGCCCAGCGGCACCGGGAAAGCTGTCCAAGACTGGCTAAAAACAAAAGGCATTGAAAAGGAAGTAATGCCTTTTTTGAGAACAAAAAAATGAACACACAAACGCTCCGGACACTGGTCAGCGCCGTGGTGCTGTCACTGGTGTTCTTCGCCGTGGTTATGGGCGTGTCCATGACCTTTGTCATGTTCAATGCCCGGTGGTCACCAGATCTGGTGTGGTTTCCCGCGCCGGTAATCGCCGTGCTGGTGGGATCCATCTACTGGGCCGAAAAACGCTGGCACATAGGCCTCTCCAACCCGGTCGATGTGCCGTGGGGTCGGGTGTATGCTATTGGCATAGCCTTGACCGTGCTCGGCGTATGCGTCGCTGCCACCCAAGGCATGTTTACCGGTAAGATTCGCGCTACCGAAGTGTATGGTGGCGAGGTCAGCCCGCTGTTTCAGATGACGTATGCTTTCGTCATGTCGGTGTTCGCCGCCATCCTAGCCGAAGCCACCTTCCGCGGCATCATGCAGACCCGGATGCATGCGGTGCTGAGCCTTTGGCCTACGGTAGTAACCGTTGCAGTTATCAACCTACTTGCTCACCGTTGGGGGCCGGAACTGGTGCAGAATTGGTTTGGTACACTCATCATCCTGGCCGCTTGGACCTACCTGCGCTGGCTGTCCCAGTCCCTCTGGCCGCCCCTGATCGTGCACGGCTTGTGCAACCTTATATTCGCCATCGCCGTGTGGTTCAACGGGCCCATTGTGTATGCTGAACTCTCTGGTGGAACCATTGTTCTCATCGTAGCGGCGGGACTGGTCGCGTTGGTGGTCACGGTGTTCCTAGCAAGAGACCTGCACCAAGCCCGGCTAACCGCTGCGGGCCTAAGTGAGCAACGGCCGCTTTAAAACATCACTCTACTATTTCTCAATTGGATAAGCCCCCGTGAAAACACACGGGGGCTTAATTGAATAAACGCCTTTTTTTGCTCTAGAAACTGTAGGACACACGCATCCCGATTTGTCTTGGGTCGGGCATGTTTGCATACCACATGTTTCTAATCATTGGTGCAGGAACGATTGAGACCAATCCATCACTGGAGCCATATTGACCGGTAACATCAGGCATTGTGTAAGTTGAAACACAAGGACCGCCCGGATAAGGCCGAAATGCACAATGTTGAACGAAGGTCATAACCATCCCAAACCTAAAGTCAGAGTTACCAATGTCAGGCCCGGTTCCTGCCGAGACTACAGTATCGTCGTCCATGAGGTTTCTGACATAGAACACGGTATCCCAATTGCCTTTGGTGATGCCAGCGTTTAGATCAAATCGCCAGTAACTTCGCACGTAAGCATCGTTGCTGTTGTCAATCCAGCGCTTGCCTTGATAGCGCGAGTTGAGGTCTACAAAAAAAGTTGCGCCAGTATCTCCCAATTGGTCTTCGTAGCTCAGGTTGATAACTGCGGCGTTCTTAGGAGCCCTTTCAAATTGGTTGCCGCTTCTGTCAATCATGCAGTATGCATCGCCAGAGCCAAGATAGTCATCTACGCGAACACAGGTTCCGTCCCTTGCAATTTCACCGGCACTTCTTGAATAAGAAACATAGTCGGTGTATTCGGTATCCAGGTAGGTGTAACCACCCGAGATGGTTAACTGATCCGTAGCGGCGTAAGCAAAATCGATCTCAAGCCCTAAAGCCTCACCACCGTCAGCGTTTGCTGTAACGCTGCCTAGTATATTGCCGATTATTTTTTGAACATTGGTCTGTTTGTCGGTGTAGTCTTCGAAGAAGACAGCGCCATTTACTCTAAGCTGGCCGTCCAGCAGCATAGATTTCCACCCAAGCTCCCACACTGCCATTATTTCTGGCTTAAACTGGACTTCATCTGGGTTGCCGTCTCCATTGGGATCAAAGCCAAACGCACCGGTTCCTATGGTGGAAAAACCGCCGGGCTTTTTGGATTCGGTCCAAGAGCCGTAGACCATAACGTCGTCGGTTACTGCGTAGCGAAGAACAATCTTAGGCGTTACGTAGTTGTCTGATACAGTAAAGGTCAGAGGTTCCTGACGGGTTGTTGGCCCCATCCCTGTAGGGTTTGCGGCGGTAACATTTGCGTTCACCCAAGCATTTGGCATAGTTCCTGTCTGACCGGTAGCCAGAGTATAATCGCCTATGATAACGGGGACAGACAGCATGGGATACCGCCCACTATAAGGATACCATTCAAGGGGCACAAACCCTCCCGTTGCATCGCAACGAATATGAGAGCCGCAAAGGGCGACTGAAGAAGCGCCGGTGTTTGTGGGCATTCCGTCTGCCAGCCCTTGTGATGCGCTAGCGGTTAGTCTTTCACGCTCATCAACCCAACGAATCTCCATGGTCATCGTCAGACGTTCGTTAAACTCATAATCGATAACCGAGTAGAGGGACTTTGAAACAGTGTCTCTGATCGTGTCATTTGTAGGCCTATTCGCAAGCGCCGCGGCTTGGAATTCCACAATAGAAGTGTCGGTGTGGCCACAAGGACCCTCCCAAGTGAACGGTCCGTGTGAGAAGTCGGAAATCTCAAGAATATTTCCCGTATTGGCGTCTCTGGTTACAATAACCTTGCAACGATCGCCGCGCCCGGCAACGCTCAGCCCATTGGAAGTTTGAATGGTGTCTTCGTGCCAATACAGCGCGCCTATAGCCATGTTAAGCGGCCCGTCGTTCTCTGTTTGCAGCCTAAACTCTTGGCTGTACAGCTTGGTTCCGCCAAAAACATTCCATTCTTGGTTGAAATAAACCAAGGATTGTTTGTCAATGTCGTATTGCTGCGCCACATCCATATCTGCCATATGAGTGATGGAGCTAAACGTACCAATCCCGAGATCGTATTCAAGATTAATTTGCAAACGCTCACCCTTTTTGGTGGAGCCAAACATATCTTTGCCTACGTTGTTTCCGGGATGGGCAACGTTAATATCTTGGGTGATAAACAAATCGTCGCCTCCAGGCACGCCTCCGGTAAGCGCCCAGTGTTCCATGTCATCAAAACGCCCCTCATAAAGATTGCCGGACTCTAAGTTGATAGCGGTACCGGAGCTCGCGAAACCCGGGGTGTTTACCCCATAACAAGAATTCCATAGTGGGTCGGGGGCCGCCACACTTGGTATGTATGGTGGGCCTCCACAACCCAGCTTCCATCCAGGCTGAAAAGAATAGTCAGTGTATAAAGCATCTTGTTGCCCCCATGCCATTACATGTTCCAAGGCTTGGGCATAACCATTGCAGGAAGCATCATGGACCCAGCCGCCATTGCACCAACTGGCAACATCAGGAACTCTGCGCAATGTATTGTAGGGAATAAATGCCTGTGCAGGAGCCTCGTTTTCATCATCGACATGATCGATCCTGGTTCTGATGGATAGTTTTTCACTGGGGTTCCAGTCAAACAGAATCGACGCACTTTGCCCTTCGCCGCCGCCAATTTTTTCCCCGGATACGGTGTTTGTGTGAAAGCCATCCATGCTCCAGCCCAGAGCATTAAACCGTATGCCCAGGGTGTCAGACACAGGCCCAGAGAAGCTAAAGCGTGATTCCTGAAAACCCCCTCCAGCAACATCAAGAGTAACCTTATTTTCCGAAGTCTCGGAGGCGCCCTTGGTTATATACTGTATGGCACCGGCAAATGCCGTTCGGCCGTAAAGTGCAACCTGTGGGCCCTTGACGATCTCAATACGCTCAATATCAATGAGCCTGGGTGAAATCAGTTGCGACGCGCCTGCTGTGTTCAGCGCTTCGCTGGAAATGTCGGCCCCATCAATAATGGTTGCAACAACCGGTCTTCCCCGGCCATTGTCTATGCCACGCACCACGACCCTAATGTCATCGGGTGCAAAGCCTTTGTCAAAAATCAAGGACGCATCCATTTTAACAACATCCCTGAGGTCTTTGATGCCTCTACGATCCAGCATTTTACTGGTGATGATGTTGACACTGATGGGAACATCCTGCAGGTTTTCAGATTTTTTTCGAGCCGTCACCGTAATCTCTTCAATGACCTGAGCCATGGAGATGGGTGCGACCACCAGGATTGCCAGACTAATACCGACAACGAGATGCTTGATTGGTTTCATTAAGAACCCCCTCTATTTTTAAACGAAATGTTTCTCTACGCTTAATGTACCCGAGGCAGGGCAGAATGCCAAACAAAACGACAACGCTTGGAGCATTAAATAACCAATGCCTTTTTGTAAAACAAAAACTAAACCCCCATGAAAACACACGGGGGTTTAAATTAAATAAACGCCTCTGTTGCTCTAGAAGCTGTAGCTCACACGCATCCCGATTTGTCTTGGGTCAGGGAGGTTTGCGTACCACATGTTTCTAATCATTGGCGCAGGAACAACCTTGGGCCCGGGATTACTGCCGTTGCCATACTGGCCG
>Ga0208055_1000464_pt1 | contig 10373 bp, 4 predicted proteins | sample DeeseametaMP2159_FD_184174 | JGI IMG/M metagenome (GOLD analysis project Ga0208055, IMG submission 184174) | Marine microbial communities from the Deep Pacific Ocean - MP2159 (SPAdes) | ecosystem: Environmental > Aquatic > Marine > Oceanic | place: Southwest of Acapulco, Mexico, North Pacific...
GAGAATTGATATGGAACACCCTGCTATTCGTCACCATGGATAGTGACCAGCGCTCTCTTGGACGATGGGTTGGGTTGTCGGCTCTGACGGCGAGCCTGTGCTGTCTTCCATCGGTGGTCTGGGTGCTTTTCGCAGGCTCTTCAGCGATTGTAGCAGCCGATCAATTATCGAACGACCTGTATTTCTCTTGGGTTCGATTCGCACTCTATGGAGTCGCGGCGGCGATGCTCGCCACCGGTCTGGTGATTTATTTCCGCAATCAAGGAATCTGTACTCTCGAGGAAGCAAAACTTGAGCGTCAAAAAGTGGTCAACACGACTTTGGCTCTTTTCACAGCGACCATCCTCGTCTATCTGGTGTGGAATTATTTCATCCTTGAACTCGTTGGAATCGCGGTCGGTTTACCCTGGGCTGAGTCGGCTTTCTGGAACTGAATGGGTTTGAGGGAGCGGCGGAATCTTTTGAGTGAGGGGAGCCTCGGGGTCTCATGGTCGAGAAGGTCATCTTCGAGTCGGCGAGCCCCTTCGAGCTCCATCACATTCTGAGAAAAATGGATTCAGCACCGCAACACCCTGTTTTCGGCAGACTTCACATGCCCGAGGGTGATGGGCCGTTCGCCTGCGTAATCGCACTGCACGGCAGCAAAGGTTGGAGGCCGCATCACGATGACCATGTGGCGATCTGGGTCGAAGCAGGATTGGCTGTTTTCCAATTGGACTGCTTCGAATCTCGACAAGTCGATAATGTCGTTGCAGACCAGATGAGGGTCACTCACGCGATGATGACTGTGGATGCGTTCAATGCACTGAATTGGTTGGCGGGCCACCCACAAATCGATGAGTCGCGCATTGCAATTACCGGCTGGAGTTTGGGTGCGACGGTCGCACTCTATGCGTCATGGGAACCACTTGCCGAAGTCCTCTCGCCGAGTGGTCTGCGCTTCGCGGCCCACATGCCATTCTATCCGGCCGCGCACATCAGACCAGAAATACAGCGCTGGAGCGCCGCCCCAATCCAGATTTTGCACGGCACCATCGATAATTGGACGCCGATAAAATTCGTTCATGACTTCATAGAAATCATTCGCCCACATGGCGCCAATATCGAAGTTCAAGTCTACGAAGGAGTCCACCACTCCTTCGACTCAGAAAAACCGCTGGAATGGTTGGCAGACGCAATCATTCTCGATTATCGAACAATCGAAATCGACGCCAACGGCGATATGTCAGCCCAAGTCGAGCCGGGAATGGTTCTACCGATGAACGAACCGGAAGAACGCTTTGCAGCCTTCATGATCGCTCAAAACATCGGCTGCCATGTCAAGGGCGACGAGGAAGCGAGGGCGCATGCTCAAAATTTCGCAAAAGAATTCCTTTTGAAACAATTGACTCAGTGAATTTTCAGCAATTGGCTATAATTCTCTTGAAGGAGAACTCATAGGTCAAGCAGCCATGCCAAAGGCATGAGCGAGGGTTGGAAGGACATAGATTTAGCGAATCCAACCGAAGAACATGCGATGTTACGCAAGATGGTTCGCGACTTTGTTCGCGAAGAAGTCGAGCCGCAAGCGCTCGAACATGACCGTGAAGAAAAGTTCAATCTCGACCTCTTCCGCAAGCTCGGTGAGTACGGTCTGCTCGGCATCTCAGTCTCAGAAGATTACGGTGGAAGTGGTATGGACGCTACCGCAGTGGCTATCGTCAACGAGGAATTGAGTTACTCAGATCCTGGATTCTGCCTCGCCTACCTAGCCCACGCCCAACTGATGGTGAACAACCTCGCCCACAACGGCAATGAAGAACAGAAATCACGAATTCTCCCAAAGGTCTGCAGCGGTGAATGGGTCGGCTGCATGGCGATGTCCGAGTCGGGCTACGGCACAGATGTTCTCGGAATGCAGACGACAGCGACTCAGAATGATGACGGTGATTGGTTGATCAATGGCCAGAAGATGTGGATTACGAACGGTTCCATCGACGAACAAGGCACACCTGCAGATGTCTGTTGGTTGTACGCTAGAACCGGCACCGACTCGAAGGGTCGCGCGGAGGTCACGACCTTCCTCGTCGAGAAGGGTATGCGGGGCTATTCGGTCGGTCAGAAGATCTACGACAAAACCGGCATGAGGGCCTCGAACACTGCAGAACTGGTCTTCGACGATTGTCTTGTTCCTGCTGCGAACATCGTCGGGGAAGTCGGTGATTCGATGATTCACATGATGCGGAATCTCGAACTCGAGCGCATAGGACTTGCAGCGATGGGACTTGGAATCGCTCGCCGCAGTTTAGCGGCGATGAATCGATATGCGAGCGAGCGCGAAGCATTCGGCAAGGAGATTCGAGAATTCGGACAGATTCAGCGACACATCGGCGAATCCTGGGCCGAATATCGAGCCATGCGCGCTTACATCTACGACACGGCTCGAAACACCGATCTTGAAAAATCAGGCAACAGATTGGACACTGATGGAGTCAAACTCTACGGCACGACCGCAGCCAAGAACATCGCCGACAGAGCCATTCAGGTCTTGGGTGGTTACGGCTATGTCGGCGAATACACTGTAGAGCGTCTCTGGCGCGATGCGAAGCTTCTCGAAATCGGCGGCGGAACATTAGAGTCCCACCAGAAGAACATCACACGTGATCTTTCGAAGAATCCGAATGCCATCGAAGATTGAACCTCTCGATTCGTCATTCTTCGGCCTCACACGGCTTTCTCGCTGAAACTGCCCCAAGCAACTTGGCTCATTCAGCGTACCCGGACCACGCTTCCATCAAATCGAGTTGGTAGTCCCGCCCGGATTCGAACCAGGGTCCCCAGGACCAAAACCTGAGATGATGGACCACTACACTACGGGACTATGGCCGACGGTCGAGTGTTTTCGCTTTGGACTTGACGCAGCGAGAAGCCGGAGATATCAAGAGTTCCCGAGGTCTCGTAAAGGCAATGGGTGAGCGTACTTCCTTCGCCCTCGCTGTTCTGATGTTGACATCTATGATGTCAGTTGGCATGGCTGGATTGGCAGGCGCACAATTCACCGACGCCATGCATGACTCGTCATTCGACGAACAAACGCAAACGACAGAAACCAATTTTGAGAACGCTTTCTCGGATCCAGACCCCAACGCGATTACCGACCCGAATCCGTGGATTGAAGAGACATTGTGGCAACGCATCGAAGCGGGTCAAGTAAGACTTAGAGTGACGGTCATCACGAAATCTCTGCGCGAACTTGGACTCTGGCAATTCGAGCACGGACAGAACGAGAAACAAACACCTGCGGGGCTGGGCGAGACATTGGTCGCAACCGACCCAACAGACGGGCAGATTGACCACCGGACGTTTTGGATGGACGCAGAAATCTTACACAAAATGCCTGCAATCCCTGGCATAATCGCTATTCTGGACGCGCAAAACGCGCCCCAACCCTACGACACCACACCATTTCGTTCGCCCGACGCACCGACAGACGGCGACGCACAGTCAGAATCGGTGCGCACGGGCGAGATTCATGGAGCCAATGAGGCGTGGGAGAACGGCTACGCAGGAGAGGGCATCGTGGTTGCGGTGGCGGATACCGGAGTCGACTTTGGGCATCCAGATCTGGACGGCACTCAAGCGCGGATTTCGGACGGCGGTAAATTCGATGGTTGGCCGATGATGTTCGACCACAATTCGATGTATTACTGGCTTGTTTTCGGTCAATCCTACCCCGCTAGAAGCACCTGGTACGCAGACACTTCAACCCTCGATTGGGACAATGATTCCAACGGCGTACTCGATGTCAGCGGGCACAATATCACGGGCATTGCACCTTCGCTCTCAGGGATCTATCACCTCGGTGAACACCCCGACGGCACGTTGCGCAATCAGATGGGTGGTGACGTACCGATTCTGGTTGTGGATTCGAGGGTTTCGGGGCTTTACGAGACGGTCATCCCCGACATCAATCGCAACTCGCATTTCGGCGATGATGAGAATATGACGAAGGGTAACGAGACCGCCGGATTGGACGAGGATGGCGATGGTATTCGCGATGTTTCGGCAGGCCTCCTCTATTGGATTTCTGATGGCCACGGCGGGGTTCCTTACGCCGAGACCTATGCTGCACGGCACGGCTATTCGAATCGGATTGTTGGTGCTGGAAACCTCACGCTCTTCATGCTCGAATCGGGCTCGCACGGGACACTTTGCGCCAGTGCGGTGGCAGCTCAAGGCGTGGTGTCGGATGGCAAGGTCAAGGGCATGGCGCCGAACGCTACCATCGCTGCGATCGGCAATCATTACTCGGGGGGACACGCATTGGATGGCTGGCGCTGGATTGCCGAAGGGATTGATGGGAATCCTGCGACTTTCGATGACCAACCCGACATTGGGTCATTTTCATTCGGCTATTCTTCGATAGATGATTCAGGCGCGGATGCCTATTCGCTCTATCTCGACTGGTTGACTCGCGTCCACAATAATCAGACGACTTACGCCGTTGCGATTGGCAACGGCGGGCACGGATTCGGCACTACCAAAGTTCCTGGTGCGTCGCAAGGAATCTTCTCGGTCGGGGCTTTCTCGAGCCGCTCGAGCAGCGGCTCTTGGGGTCAGACTGCACCGTGGAGCAATCGGGGTCCGAATGTCGTTGGTCGGATGGACCCCGACATCGTCGCCGTCGGCTGGTCAGCCACCGGCGACATACCACTCAATTCACGCAATAACGGAAACTCGGCCTACACGACTTGGGGCGGAACAAGCCTCGCAACGCCGATCACCGCGGGCCTACTGGCTCTGGTGGCGCAAGCTTGGTGGGAGAATCTGGGCGAGCGGCCGCACTCGCAGACATTACGCGATTATGTCCTTTCTACAGCCGACGACAGAGGTTACGAGCCATTCGTCCAAGGCGGCGGCTGGTTCAACGCAAGCAGGGCGACTGCGACCCTGTCTGGCGAGAATGGAAGTTGGTGGGCGAGCCCTGCTCAATGGAATACTGGAACTTTCCAAGGCCAGCATCGAGATGCTAACATCAACGCCATCTCCCAAGGAGAATCGCAGACTGTCGATGTCGAATTCAGCAATACCGGGAGCTCTGACATCGTCCTCGAGATCGAGCCACAGAAATTCGAACCGCTGAGCCATTTCGTAACCCAATGGTTGAGCCTCGGCAACGGAAGTGACGAAGGCGACAACAACACTTGGGACGGCTACCAAGACAGTCGGCCCGACATCCTCATCCCAATCCATGTCGTCAACAACACGACCTATCAATTGCCGGACGGCACGAAGATGGTGAGAGCGAGAGCGATGATCGAATACGCGGCCTTCGACGACAATCTCGACCGCTCATCGAACGAGCGCGCACCGATTGAATTCTTCCGCTGGACCGACACCGACGGCGATGGCATCTGGGTCGAGGATTTCGACAATGATTCGATGGTCGACGCCGACGATTGGACAGAATCCAGCGAGCTCGAGGAGATCACCTATTGGTGGAGCCACGGGCCGCAGGCAGAGGTCAGAGTCGGCAACCCCTTCGAGGACATGAGCGACGGACTTTTCCTCGGCATCTGGCGCAGGGATGTGAGTTCATCAGGACTTGAGAATGTCAGCATCGAATACGACTGGACAGCATTTGGGGCTACGACCGATGAATGGGTCACTACGCCCCAATCAATCACCATTCCAGCAAATACCACATTCACCAGCCAATTCACAGTGGCAGTACCGCAGGACGCACCCTCAGGACTTCGACAACATGGCTTGCATATCCAGACCTTCGCAGTAGCCCAGAACGGCTCGATAGCAAACCAATCGCACAGGGATTGGACGCTTCCAATAGTCACGAACGTGCCGTGGAGTGGGCCTTTCAATCTGCTTCCGAAACCGCTCGACGGCAATGTCTCGAATCAGACGCTGTATACCGAATCGTGGATCTCTGGGGCGCAGCGCTGGAATTGGCGAGCGGAGAGTGGGGATTGGCGTTTCTTGACGGTCGATTGGCCCGAGGAACTCGACACTGGCGGCACGGTGATTCTCGACGTCGATTGGGCCGACAATCCGTGGACCGACATCGATGTGCTGTGGCTCTCGCAGAAATCACACGGCTACGCTGACGAAGATCCGGACGCATACGGAGATTCGACCTTCTGGATCGAATCGCGCTCGGTCAACAATCACAGAGGCTCGGGACGGCATAATTGGGGAACTTACACGGGAGAATCGCGCGAGGTCTTCGTGGTTCCTTCGTCCGCCGGACTGCACCAGATGGTTCTCCATACTGCACTTCACGGGGTGCCGACGAACGACAATGCTCTGAACATCTCCGTGGGTTATGTTGCAGCCGAGCAGTCGGGCTTTCACAAGGTTGTGACCGATTGGTCCGAAGCGAGCGGCAACGAGACTGTTCACGTTGTTTCGACTATTCCGATGCCGCTCGAATCGGTTCGTTCATTCGGTTGGACACAACCTATTCACTTCGCTAATGAGACTGCATATCAGGATGATTCCGGCGATAAGATGAGTGCATCCTGGTGGTATAATTTCTCGGTCGAGGATGCGGCTGAATTGAGTGTTCGGATGAATGCTCACGACGATGCAGACCTCGACCTGTTCTTGTTCAGGGATGCTGATGGGGATGGTGTCTTCGAGTCTGGTGAGGAGATTCAACGCTCGACGAGTGCGACTTCTGCCGAGACGGTGATGGTCGATTCGCCCGTCGACGGCAATTATTCCGTCGCTGTTCAGGGTTGGTCGGTGCCGAGCGATACGGTTCAATTCTGGATAGATATTGAGGTGGTTGCTGGCGATCTGCTGAGTGTCAGCAATTCGAGTCTGTTGAATGCGAGTCAGATCGCTGCACTTTGGCCGAACGGGTCTGAGACACTTGCAGGGGCTGTGCCCGAGGGAGCGCTCGAGTTGACCATTCAATACCAGATGCCAGAGGCCGAGGGGACTTGGACTGGCTTTGTCGAAGTGAGTTTGGAGGGTGGTATCAATATGAGGATGCCCTTCACTTACGAGTTGGTTGACCTCGATCCCGAACTCGATTTCGTAACCCCTGAGAATCTGACTGAGACCAATGCGGTGCTGCCGCTGGCTCTTCATGCGCGCGACATCGGCAGCGGTTTTTCGCTCAACGACCTCTCTTGGGCGGGGCTTGACAATAACACAAGCGTGCCGAATGCGACGAGCGTCGAGGCGATGTTGTCGAATCTCTCGAGGCTCGATATCACCAGTCTGTGGAACTCGGGCAATCACTCATCGAATCTCACCTTCCGCGAGGTCTGGATCAATGCGACTCTGCCGGCAGCCGATCAGTGGCACGAATACGCAGCGAGTCTGGCCGACATCTCAGGCCGCTCGGCTGCCGACTGGCTCTCTGTCAAGTTCGACACAATTGCACCAATTATGATTCTCTCTCACATCCCTCGGATAACGAATGAATCGATACTGTTAATCTCTGTGCAAACCGAGTCAGACGCTGTATTCCGACACAATGGAGAGATCATACCGATTAATGAAACAGGATTCGTTGAATATACGGTATCTCTTGAGGAATCGAAGATTGAGTTTTTAGGGACCGATTTGACCGATGAACCTTCTCATATTTATTATGCAACAGGGAACAATTCATTCTCACTTTCAGTCACAGATCCATCCGGAAACCGAGATGAGAATAGTTGGAAGGTTGTTCTCGATAGTACAATTCCAGACATTCAGAACGTGAATCTAATTTCACTTCAACCTGAGCATGAATATCTCGACAAATCCTGGCTCGACATTCCTTTGAACCTGACAGTTTTCATCACTGAGGTGATTCTGAGTGATGACGTCAAATCGATGTGCATCACAATCGAAGGAGAGGACATCGAGAGTATTGAACAATGTCTCGAATACACTGTCTTCCCATATGTGGTGGAGTCCGGAGGAGTTGATGAATCAAATTCTACTCATCCGGAAGATAGATGGTGGGATCTCACAGATCTACCAGATGATTCTTACAACGTGGTCGTAGAGTTAGTTGATTGGGCCGGTAATTCTTATTCCCATGAATACTCGTTGATTCTTGACCGAACACTGCCTGAAGTCGATTGGGACATCAGCCCATCGGCGGATGGGCTGTTGAGCGATCACAGACTCGGATTGTCGTGGACAGCAAGCGAGAATGTTGAGCTGGAGTTCACGCATAACGGGGAGTTGGTCGAGGAATGGAAGGCGAGTTATGGCGGCTTATTCTTCGACCTGAACGAGACCGGTTACCATGAATTCTGCATCGATGGTTGGGACGTCACACGCGGGCAACACAACGAAAACCGGTTCCACGAATGCCAAGAGTTCACCCTTATGCCTTCACTCTACGCCTCGGCGATCTGGGCGAATTGGGATGGCACGACGGTTGGCACAGAGACGGTGCAATTGATTCTGCAACGCGGGCCAGACCAATGGGCGAATGTGACGCATATTCCCCTCGACACGGACATCGGCGATGTTGAGCCGACTCATTCCTTCGAGCCTGGGCAATCATTTGTCACGGTGGAGTTGGCTTTGGACGAGGGCGAGAACGAATTCTATGTCGCGATTGGGGCGCTGGACCACATCCAGATGTACACGCTCTATGTCACGCGCGATACAATCACTCCTCGCCTGAACCTCACTGAGATAACCAATCGAACGACGAATCTCGAACCGACGCGCATCATCGAAGGGGTTTGCGAGCGCGGCGCTTTCGTGACGGTCTGGACGGAGATCTCGACGACGAATTTCGTTTGCGGCGCGACTGAGAACTTCACCCTGCAGATGGGTATTCTTGCGCGTCCCGGCTGGCATTCGGTCAATGCAACTAGCGTCGATCTGGGTGGCAATGGCAATGAGTTCGGCATCGAGGTGAGTTATCAGGAATGGACCGATTGGGCCGTTGACGACGCTAAGGCTGGTGGACCTATGCTCTATTGGGGAGCGGGAGCTCTGCTTGGTTTGCTGGCGATGCTTGGGTTGACTAGTCGCTATGTGCGGCGGCGCGGGGCGCGGGCGCGTACCGCCGAAAACGGGGTTGATGCTGCTTCCGAATGGCTGGATGAGATGATCGATGATTCAGAACCGGAGGGCGAGGGTGCTCCAGTTGAGCCGACAGGACCTGCGGAACCACTGCCAGAGGAAGAGGAATTGCGGGCTTGGGCGCGGGGCGAGCGGGAAGTTCGCAGTTGGCGCGATAGTGTTCCAGATGACGATGTCATCGACCTCGACTAAAACTTCTTGAATCAAACCACAGATACTCCGAGTACACAGAGATTGGTGGTTGGGCGGGCAGTGTGCTTGGATCAATCTCCTGTGTTCACCGGTGCGAAGTGTGAGGCGCGGTCATAGGTGACTGAAACCAGATTGAGTGAGCGAGGAAGTGTTCATGGGTGGCTCGCGGGTGGCGCGCCTCATGGGAATCGAGAAGATAGCGGTGCTCGGCGCGGGACAGATGGGAAATGGCATCGCGCAAGTCGCTGCTTGCGCGGGTTATTCGGTTGTCATGATCGACATCAAACAAGAATACCTCGAGGCTGGCCTGGCTGCAATCGAGAAGTCCCTCGCACGCCTGGTGGCCAAAGAGCGCATGACTCAGACCGATGCCGATGAGGCTCTGGCGTTGGTCTCTGTTTCGACCGAGAAATCGGCTGCTGCCGATGCTGACTTGGTCGTCGAAGCGATTCCTGAGATTCCCGAACTGAAATTCTCCATCTTCGCCGAGTTGGATGCCATATGCAAGCCCGAGGCGATTCTTGCGAGCAATACTTCATCGATTTCGATAAACGAAATCGCCGCTGCTACAAACCGCCCCGACAAGGTCATCGGAATGCACTTCATGAACCCTGTCCCAATCATGCGATTGGTCGAGATAATCAACGGCAGCGAGACTTCCAAAGCAGTGACAGATGCCGTCGTCGAAGCAAGTGAGAGGATGGGCAAGACAGCCCTCGCCTGCAACGATTCCCCCGGTTTCGTGTCGAATAGGATTCTCTGCCCGATGATCAACGAGGCCATTCTGACACTTCAGGAGGGAGTGGCCGAGCCCGAAGCCATCGATGGCATCATGAAACTCGGCATGAATCACCCGATTGGTCCGCTCGCCCTTGCTGACTTGATTGGCAACGACACAGTTCTGCACATCATGAACGTCCTGCACGAGGGACTTGGAGACGACAAGTATGCCCCCGCACCACTGCTGATTCAAATGGTCGAAGAAGGCAAACTCGGGCGCAAATCCGGTAGTGGTTTTTTCGACTATTGATTATCTGGAAAACCCCTGCTGCGGCGGTGCATATTCTGCACTAGCGCAGTTCGGGGTGAAATATAAAGGCTGGTCGAGAACCGCCAGCATCATGACGCGTGCGAATTCA
>Ga0208055_1000465_pt1 | contig 10348 bp, 9 predicted proteins | sample DeeseametaMP2159_FD_184174 | JGI IMG/M metagenome (GOLD analysis project Ga0208055, IMG submission 184174) | Marine microbial communities from the Deep Pacific Ocean - MP2159 (SPAdes) | ecosystem: Environmental > Aquatic > Marine > Oceanic | place: Southwest of Acapulco, Mexico, North Pacific...
CACAGACCATCGCGCTGCCACACGATGTCACGGCCGTGTCGACCGGCCTCGTAGCAGACACCCACCAACTCGGCGACCTGGACGGCGAGATCTACCTCGGACCGACCTCCGGAACCCCTGCCGGGTAAATCTTGGAACCAGCTGCCACGACAAGCACCCTCGCCGCGCTGCGAGCCGACCAGGAGAGTGGCCACGACGAGTGGGATCTGCTCCTAGCCGACATGAGAAGCAACCAGGACTAGCTCGGAACCGGTTCGGACCGAGCGCTACGGGCCGACCGGCAGGACTGCCAGAAGGACCGCCTAGTCAAAAGAGTGGGGCGTCTATTGGTCGGGCTGAGAGGATTTGAACCTCCGACCTTCGGTCCCCCAGATCGGCGATCTCGTCGTAACTGATAGCGGTGGCGAACCCATTGGGGGGGATGTCAGACAAGGTTCAATCTTCCGGTGGGACTCCGGATTCAACCCAAACCGGCCGCGAATTGCCTGTCGGAGTCGCCGCTTGCTGTCAGGCGAGGGAGAATGAGTATGGCGACGCAGTAGACGGCCAGTCCGAGGGCCTGGACCACACGGAATCCGTAGACCATTGCGAGAATCGTGGTCAGTACTGACCCGATCACCGAAAAGAAACCGTTGACCGCCCAGGCCCAGGCCACATAGAGCCTCCGGTGTTCGGTGAGTCGGGCTACAGCGGCCAGGCCCAGGGGCATGAAGGTTCCGAGGCAGAGTCCGAGCGGTGCGAGGAGGATGAAGGCGGCGAGGAAACGCAGGGTCGTAGGCCATTGGATGAGGACATTGGTCAATGGAGTGAGCCCGGTCAGGTAACCGGCTGTCAGCACGGCAAGCGTTGCGAACAGCGCCAGTGGAAGCCGCTGGTGAAGTGCGAGTCGACGCGAAGCCAGTGACCCGAGTCCGGCGAAGACGAGCAGCGACGCGAGGGTGACGGTCAGCGAGTAGGTGGGGTGGCCGAGCAGCAGGACCAGCCTCTGGATCATGGTGACCTCGAAGAGCATGAAGCCCACGCCCAGGGCGGCGAAATATCCGAAGGAGGCCCCCCGTCGTGGAAGATCAGACCAGTCCCGTCGGACCAACGCGAAGGGCAGCAGCAGGAACACGGTCGGGAACAGAATCGAGACCACGAGGAGCAGCACCAGCACCCGCTCGCCGACCGCCACCTCGGGATCCCGTGCCGGATCGACAGGGTCGAAGAGCCCGGTCAGCACGTCACCGAAGTCCTGGAAGTGCCAGAAGAATGGTGCGTTGTCACGGACCGGAGACAAGTTGTAGGGGTAGTCAGGGAACGCGGCGCCCCACTGGTCATGGCCAACCGAGGCGACGATTCCGACGGTCTCACCGAACCCCCTCAGTTCCGGCGTGTACCTGACTGTGGTACCAGGGGTGGCATCGGCATGGGCAGTGAAGCGACCGGTTTCGGTGTCGTCGAACGGCAGACGCTTCACAACGATGGTCGAGAGTTGGGCCGGGTAGTCCGAAGAGGTGCTGACCATCAGGTGTTGATTCGGATTGTCCACTCCGGATTCGTCGAGGGCGGCGTAGGCGGTGCTGACATATCGTGCCGTCCGGTTGGGCCTCCCCTCGAAGTCATACTCCCCGAACTGGGCGACGATGATGCCGCGATCTGTCAGGTGGTCGAGGGCCTCACGCAGCATCTCTACGGTGTAGAGGTAGCTCTCGGACAACACGAAGGCTCCGGAACTTGCTGCGTTTCCAGCCGCATAACTGTCGGGGGCAACGAACCAGATCAGGTCGAAGGCGGTGTCGGAGCGGGTCAGGTGGGTCCGCCCGTCCGCGGTGGTCAGCGACACCCCCGGCTGGGTCACAAGGTGCCCTGAGTATTCTGCATACGGTCCCCTTAGCAACGACGTGGTCACCGGGTTCAGTTCGACCGCATCTACATTGATTGCCCCGAAGTACAGGGATGCGAGGATCTCGTGCCCGCCGGCCGCGCCGATAATTAGTGCCCGTCCAGGGGGATTACCGAGCACCTGGAACGGGATCGCCCGCGGATCCTCCTCGAAATGGGTCAGGTCGGAGAGTTCTCCGTCGTAGCTGAGGATGTTCGAACCGAGCAGACCGTCGTGGTACAGGAGATGACGGCCGAAGAGTTCCGTTTGGACGTCAACCCTGAAGACAGGCCCCCACTCGGAGTATTCGAGATCGATCTCGGTCATCGACTTGACGCGCTCGGTCCTGATCTGTGGCAGCAGGTCTGGAACCGCGATCGGCAGGATTGTCAGGACGAGTACTCCAAGCCCAGGCATCCATCTCCACGGTCGGCGTGACCGGTACATGATGCCGACGAAGGCGAGCATCGCTGCGGCCAGCATGACGGTACGCGGCGGCCCGAGCGAGACCTGCAGGGGAATGGCGATGACGCATGCCAGCGCTGCTCCGGCAAGATCGGCGGCGTAGAGCCGCCCGATGCTCTCGGTTCGACTGCCGAGCAGGTAGGAGATCGCGAGACCTATGGCAGTGAACGGCACGAACAGGGCCAGGCCCAGAATGGCCAGATAGAAAATGTTTCTCGAAGAGGCGGCGGTCCCGTATTCCCAGATCGCCACGGTGTCGAGAGGGAGCCTGGCGACGACGAAGTAGCCGCCCAGCATGGCGAACGCTCCCAAAAGCCCTGAGGTCGCCAGGAGACGGTCGTGTGGGGCTCTGCGAAGGCGTCGGGAAACAGCCAGGAGAACTCCGCCGCTTCCCAGGCCCAGCAGCGCCAGGCCGATCACCAGATAGGTGTAGTAGTAGAACAGTTTGTACGAGACGACCCGGGTGTAACTGATCTCGGTGAGTAGCCCGGCGAGGCTCAGAAGCAGGATGCCAAGGTAATCGCGCCGGCCTCCTGGGCGCCCGAACCACTTTGTCATCCTTGGCGACTCTAATCAGCCTTCAGACTCTGAAGACGATGTTGCAGCAGGCGTAGGTCGACTGTCCGCGGAACCAGCTGGGGCACGGGAGTTGGCGACCGGAGGGTCGGGGAAATCGGGTCCGCCCTGGCCAGGACCTATGCGGCGGCCGGCGCGAAGGTGGTGGAGCTCATCTTCGGACCGGCCACCACCTGAGGATTCATTGGTCGGGCTGAGAGGATTTGAACCTCCGACCTTCGGTCCCCCAGACCGACGCACTACAAACCGCTGACCTGCACAAACACCCGGAAACCGCCTCTGGCATGCCTTTCTAGTTGATCACTGGTTCGCGTTGGTTCGCGTTGTTCCGCGATGTCTCGCGGCCTGTACGCGGCCTCTTGCACCGAGGGTGCGTGGCCCCCAGGACCCAACAGGGGACCCTCCGTGGCCCAGGTGCTCCAGAGGTTGAGGTGCTTGGCCACCCGACCCGATCGCCGTGCCTGCCATCTATGCCTGGCCGCCCCGGCCGCTGGCTGGGCGGCGCTGTCCGGAAGCTCACGAAGGGTTCAATCCAAAGAGCTGCTGGGCGGCGTCGTAGTCCTGTTGGGTATCGATCTCCGTCCACGGCAGGTCGGAGATATCCACCACGTGGAATGGCACGCCACGATCGATCAGACGCTCGTAGGCCGCCTCGTAGTAATCCTGCAAGTGGCACTTCTGATCCATCATCGTACGCAGCTCCGAAAAGAGCTGGCGAGCGGTGTCGGCGCCGATCTTCTCGATGCCGATTGATTCACCGACTGCCTCAGCGACAGGAACATCTTTGCTCACTTTGGCGACGCGGGTTCCGGTCGACAGCGACACCTTCACTTCCTCGGAAGCCAGCTCAATGTTCCGATCGATGCAGAGTGCAGTCGCATAGGGGCTGGACAAGAGTCGGCATAGGACTTCCGGGTCGAAGACCACATCGCCATCGAATTTGACGAAGGCCGAGCCCTCGAGGTGGTCAGCGGCGAGCAGTAGCGAATACCCCGTGTTGGTCTCCTCGTAGCGCTCGTTGACGACAACTTGTACACGCAGATCAGGGAACGACTCCCGCACGAAACGCTCGACCTTTTGATACAGGTAGCCGAGCACGAGGACCACGTCGCCAATGCCTGCATCCTGAGCGCCGGTCAGCATCCGCGCCAGGATCGTCTCGTCACCGATGGTCAGCAAGGTCTTCGGAACATCATCGGTCAGGGGCCGGATCCTCGACCCGAGCCCAGCTGCCAGAATGACGGCCGTGTGCGGCGGCATTGGCCCCGTTGTTGTCATCTCGGTTGTTGTCATTTCGCCACCGGAATCTGTCGGTCGAGCTGGATATTGCGCCCCTGTTGCCACGTACGAAAGAGGCCGTAGTACAGCTGACTTGCGGCGAAGAGCCAGAGCATCGGCGTGAGACGGTTCAGCACGAGTGCGAGCGCAAGCATGAACACGAAGACCCCCTCGTCGAAGCGAGCGATCTTGCGCTGCTCGTGGAGAAACCACCGCAATGTCGCTCGAAGATCGAACTGGTGATCGTGGGTCCCGCGATCGTCGGCGAGCGGTTCCTCGCTCGCCATTCGCTGCAGGTACTGGGAGTCTCGCGACATCTCGACATGAATCGCCACGTACTTCGTGTAGCCGCGGAGCGAATAGAACGCGATGCCCACCATGGCGAGGAAGACCGGAAGGACTTCGGACGAGGCGTCGTACGCGGCGTACCCGACCGCACCGAACCAGAGAGTTACCTGGATCTGGTCGGTGACCCGATCGAAGAAGCTACCCGCTGCGCTCGTCATCCCTCTGTACCGAGCCATCTGCCCATCCATGCAGTCAAAGATGTGACTGACGTGAATCAGGAGCGCGGCGATCACAAACTTCACCGTGCCACCCACAACGATGAGCGCTGCTGCGACGATCGCGGTGACGAACGATGTCAGAGTCAAGAGATTTGGCGTCAACCAGGCGACCTCGACGACGGCGTAGTTACCCAGGACTGCAAGCGGAGCGGTGACGAATGAGGACCACCACTCGTCGTCTCGGGTCTTTGTGGCCCAGAGCCGAACCATCTTGTCGTTCAAGCCAGCACCGCCCCGACCACGAGGTCCGGCCCTGACGACGGCGCAGGCTGTGGGACCGCTTGGAGGTCGGTCAGTGTTTCGCGCAGGACGCGAAGGAATCGGGAAACGTCTCGTGCGGAGAGTTCGCCGATGTTGCCGACCTGGAAGACCAGCCCCTTCAACGGACCCTTGCCCTCATAGATGATGATCGATCGTCGTCGAAGTTCGAGCCGGAATCGATCAATGTCGACTCCCGGCGGGAGGTGGACGGTTGTCACAACCGAGCACATGTCCTCCGTGTCGAGCAAGAAGGTGAGGCCGAGCTCCAACATGCCCTCGCGCAGCGTTGTGGCAGTTCGTAGGATCTTGGCGCGACGGTTGACGACTGTTTCGCCCAAGATGTTCGCCAAGGCCTGATCGAGTGCGTAGAAGAGCCCAACGGCAGGTGTATTGGGTGTCTGCAATCGCCCGGTGGCGAACTCGTAGAATTTGAAGAGATCCAAGTAGGTCGTCTTCGCCGGAAGATCCCGGAGCTTTTCGAACTCCGCCGATCTGCCGATGACAAACGACAGGCCCGGGTACGAACCGATTGCCTTGGAGCTCGATGACGAGCAAAAAGCGATGTGGTCTCGCTCCATGTCGATGCGCTCGGCCCCGGCGCTGCTCACACAATCGACGAGCAGCATCGAACCGTTGGCCAGCGCCAAAGCGCCAATGGCCTCGAGCGGGTTGAGCATGCCCGAGCTCGTCTCGTGATGGGCCAGGGCGATGACGTCAACCTGATGGTCTTCCAGATAGTCATGAACGACGACCAGATCGAGCGGCTCTCCCCAAGGGAAACTGAGGATTGAGGTGTGTTGGTTGTGGATCGCTGAGATTGCGTGGAGCCGCTCACCAAATTCGCCGTTCGCGAGCACAAGGATGTTCTGGTCGCCGACCACCGAGGAGAGCATCGCCTCGTTCGCAGCGGTCCCCGATCCGGTGATGACGACTGCCTGATACGCAACCTGCTCTCGGATCTCGAACAGGTCGAGCAGCCGAAGCGCGATGCTGTTGAGAATTCGCTCGAACTCGACCTCGCGATGACAGATGTCGACTCCGGCAACGGCCCTGCGCACATTGTCGGCAACGGTCACTGGGCCAGGGGTGAAAAGGAGAGACTTCATCGAGCACCGTCCTAGCGATTGGTGAAAATTCGCTAAGGCGCTGCGTCGGAAATCGAAGCAATCTGGAGTGAGCGCACCTGTAAGCACGGAACCCAAGTGGACCGAGGTCAGATGGGCCTCAACGGAACCGGAAGATCTGGGAAAGTTGGTCCGCGTTTCTAATTAGCACTCTCAGGGTGAGAGTGCTAACAGCGTACGGCAACCTCTCGACCTACAGGCACAATCGATCGCCGATCTTGGGCCGTCGCTTCATCAAGAAGGCAGCGACAAGGGACTTGGCCTGCTGCCAGCCAACCGACCAACCCGGCACGGTGGCCCCGCCAAGAACGATGAGGAGATGACATGGCTACATCCAACCCAAACACCTGCCCGCATTGTGGTTCATCGAACAGTGGGGCGAACTTCGGGTTCAACCCACAGCGCATCAACAACGACGAGACACTCATCCACGATGTGTTGTTCTCCTGTGCCGATTGTGGCGGCGAATGGGCCGCCATCGGCTTCGTGATGATCGCCCAACGCAACGGAGGCGAACCCTCCAAAGAGGCCCACGAAGCCCTAGTCGAAGCGGTTGCAGGTGCCGAAGAACTTCGGATCGAGCTACTCGAACCGGGCGGCAACCGTGTCGAACTCCGACGGGCTGTTCATGAATGGAACGGTACCGCTACCAGTCGGATGACTGTGGACAGCCCAGAACGCGCCAATTACCAGCGTCCCCTCTACGTTTCGGGCACGCGCGACTGAGAAGCACCGCCGTGGCTCTCACTAGGGTCGCGTCCATGGGTACCGCAACCCCAACCACCACGTCGCCTCCCTCGCCGGAACCCATCTACAACCCGTACGCCTTCGCGGTCCATGACAACCCCTATGTCATCTATACCCGGCTACGCGATGAGGCGCCTGCCTACTGGAACCCCGAACTTCGGTTTTGGGCGTTGAGCCGTTTCGACGACGTGCTCGAGGGGTTCCACGACTTCGAGACCTTCTCCTCAATGGGTGGCGTGGCCCTCGAGAGCCGCCGGAACCGCAGTCACGAGCGGCCGCCCTTCGAGCAGATGATCGAGATGGACCCGCCCGACCACACGGTGTTCCGGAAGTTGGTATCTCGGGTGTTTACCGTCCGTCGCATGGCGGAGATGGAAGACGATGTCCGCCAGATCGTGGCTGGCTATATCGATGCGGTCATCGAACGTGGCGAGGCCGACCTAGTCGCCGACATCACCTCACCGTTTCCGATGGATGTCATCTCCGCCGTGTTAGGGCTCTCCGAAGCCGATCGTCCGTTCCTGCGTGAAGTCTCCGACCAAATTCTTGTCCGTGAGGACGGGTCGATTCAGATCCCCCAGGAGGCGATGGAGGCGATGTTCGATCTGCTCAGCTACTTTCAGGCGGATCTGGGTCGGCGCCGCACCTCCGGCGGCGACGGCCTCATATCTGACCTGCTTCTTCTGGAGGTCGATGGGCGGGCACTCACCGAGGCCGAACTGCTCGGTTTCTGCGTCCTCCTGGTGATCGCTGGCCACGAGACCACAACCAAGCTGGTGTCCAACGCGATCGAAATTCTGTCTCGGCACCCGAACCAGCGCAACGAACTTGTCGCTGCTCCGAACCTGGCGTCCGGAGCAGTCGAGGAGGTGCTGCGCTTCCACAACTCAACGCAGTACATGCACCGAACCCTCACCTGTGATCGGGAGATGCACGGCCGACAAATGCATGAGGGCGACTCAGTGCTGCTCCTGATAGGCGCCGCCAACCACGACGAACGGGAGTTCGGGCCGACCGCCGAGGAGTTCAACCTGCATCGCCGCCCGGAACGGCACCTGGCGTTCGGCTACGGCGCACATTTCTGCCTTGGTGCGGCGCTTGCCCGCCTCGAGGGTCGGGTGGCGCTCGAGGAGATCCACCGGCGTCTCCCCGACTACGAGGTCGACCACGACGCCAAGGTCCGGTTCCACAGTTCCAACGTGACTGGGTGGTCAAGTTTGCCGATTCGCTTCACCCCGTGCTCCCCATCGGGCAATAGATGAACGGAGACGCGCCCAGGGTCGGCTACGTCGGACTCGGACAGATGGGCTCGGCCATGGCCGGACGACTCCTTGAAACCGGCGTGCAACTCATCGTGTTCGACCTCAACCCGGAGACCATGGCCGAAGCCGTTGGGCTAGGCGCCGAACCAGCAGGTTCGACCGCCGAGGTGGCGGCCTTCGCTGACGTAGTCAGCATCTGTGTCCCCGATGCCCACCACGTCAGTTCTGTGCTTGACGGACTCGGCGAGGGTGCCGTGGTCGGTCTGCCGGTGCTCGTCCACTCCACGATTCATCCGGACGCGGTGGCCGCCTGCCGCATGCAGGCCGCCATCTGGGGTGGCGTCCTGCACGACGTCTGCGTGGCAGGGGGGGCCGTTGCGGCCTCGGCCGGTGAACTGGTGCTGTTCGTGGGAGGCCGGGCCGATCTTCCCCCTGCAGCGGCGACCCTACTCAGCTACTACAGCAGCCACATCGTTGAAGCAGGCCCGGTGGGTTCGGGCGCCGCCATGAAGTTGGCGTTCAACGTCCTGACCTATGCCCAGTTCGCGGCAAGTGCTGTTGCCTTTGAGATAGCGGAAGGCGCCGAGGTCGACACCGACGCCCTGGTGGACGCCTGGCGACACGTTGGACAACTGGGAAGCCTGACCGAGCAGTTCCTGCCAGTTCTGTCGATTCCGGCCGAACACGTGGTCGGCGACTTCCGGGACAGCCTGCGGTCGACGGTTGGCATAGCCCGAAAGGACCTGCGCCTCGCCGCCGACCTGTGTGTCGTAGGGGACTTAGGGGGCATTGTCGAGGCGCTCGAGAAGGCCATGCCCGAGGTGTTTGGCGTGGCCGACGAGATACGGGAGGCACCGTGAACGAGGCCAACAACCAGCAGCAGAGTGCATATGACCGCGGGGCAGAAAAGCTCCAAGAGGTATATGCGGGGGCGGTGGAAGCGATCCCCGAGGGCATCATACCGTTTAACGACGTCATGGTCAGAACGTTGTTCGCCGAAGTCTGGACCCGCGATGTCCTGTCGATGCGCGACCGACGCCTGTTGCTCATGGGCGTGATCGCGACCTATGGCACAGTCGACATCTGGAATCTCCAGGCGAGGGCGGCGCTCCAGAACGGCGAACTCGACCCGAACGAACTGCGGGAAACGCTCGTACTGCTGGCGTCCTACGCCGGCTACCCGAACGTTGCCGGCCTGGTCGGTGAGACCGAGGGCGTCATCGCCGCCTGGGAGTCCGAACAGCAAGCGACCAATGTCTGACGAAGGCTCGGTTCAGACGGTGCGGGCGTCGAACTTGATCTCGGATGTATCGATCTCTGGGTGGTCGAGGGCAACGGCGAACGTCTCGGCGAGTGCTCGCCCTACATCGTCGACGTCCATCATTCCGCCGGGGATGGCCCGCCTCTGCCAGGCTTCGAGCGCTTCACCTAGCCGCTCGGGTCGCATGTGGTCAGCGAATTCGGTTGGAGCGGTGTTGCCCATCACAACGCGGACGAAGCGTCGGTCGGGGTGCTCGTACCGCCAAACCCGGATGCACTGGTCAAGTGCAGCCTTGGTGGCTGAGTAGGAGGCGAACAGCGGGTTGCCGTCTTCGACGGTGCGTGACGACACGAAGGCGGCGATGCCGTCCTGGTCGAGGTGGTCGAGAGCAGCGGCCGCTGCGAGGTTGGCGCCGACCACGTTCACCCGGAAGACGTCGACCCAGGTCTCAGGATCGGTCTCGACCAGGGGCTGGAGGACGCCGTAGCCGGCGACGTAGAGCATGAGGTCGAGTCCACCCATGGCTTCGGCGGCGGCGGCGGCAACAGTGCGGGCGTCGTCGGGGTTGGTGGCATCGCCGGGGACGGCGTGGCCGGTACCCATCTCGGCGACAAGTTGCTCAAGTCGGTCGGAGCGTCGGGCGGATACAGAGACCTGGCCGCCGGCCGCCGCCACGGCTTTGGCGAACGCGGCGCCGATGCCTGACGAGGCCCCGACGACGAGCACCCGGCGTCCTTCGAGCGTCGTGTCCATGCAGCTCCCCCTGGTTGGCAGCGGACTCATGCCTATCAGCGGGTCTGCCCAGCCCACCAGCCGCGGCTACCAGTGGAGATGCTGGTCTCTAATCCAACGGCGACCGACTCATGGTAACCATCTGGTTTTTGGTACGCCCCCCGGGACTCGAACCCGGAACCTGCGGATTAAGGGCCTGGTGCTCTGCCAAT
>Ga0208055_1000474_pt1 | contig 10222 bp, 11 predicted proteins | sample DeeseametaMP2159_FD_184174 | JGI IMG/M metagenome (GOLD analysis project Ga0208055, IMG submission 184174) | Marine microbial communities from the Deep Pacific Ocean - MP2159 (SPAdes) | ecosystem: Environmental > Aquatic > Marine > Oceanic | place: Southwest of Acapulco, Mexico, North Pacific...
AGACACCCCTCTACTTGAGGGGGTTGGTTGCCTCCATTTCTGACGTAAACGAAACTGGAACAACCTAAATCGGCCCACCAATACTTGATATCACCTTTCTCGCTTATAAGAAAATCCGCATTTGATGGTTCAAATTTAAAATATAATAAATAATTCTTGCATATAAAAATAATTTGTGAAACTATGATATTTATCAATCAAAATTCCAACATTGAGGAGGAATATGGAACCAACAAAGGAACATTTGTTGTGGATGTATGAGCAAATGCTTGTTATCCGCAATTTTGAGGAAACAATGGTCAATGTTTACTTGGAGGGCAAGTTACCGCCTGATATTCAGGATGGCTTAGCCTTCGATATTGGTAGTGGCCTGGTTCCTGGCGAAATGCACTTAGCTGCTGGACAGGAACCAGTCGCAGTTGGAAGCTGCGTCCATTTGACCGACAATGACACCATTACCGGAACACATCGCCCACACCATTTTGCCATCGCCAAGGGAATTTCTCTTAATCCCCTCGCTGCAGAAATGTTTGGCAAAGTCACGGGTCTCGGACGCGGCAAGGGCGGACACATGCACCTCTTTAGTTTGGATAAAAAATTTGGGTGTAGTGGAATTGTCGGAGCTGGAATGCCGCAGGCCTGTGGTGCAGCACTTGCGGCAAAAAAGCAAGGCAAGGATTGGGTTGCGGTGACTTTTTTTGGCGAGGGAGCAGCCAACCAAGGCGCCTTTCACGAGTCATTAAATCTTGCGGCAATCTGGAAACTTCCGGTAATTTTTATTTGCGAGGACAACAAATACGCAATCTCTGTCACTCGCCAAGAATCCACCGCTATTGCCAACAACGCAGACCGTGCCATTGGCTACGGTATTCCAGGAGTGCGTGTCGAGAATAATGATGCGGTTGAAGTTTACGATGTCGTCGGTGAGGCAGTCGCTCGAGCTCGGCGCGGCGAAGGTCCGTCACTGATTGAAGTTAGTACCGACCGCTATCTTGGTCACTTTCAAGGCGATGCCGAAGCCTACCGTCCAGAGAACGAGGTCAATAAGTTGCGAGAGAATGATCCAATTGAGAGACTACAAAAGCAGCTAAAGGATGGTGGCATGACTGAATCGGAAGACACTCGAATTCAGGAACGGACAAAAGCAGCCGTTCAGGAGGCATACACTTTTGCCAGGGAAAGCGCTTATCCCGATGCTTCTGAAGCCACCAGGCATGTATTTGTCTGACTCCAAAACTAAACAGAAAATGAAAGGAACTTATGGCAGATCGTGAATTAACAATGGCGGCGGCAATCTCTGAGGGAATTGCCCAAGAAATGCAGAATGATGAGAAAGTGTTTGTAATGGGAGAAGACGTGGCCAAATATGGAGGCATCTTCGGTGCGACCGGAGGCTTACTAGACAAATTCGGTGCAGAGCGTGTGATGGACACGCCAATTTCCGAAACCGCGTTTATAGGTGCAGCTACCGGTGCGGCGGCAGAAGGTATGCGCCCCATCGTGGAGTTGATGTTCGTGGACTTTTTTGGTGTTTGTATGGATCAAATTTACAATCACATGGCTAAGAACACTTACATGTCAGGAGGGAATGTGAATCTACCGGTAGTGTTGACAACCGCCATTGGCGGCGGCTACAATGACGCTGCTCAGCATTCGCAATGTCTCTACAGTATCTTCGCCCACATCCCCGGCCTCAAAATTGTCGTGCCTTCCAATGCATACGATGCAAAGGGACTGATGATTCAGGCCATTCGGGACGATAATCCGGTGATGTACTTCTTCCACAAGGGAATCATGGGCCTGCCGTGGATGGCTTACTTTACCGGCAGTACTAACCACGTTCCGGAAGAGTCTTACACAATACCCTTTGGTCAGGCCAAAATCGTCCAGGAGGGTACAGATGTGACACTTGTCACTCTGAGCCAGATGGTCCACAAAAGCACAGCAGCTGCGGAGAAACTGGCCCAGGACGGTATAAGTGTTGAGATCATCGACTTACGTACCCTCGTTCCATTGGACAAGGACACCGTATTGAATTCCGTACGCAAAACCGGACGACTATGCATTGCTGACGAGGATTACTTGAGTTTCGGGCTTTCCGGAGAAATAGCAGCACTTGTTGCAGAAAATTTCGACTCAGTAAAACTAAGTAGTCCGGTCAAACGACTCGCAGTTCCAGACGTGCCCATACCTTACAGCCGTCCCTTGGAGCAAACGGTTATTCCGCAGGTAGAGCACATAGAGTCAATCGTGCGAGAGATGATGAATTGATTAGTTATGATTGAACTGATTATCACTCAGGATGAATGGCCAACCGAGCAACAAGCTGATGGAATGGTTGTGGAGTGGACAGTGGCGGCTGGGGATACAGTGAAACAAGGTCAAGTGATTCTCGAAATCGTCATTGTGAAAACCACCATGGAAGTCCCCGCTCCCTCAACTGGAGTACTCCGGGAAATTTGCGTCACCAAAGGCAAACTCTTCAAACCTGGAACCGTACTGGCGCGGATTGAGCAGGCAGACTGAACCAGTGTGATGTTTTGAAAGTAAAAAACAACCTCCAAAGTGTGGGATTATTGGCCAATCCCTCCTCCGGATATGATGTGCGCCGTCTTGTTTCCAGTGCCGAAACTGTCACGAATCTAGTCAAAGTTAACCGAATTGCACGGTTTCTATCTGGGTTGCGGGTGTTGGGACCGTGTCGAGTATTATTTATGCCGGAAAGACTCAATTTGGTTCAGTGTGCCTTTAAGTCGTTGCAACCATTGGAGGATCGAGGGTCTCTTCAGAGTGGGTTGGTGGTCGAGCCAGTTGAGTTAAAACCACAAGGAACTCCCGATGACACACTGGCAGCAACGCGTATGATGTGTAAAAGCGGATGTAACTTGTTGATTACTTTTGGTGGAGATGGCACAAACCGCTTGGTGGCAATGGAGTCTGGTCAGGTTCCGTTGTTACCAATTTCTGCAGGAACCAACAATATTTTTCCACTTTCCTGCGAAGGTACCCGAGCGGGATTGGTTGCAGGTATTTTCTTGAAAATGTTGAACTCGGGAACGGACCTTCCATCCGGAATATCTGTGAACGAGTTGGTTCAACAGCAAAAACTTTTGCTGGCTGAAACTGATTCCTGGAGTGAAACCGCCTTGATTGATTTGGCCATTTCGCGGCAAGTCAGTGTAGGGGGACGAGCAATCTGGGATGCCAACTGGTTGGAAGCGGTGTTTGTTACGCGATGTGCTCCTGGGGCTTCCGGACTGTGCGGAATTCCTGGTGGAGTCATGGATATTCCTCCACTGGCACCGCACGGAGCTGCCGCGTTTTTAGGAAACCGTTTTTCTGTTCAGGCAGTGTTAACTCCCGGAAAGGTGCAAAGTGTAGGACTTGAAGCGGTTGAGCGCATGAACCTCCATCAACTCCATACCATGGAAGTTTCCGAAGGCACAGTGCTGGCAGATGGTGAGCGTGTTAGGGAATTGCACAACGAAAAAGTGCGCATCACTTTGCATCCGGAAGGTCCTTGGGTACTGGATTTCGAGGCGACACTTGCCGCAGGATTGCAACATGGTTATTTCCAAATTTGACCAGAACACTATTGGGGATTAGGTGATTCCGGATTCTGAAGAGAATGGTGAGAAGAGGGATACTCTGCAATACCTGTTCACTGAGGTGGGAGGGCTTCGAGTGCGTTATGCGGACCGTGGTTTTGGTGATTCAGTTGTGTTATTGTTACATGGCTTTGGAGGTGACTTGGACAATTGGATGTTCAATCTTGACTCTCTTGCGGAAAAACACCGGGTACTGGCCTTGGACCTTCCGGGGCATGGGCAATCAGTAAAGACGAATGTTGACCCGTCACTTTCTGGAATGGCAACGTTTGTTAGAAAGTTTTTAGATGTTCTCTCAGTGTCGTCCGTGCATGTGGTTGGACATTCGATGGGAGGAGCAATCGCCATGCAACTGGCATCGGATAGTCCTGAAACTGTGAAGTCACTCGGACTGATTTGTAGTGCAGGACTGGGACCGGATATCAACAGCGACTACCTGCGGGGATTCGTTGAAGCCCAATCACAACAGGAACTCAAGCTGGTGCTTCAGCAATTATTTGCTGACGAATCGCTGGTTAATCTTCAACTTGTCAACGACTTACTCAATTACAAACGCATAGATGGCGTGGAAGCCACCTTAAACGCGCTTTCCGAAACACTGATTTCTGCTGGAGAACATACCTTTCTCACTGACAATATAGTGGCTTCCGGAATACCGGTTTTGGTGATTTGGGGAAAACAGGACCGGATCATTCCAGTCTCACATGCTCAAAATTATTCTGCTGCCGGTGGATCTTGCGTAGAAGTCGAAATCTTTGACTCTGCGGGACACATGGTCCAGATGGAAAAAGCCCACGATGTCAACCGAAGCTTGTTGAATTTTCTTGCCTAACTTCTTTTTTCGGGGGCCCCACCTTAAAACCCACCTGTATAATCTGTTTTTGACTGTTCATTTGAGACTAATGAAAATAGAAGTGTCATAATGGACTTCAGGGACTTTTGTAACATCAAACGATCTCAAAGGAATAAGCTCTGGAAACAACCAGTTTGTAGCAGTGGATACTGGTTGAATCACTTGGATTCCATATACTAATAGTTATGTTCTATATGGAGTAACCTACAAAGAAAAAACCTAACATCTCCCCCCACTAATTCTTCACAGTCAGACAACCCTCCACAACTTAACCCCTCTCATGTAAAATTCACCAAATGAAATTATGGTTTAATTTTTTCAGTTTATTATTCTCAAAATCTATGTTTCGTACACTTTTGACAATTTCTCTCACCATAATGCTACTTAGTTGTATTCGAAGTGAGACCAAAATAAATCAAAAAACTGCTCTTTTGTTTACAGAAATAAAGCAATTCCAGATGAAACCTAGACTCTGCCAATACAAAGAAGGACTCGATTGTAGAAACTTAAGATTAGGTGATGAATATCATTCAACTAAAGAAATGGAACGTGGTTATCTATACTCATGTGATGGAAAGAATCCATCAGCACCTGGAAGTATCCAAGAAAGAATCACATGGATTAATTTCCCTAAGAAGACATGGAACATCCTCAAGAAACTCTGGTTACCTGAGGGAGATTTTCGCGCAACAATAGGAATGTATTCCGAAAGATTGGACGGCAGCAGGAGGATTATAGAAATTAACAATCTGCCTAAAGATGGTTATATTGGTGATTGGCCAATGTCTAATTATAAAATCCTCAATTATATTGATCGTAATCCTGGTATACCAAGTTCAAAAAATCTTAAATTTGTTATCCCATCTAAACCTAATATTCTTGATGTTCCTAAATGTTTATCGCTGGGTCCTGTTGGAGTAACAACGAATGGGGTTGTGATATATAATGCTTCCGATGCTCGAGGTAACGATGCAGTCGCTCATGAAATTGTAGACGTCTTTGGAGGACATCCTGCTAGGGATGAATATCATTACCACTTTATACCGGAACGTTTTGATAAAAATTCTCTAGAAGATGGTCACTCTGGAAAAGTTGGTTACATCATTGATGGTTTTCCAATTTATGGTTACAAAGGATCAGGTGGAAAACTAATTACCAACAAGGACTTAGACATTTGTCATGGTCATGCTCATGGTGAACTTGGATATCATTATCATGCAACACTCGATTATCCTTATACAGTTGGATGTTTTAGGGGTGATCCTTTTGAACAGCTAAATGGACTAAAAGGAAGAAGACTTGATAGACCTTTACGAATGAAAGATTGATTAAATTTATGGATGTTAAATTAGTGTTATTTTTACAGCAGGAAAAAATCCACTACGCTTAACTTTTAATCTTCACAAGGCTAGTTTCAACTTCTTCAGTGAGTAACCCTCCACTAATTCTTCACAGTCAAGCAACAACCCTTCAAGTAAAATCCACCATTCTTGTAAAACAAACCGATTTATGTTATATTTTGGTTAAACTTTGATTACGTTATTGGAATCCAAATGAAACACCTACTTTTAATTCTCTCCATCTTTCTTCTTACGTCACCTCTGTTTTGTCAGGAAACGGGTGTCTTATTTCAATATAAAATTTCTTCTGGTTTTGTTTGGAAAACTTTTGGAAAAGGTAAAGTTCAACCAAAATATGAAGGTGAGGTCTCGGCTGGAATCCCCGAGGGATTTGGTATTTTATCTTATCCATTTACTGATGGTAAAAGTGTAGTAGGTGAATGGAAAGATGGTAAGGAATGGAACACTGAACATTACAGCAAAGAGGGGATAGTCCTTGGTAAATGGGAGAATGGGAAGTGGATACTAAAGTGGGGTGTTTTGTTTGAACGTATGGAGAACGGGATATTGGTTTGGTCTGAGAATGGTAATGAGGATTATCGTGCAAAATATGTGGGAGATATTGAAAATATGAAACCAAAAGGTCAAGGGACAATAACTTCACCTGATGGAGACAAGTATGAAGGGGAATTCAAGTATGGGAAAAAACATGGTCAAGGAACATTCACTTCACCTGATGGTTATTCCTATACAGGGAGATGGAATGAAGGGAATCCTAATGGTCTAGGAACAGAAACTTTTTCTAATCGAGACAAGTATGTAGGGGAATTCAATAGTGGTAAAAAACACGGTCAAGGAACATTCACTTCACCTGATGGAGACAAGTATGTAGGGGAATTCAAGGATGGTAAATTTCATGGTCAAGGAACACTAACTCTCCCTGATGGAGACAAGTATGTAGGGCCATTCAAGAGTGGGAAAAAACATGGTCAAGGAACACTCACCTCACCTGATGGAAGTAAGTATGTAGGGGCATTCAAGAGTGGGAAAAAACATGGTAAAGGAAAATTCACTTCACCTGATGGAAGAAAATATGTAGGGGAATACAGGGATGATAAAAAACATGGTAAAGGGACATTCACTTGGTCTGACGAAGGAAAGTATGAAGGAAAATGGAAGGATGGTAAATTTCATGGTCAAGGAACATTCACCTTTTCTGACGGGAATAAAGGGGTAGGTGAATTCAGAGATAATAAACCTTGGAACATCACAACATACGACAAAGATGGAAACTACAAATGGAAGTATGTGAAAGGAGTTCGACGAAGTATGTGAAAGGAGTTCGACGGTAATCACCCACTAAATTCAGACCCATCATCTCCTGAAAGTAAACCACACGAATTCTTAACTTTCAGACAATAAACACTTCAAACCACCTCCCATATATTGAAGATTGAGGGTGATTGGGGTAAGTTGTTTCATTTGGTAATCAGTGGCTGAACTTCCATATGATGAGTGTTTTTTTAGAAAGGCCCTGCAGAAACACCAGTCCGGATTATTAATTCAAGAGAAACTCCGGAAGAGCTTGGGAAGGTTTTGGATAGGCTAAATTCAGTGACAACTACAGAAAATAATTAGCTTGCTGAAGGTGGAGTATATGCCGATTGCATTAGCTTCAGGTTTTTTCTTATTGAATCAACCGAAACAGCTTTAATTGAAATCATTCCATCGAAATCATCTGACATCATTGCGCCTCCCTTAGCGGCGATTATTTGTTCTGAATCACCTTCTAGGACTAATATAAAATCAAATTCGCCTTCAGTGATATCATAAGAAATGAACTTGCATCCCATCGCTTCACAGGCCGACTTTACGACACTTTCCCTGTTTGAATCACCAGTCAAAAAACCCTTTACACCTTTTTGACTGAAATTACCCATCACATAATATTTAGCCATACACACCTTAATTTATGAAAGATTAAATTGGAAGAAATGCACTTGAGCATTTTGAATTTATACTGGTTACTTAAGTATCAGGTTTTACAATAGTTTGTCAAGTTTTCCTCAAAGCCATATTTTTGCATATGAGACCACTAATTCTTCTCAGTCAGACCAATTAACAAGAAGAAACGAATGGGATAAAACCTTGTATTGTGAATTTGAGCAACGGTTACTTAATTATTCCAAAAATTATTCATGATAAAACCAATTTCATTTCGACTCTTATATCTTAACTTTGGTCATTTTACCAACCACATGCTGATGTTGATCTTTGCAAAGGCAGCATTCAGTGCAGGAATAGACTTCGGATTTGGGAAAGATGGAGCTTATGCTGAAATGATTCCTTACGGGATTCCCTCACTAGTTCTGTTTGGTGCATGTGCCCCACTTGCAGCGCTTGGGGCAGACCACTGGAATCGTAATGGCATGTTGACTGTTTTTTTTATCGGCATCGGATTGTCTTCTATTCTGACTGGATTCGCCCAGAGTCTTCTTCAAATTGGTTTTGGACTGGCTTTTATTGGTATATTTGCATCTATTTACCATCCAGTAGGTATAGCTATGGTAATCGAGGGTGGAGGAAAAGTTGGGTGGCGTCTCGGGATGAATGGAGTGTGGGGTAATATGGGTGTTGCCGCAGCACCATTGGTGACTGGTTTAACCATCGCCCAATTTGACTGGCGGATGGCTTTCATCGTTCCTGGATCGGTTTCGATACTTTTTGGTCTTGGTTATCTGTCCTTCGTGCGTAGTGTGAGTGCCGGAACACCCGAAGCTACTCGACAGGAAAAAGAGTTAGTAGGATTTGCTCCTGGCTGGAAACGTGCCTTGGTTTCGCTGGCCTTAGTTACAGCCGCAGGTGGCTTTGTCTTCGGAGCGATGACATTTCTTATTCCTAGATTGTTCGATGTTCGGATGCAAGGAATTTCTGAAGACTTAGCTGTGACAGGTACCTTAGCAGCTTTAATATATGCAGTGGCTGCTTTCGCACAGCTTGTGGTCGGACGAGCTATCGACAAACGAAACATAAAAACTGTCCTGATTTTCATTGCTGCTGGTCAGCCATTGTTCCTTTCCTTGATGGCTATGCAGACGGATTATACCCTATTTGCGGTGTCTCTGCTGGCCATGGGTTTTGTATTCGGCCAGATTCCAATAACTGATGCATTATTGTCACAATATGTCCCTGATCAATGGAGAGCCAAGGTACTCTCAATAAAGTTCCTGATAAATCTGGTGATCGGAGCTTTAGCGTTGATGACGGCAAGGTACTTATTGTCAACTGGAGCGGGCTTTGAAACAGTAATGCGAGTAATTGCAATTGCAGCATGTTTTATTGTGGGGGCGGCTATTTTGTTGCCGAAACGTCATGATCCAAGCAAGATTGCAATATAACTGGAAAGAGGGTGAATGGAATAAAACAGGAATGCCACAAAAACTAAGTCCTATCATCTTCTTTAAGTAACCCCCAACTAATTCTTCACAGTCATACAACCCTCCACAACTTACCTCCCCTATTCTTGTAAAACAAACCGATTGGTGTTATATATTGGGTTCTCCTAAACCAACCAATAAGGAAACCAAGTGAGACACATACTAATCCATATACATTATTCCATCCTTAATCTTACTTATCTGCATATCCTAACCAGAGTTTGACGATGGATGGAATGACTCTATTAATATTTCATATTTTTGCCATTGGGGTCATTATTGCTACCACAGCAATTATTGCTTATAATGCCGGGAAAAATAGAGGAAGGTTTTTGTCAGAAGACAAGGACAAAAAAGATTCTCCAGAGAAAATAGAATCTAAAAATGATGCTAATATTTAAAAGTTCGTATCCCACACACAACCACTACCACAATTTTTGTAAAACAAACCAAATGAATGCATATGTTGGGTTCTCCAAAACCAAACAATGGGGAACCTATGAGACGTTTGCTAATCTTCATTATTTCCCTACTACTTTCCACTTTTTTCTTGTTTACATTTTCTATCTTTGACGGGGAGAGGACAGGTGATAGGGAAAAACACGATCAAGAAACGGTCACTTGGTCTAATGGAGAGAAGTATGAAGTAAAATTTAGTGATGGAAGGATGTATAATCAGATTGTTTAAATAAATATATAAATATATTAGTATCTTAACTAGAGGAACCCAAATTATGTTGCAAATATGTTGCAATTAATCATTGAAAGAAGACGTATTAAATCGCTTCAATGCTTGATATTTCAGGTCTTGACGAGGGAGAAATTTTGGATAAAACTGGACTTGAAAGTTAGTAAAAGCTTTCCAGTAAGTGCAACATTATTGCAACAATTATTCAACAACAAACTTTGTATTTGAAGTAAATCGTTCCAAATGCTGGTGGGTCGGCGGGGGCTCGAACCCCGGACCACCTGATTAAAAGTCAC
>Ga0208055_1000479_pt1 | contig 10121 bp, 7 predicted proteins | sample DeeseametaMP2159_FD_184174 | JGI IMG/M metagenome (GOLD analysis project Ga0208055, IMG submission 184174) | Marine microbial communities from the Deep Pacific Ocean - MP2159 (SPAdes) | ecosystem: Environmental > Aquatic > Marine > Oceanic | place: Southwest of Acapulco, Mexico, North Pacific...
GGGCTGGTGAACTATCAGTGGGTGCTTGCGAAAAATTGATCCGAGGAGAAAAATTTGATTTAGATGCAATTATCTTGGAATTAAAGGAACTCAGGGAACGCTACAAATTGGGTCCCAGCACCTCCTCCATTGTGGATGAGGCAGTTTCACGAGGTATTCCCTTTACCAGGTTGAACAGGGGTTCCCTGGTTCAGTTGGGTTATGGCACCAATCAGAAACGTATCCGTGCAACAATGACCGATCATACTTCCAGTCTAGCAGTTGATTTTGCTGGAGACAAATTGGAAACAAAAGAAATGCTGAGAAAACATGGTATACCCGTTCCAAAAGGAATAGAAATTCGAAATTACGACAGCGCATTTAAATCGGTAAAAAAAATAGGCTATCCGCTGGTTATAAAACCTTCCGATGGTAATCACGGGAGAGGCGTTACTGTTGGTATAGATAATGATGAATTGTTTAAAGATGCCTGGGAGGTAGCAAAAACACAATCCAAAAATGGGTATGTGATCATTGAGGAAATGCTGAATGGGATTGACTTCAGACTCTTGGTAATTAACGGGGAATTGGTGGCTGCCGCTAAACGTGTACCTGCCCATATCGTAAGTGACGGCAAACAATCCATTCAGGAACTGATTGATGAGGAAAACGAAAATCCGCTCAGGGGTTATGGGCATGAAAATGTACTAACTGAGATTACTATTGATAACCAAACTAAACATCTTATTGCAGATGCAGGATATACACTGAAGTCAGTTCTGGAGAAAGGCGAAATTCTGTATCTGAAAACTACAGCAAACCTTTCAACCGGTGGAACGGCTATTGATGTATTGGATTCCGTTCATCCAACCAATGTGCATATTGCAGAGCGCGCTATTCGCATCGTTGGTCTGGATATTGGTGGAGTTGATATTGTAGCTCCGGATATTAATACACCCATCTCTGAAAATGGTGGTGGAATCGTGGAACTCAATGCAGCTCCTGGTTTCCGGATGCATCTTCACCCCACTAAAGGGCTTCCTAGGAATGTAGCTGAACCGGTTATTGATATGCTATTCCCGCCTAGTTCTTCCTCCACTATTCCTATTATTGCTGTAACCGGTACCAATGGAAAAACAACAACTACACGACTCCTGAACCATATAATGAAATTTGTGGGGTATACGGTGGGTATGTGCACTACGGAAGGTGTGTACATTAAAAACCGTCTGATTTATGAGGGAGATATGACCGGGCCTTTTTCACATAAAATGGTACTAACTGACCCAACTGTTGATATGGCTATATTGGAATGTGCTCGAGGAGGCTTGCTAAGGGAAGGTCTTGGGTTTAGACACTGTGATATAGGAGTGGTAACCAATGTGTCAGCGGACCACTTGGGAATGAATTACATCAACGATTTAGATAAAATGTCACGAGTAAAAGGAATTATCCCTGAAGTGGTTAAACCAGATGGGTATGCAATTTTAAATGCAGATGATCACCTGGTAGCAGATATGGCAAACCAAACCAGTGGAAATATCATTTTTTATAGTCTGGAAGGCAAAACCAATACAGTTATAAAAGAACATTTAAAGTCAGGTGGAACGGCTGTTATATTTGAAGACGGTGAATTTTGCGTTATGAAGGGCAAATGGAAATATCCACTGGTGGAAGCAAAGGACGTTCCAATAACCTTTGATGGGAAAGCTCGTTTTAATATTGCGAACGTTCTGGCTTCTATAGGAGCTGCTATTGGAATAGGAGTGAAAAACGAGAACATTACAGCTTCACTTACTACATTCTTCCCTTCTTATTCTCAAACACCGGGGCGACTTACAATGCAGGATATGGGATCGTTTAAGGTTTTGGTTGATTTTGCTCATAATGTTGCTGGTTATGATGGACTGGCTGAATTTGTAATTTCCTTAAACCCTGTAAATACAATTGCAACATTGTGTTTGCCGGGAGACCGACGTGTGGAAGATTTTGAAAATGTAGCAAAGATAGCAGCCGCAACCTATGACCAGATAATATTATTTGAAGGTTTTCTCCGTGGTAAAAAACAAGGATATATATCAGAAACCCTCAAAATATACCTCCTAAAACACGGAATGAATAAAAACAAAATAGAAATTATATTAAATGAACACGATGCTGTACAATTTGCACTTGATTCAGCTAAAGATGGTGATCTAATTGTGCTCTCAAACTATGATATCAAGGGTATCCACGAACGAATAGCAGATCACAAAGAGATGCTGGAAAAACAGGTTACACGATAGTATAACTCTGATTGAAAATTTTTCATGGGAATGAAATTACCTTTTGATATAAGTCCCAATGATAAACATCCGTTAGATTAATTGATTACTATCTCATCAGCAATACAAGCCGGGAGTGTAGTGATGGAACTTTTACGCCAATCGATACAATGATTGAAATACAAATAATAATGAATAATACATTTTATAATATGTATAACAGCTATGCTGGTGATATGGATTATAATGACAAGGTTGATATCATGGATTTACTTTTAATAAGCGACAATCTCAACTTGACTAATTAAGATATTAAACAAAAAACCCCGCTGGGGATCAAAGAGGTTTTCCCATCCATAAATAGAGAAATCCTGGCTACTTACCGGGATTTCGAAATGGCGGGAACGCCTGGGAATCGAACCTGGGCAACTACCAACAATACCTGCATTTAGGGGCTTGCGTGACCATATCGTGACCAAACTTGTAACCAAAAACTGTTTTTTATATAAGGTATACCAACACATTACCCCACCAGTCCTAAATGTCTAGAAACAAAAACTTATCCGACCTTTTTCCCTGTTTGTTGTATGCATAATCCTTTGTTCGCGCCAATCTTTCGCCATCCTTTGCATCAATTAGGTTATTTAGTCCTTCAAGAACCGGTTGATCATTATTTTCTGCGGCCGCTCTATATTGTGTAAATAACGTGTCTAGTTGATTGGTTATTGATGATATGCTTTCATTAAACGAATCGAATTCTGCTTGAGTCTTCGAGCCGTTTATAGTGCCTTTGTTTATACTATCCGCATGAGCTGTAAACGTGATTTCACCAGCCTCCATAAATATGCTGGCCAAATCTCGACCAGACCTGAGGTAAAACATCTCCGGTTCGTTAATTTCACCATTTATTACTAATTCCCCTGTAGCTATAGAACTTGAATCAATATTTACCCATTTGCCCGCATCTCTTTTCGATAGGTAAATCTTTTGATCCAATTCCCCAGTAATATTTAGAGTAAGAGAAAAGTCTTTTTGGGATATAGGGTCACTGCAACCCCATATTATTATCATTAATAGAAATATATACGTTCTTTTCATCTTACTAATTTTATTATAATTTGGATTAAGCCAAATAGTTTGCTTGAAAATCAATAATATTAACTTTAACAAAACAATTGGAAAATAAACTACAAAACTTTTACTCAAACCTAAACGAACTAAATAACTGATATGAAAAAATTATTTATCTGGTATATTTTGTTGGTTGGATATATCAACGCTGCCAGTCCGGATCCCGTTTTCGGCGAAAATGGGATGGTTGTTTCCACCAGCCGTCAAGCTTCAATAGCTGGAATTGAAATTTTAAAAAAGGGCGGAAATGCTGTTGATGCTGCTTGTGCTACGGGTTTTGTCTTGGCAGTTACATCATCATCAAATGGAAATATCGGTGGTGGTGGGTTTATGGTGGTCCATAAGGAAGATAGTACAATATTTACATTAGATTATCGAGAAATAGCGCCAGCTGCTGCCCATCGGGATATGTTCCTTGATTCCAATGGCGAGGTTATAGATAATATGTCATTACGAACAAGAGCAGCGTCCGGAGTCCCAGGGAGTGTTGATGGATTATTAAAAGCCTGGAAAGATCATGGCTCAGGTAATATATCGCGACGGGAATTACTCGCGCCTGCCATTGCCCTAGCTGAAAGAGGATTTGAATTAAGCCATTATGAAGCAAAGCGCTTTAACGATAACAAAGATTTGTTTTTAAAGAATAAAGCCGCTGATAAGATATTTATCCGCGGAGATAGAAAACCCTGGAAAGCAGGAGATAGATTTATTCAAAAAGACTTGGCCAGAACTTTAAAACGGATTTCCCGGGAAGGCCGAGATGGATTTTATACTGGAAAAACAGCGGATCTTATCATAACAGAAATGAATAGGGGTATTGGCTTGATCACCCATTGGGATTTACTACACTATGAATCTAAATACCGTGAGCCGATGATTGGTTCCTTCAATGGATATGATATTATTTCCATGGGTTTACCAAGTTCTGGAGGAACTATTCTAATCGAAATGCTTAATATGCTTGAAAAATTTTCCTTGGCAGAACTTGGCTGGAATTCATCTGATTATATCCACCTGCTGACTGAAGTTGAACGCAGGGCTTATGCTGATCGAGCCGAACACCTGGGTGATGTTGACTTTTGGACACCACCCTTATCAATGCTAACAAGCAAAAAATATGCAATAGATCGCATGGATGATTTCTATGCAGATAAAGCAACATCAAGTACGGTTGTTTTTGCTGGAGATCCGAGTGGTTATGAAAGCCCGGAAACAACCCATTATTCTGTTATCGACAAAGACGGCAATGCGGTAAGTGTAACTACCACTATAAACTTAGGATATGGTGGAGGTTTTCTTATAGAGGGTGCTGGATTTTTCCTGAATAATGAAATGGATGATTTTTCCGTTAAGCCTTGGGTGCCTAATGCTTTCGGATTAGTAGGGAATGCTGCCAATGCTATCCAGCCCGGGAAACGTCCCTTAAGCTCGATGACACCTACAATTGTATTAAAGAATAAAGAACCATTTATCATACTTGGCTCACCTGGTGGTTCAAGGATTATAACAGCTGTATTACAAACAATATTAAACGTAACTGTTCACAATATGAATATACAAGAAGCTGTATCAGCACCAAGGGTACATTCACAATGGCTGCCTGATGTAATTATGGCTGAATCATACAGTATAATCAAAGACGTAGAAACATCGCTAATAAATAAAGGTCATAAAATTTTACCTTATAAAAACATTGGTGATGTAAATGCAATTTTAATAAATGAGGACGGTTATTTTGGCGGAACTGATATAAGAGGAGAAAATACTGCTATTGGCTACTAATTAGCTGATCTTCAATGAGCTGAACAAAAATTGAAGACCCTACCAAAAGCGCATTTTCATCAATATCAAAGTGGGAACAATGATGAGGAACTGTAAAAATTTCTCGATCAATTGGCGCTGAACCAACAAAGAAAAAACAACCGGGAATTTTTTGGGCATAATAACTGAAATCCTCCCCGCCCATTGATAAATAAGGAAGACCGCAGCCGTTACCAACCACTTTTTCCGCAGAGAACTTCAGTCTTTCATACGCTATTTCATTATTGATGGTTGGCGGATATCCATCGATGTAGACGAATTCAATATCTGCACCAAAGGTGCGGCCAATACCATTAATGATTTCTTCCATCCTCCTTTTAATCATTTGCCGATTATCTTCTGTATAGGCTCTGGCAGTCCCCTTTAACACAACTTCATCAGCAATTACATTGAAATTATGGCCACCATTTATTTGACCCACGGTAACAACAGTACTTTCCAGAGGATTTGTATTTCGGCTAACAATACTTTGTAATGCAGTCACCAAGTGGGCGGAAACTAAAACGGCATCAACTGTACCCTGGGGTGTGGCACCATGACCACCAACTCCTTTAATGGTTATTGCGAATTCATCGGCGGCGGCCATTGTTGGCCCATCCTTAACCCCAACTTCGCCATATTTCTGGTAATTCCATAAATGGATACCATATATTTCATCAACCGTATCCAAACAGCCGTCCTCGATCATATAGCGGGCGCCACCACCGCCCTCCTCAGCAGGTTGAAAAATAAAGCGGATATTTCCTTTTAATTGTTCTTGAAATTGTTCTAGGACTGTTGCGGCACCGAGCAGCATAGCTGTATGTCCGTCATGTCCACAGGCATGCATAATTCCATCATTCACAGAACGGTATGGAATATCTCCAGTTTCCTGAATCGGTAAGGCATCCATGTCTGCGCGCAAACCGATTGTCGGGCCACTTTTATTTCCCTTCAGATCTCCTACTACCCCCGTTTTACCGATACCGGTCACTACATCAAAACCAAGGTCTTTCAGGTGTTCAGCGACCAGTTCGGATGTACGATGTACATCGAATCCAAGTTCAGGATATTTATGAATATCCCGGCGAATAGCGATTATATCATCTGCTATTGCTGCAACTTCAGATCTTACCTTTACAGCCATCTTATAATGCCATGCCCTTAATAATTTCGGTCAAAAGATTGGTAAAATCATCTTTAACCTGAGCGGATACTTTTATAACGTCATCATGGGAAAGTGGTTCATCAATTATCCCTGCCGCGTAATTGGTAATTGTGGAAATACCCAGGGCCTTCATCCCTAGTTCAGCTGCTGCCTGGATCTCCGGTACTGTACTCATGCCTACAGCATCTCCCCCGAGAGACCCTAAAAATGATACCTCAGCTGGTGTTTCGTATGATGGGCCCAATGTCCAACAATAAGTTCCCTTCGTGATGGACAAATCAATTTGATCTGCAGATTTAACAGCCAGTTTGATATATGCTTGATCATGATATGGTGTGCCTGAATATTCCTCCGGTTCAGCCACACTGGCGCGGAAGGTACAATCCATATGACTATCAATGATCATCAAACTCCCTGGTCGCAAATCCGGTTTCAGGGATCCAGCTGCGTTGGTAATTATTAATGATTCGATACCCAGCGCATGAAACAATTGAACAGGTAACGTTATCGTTTGTATATCATAACCTTCATAGTAATGGAACCGTCCTTTGGCGGCCAGCAAAGGAATATCATGTAATGATCCAATAGCTAATTCACCAGCGTGGCCTCGGACCGTTGATTCTGGATAGTTTGGTATATCTTTGTATGGTATTAACATGACATTATTCATCTGATCACAAAATCCACCCATTCCGGACCCAAGTACAACAGCAATACTGGCTCGGATCTCAGTCCGGTCAATAATGAATTGTTTCATTGCTGATATATTATATCTCAATTAAAACTTACCTGATCCAAAACAGCGAGCTGACCACAGCCACCATTAATTTCCGTTCCCTTACTCCAGCGAATGGTTACCATAAAATTTGCACCTTGAAGTCGATTTACAAATTGTTCAATTTTTTCTTCACTTGAACGGTGGAACGGTCCATCAATTTCATTATAAGGAATCAAATTCAGCTTACACGGCAAATCGCCGATTAGATCCAATAGTCTATCTGCATCTGCAATATCATCGTTTACATCGGCCAACAATACATATTCCAGTGTAATCATTTTTTTGGATATATGATAGTAATCCCAGGCAGATTGAATTAAGGCATCCATTGAATGTGTTTTTGAAATAGGCATAATCTTCACGCGTTGATCCTGACTACTGCTATTCAGGCTGACTGCCAATTTATACTTATGACCTTCTTGGGTGTATTGCTGGATCTTTGGCACAATACCGACTGTGGATATGGTAATTCTTTGTGCGCCCAGATTTATACCTTCTTTGTGGTTAAGCAAGTCAGCTGCATTTATCACCTGCTGATAATTTAAAAATGGTTCGCCCATACCCATAAACACCACATTAGTAATCCGTTTATTAATGGAATTCAGTATCAGCAAATATTGATCAACTATTTCTCCGGCAGTGAGATTTTTTATGAATCCCATTTTTGCTGTTGCGCAGAATTTACAATCTACGGCACAGCCCACCTGAGTACTGACACATAAAGTGACTCGTTTTCCCTCTTCCATAATGACTGACTCGATTTTTTCACCAGAAGGTAACTGGAGTAGAAACTTCTGAGTTGACTCAAAATCCGAGCTTGTTTTTTTTATTAGGGCCAAAGGATGTAAAACATATTCATTTGCAAGTAAATCACGAAATGAAGATGGCAAGGTATTCATCGCATTAATGAAATCGACCTGTTGTTTATACACCCAGTGGAACAATTGTTTTCCTCGAAATGGTAATTCGTCATGCATTACCGCAAGGGTCTCCATTGCGGAAATATCCATACCAACTAGTTGAACTTTTTGGGTTACTCGTGCGTTAGACATACCACTGAATTTCCAGTGCTTGTAATGACAGAACAAGACAATAACATTGTTTCCTGAGAGGGTGCCATTTAATTTTGACCCCTTCTGAATCATAAGCAAAATAATAGATGGAAATTACATGGATAAAATGACAGATATAAAACTGGTGAAACAGCTTACAGAAACCCGCGATCGATTCAATATGGAAATATCAAAACGTATTGTAGGACAGCAAGATATAATAGATCATATTCTTATCGCTTTACTTTGTCGGGGGCACACCCTTTTAGTTGGTGTCCCTGGGTTGGCAAAAACTTTATTGATAAAATCAATTGCTGAGCTATTAGACCTGAATTTCAGCCGTATTCAATTTACGCCTGACTTGATGCCAAGTGATATTACAGGAACAGAGATCATTGAAGAAGACCATAATACTGGAAAAAGGGAATTTCGATTTTTTAAAGGACCTGTTTTCGGAAACATAATACTGGCTGATGAAATTAACCGTACTCCACCAAAAACACAGGCTGCATTATTAGAAGCGATGCAGGAGCATAAGGTTACCACAGCTGGTCAGACCTATACACTTGAAGAACCATTCTTTGTTCTGGCGACACAAAATCCCATTGAGCAGGAAGGTACTTACCCATTGCCTGAAGCACAGCTGGATCGCTTCATGTTCAATATAAAGATCGATTACCCTTCCTTCGAAGAAGAGGTGGCAATTGTCAAATCTACCACCAGTGGAATAGACAATGAATTAAATATCATACTCGACCGGGGAGACCTGCTGCTTTATCAAGACCTTGTGCGCAGGGTACCTATTGCAGATAATGTTATTGAATTCGCTGTTGACCTGGTGTCCAAGACCCGCCCGCAATCAGATAAGGCATTCACTGCGGTCAGCGATTGGATCGAATGGGGTGCGGGACCCAGGGCATCACAATACCTGGTACTAGGTGCAAAAGCAAAAGCTGTGTTGGACGGCAGGCCTGCGCCTGAAATAGATGATATAAAAGCAATGGCTCGACCTGTACTAAGGCATCGTTTAATTACCAACTTTAATGCGGAGGCAGAGGGGTTAAGCACTGATGATATTCTTTCTATCTTATTGGAAAAAGACACAAAGTAAATTTTATGGAATCAATTGATAAACGAAAATACCTGCAGCCAGAAATGGTAGCGCGGCTGAGTAATATGTCTCTGCGGGCACGATTAGTGGTTGAAGGATATATAATAGGCCAGCATAAAAGCCCCTTCCATGGTTTTAGCGTGGAATTTGCTGAACACCGCGCTTACGGTCCGGGCGATGAAATACGCCATGTTGACTGGAAATTATTTGCAAAAACAGATCGGTATTTTGTAAAACAATATGAAGAAGAAACAAATTTGCGTTCCTATATCATATTGGATACCAGTCGATCAATGGATTACAAAAGTGGCAGTGTATCCAAGTTGGAATACGGAAACTATCTTGCTGCAGCATTATCTTACCTGATGCTTAACCAGCAAGATGGGGTCGGACTCGTTCTCTTTGATAACAAGATCCAAAAGTTTCTCCCACCGCGGTCAATACCCAGTCAAATCAATGCAATATTGACCCATTTGGATAACGTAGGCCCTGGAGAGGATACAAACATAGGTATCGTATTGCATGAGATGGCTGAGCGGATCAAGAAACGGGGCTTGGTGATCCTTATATCAGATTTATTGGATGAACCTGATACAATTATTGGTGGTCTAAAACATTTCAGACACAATAAACAAGAAATGATTGTATTTCACATCATGGATAGAAAAGAACTGAAATTTGATTTTAATGATCGTACCCGGTTCAGGGATATGGAAACGGGGGAACTGATAACTACTGAACCGTGGCAGATACGAAAAGTTTACCAAAAAGCTGTTCAAGCATACCAAGATTCGTTCCGTTTACGGTGCCGCGAACAAAAAATCGATTATGTGCCTCT
>Ga0208055_1000485_pt1 | contig 10072 bp, 10 predicted proteins | sample DeeseametaMP2159_FD_184174 | JGI IMG/M metagenome (GOLD analysis project Ga0208055, IMG submission 184174) | Marine microbial communities from the Deep Pacific Ocean - MP2159 (SPAdes) | ecosystem: Environmental > Aquatic > Marine > Oceanic | place: Southwest of Acapulco, Mexico, North Pacific...
CGATTCGAAGTGGAAGGACGAATGGATCGGCACCTATAGCGCTCCAACCGCCAAACCACTCACAACCAGCCGCGACCCATAGACAACCTGTCTGCGGCAATGAGTCAGGGACCGCCGATGGCTTGAGATGTCTGAACCGCCCCGGGTATTGCGCAGGCTTTGATGTGCCTTGGGTCACATGACCCGTGGTCTCGCTCGGGCAGGGTCGCCGACTGTCTCTCCAACTCGGGAGAATCGTCTACTCGGTTTCAGCCGTCTGTGTTGCCACGATTTCCGCGATAATTGCCAAGGCAACTTCCTTGGGGTTTCGCGCCCCAATATCCAGCCCAGCCGGCCCATGTATACGACTCAGATCGGTGAAATCTCGATATGCCAGCCAGTTGGCCTGTGCCTGTTGCAGGCGCCGTGAACCAACGGCACCGATGTATCCAACCTCGCTCGTGAGGGCCGCCACCAGTGCTCCTCCGCGCATGGTGAGGTCATGGCCCAGGACAACCACGCTGTCCATGGGCGAGAGGCTGGCTATTACCCCCGAGGCTTCACTGGCATTGGCCGTGACGACGGACTTCCAACCCAGCGCGGTGGCGATCTGACACAGAGGTTGAGCGACTTCCTCGCCGCCCACTACAAGAAGAGTTGATGTAGGCCAGAGAGCGGTTACCACGGTTTCGCCGATGAGCTCGGTCCTGCTCGTTTCGAGTTCGAAGACCTGACGAGCCTCGTCGTTCGATTCGGCAATCGTGTCCGTGGTGTACAGGACCGTGTCGGTAATCGTGTCTCCATCCAGTTGGCTCACGAGGCAGACAGGCTCGCGGTCCAGAAGGCACCGCCAGAGGTTCTCGGGCATCTCCGATCCCTGAACCAGCACACACTTGACTTGGCGTTTCGACCCGGATCCCGATTCCAGAGAGTCGACTGGTCCGGCGTCCAGACTGACCAGCCGACCGCAACTTCTATGAATCCCAGCCAACTCGATGAGTTGGCCTTCCAGGGATTCGGACCCTAGCGACCCGAGGCGTCCTCCGCCGGGCGTGATTGCGACCGCCTGGGTCGGGTCGGGCGCTGTGGAGTCGCCATGTTCGACGATCCACGCGAGGTCAACGCGGGTTCCGGAGCGAAGGCACGCTGAGATGCTCAGCGCGAGGTTGAACATGGATGGAATCTACTCATCATTGGATTGGTGCTCGATCGTGATGACGAACGAACGGGGCCCGCGGTGCAGTCAGACGGATGTCAATCCAGGCGCGCTTCAATCCCACGGTCTCGCGGCGACACGCGTTATGAGGCAGCTGTGCGCTCCGCCGGCGAAAAGCCAAATGCGGCACAGACGGTGTTGTAGTCATCCCACGTGTCGATATCGCGAGGCAGGGGTCTGTCAACAGCGAGGCGGGCCACCCTCGTCCTGGGCTCGGAATCGACAATCTTCCAGACCGCCTTGTCGCCATGGAGGTTTCGCAGATCTGGGAAGGCTGAGGCGCTGAACAGGAAGGGGTGACCGAGTTGGCCGCGGTAGTCGGTCACGGCAGCCCATGAGGGCGTCTGCCGCCACGCCCCGGTCACGGCGTCGATGACCTCAGCGGTCACGCCCGGCATATCGCCGAGCAGCATCACGACGCCATCGCACTCGCCGGCGGCATCCAGACCTGCCAGCAGCGACGACGCACATCCCGTTCCGTAGCCATCGTTGTACACCACGTGTGCACGCTTGAGGGAGAGGGAAGCTTCAGCCTCCTCGCTACTGCCTCCAAGTACCAGGTACACGCGCTTCAACGATCGTGCTTCTTCAATGTCTCGCATGACATGCGAAAGCAGGGTCTGTCCGCCAAAGGCAAGGGTCTGCTTCGGGCGCCCCAGCCGACGTGACGAGCCAGCTCCCAGTACTACGCCAACGAGATCTCCCATGCCATCGAACCTAGTTCCTCCTTCCCTGGGCCGAACCCGTTCTGTGCTGACGACCAGGCACGCTGACACCTACCTCAGAAAGAGGAGTGATCGGTGCTTCAACCCCCGGTAGCGCCGCTGAGTGCCATGGGCCGACCGCTGTATCCGTCGTGTTGATCGTGACTCGTCTACGGTGGCCGGGCAGCGCAGCATCAGCCATCGCAATCGACGGAACACAACCATGGCCACTTCCCCAAGAGTCCAGGTCGTCATCGTCGGTGGGTCGTTCGGCGGGCTGACTACCGCTCACCGCCTTCGCCGTCTACTTCCCCGGGGACGAGCGGACATCACCGTGGTGTCCATGGACGACCGGTTCTACTTCATCCCGGCCCTGCCCTGGGTCACGATGGGAAGGAGCACGCTGGACCAGATCTCCTTCCCGATCCAGCGTTCACTGCAAGCCAGGAAGATCGACTGCATCATCGGTGAGGTCGAACGAATCGACCCTCAGGCACAAGAGATCACGGTCGCGGGCGAAAATATCGGGTACGACATCCTCGTCATCGCTACAGGCCATCGGAGCGCGAACGAGGCTGTGCGGGGTCTTGGGCCATTCGACGGACCCGGTCATTCGCTCATGTCCCCTCTAGAGGCGGTGGAGGCCGGTGAGGCGTGGAGGCAGTTCTTGGATGATCCGGGCCCGATGGTCATCGGCTGCGCGCCCGGAGCAAGTTGCTTCGGACCTGCCTACGAGTTCGCCCTCGAGGTGGACCATGCACTCAAGCAGCAGAAGCGCCGTAGCCGCGTCCCCATCACTTTTCTCACGCCAGAACCGTTTCTTGGACATTTCGGCGTCGGCGGGATGGGCCGCGCCCGCCAGTTTCTTGAAGGCGAGTTTGAACACAGGGACATCTCCTACCGAACATCTGCCGCTATCTCGAAGATCGGTGACACGGCAGTAGAACTCGCTGACGGCGCAGTTGTCGAGTCTCGGTACTCCATGGTCATCCCTCCTCTCGCTGGTGTTCCGGCCATCCTTCGTTCGCCAGGTGTGGGCAATCCCAAGGGCTTCATCCCCACCGACGAGGGGTTCAGGCACAAGGAGTTCGGAAACGTTTATGCCGTCGGCGTAGCGGTCGGCTATCCGCCGGTAGACGAGACTCCGATCCCCGTCAACTTCCCCAAGACCGGTCACATGACCGTTCAGATGGGAAAGACCGCCGCGCACAACATCGCCGCCGACATCCTGGGTGGTGTCAGGGCTGGCCGCCCGCTCTTCCTGGAGTGCATCCTGGACATGGGCGACAGGGCGGTGAGGATGTCGGCGTACCCGGCTCGACCTCCGCGGAACCGGGTAAAGATGAGTGTTGGTCGCCGCTGGCTCTGGGTCAAGAAGGCCCACGCACCGGTATTCACTTGGAAAATGAGAATGGGACGAGTTTGACTGATCCATGGTGGCGAATTCCAGGTCGTTGTGGCTGATCGCGACTGGGGCGAACCTCTCTGCCACTCGACCAGTTCGGGCCCGTTCAGGCCCAGGTGACCAGACCCGTCAGGTCACTCGACCTCGATGTAGATGCACTCGCCGGGGCACTCCTCGGCTGACTCGATGACGGCGTCAAGCAACTTGTCGGTCACGGCCGCCAGACCTGCCGCCATCTGGTAGACGGGTTCACCCTTGGCGGAACCGTCTGGTCCGTACATGGTTGGCCATCCAACTTCCTTGACGTAGGCCAACCCGTCGTCGTGCATCTCGAAGATGTCAGGACAGATCTCGGCGCAGATGCCGTCGCCGGTACAGAGGTCCTGGTCGATCCAGACCTTCATCGGGGTGTTCGGACCGTCCGGTCATGGAGTTCCTGGTGCTTCTCCTGCCACGCGGCCATGTCATCGAGTTGGTCGTCGATCTCATGAACGGTGGTGGCGATGTCTTCTAACATAGCGATCGCCTCACCGTGGGCAGCATCATTTTCCCGACGCATCCGGTGGAAGATTCCAGTGATGACGACAGCGAAGACGAGACCGACTGCGCCGATCAGTTCGGGGATCATGCCGGGACCCTCCGTTCGAGGTCGGCCACCCTGCGCTGTAGATCGGCCACCTGGTCGGTGAGCGACGACGGGGCCGGGCGTGGTTCTTGATGTGGCTGGCTGAGGTACCGACCTTCTCCTCGGACTCGGCCACGATCTGGAGGCCATGCCTCTCAGCAAGGCGTTCCAGGTCATGGCGCTGGTCGGAGATGCGCCGGTTGTCCCCGCTTCTGTCGTCGAGTGACGACTTGCGGAGGTAGAGAGCGGCGGTGTTCTGAATGGTTCCCATGTCTTGGTCATGTCCCTGTGTCGCTGGTTCTTTGGCCAGGGCCTGAGACTTCTGGGCTTTTCCATTCTGTGTCTATGGGTGCGCCCCCTGGGACTTGAACCCAGAACCTGCGGATTAAGAGTCCGATGCTCTGCCAATTGAGCTAGAGGCGCCAGCGGAGGCAGATCCTACCGGCGCCCGCTGGAGCGGACGACCGGCGGATCAGGCCTCGTGGGGTGACCGAGGGGATTTGAACCCCCGACTTCCTGGACCACAACCAGGTGCTCTAACCGAACTGAGCTACGGTCACCAAGTGCCGTCATGATACGGCCCGGTCCTGTCGGCGGCGCCCCGATTCGGGCTCTTGAGAGACAGCGTCTAGGTCGTCAGGATCGGCGCTGGTGTGTGACCATTCTCGGATGTCGACGAGGATCGCTGTCATCGGTGGTGGCATCGCCGGCATCAGCGCCGCCCACCACCTCCTCGAGGCGTATCCGGATGCCGACGTGGTGCTCCTCGAGATGGAGGCCACCCTGGCGCACCACACCACGGGGCGCTCGGCGGCGCTGCTGCTGGAGAACCTCGGGACACCCAGCGCCCGGGCGCTCTGCTCGGCGAGCGTGCAGTTCCTGCGCGAGCCACCCGGGGACCTCGTGGACGCTCCGTTGCTGGCCCACAGGCCAGTACTCCACGTGGCGACCCGGGAGCAGTCCGATCAGGTGGACCAGATGCTCGACGAGGGAAGGTCGGCTACGACCCCCACGATCGAGGTCGACCTGGATGAGGCGCTGCGGCTGTTCCCTCCGCTCCGCAGGGAACGCCTTCATCGGACCATCGTGGAGCCCGACAGCGCCGATATAGACGTCGGTGCCCTGCACCAGGCCTTCGTCCGGGGCTTCCGTCGTGCCGGGGGTCGTATCGCCACCTCCACGAGGGTGGATGCCGCCCGCCCCGATGGCGACGGGTGGCGCCTGGAAACGACGGATGGTGATCTGGGCGCGGACCTGGTGGTGAACGCAGCTGGCGCATGGGGCGACGTGGTGGCCCTCGGAGCCGGTGTGGAACCTGTGGGCCTACAGCCACGCCGCCGGACGGCATTCATGGTGAACGGCCCGGGGCTGGAGACCACGGGCTGGGCGTTCACCGAAGGTGTCGACGAGGGCTGGTACATCAAGGACGACGGGCCGCAGATGTTCTGTTCGCTGGCCGAGGAGAACCCGTCCGAGCCGTGCGACGCAAAGCCCGAGGAGATGGACGTGGCCCTGGCGATCGACCGGATCAACGAGGCCACCACGCTCGGTATCCGGTCGGTGAACTCGGCCTGGACCGGCCTACGGACGTTCTCTCCGGACGAGTCGATGGTCATCGGACCCGACCCCGAGCATCCGACGTTCGTGTGGTGCGTGGGGCAGGGCGGTTCCGGTATCCAGACCTCGCCGGGAGCAGGCCGCCTGACCGCCGAGTTGGCCCTGGGTGGTGAACCATCTGCGGTGTTCGCGGGTCTCGTGCTGGACGAGCTGGCGCCGGGACGGTTCCGGGGTCAGGGGTAGGCCCCTAGAGGTTCACCTCTGGCGTGGCGATGAAGACGGCGATCGTGCAGCCGGTCTCGGTCCGGGAGTTGTGGCGGGTGCCCCGGCGAAGCATGACCATGTCGCCGGGGCCGTAGCGGAAGCCGTCGTGATCCACCAGGTCGCCGTCCAGGACGAGGAAGTGCTCGTCGCAGGTGTGTTCGTGCGGGGTGCTCGAGGCGCCGGGCTCCAACCGGTAGACGTGGAAGCCGGTTCCGATGCGGAGGGAGTCGTCCAGTTGGAGGATGGATTCTCCCGGCCCCAGGGCCTTCCAGTCACCATCTTCGAGGTTGGCCACAGTGCGGAGGTCCGGGCTGATCGGATCCATCTGTGTCTCGCCGTCGATCCGATCACCGTCATCCACCCCCACATTCTACGGGCGGGCCTCATTCGGACGGATCGATGGCCAGCGGTAGCCTCGGTCGGCAAGCCCCCGTAGCTCAGCCCGGATAGAGCAGTGGCCTTCTAATCCACTTGTCGCAGGTTCAAATCCTGCCGGGGGCGCCATCAACAGCAGAAGCAGGCTTCAACGGGTGAAGGCTCGAGATGAATGACCCCAGTTCTTACATCAAGGGCATGAAGTTGTACCACCACGTGGACCGGGTGGTTAACGAGCTTCGTGAGCTCGGGAAGGACGAATCCGGCCCACTGAGGGTGGATGAGCTGGTCGCCTTCGACCAACTTCACTACCACGGCACCGAGGCAGTGGATGAGGCGATCAGGGCGACGGGCATCCACGAGGGGAGCTCGGTCCTGGAGATCGGGTCGGGGCTCGGAGGGCCGGCCAGGTACCTGGCCCACTCAACGGGGGCCGCCGTGACTGCGTTGGAGCTCCAGGAAGACCACCATCTCGTGGCGTCGGACCTCACGGCGCGGTGCGGCCTCGGCGGCAGCGTGAAGCACCTCTGTGGCGACTTCCTGACCCATCCCTGGGATGGAGAGCGGTTCCAGGCCATCGTGAGTTGGCTGACGCTGTATCACATTCCGCAGCGGGAGGTCCTCCTCGAGCGGTGTCGGTCGCTGCTCGAGGTCGGAGGCTTCGTCTACGCCGAGGATCTCTGTGAACGTAGGCCCTTTGATGACCTAGAGAAGGAGGAGCTGGAGTCAGAGCTCTTCGCCAACTATCTACCCAGCCGGGACCAGTACCGGCTGGATCTGGTCGCCGCAGGTTTCGAAGCGGTCCTGCTGGAGGACATGTCGGACGACTGGACGGCTTTCACCCGGGCACGTCTGGACCAGTACCTCGAGCATCGGGAGCGACACCTCCGGGTCCACGGTGAAGAGGTGTTCGAGACCATGTGTGGTTTCTACGAGACGATGGTGCGCCTCTTCTCGGGCGGAAAGCTGGGCGGCATCAGGGTGGTGGCCCGCAGGATCTGAACCCGGTGAGAGTTGGCTCGCAGGCGGCGGATCGGGAGTCAGGCGTCGCGGTGGCGGAGCAGGAACTCCCGGACCGGGCCCAGCACCCGCTCCGGTGCCTCGATCAGGATCGAGTGCTTCAGGCCCTCGAGGATCACCAGCTCGGCATCCGGTAGTTCGTCCGCGATGAAGCGGTTCAGGCGAGGGTTGCAGCCACCGTCGAACTCGCCGGTCATGACCAGGCAGGGGCAGGCCACCTCGTGCAGCCACGGAGCCATCTCGACGCCGGCGTACACGTCGAACACGCTCAGGAACACCTCTCCCGGGGTGCCCAGGACCTGCTGGATCCGGGCCTGGATGGCGTCCGGCCGTGACTGGATGAAGTCGTCGGTGTACCAGCGGTCCAGCAGGGTGCCGAGCACCGGCTCGATGCCCTCGGCCCGCATCCTGGCCACGACGCCCTTCACCTTGGAGCTGTCGTCGTCGGTGCGACCGGCCGCCGTCGAGAGCAGCACCACGCTGGCGGTGCTGTCCGGATGCGCCCGGGCGTAGGCGGGACCGATCTGGCCGCCCAGGGAGTGACCGATCACGTGGATCCGGTCGTGGCCCAGACGGATACGCAGCGCCTCCAGATCCTCGACGAGGTCATCCAGTGAATAGGGCACCGGTGGGACGGGGCTCTCACCGTGACCCCGCAGGTCGTAGCGGACGCAGGTGAAGTGCTCCTCCAGGCCGGGTAGCAGGCCATCCCATGTGACGCGCCGCGACCCGATGCCGTGGACCATGTAGAGGGGCGGTCCCTGCCCGGAGACCGTGTACGCGACTTCTATGGCGGCCATCAGTGCTCTCGAGTCATCTGCGTGGTTCCTCCACAGGTGGATGGTCGGGTCGGAAGCGGCTCAGGCGGCCGCGGGAATCCGCAGCAGGTGGGGGAGCACGTCGCCGGCGAAGCGCTCCATGGCCTCCAGGTGGTCGCCCTGGGGCTGGCCCAGGTTCGAGCTCAGGATGAGCTCGTCGATGCCAGCTTCGGCGTACTCGGCGAGCCGGTCCAGCATCTCGTCCGCCTGGCAGATGATGAGGTTCTGCTCCAGTTCCTGGATCGTCTGGGTCCGGGGCAGTGGTTCGACGTTGCCGTTCCGCACTGTCCCCGGGCCTGTGAACACGTTGTCGAAGCGGCTGTAGTAGTCGTGCGCACGTTGGACCATCTCACGCGTCTGGGCCTCGCTGTCGGTGCAGTAGACGATCCGCGACATCATGATCCGGAGGTGGCGGCCGGCGTCGCCCATCTCTGCCTTGGCCTCCTTGTGGGCGGCTATCTGGGCCCGGAACAACTCGGGCCTGCCGGCCAGCGGCGTGGTCTGGATGTCGAAGCCCCGCCGGGTGCTGGCGGCGATCCCCGGCGGGTTCATCACGGCGATCATCATCCTGGGCATCGGCTGGGTCATCGGCCGGGGCATGACGGTCAGCGGCTCGAATTGGTAGTAGTCGCCGTCCCAGGAGACCTCTTCGGTGGTCATGAGGGCGATGAGGACGTCGAGGCTCTCGTCGAACCTGGCCTTCGACTCCTCTATGGGGGAGCCGAGGCGTCCCATCTCGTAGGCGAAGGCGCCGCGGCCCACGCCGAGTACCAGCCGGCCGTCGGTGAGGATGTCGGCCTGGATGACCTCTCCGGCGAAGATCCGCATGTCGCGCAACGGCAGGACCGCGACCGAGGTGACCAGCTCGAGGCGCTCGGTATCACACGCCAACTTGACCGCCATCTGCAACGGAGACGGTGTCAGCAGCACGTTGATGAGGTGGTGCTCCGGCAGCGTGACACCGTGGTAGCCGAGGCGTTCGGCGGCCTTCGCCTGCTCGACCATGTCGTCGAACAGGCGCTTTCCCCCGTACGACGTGTCGGGGTAGTAGGCGGAGAGGAAGTGGTTGGCGTCCACGGAGGCCTTCGGTGGTCGGTGGCCGGGTTTCTCAGCCTGTCAGATGGAAGTCGTCGACGTTCGGCTCGGCCATGACCTCGCGGAACCGCTGGAACGTCCATGGCCACGCCGCCGGCACCCCCCGGTCGTCCAGGTACCAGCTCCGACAGCCCGTGGCCCAGACCGTCTTCTTGGCCGCCTCCACCCGGGTGGCCTCGAATGCCTCGGTGGCTCGGGTGGTAGCGCTGACCAGGCTGCATTCGCCTGAACGGATCCGATCCACCAACTGGAGGATGAAGGCGAACTGGAGCTCGGCCACCTCGATCAGCGAGAAGTTCCCGATCGGGCCGTTGGGCCCGTTCAGCATGAAGAAGTTGGGGATACCCGGGACGGCAATCGACATGTACGCCGTGGGGCGCCTCGCCCAGAGGTCGGAGAGCCTGGTGTCATCCGGCCCGACCACCTCCATGGGACGCATGAACCTGTCCACCCGGAACCCTGTGGCCAGGACCAGGACGTCCAACTCGTGGAGTCGACCGTCGACCGTCCGGACCCCTTCCGGTTCGACGCACTGGATGGAATCGGTGACCAGCTCGGCGTTCGGATGCTGGATGGCCGAATAGAAGTCGGGTGAGACGACGAGCCGCTTGCAGGCCGCCCGGTAGTCGGGACGGAGTCTTTCCCTGAGTTCCACATCGGCGACGCTGTCCTCCAGGTTGGCGACGCAGGCGGCTTCGATCATCCGCATCCCGTCGGACTCCGCGTCCACCACGGCATTGGAGAAGCCGTTGGCGAACATCTCGGAGATGTCCTCGTGGAGGGTGGTCATCACGGCCGGGTCGTCCCTGAAGACCCGGGTTTCCTCCTCGGTGTAGGCCGGGTTCTCCTGGGGCATCACCCACTGTGCGGTGCGCTGGAAGAGTGACAGCGCCTGCACCCGGTCGGCGATGGCGGCGACCATCTGGATGGCCGACGAGCCGGTGCCGATGATGCCGATCCGCTGGCCGTCGATGGGGACCGTCGGATCCCATCGGGCCGTGTGGGCGGTTCGTC
>Ga0208055_1000488_pt1 | contig 10045 bp, 7 predicted proteins | sample DeeseametaMP2159_FD_184174 | JGI IMG/M metagenome (GOLD analysis project Ga0208055, IMG submission 184174) | Marine microbial communities from the Deep Pacific Ocean - MP2159 (SPAdes) | ecosystem: Environmental > Aquatic > Marine > Oceanic | place: Southwest of Acapulco, Mexico, North Pacific...
GCCCGGCCAGAGCGTCGTGTTCTACGACGGCGACGAGGTCCTGGGCGGTTCCATCGCCCGCCGCGGCTGAACCGGCCAGCCGGCTGTCAGCCGACGGGCAGTCGTCGTAGTGCGGCGGCGGCCAGCACCACATCTGGTCGTACCGGCGAGCAGAGGAAGGCGTGGATGGCCCGCACCTCAACCGCCCGGCCTCCGGCTGAGCGACCCCTGCCGGCTGGAAGCACGTCGTGGGGTTCCCGGCACATGACCTCCAGGGCCAGGCCACGGGCCTGCTGTGAGAAGTCCAGGGCATCGGTGTCCGCCGGCGCCGCCCTGATCCGGAACAGGCCGGATCGTTGGAGCAGCGTCGGTTCGGCCAGCGCCAGGTGGTCGTGGAGGACGAACCCGGCGGGCACGAGCACGATCCACCGTCGGGACAACCGGTGGAGTGCCCGGATGGCCACGCCTGCCGTCGGCACACCCACGATGGTGAGGATGGCTCCGGCCACCCAGCGGCCGTCGATCAGCAGCACCGGCCCCAGGGCCAGGCCGCCGATGGCGACGAGGGTCGCCACCGGACCCAGCACCACGACCACGGGACCCGGAGCCCGGAGTCCGAAGCGCCGTTCGTCTCCGTACGAGGCGCCGTCCACGAACCGGTCAGCCACCGGTGCCGAGAAGGCGGCCACCACCACGACCATCGCCATGAGCAGCCCGGGCGCCGTCGAGATGGCCCCGCCGCCGGCCGGGGCACTCCAGACCGCCACGATGGCCACCGCAGGGGCTCCCAGCCTCAGTGCCGTGAGCGTCACCGGAAGCGGGATCAGGGTGGTGGTCAGGCCGATGGCCCAGAGCGCCCAGAGGGCCACCGATGCCACCGAGCGGGGGCCGGTGGAGACGTCGTGCAGGGCGTCGGCCACGGCCGGCCCGAGTGCCACCGGCAGCACCAGCCATGCGCCCCGGAGGCTGGTCACGACGGCGAGTTCGCTGCGGCGACCCGGCATCCGCTCCCGACCGCCGTCCTGCCGGGAAGCTCGGGAAGTGCGTGCCACCACCTCAGGCTACGGGCCACTGCATCCACCTACAGGCCGTCGGTTCCGGGCATCGGTCGACCCGGAGGGTGAATCGGGTCACCGGTAGGATCGATGCATGAGCGACGTTGAGAGCCGGATCGACGAGCTCCGTGTCCTAGTCGGCTTCCATTTCGACCGTTACCACGCCGAGGATGATCCGCAGATCCCGGACGCCGACTACGACGCACTCGTGGTGGAGCTCCGGACCTTGGAGGCCGAGTACCCGAACCTGGCCACCGACGATTCCCCCGCGCTCCGGGTCGGCGTCCCAGGACGGTCCACCTTCGACGAGGTGGTCCACCGGGTGCCCATGCGTTCGTTGGACAACGCCTTCAATGTCGACGAGCTGCGCGCATGGTCCGAACGGGTCCTCCGACGCCTCGGGGGCGATCCCGGAAACGGTGCGCCCACCCCGGCGTGGACCTGCGAGCTGAAGTTCGACGGCCTCGCCGTGTCCCTCCGCTACGTGGACGGCCTGCTGGTCCAGGCTGCCACCCGGGGTGATGGTCGGGCCGGCGAGGACGTCACGGCCAACGTCAGGACCATCGGCGACGTGCCCACCCGCCTGTCCGAGGGCGCCCCGCCGGTTGTGGAGGTCCGCGGTGAGGTCTACATGGGACTCTCGGCCTTCGCTGCGTTGAACCTCGCCCAGGTGGCAGCTGGCCAGAAGGAGTACGTGAACCCCCGCAACACGGCAGCCGGTTCGCTGCGGCAGAAGGACGCTGCGGTGACCGCCACCCGGGACCTCTCGTTCTGGGCCTACCAGCTGGGCGAGGTGGTGGGCGGGCCCGAGCTGGGCTCGCATGGCGACACCCTGGCCTGGCTGGCCACCCTCGGCCTCCCGGTGAACGAGCGGATGGAGCGCTTCGCCGACTTCGAGGACGTCGTCGACCATGTCGACCGGGTGGCTGCGTCGCGCCACGACCTCGACTACGAGATCGATGGGGTGGTCGTCAAGGTCGACGACCTCGGGTTGCAGGATCGACTGGGGTTCACCGCCAGGGCACCACGTTGGGCCATTGCCTTCAAGCTCCCGCCGGAGGAGCGCACCACGCGCCTGCTCGACATTGAGGTGTCCATCGGACCCGGAGGCCAGGCCACCCCCTTCGCCCGTCTCCAGCCGGTGTTCGTGGGCGGATCCACGGTTGCGGCCGCCACCCTCCACAATGCCGACCAGGTTCGCCAGAAGGACGTCCGCCCCGGTGACGTGGTGGTGGTACGCAAGGCTGGCGATGTCATCCCGGAGGTGCTGCGTCCCGTCCTGGCCGAGCGGCCCGGGGGACTGCCCATCTGGACCTTCCCGACGTCGTGTCCGGAATGTGGCGAACCGCTCTCCCGTACCGAGGGCCAGGCGGCCACGTTCTGTACGAACCACGCCTGCCCCCGGCAGGTCCGGGGACGCATAGAGCACTTCGCATCGCGTGGGGCAATGGACATCGAGGGCTTCGGCGAGCAGCGGGTCGACCTCTTCGTCGGCGAGGGCCTCCTGGACGACGTGGCCGGGGTGTTCACCCTGGACTACGACCGGATAGCGGCCATGGACGGGTTCGGCGAGACGTCGGTCAACAACCTCCGCCGTGCTGTGGAGGATTCCCGGGCACGACCCTTGGGGCGACTGCTCTTCGGGCTGCGCATCCCGCACGTGGGCACGACGGTGGCCGACCTGGTGGCGTCCGCCTTCGGTGACCTGGACGGTCTGGAGGCCGCCTCCCTGGAGGACCTGGAGGCCGTCGACGGGCTGGGTCCGATCATCGCTGCCAGCGTCCACGGGTGGATTCGGCTGGCGTCCAGCGGTGACCTGCTGGCCCGCCTGAGGTCCGCCGGCGTGAACCTCGTTGCCGAGGCCGGACCGGCCGGCGATGCCGACGTGCCCCAGGTGCTGGTCGGATTGTCCGTCGTCGTCACCGGAACGCTGGAGGGCTTCAGCCGTGACGAGGCGAAGGCGGCGATCCTGGCCCGGGGCGGAAGGTCGCCGGGCAGCATCTCGGCGAAGACCACCGCGCTGGTCGTCGGCGAGGGTGGCGGGTCCAAGGCGACCAGGGCCGGGGACCTCGGGGTGCCGATCCTGGACGAGGCGGCGTTCGTCGGCCTGCTGGCCACCGGAGAGCTACCCGGCTGAGGCCGGGCCGGCTGGTCGGGGTCCGGGTTCAGCCGTCCACCCGGAAGCACCAGTCGATGGTGGCGGTGCGGTCCGGGTTGCGGACCGGCCAGTAGCGGACGGTGGCGCATACGTCCTGGGCCGGTAGGCGATCCAGGACGAGGCCCTCGTCGGGCCGGAAGATGACCGAGTTGAGGGCCTTCTGGATCCGCTGCTGGTCCAGCGGTATCGCCGTTCCGCCGATGTGGAGGATCTCGCCGGTCCACCCGGCGGTGAGGATCGCTCCGACGTTGGCCTGGGGTAGGACCGTGTCGCCCCTTGGGGGTAGCAGCTCGCTGATCGCCGGGTTCGTGTCCACTGACAGGTCGCCGGGATTCCGGGTGGGCAGCAGCGCGGTCAGGACCAGGATTCCCACGCCCACGCCCATCATCACGCTGATCACGAGGGCATTCCGGCGGGTCACCGGTGCAGGCTATCCAAGGGGTCGGTACGGGTAGCCTCAGGGGGTGACCGACGGACCGTTCGGGGATGATCCCCGGTTATCCGCCAATGCCCCCACTCAAGCACCGGGGTCGGCTGGCGCCCAGAGACAGGCCATGGGAGGCCGGCTGCTCGGCGGGCGGTACCGGCTGGGCGAGGCCATCGGAACCGGCGGTTCCGGAACCGTCTACCTGGCCGATGACCTCTCCCTCGGTCGCCAGGTGGCTGTCAAGGTCCTGCACTCCTCCCTGGTGGGCGACGAGGCCTTCGTGGAACGGTTCCGGAGCGAGGCACGTCTGGTGGCGTCTCTGGCCGATCCCCACGTGGTGTCCATCTTCGACTGGGGGGTGGACGGACAGGCCTACCTGGTGACCGAGTACCTGGGCGGCGGCAGCCTCCGGAGCATCCTCTCGGCGGGCCGCACCCTCAGCCCATCCCAGATGCTGATGGTCTCCCTGGAGGCCTGCCGGGCCCTGGACCACGCCCACAGGCAGGGCATCGTGCATCGGGACGTGAAGCCGGCCAACCTGCTGTTCGGGCAGGACGGACACCTCCGCATCGCCGACTTCGGGCTGGCCGAGGCACTCACCGGAGCGGCCAGCCGCGAGCTCTACGGCGGCGGTGGCGTGATCGGAACCGCCCGCTATGCCTCGCCGGAGCAGGCCCGCGGGGCAGCCCTTGACGGGCGATCCGATGTCTACGCGCTGGCGCTCTGCATGGTCGAGGGGGTCACCGGCCACCTTCCGTTCGTGGCCGACACCCTGGAGGGCACCCTGAGTGCCCGCATCGACAAGGACGTGCCCATACCCGATGCCCTGGGAGCCCTGGTTCCCGTGGTGGCACACGCCGGTGCCGCCGACCCGGAAAATCGTCCCACGGCACGCGAGCTGGGACGAATGCTGCTGGACATCGCCGGACGCATGGCGCGACCGGAGCCGCTGCCGCTCGTCGGTCCCGGCGAGGTGGGAGCAGCCCCGATGCCGGGCGAGTCCGACAGGGTCGCCCCGACCGTGTTCCCGTCCCAGCCGGTGACGCCGGTTCCCGCCTCACGGGTCTCGCAGAGGCCGGTGGGTCCCCGCCGTCGCTGGACCGGCATCCTGCTGGCCGGCCTCCTGGTCGTGGGAGCCGTAGTGGGCGGCATGCTCGTCCGAGAGGCCGCCAGGCCCACGCAGCGGGCCCTGCCCACCCTCGTGGGTTCCTCGGGCGACAGCGCCCGCTCGCTGCTGACCGAGCTGGGCTGGATCGTGGAGAGGCGTGACGTGAGGCGCAACGGCACCAGTGCCGGTGAGGTGCTGGACATGCGACCTGTGGCAGGTACCCGGCTTGCGGCCGGTGAGACGGTCCTGCTGGAGGTCTCCCTCGGATCGGAACGCCTGCAGATACCGGTCGGCCTGGTCGGGGTGAGCCTCTCGGAGGCCGGCCGACTGCTGGCCGACGTCGGCCTGGTCGCCGGTGAGGTGACCCTGGTGAACAGCGAGGAGGTGGCGGCCGGCCTGGTGGTGGAGGTCCTGACGGTGGCCGACACCGTCCCGCTCGGCGACGCCGTGGACCTCCTGGTCTCGGACGGGCCCCTTCCCCGGTTCGTGCCGCAGGGCCTGGTCGGGTTGATGCCGGCCGACGTGGTGGCCGAGCTGATCGCCATCCGGCTGGCTCCGACCATGGGCGAGGAGCACGACGAGTGGGTGGTGGCAGGTCGCGTCTCAAGGCTGGAGCCGGTTGCCGGCACACGGGTGGAGGTGGGTGACGACGTCCGGGTCGTGATCTCTCTGGGCGCACCCGAGCGGGCCATTCCGGCCCTTGAGGGGCTGACCCTGGCATCCGCCGAGAGCAGGCTCGAGGTGTCGGGATTCCGCAACGTGGTGATCGTGGGGCTACCGGAATCAACGGATGGGACGTCGATCGACCGTACGGGCCTCGTGGTCCTGTCCCAGGATCCGGCGCCTGCCCGGCGCTCCCTGCCCGACGTCGAGGTCACCCTCGTCGTCGGCGCCGGTTGAGCCCGTAGCGTGGCCGCCCGATGACTGAACGGATCACCCGCCAGGATGTTGCCCATGTGGCGGACCTGGCCCGGCTCTCGCTGACCGACGACGAACTGGATGCCTTCACCGTCCAGTTGGCCGACATCCTGGACCATGCTGCCGACCTGGACGCACTGGACCTCGCCGACGTGTCGCCCACCGCCCACCCGCTGCCGTTGGTCAACGTCTTCCGGGACGACGTGATCGGCCCGACCAGCGACAGGGACGAGGTGCTGGCAGCGGCGCCATCGGTGGAGGATTCGCAGTTCAAGGTGCCGCCCGTGCTGGGGGAGGGCCTGTGAGCGCCCGCCACCTGGCGGAGGCGGTCAGGTCCGGCGCCCGTTCCGCCCGCTCGGTGCTGGACGAGCACCTGGATGCGATCTCGGCCCGTGAGCCGGAGATCCACGCCTTCAACGTGGTGCTGACAGAGGAGGCGAGGGCCGCCGCCGACGAGATCGACCGTCGGGTGGCAGCCGGTGAGGATCCCGGACCGCTGGCCGGCGTTCCGGTCGCCGTCAAGGACAACATGTGCACCCGCGGGATCCCCACGACCTGCTCGTCGCGGATCCTGGAGGGGTGGATTCCCCCCTATGACGCCACCGTCGTGGAACGCCTGGCTGCCGCCGGTGCCGTCATGGTCGGCAAGACCAACCTGGACGAGTTCGCCATGGGCAGCTCGACGGAGAACTCGGCTTTCGGCGTGACCCGAAACCCGCTGGACACCACGAAGGTTCCGGGTGGATCGTCGGGTGGATCGGCGGCAGCGGTGGCGGCGGGCTTCGTGCCGCTCTCGCTGGGTAGCGACACCGGCGGTTCGATCCGCCAACCGGCGGCGCTCTGCGGCGTGGTCGGCGTCAAGCCCACCTACGGGGCCGTGTCGCGCTACGGCCTGGTGGCCTTCGCATCCAGCCTGGACCAGATCGGGCCGTTCGCCCGCACGGTCTCCGACGCCGCCCTGCTCCTGGAGGTGATCAGCGGGCATGATCCGCTGGACTCCACGTCCATCCCGGAGGCACCTGCCGACCTCACCTCGGTGCTGGACCGGGGCGTGGAGGGCATGCGCATCGGCATCATCAAGGAACTCTCGGGCGATGTCCTGGAAGGCATCGCCGGAGACGTCCGGGCCCGGCTGGGCGAGGCCGCCGCCGCCCTGGAAGCCGCCGGGGCCACGGTGGAGACCACCTCGGTGCCATCCACCGTGTACGGGCTGTCGGCCTACTACGTGATCGCCCCGGCCGAGGCCTCCTCGAACCTGGCCCGCTACGACGGCGTGCGGTTCGGCCTACGGGTGGACGCCGCGACATCGGGTGAGATGCACACGGCGACGCGCACCGCCGGCTTCGGCGACGAGGTGAAGCGCAGGATCATGCTCGGTACCTACGCCCTCTCAGCCGGCTACTACGACGCCTACTACGGCAAGTCCCAGAAGGTCAGGACGTTGATCGTGGACGACTTCGCCCGGGCCTACGGTCGCTACGACCTGCTCCTCAGCCCGACGAGCCCCACCACGGCCTTCAGCCTCGGCGAGAAGACCGCGGATCCGATGACCATGTACCTCACGGACGTCTGCACCATTCCGTCGAACCTGGCCGGCCACCCGTCCATGTCGGTGCCGTTCGGGGTGGGGGACGACGGCATGCCGGTCGGCGTGCAGGTCCTCGCCCCGGCCATGGGCGAGCCGGCCATGTTCAGGGCCGCGGCGGTACTCGAGGCGGCCGCACCGCCCGGAGCGGCAGCGTGAGCGGCACCGCTCCCGAGATCGTCCCGGGCTGGGAGACGGTCATCGGCCTGGAGGTGCACGCCGAGCTGGCCACGGTCACCAAGATGTTCAGCGGTGCACCCAACCGCTTCGGTGGAGAGCCGAACACCAACATCGACCCGGTCTCGTTGGGCCTGCCCGGCACGTTGCCGGTGCTCAACGTCCGTGCCGTGGAGCTGGCCATCCGGGTCGGCCTGGCGCTGAACTGCACGGTCCAGCGATCGGTGTTCGCCCGCAAGAACTACTTCTACCCGGACATGCCGAAGGACTTCCAGATCTCGCAGTTCGACCTCCCGATCAACGGTGAGGGCTGGTTGGAGCTGGCCGACGGGCGTCGGATCGGCATCGAGCGGGCCCACCTCGAGGAGGACACGGGCAAGAGCACGCACGTGGGTGGTGGCGGCCGGATCCACGAGGCCGGATACTCCCTGGTCGACTACAACCGTGCCGGCGTGCCGCTCATCGAGATCGTCGGCAGGCCCGACCTCCGGGGGACCGAGGACGCCCGCGCCTACGTCAGCGAGCTCCGCTCGATCCTCGTCGCCATCGGCGCCTCCGACGGGAAGATGGAGGAGGGGTCCATGCGGGTGGACTGCAACGTGTCGGTCCGCCCGGTAGGCCAGGTGGAACTGGGCACCCGTTGCGAGGTGAAGAACATCAACTCGCTGCGGTCCCTGGGTCGTGCCATCGAGTACGAGTCCCGCCGGCAGGTGGACCTCCTGACTGCCGGCGAGCGCATCGAGCAGCAGACCAGGCACTGGAACGAGGACGAGGGTCGGACCCACAAGCTGCGTTCCAAGGAGGAGGCCTTCGACTACAGGTACTTCCCGGAACCCGACCTGATGCCCGTCGAGCCGTCCGAGGAATGGATCGCCGAGATCCGTGCCGCCCTGCCCCTGCTTCCGAGGGAGCGGCGCCACCGCCTTGCCGAGGCTGCCGGCGTGGAGACGTCCGCCACCTCCCTGACCGTGGACCGGGGCCTCGACGACCTGGCCATGGCCACGATCCACCTGGGCGCCGACGCAGGTCGGGTGCTGGTTCACCTCGAGAACAACCTGGCGGACGGGGTGGGCCTCCTCACGGCCGAGTCGTTCGCCGCCCTCATCGCCCTGGAGACCGGAGGCGACCTGACCGCCACACAGGCCAAGACGGTGCTGGCCTCCCTCGTGGCCGAGGGTGGCGATCCGGCTGCCATCGCTTCGGCGAAGGGGTTCGAGGCCATGGACTCCGGCGAGCTGGAAGCCATCGTGGACCGCATCATCGCCGAGCATCCCGACGACTGGGCCGCCCTCATCGCCGGTGACGACAAGGAACGGAAGAAGAAGTCCGGGTTCTTCGTCGGCGAGGTCATGAAGGCCACCCGGGGCCAGGCCGACGGCCGGGCTGTCAACGAGTTGCTGGCCCGTCGCTCAGCCGTCTGACAGCCGACACTCCTCAGGTCCGCTCTGCGCCCACCACCTGCCAGCGATCCCCCAGGAACCGCAGGCCCAGGATCATCGACCTGGCGGCGAAGAACAGCCAGAAGGCCGCCCAGAGCCATCCGATGCCGAGGTCGGCCAGACGGCCGACCACCATCGCGGTTATGGCCAGCCCGGCTGCACCGACCATGGCGGCAGCCATGAAGCGCTGGTCGCCCGCCCCGATGAGGACGCCGTCCAGTGCGAAGGCCACGGCGCCCAGCGGTGCCATGAGTGCCGAGTGCAGCAGTAGGAACCCGGCCACGGCCACCACGTCCGGGTCCGACGTGAAGATTCCCGCCACGTCGCCACGCCATATCGCCAGGGCCAGGCCCCCGAGCACGCCGACTGCCACCGACCAGAGGATGGTCCTCGTGCCGATCCGGCGCGCTGCGGCGGCGTCACCGGCCCCCAGGCGTTCGCCGACCATCGTCTGGGCGGCGATGGCCGCTGCGTCCATCATGAGGACCAGCAGCATCCACGTCTGGAACGCCACCTGGTGGGCGGCCACCTCCACGTCGCCGATCCGGGCGGCGACGGCAGTTCCCACGAGGAAGGTTCCGGTGAGGGAGAGGTTTCGCACCAGGAGCTGCGAGCTGACCGCCAGGAGGCGCACGATGGACCCGGGGCGGGGGCGAAGTGGGACGTCGTGGCGACGCACCTCGCGGCCGATCCAGATTATGAAGCAGCCGGCACCGGCCCACTGGGCGACCACGGTGGCCGCTGCAGAGGCGCCGATGCCCATGTTCAGCCCGAATACGAGCACCAGCTCCAGGACCAGGTTCAGAACGGCGGTGCCCACCGCCACCCAGAGGGGTCGCACGGTGTCGCGAAGGCCACGCAGGTAGCCGACCCCGGCCAGCATCAGCAGCATCGCCGGTGCGCCCAGCAGGCTGATCCGCAGGTAGGTGCCTGCGTGGCGGGCCGTGTCCCCCTCCGCTCCCAGCATCCCGATGAGACCGTCGGACATGGTGGATCCGGCCACGGCCAGGACCACGCCGAGGCCGAGGGCCAGCCAGAGGCTCTGGACGGCCTGCTCCGCGGCCCGACGCTGTTCGCCCGCTCCGGCCAGCCGGGCGACCGCCGCGGTCGTCCCGTAGGCCAGGAAGATGCACAGGCCGTAGCCGAACATGAGCACACCAGAGGCCACCCCGAGGCCACCCAGCTGGGCCGTGCCGAGG
>Ga0208055_1000490_pt1 | contig 10009 bp, 11 predicted proteins | sample DeeseametaMP2159_FD_184174 | JGI IMG/M metagenome (GOLD analysis project Ga0208055, IMG submission 184174) | Marine microbial communities from the Deep Pacific Ocean - MP2159 (SPAdes) | ecosystem: Environmental > Aquatic > Marine > Oceanic | place: Southwest of Acapulco, Mexico, North Pacific...
GATTCGTCCGATTCTGGAGAATCGAGTGATCCTGCTCGTTACAATTGCCTGACCAAGGAAATGTGGTCCGTCGAGAAGCAAGCATGGTGTGATGAATTTTTTGGATCTGTCCAAGAGCCTGAAATCATCATCTGCATAATGAAACCCGAAATCGAGAAGAAAACCACCCTCGAAAAGGTCGGTGGCTTCCTCTCCGACTTGATCGAAGCTGTCGGTGAAGGCGTCCAAGATATATTCGATTTCGATTCGTACAACATCTACCGCACTACCAACCAGACCAACAGCATCGGTGATGGTGATGGAGACCAAGATGGAGCCGGTGGAGCTCAGGTATTGGATTACGATTCGTACAATAACTACCGCACTACCAACCAGACCAACTGAGATCGATGGTGAGTTATCGAATAAAACTCGAATCTTCGACTGAATGATCAGATGTTTGTTAATGCATTTCTCAAATCGGCGACGATATCATCCGCATCTTCGATTCCAATCGAGAGCCGCACCAATCCGGGAGTGATTCCCGACGCGGCTCGGCCCTCGTCAGAAAGCATTCGATGCGTCATGCTCGCAGGGTGTTGAACCAGCGTGTCTACATTGCCGAGGCTGACCGCGAGCGAGCATAGGCTGAGCCCGCTCATGAATCGACCAGCGGCTGCATAACTGCCCAAGTCGATCGATATCATCGCACCGAAATCACTCATTTGTCGAGCCGCCACATCGTGCTTGGGATGGCTCGGAAGCCCCGGCCAGTATGTTTGGTCAACCTTGGCGTGGCCGTCGAGGAATTCGGCGACCACTCTGGCGTTGATACAGTGTTGGCGCATCCGCAGTGGCAGGGTTTTGAGGCCGATATTGGTGAGCCAGCAATCGAATGCACTCGGTACTGCGCCGCCCATGAAGCGCAACTTCTTCCCGGGCCCGTTCTCCATGTATTCTGCATCAGCGCTGACCACTGCACCACCGATTACTGTTCCATGCCCGTTGATGAATTTCGTCGTGCTGTGAACGACGACATCGGCGCCGAGTGCCAGGGGTTGTTGTAGAATAGGCGAGGCGAAGGTGTTGTCGACAACCAGTTTTGCACCGTGGGCGTGGGCTATGTGGGCAGTCTCTTCGATGTCAATAATCGTCATCGACGGATTTGCCGGGCTTTCGAGATAGACGACTTTTGTGTTTGGATATTTTGCGAGTTCGGCCTCCAGCGCTTCTGCCTCGAGTCCTCGAATTCGACTAATTGTGATATTGTAATTCGGCAGTTGTTCAGTGAATAGATGGTCGCACGAACCATACAGTACCTGTTGCGTTATGATGTGGTCTCCAGCGCTCACGATAGCGAGTATGGCTGCGCTAATCGCTCCCATGCCGGAGCTGAAAATCATCGCGCTGACAGCATCTGCATTTTTCATGCCATAGGCTTCCAATGCCGCGATTTTTTGTGCTAGAACTTCGCGAGTCGGGTTATCTCCTCGCGAATATGTATAGGCTTCCCTCTCGCCCCGCCTCCAACTCTCGATGGCTTCGAAGTCCTCATGAACAAAGGTCGATGTCTGGTAAATCGGATTGATGTGAGAGCCCAATGGGTCGTGGACTTCGCCTGCGTGAATTGCGGTTGTGGCTAATTTGTACTCAACTGTTTTCTCTTCCTCAGACATCTCAGAACCCCGCCAACCCGAGGCAGCGTCGTCATATTATCTTGCGTCAGTGAAATTGCGAAAATGGCTGTGGCAGATCCTTCCTTCTCGAATCACTCAGATTCATGCTCAATTGAATCATCGAGTGCGATTTGGTCTATCTCATCGAGCATCGCATCTGCCTGCAGTCCCAGGCACTTCTTGACCAGCATCATTATTCGGTCTTATCCAGATATCTGAGGCAATAAGACGACGAATCAGTTGATTCCGCCCTTCTCGTAGCGCCGCGTCCACTTGAGGCGGCGCGGATTGCGCTTCAACTTCAGCATGTTCTTGCGCGACTTGCTGTCCTTGAACCAGAGAACAGTCCCATCTCGCCTCACGAACATCATGCCGGTTCCCGGCTCGATCTCCTCGTGGGTGAAATTGCATACTCGGCGCTCGGGCATGATTCTTCACCTCAGCGAGCGTTGAGTCGACGCGCCTCTCGGCCCGTGTCCTTGAGCATCAGAATATCGCCGATCCGGACAGGTCCGACGACGTTGCGAGTGATGATGCGACCGATGTCGCGTGGGTTCGACGCGTCGTTGACGCGGACCTTGACTTGAGTCGCCTCACCGGTCATGCCGGTGCGGCCGACGATCTCGACGACCTCTGCGGGCCATGCTTCGGCTTCTGCCATTTCGATGTCCTCCTAACTCCTAGATTCAATCCATTCAAGCGATCAGGGTCTCGTAGTGGCCCTTGACGCCGTTGAAGTGGTCCGCGGCATCCTTGGTGAATTCCATCACGGCGATGGCGGCGGTGCGGGTCCCAGTGGGCATTCCAGCAGCTTCAGCGAGGTAGGCTTGGTCTTCGACGTAGATGAAAGGGATCGACTTCTCCTTGCAAATCATCGGGATGTGGGCCAGAAGTTCGCTTGGATTGACCTTCTCAGCCATCACGACCATCTGAGCAGTACCGCGCTCAGCAGCCTTGGTGACCTCGTTGGCGCCCTTCTTCAGCGTCCCTCGTCCGTCTTTACCGATGGCCTTGACCATCTCGTAAACCTGCTCTTGCACGTCTTGTGGGGTTTCGTATGCGATGTGTACACTCATTGGATTCACTCCTCATGTGGGGTAGTCCGGCGCACGGCGTGGCCGATATAAACGCAGCGTCTGGGTCGCTGATGATGACCGCTTGGCCCAGACGCTGCGAGAATACGATTTCTGATATTTCTTGGGAACCGGAAATGGTTTGAGACAAGCCCTGAGTGAAGCGTTCTTGGTGATTCCTCGAACAAATTTGAGACAATCATAAACAGCCCCTGAGAATGGCAGTGTTAGGGCTGACCACGCTATTATTCAGCGATAGGAAATTTGCCCACCAACCCATCCGACCTCATCTGAGAAAGATGACTCCAGAGGTCGGATGGGTTGGTGGGCATGACAGGATTTGAACCTGTGACCTCCCGGTTATCAGCCGGGTGCTCCAGCCAAACTAAGCTACACGCCCTTGAGCAGAGCCGGCGAGAGGCATACCCATTTTGAAGGTGTGCATCGTGATTTCAACACCTATCTCAGCGAGAGAAGAAGTCATGAAGGGACAGCCGGTGGCCGAAGCCAACCATGCCCGTTGTGAGCGGTACCTCAGGTCGGGCCGTAGCAGAAGCCCTGTCGCCACATCTCGGGCTCGATTTCGTGCAATTGCAGAGTCGCAGATTCCCGGACGGCGAGGGCTACGTGCGCGTTCCGTCCGAAGCCTTCGATGCGATTCGCGCCGAGCCGGTGGTGCTGGTCTCGAATACATATCCGGACGCAGGTGTCCTCGAAACCATCCTCCTGCTCGAGGCGATCAGGGATGTTCGTCGAGGTGACCTCTCGAATCACAAGGGCGAAGAGCCCCAAAGCCTGCCCGATGTTGGTCCAGGCATTTTCCTCGCCATCCCCTACTTCGGATATTCTCGCCAAGACAAGCGCTTCTCGCCTGGCGAGGCGATCTCCGCGCGGGTGATAGGAGAGATGCTCGCGCGTTGCTGTGATGGCATCGCCATCCTCGACCTGCACGCACCCGCGATCCTCGAGAATCTCGCAGTCCCGGTCGAGTTCGTCAGCGCCATGCCCGAGATCGCCGAACATCTGGCCGAAACGGTCGCGCCCGATTTCATCCTCAGTCCCGACAAGGGCGCGATTGCGCGTGCCACCGAGGTAGCGAAGTTGATGGGCTGCGAATTCAGCTATCTCGAGAAAACCAGAATCGACGCACACACCATCGAGCACCAACCGAAGGACCTCGATGTCAACGGCAAAGTCGTCGCCATCGTCGACGACATGATCAGCACAGGTGGAACCATCTGTCGCGCCAGCGACGCACTGCTCCGCCAGGGCGCAACAGAAGTCCACGCCGCCTGCACTCACGGACTCTTCACAGCAGGCGCGATCAGCCGCCTAGCATCGCACGTAAACGGCGTCCACAGCAGCGATTCGCTGCCGAATCCAAGAGCGGTCGTCAGTTCAGCACCCGCTCTCGCGCGCGGGCTGCAGAATCTGCTCAATCACTGAATATTAGGATTATCGCAGTCATCGTTGAGGGCCAGGTAACTCGGTAGAGTGAGCAACCTCTTCATCGTGCATCGTAGGATCAATTCATCCAAAAACGCTGTAGTGCGAGCTAATTGTTTGACCGGAACGATCAGTGTCTCGGGCAATTCGTACTTCCGCCGCAGAACCGAACGCGTCTGAACGATGACCCCGCGATAGGTCCGCTTGACCTTGACGAATCCCAGCACTTGGCCGAGGTCGATGCCATTGTTGTCCATGACGGCTCGGTCGAGTAACTCGTCAGGCGCCCAGAGCTGTTCGTCGATGCGAATCGTGTTGCGCCACCTGCGTTGCAACTCGCGCATCGATTTCGACAGTTTCACGCCGCCATTCGGCAGGATGCTGTGCACCAATTCCTTCGAAAGAGGGGCGCATTCAGCAGCCTTTCGCATGTACTCATCAGCCACATCATCAACGACTTCGAGACGCATCGATCGGACGAATTCGTCGCGCGGATGGCTGCGTTCACCAGTGATGATCCCAACCAAAGTCTCGCCGACGTAGACCTCTCTCTGCAGTAGTTCCTGTATTCGATATTCTTCGCTCATGTGTCTCCCTCGCGTTTTGGGTCTGTGCTTCCCCCGTGCTGTTCCCTGCGACCTCCTTCGATGGATTGGCACTTAATCTATCGCTTAATGAAGACTGATAATCCAATTGAAAAATTAGTCTAAGAACGAAAAAACCAATTAGAAAACTAAAGTGAGTTTGATTTTTGATATGGTTATCAGAAAAGCCGATCTGACAGTGCGGCTGCGAAATCCTCCTTCCGGAAACTGGGAATCAGATGACGGAGAACGTTGATGAGCGCACCCTCCCACCCCTGCTCGTGCGCGACTTCGCAGGACTCTTGGAGGACATTCGCTCGAACTCTGGGACGCCCCGTACCGTCGGCTTGTCCGATTCGGCGATCGCCGATTTCTGCGGGCGGGATTCTAGTCTTGGACGAGCGATCGAGGAAGCCCATTCTGTTCATGTTTCTTTGCGCGACGAGGTCGGCGCTGCCACCTTGCTGCTCGATGAGGCTGACCTCGTCGAGAAGTTGCAAGCGGATTACATCAATTTCTACAAACCTGAGACCGTCAATCCCTACGTTGCCTTAGCGGCGAGAGGCCCATGGATCGTCACCTGTCACGGGCGAGTTCTGCACGATAATGGCGGCTACGGCATGCTCGGCGCCGGTCACGGGCCCGATGCGATCATCGAAGCGATGAGTCAGAATTGGGTGATGGCCAATGTGATGACGCCTTCCTTCAGTCAGAAGCGGTTCACCGATGCGCTGCGCAGAGAGGTGGGACACACGCGAGGCGGTTGTCCGTTCTCGCACTTCGTCTGTTTGAACAGTGGCTCCGAAGCGGTGACCCTCGGCATGAGGATCGCTGATGTCAATGCCCACCAGATGACAAAAGAAGGAGGGCGACACGAAGGCAAACCAATCAAGCTGCTGTCGTTGAAACAATCCTTCCATGGACGGACCCAGCGGCCGGCGTCGATTTCTGATTCCTGCAAAGGTCCGTACAACGCCAACCTCGCATCCTTCCGCAATCGAGACCACATCCTCACTGTCGAGGCGAACAACATCGCTGCACTGCAAGCCATCTTCTCCCGCGCGGACGACGAGGGCTTCTTCATCGAATTGATGGCGATGGAGCCTATTCAGGGCGAGGGAAGTCCAGGCTCCTGCATCACTCGTGAGTTCTACGACGAGGCTCGCAGGCTGACAAAGGAGCACGGCGGCCTGCTGCTCGTCGACTCGATCCAAGCAGGATTGCGTGGACAAGGTTGCCTTTCCGTCGTCGATTATCGAGGCTTCCAGGACGCCGAGGAACCTGACCTCGAAACCTGGTCTAAAGCACTCAACGCTGGCCAGTTCCCGCTTTCGGTGATTGGGCTGTCGGAGCGTGCCGCCGACCTCTACATCGTCGGAGTCTACGGCAATACCATGACGACGAACCCAAGAGCGCTCGAGACCGCAATCGCCGTGCTCCACCGCGTCACACCTGAGATGCGAGCCAACATCGTGACGATGGGTGATGAATTCCTCGCCGGACTGAAGGCTCTGCAAGCCGATTATCCAGATTGCATTCCGCTGGTCCAAGGAACGGGACTTCTGCTGTGCGTCGAACTCGACGAAGACCGCCTCCCAGTCGTCGGCTTCGGCAAGGTCGAGGAATGGTGCCGCGAGCAAGGACTCGGTGTCATCCACGGCGGCAAGAACGCGCTGCGATTCACCCCGCACTTCGCTGTCAGCTCCGCCGAAATAGACCTGATACTCACGGTCGTGCGCAATTGCCTTGACCATTTCATCGCCCTCGAAGAACAAGCGGCAATCGAAGCCGCTGTCTGAGTCAGAACCAATTGGGCGACCCTGCTCGCAGAATCGAATGGCAACCGCCGACAGTGCCAGCGACAGCACCATCGTAAGTGCTGAAGGAGGCAATGCCGAAAACACCGGCAAAGCAGTCCACCTCTTGGGCGAGATCGACAGCGTCTACCACGCCATCGCCGACCGTCTGATCCGAGCCGGAGCCAGTCTCACCGACTCGCGCGAGGCAGCAGATATCACAGTCGCGATTGGGACGAACGCCGCCACTTCCGCTGAGCCGGCCGCAGACATCGCAGTCATACCACCCGATTCGCAGCCACCCGATTCGAAAATCATCATCAGAGTCCATGATCTGTTGGTTCCCGAGGGCCTCACAGGTTGGGGAAGCGAGGTCATCCACGAGTGGGTTGAGTGGGTCAAAGAAGGCGCCGAGGGACTCGCACCAGCCGACCTCGAAGCGCGCCATTGGGTCCACATCCGAGACGCTTCAGACGCGATTTCACTCATCATTCTCGCCGACGCCGACGCCATCAGCCAAGGGGTCATCGATCTGGCCGGTCGCCGCGCCTGGTCAGCTGAGGCCGTGCTCGACGAGATGGGCTTGCTCTGGGGTCGTTACACCGATGCGCTGAACCTCAGCCACAGCATCGAGTCGCTTTCTTCGATTCCTAGTCCGGCCGCTGCTCAAATCAAGCGAAGAGTCACGCGACCGAACCTCACGCCCCTGCACGATGCGCTGAAGTCTGCTGGGCGCGATGAGGGATGGCATCCACTGACAGCAATGAGATTAGGAATAATGGAACTCTTCGCCCATGCTCAGATGAAAGAAGATGCTTGAGCATGGGCTCAGAGTTCATCTCAACTTCTGAGCAATCCTCGCGCTATGCGCGAGATATTCACTGATTCTTGTCGGCTTGGACCTGCTTTCGCACGTTCTGAGCCGCGGCCTTGATGCCCTGCATCGTCTTGCGGACACGTGTTCCAGCAGCGTTCACACCCTTGTCATGCTTCGCAGCATCCTTCATGGTTTCAGTCAGATTATCTATCATGTCTTGCAACATAGTCTCAATGGACATGGCACTCCGCTGCAAACCGACGACATATAATCACTATCCCGGCATCAGATTGCAGCGTTTTCCCCGAAACACTGAGTGATAAGGGCGGGAAACGCCTCGCACTGGAATCGGGTAGGGACCATCGAAACCGAAATTGGGCCAAAGCCCGGAATTGAGATCGGTGTGGAATAGCACTGCTTGCTGACTGGATACTTTCAAAGGCGAGGAGGTCAGGATATCTGCACAATGACTGAGAGAGGCTACTTCGAGTCATGGCTCAACCACCACAATCACAAGATGGAACTGTTGAGGACAGTCACATCGTTCATCGCGGCTGTGACGGGAATTTTCGTCTTCGGCCGCGTCTTCGGCTACTTATGAGACGCACTCGGTTCATTTGCCGAAGAGATCTGCACCGAGGATTGGCAGCAATACGCTTGCGTCTCCCTCGACCGTGACATGGGGCGCATCGGGTCGAATCTTGCCCCATGAAATCGCTTCCTTCAATCGAGCGCCCGAAAGCGAACCATCGTGCTCGGGCGCAGTCGTGATCCCAACCGCAGAATCGAGTCCATCACGATACTGGTTCCACCAGATCACGTGATGCTTCGAAATTCCACCGCCGACCATCAGCGCATGAGATTCCTCAGCGGTCCAAGTCAAGTCGGAGAGAATCTGCTCATCGGCCAAGAAATCCACCATGAAATTGGGATTCTTCTGACGGTGCATGAATAATTGAGCGCCAATCGAGCCATCGGAGAGGCCTGGAATGACCATTGGAATGCGGTGTTTGGCGACCCAGTGAAGCAGCGAGGTCTCGTCCTCGATCCTATCGCCCATGGCCCAGCAGAGTTCGACCGAGCCAAATCCAAGCCAAGGGTTGTCGGGCTGTGCAGCAGCCCGTTCTTCTTCGATTTCAGACAGCCAAGGCATTACCACATTCTCGAGAATCTCACCGTAGCATTCGTTGGGTACGATGACGTTGCCCAGACGGTTCAGTCCCTCTTCGCCAAGGGCGATGTCGTCGAGGTTGAAGTCGCCGTGGAAGTAGTCCTGGTAGGTCCGAGCGATGTCGTGGTCGAGCGTTCCGCAGGTGGTGATGATGACGTTGAAAGCACGGCGCTTGATCGCCTCAAGGAAGAATCCACGAGTTCCCGTCGCACACAGACAGGCCGGAAATGACAACCAATTCAAAACGCCTTCTTCGCCCGACTTCGCTACACTTTCGCGTAGAATATCGCGCGCGTGGGCGAGCTTCGTCGCGGTGAATCCGCCGGCCGTCGACATCTGGTCGATGAGCGAAGCCACGTCGCTGACGGCGGAGAAATCGTAGTCTTTGACCGGCGCGGTGAAGTCATCGCGCGAATATGTCGGCACAAGCCGGTCGGCTCGCTCTTTCGTATTCAAGTCGCCGAAGGCCGAGAGACCTCATTTCAACTGAGACTGAATCGTTGTCCAGTCAGAATCAGCAGATACAATCTCGCAGCAGCAGCGCTCACTCGAGGCAACCCGATTCAGCCGAGTGGTTGAAGGCAGCCAAAGCAACCCCTCGAACATGACAGGTGAGCAACCCAGCAACCGCCTGTCAGAATGCTCCTCACCCTATCTGCTGCAACACGCCTCCAACCCTGTGGCATGGCAGCCCTGGGACGAGGCGGCGATTGAGAGCGCGAGGCAACTCGACCGACCGTTGTTGGTGTCGATCGGTTACGCCGCTTGTCACTGGTGTCACGTGATGGAGCACGAGTCCTTCGATGATGCTCAGGTAGCTGCTCTGATGAACGAGAAACTGGTCTGCATCAAGGTCGACAGGGAGGAGAGACCCGATGTCGATGCACTGTACATGGCTGCATGTCAAGCAATGACCGGTGCTGGTGGTTGGCCGCTCAACGCATTCCTCGACCCGCACACGCTTCGTCCCTTCTTCGCCGGCACCTACTTTCCTCCTGAACCTCGCTTCGGACGTCCTTCATGGCAACAACTCATCGAGATGCTTTGCGAGGCTTGGGACGGTAAACGTCAGGATATCCTCGACAATGCCGAGCGAGTGATTCAGCATCTGCGGCCGCAGGATGGGCAGGTTGAGTCTGAAGATGATCCGCGGGCGATAGTCGCCGCTTCGCTGATGGCTTCCGGACTGCACTCGCTGAAACTTCACGATTCGGTTGACGGTGGCTTCGGTGGGGCGCCCAAATTCCCACATCCGATGGAATTGGAGGGGCTGATTCGGAATGGTTCGACAGATGCTATGGTGGCTGTCGAACACAGTCTGAATTGCATGGCTTCGCGCGGATTGTTCGACCATCTGGGGGGTGGTTGGCACAGGTACTGCGTCGATGCTGCTTGGGCTGTTCCGCACTTCGAGAAGATGCTGTATGACAACGCATTGTTGCTTTCTGTGCATGGACTTGCACTGCG
>Ga0208055_1000504_pt1 | contig 9859 bp, 11 predicted proteins | sample DeeseametaMP2159_FD_184174 | JGI IMG/M metagenome (GOLD analysis project Ga0208055, IMG submission 184174) | Marine microbial communities from the Deep Pacific Ocean - MP2159 (SPAdes) | ecosystem: Environmental > Aquatic > Marine > Oceanic | place: Southwest of Acapulco, Mexico, North Pacific...
AAAAAGTACCAAAGAATACGTTTGGGGTGGTATAAAGCTTGGCGGCTTGGTTTCTGTCGGAATAGGAGGCCTTATTACCGTTATGCTATTAAATGATAGTAGGAGTGAGGGGACAATCTATCGCCTCCCCGGGAGCGCCTTCACCTGGGGTGGGTTATTTGGACTTTGGTCAGGTTTTTTTACAGTGCCAGCCGGGGCTCTTATTGGCTATATGCGCTGGCAAGCCGCCGAAGGGAATGCAGTGGAATATGTGATTGGCGATGGGGAATGGGTGATTGTTAAATGAAATTATTTGATTTGATTAAAGGAAAGTTATTTAAAGAACCTCCTCCATTACTTGATTGTGTCAGAGATAAAGAATGGTATGAAAATGGACAGAAAAAGTCTGAAGTAACTTTCAAGGATGGTAAAATTAATGGATTAGTTACTTATTGGTATGAGAATGGAGAGAAAAAGTCTGAAGGAACTTACAAGAATGGGAAAAAAGATGGACTCTTTACTTGGTGGTATGTAAATGGAAAGAAAGAGTATGAAGGAACTTACAAGAATGGGAGAAAAATTTCTGTTAAGGAGTGGAACGAAGATGGTTCGGTTAAGGAATGATTAAATGAAACGCCTCTGGCTCAAATAAATTTCTCACGGAGACTTTTTTGTTTATAAAATAATTGATTATATTGATAATATGAATAAATACGTTCACGGATATTCTGACTATGAAGCAAATAGACTACATGATCAGGCAGATTCTCTTGCAGATTTATTACATTATGATTCTGTTTGGGAGAAGGGTTCTATAATACTTGAAGCAGGATGTGGCATAGGTGCACAAACAAAAATCGTTGCTCCTAAAAATAGAAACTCAAAATTTTTTTCAATAGATATATCATCGGAATCTCTCAATCAAGCAAGGAATATTGCTGATTCTAATAGAATTGATAATGTTGTATTTCAGCAAGCCAATATATTCGAATTACCATTTTCAGATGAATATTTTGATCATATTTTTCTATCTTTTGTTTTAGAACACATACCAAATCCAATTCAAGCATTAAGTAAATTGAAAAGGGTCTTAAAAAAAAATGGAACTATAACACTAATAGAAGGTGATCATGGATCAACCTATTTTCATCCAGATAGTGAAGCAGCTAAAAAAGCAGTTCAATGTCAAGTTGAACTCCAGAAACAAAACGGAGGAGATGCCAATATTGGAAGGAAATTATATCCACTTTTGAATCAGTCAGGTTTCAAAGATATTAAAGTTTCTCCAAGACAAGTTTATGTAGATGATTCTAATCCTGAATGGGTAGAGGGGTTTACCAAAAATACATTTACAGCAATGATTAAAGGGATTTCAGAAGAGGCTGTATCAAAAAACCTCATTGGTAAAAAAGAATTTGAAAAAGGAATTAAGGATCTAAATAGAACAGCCGAAGGTGGAGGTACTTTCTGCTACACTTTTTTCAAAGGAATTGGAACAAAAGAATAAAGTGTGTCAATTAAATCGGGGATGATGCTTTTGCTTAAATGAAACGTCTTTGGCTTATATTACCCCTCTTGTTTGTCTTTTCTTGTGAGGATAATGACAAAAAGAACTGTATTGATGAATCAAAGATAACAAATCTCCCATGCGACTTGGTTTATGACCCGGTTTGTGGCTGTGATGGCGTAACCTATTCAAATGATTGTTTTGCTGAAAATTCAGGCGTTACAGAATGAACTAAAGGTGAGTGTAACTAAATGAAACGCCTCTGGCATGAATAAAGGATAATATCATGGAAAGAGTATATAGCGCACAATTTCTTGCACCAGTTGCAAATATGAAAAACGTACTCAAAATGCACGGAATTGAATCAAACATTACAGGTGAGAATTTAAGCGCAGCGGTGGGCGAGATTCCTCCCATTGAAGCCTGGCTTCAATTGTGGGTAACAGATCAAGACATTGAGCGTGCTAAAAAAATAATCGAAGATGCTTTAAAGGATTCGCCTGAGTCTCAAAAAGTATTAATTTGCCCAAAATGTGGTAAGGAAGTTGAAGGTCAGTTTGCTGTGTGCTGGAATTGTGGTACAGAAATAAATTAAGATTTAAGTTAAATTACCCACGATTAGCTAATACAATAATTTATTTCTATTTCGGATTACAGCAATTAGGCACAATGGGGATTAAACACAATTAGATGGACACCTCCGAAGGGATATTGGCATGAAATCGCTTAAATATCTTGAGTGGATAAGAACTAAACCGTGTTGTGTGTGTGGCTCGCTTTCAGAACCACATCACCTAAAGCGGATAGGTATGGGTAGAAACCGCAAAAAGGACTTGGTTGAACACTACACGGCAGTCCCGCTGTGCAGGTCACACCACGAGCAGGCTCACAGGTCAAAGGACTATGAGAAGAGAGATTCTGGAAGGTGGCTATTATTAATATCGTAGAGGGTGAAAAAATGGGTTGGGATGTAAACCTGTGGAAAGTCGCAACGCTTTTACTGGCAGAGTGGATATGGAGTGAATTGTTATCAAAGAATCCTCACCAAGCGTGGGGCTTTTTTGTTTATACCAAGGACAGGCTCACACCTTTTTACATATCGGCTATTAAAATTTCTGTGTAATTTCCTGTATGAAACGCCTCTGGCTCAAATAAAGGAGAATAAAATGGAATATCGGCTGTTAGGTAAAACAGGTGTTGAGGTATCGCGATTGTGTCTGGGCACTATGCCCTTCGGCGGTCCGGCAGATGAGAAGGAATCGGCCAAAATGTTCCAGTCTTGCCGGGATGTAGGCATCAACTTTTTCGACTGTGCCAATGTATATGAAAAAGGCCGATCCGAAAAGGTTTTGGGCAAGCTCATGGCTGACAGCAGGGACCAGCTGATTATAACCAGCAAAGCCTATTTCCCCACCAGTGATGATGTTGTTTCTAGAGGTAGTACCAGAAAGCATATTATGACCGCTGTAGGGGAAAGCCTGAAAAGATTAAAGACCGATTATATTGACATTTATTTTTTGCATCGCTTTGACGATTTGACGCCCTTGGAAGAAACATTACGGGCTTTGGAAGACCTAGTCCATCAAGGCAAGGTGCGCTATTTGGGTGCCAGCAATTTTGCTGCCTGGCAGGTAGCAAAAGGGTTGGGTGTTTCAGCAAAAAATGGTTGGAACCGCTTTGAATGCATTCAGCCCATGTATAACCTGGTAAAACGCCAGGCGGAAGTAGAAATATTGCCCATGGCTCTATCCGAAAGTGTTGGCGTAATTACCTATTCGCCCTTGGGTGGCGGGTTACTTTCGGGAAAATACGGCATTAAAAAGCGGCCCAAGGTTGGTCGCCTGATGGAAAATAAAATGTATGAAACGCGTTATGGGGGTTCCCAGATTTTTAATATTGCAGAACAATTTAGCCTACTATCCAAAGATCAGGGCTTTTCGCCTGTTAGTTTGGCGGTGGCTTGGGTGGCCAGCCACCCAGCAGTAACTGCACCGATTATCGGTGGGCGCAATTTAAAGCAGTTGAAGGATTCGCTTAAATCTGTGGATGTTGATATGACAACAGAACTAAAAGATCGTATATCGGCATTATCGCCCGAGCCTCCCATTGCCACCGACCGCAACGAAGAAAAAACGAAACATAATTACGGCCAGCGTTAAGGGCCGTGTTTTATTTGAGCAATACCAATAGTTTATTATGTCAATACTCGACTCTATCGCCCTGCCTATTTTGTTTGTGAACAATTCCATTTCTTTGTAATATTTATCGGCTCGATAATAAGAGTCATACATAACACGAAGAGAAGAGGGCGGCATTGCGGAATGCCATTTTGCCCTCTTTTCTTTTATAAGCCACTCTCCCATTATTGAAACGGAGAAATAATGACTGAACAAAAAGTATCTTATGAGGAAATTGCCTATTCAAATATGATGGGTATAGAAGCCATTGTGAGCCTTTTAACTCGTAAGGGATTGATTACCCAACAAGAGATTCTTGATGAATTGAAGGCGATTAGAGTTAGAGATGAACGGGAAAAGAATTAAAGAAAAAGCTTGGCTTAAAAGAGGATTAATAAAAACATAGAGGATAGGATTGAATAGCAAAATGAGAAACATTATTGATGAAAACATCACTCTTGAAGAGCCGGGCCACAAATATGTACTTGAAACGGATCCGAGCATTGAGTTTCAAAGCGTTACCGAACTTATCGGGAATTATTTCGAGCCATTTGACAAGCATGCAATAGCTGAAAAATTAGTGGCTACAAACCCTAAATATATGGATACAACTGCGGAAGCGTTAATTGCAAAATGGGATGCAGCAAGAGATCATGGGACGAAGGTGCATAGTGAAATTGAATTATACCTTAATAAAAGCATCGTGCCAGATGAACCGAAGGCGCGTGATGCAATCGAATGGCTGAAAAAATACCAGATGAAATCTGAAATTGATATTTATACCGAGATTAAGGTCTATAGCAAAGAATTAAAAATCGCAGGCAGTATTGATATACTTGCTCACGATAAACGTACTGATTTGTATGAAATTGTTGATTGGAAAACATCAAAGTCGATTGATACTGTATCATTTAAAGGCAAAACCGGTACGCACCCAATTACGCAGCATTTGATGGATTGCAAATTTGTGACCTATTCAATGCAGTTGTCGTTTTATCGTTATTTATTAGAGACGTATTATGGCATAAAAATTAGAAATCAATTGATTGGTCATCTGGATGGTGAACAATGTAAAAGTTATGTTGGCGATTATTATAAAAATGAAATCGTGGAGATTATACATGATCAACAAAACAGGAGAAAGTCATGACATTTATTAAGGAACTAATTGTTCCAGAAAACAAAATTGAACTTCGAAAATTTGATGGTAATACTTTATCGAATCAAATAGTTGACCAAAGTAATGCAAATAGCTCAAAAATCTGTATCTTGGATTTGGAAACCACAGGTCTTGATAAGGCAAATGATAAGATTATTGAATTGGCTGTTAAACTTGTGTCAGTTGATAATAAAACAGGGGATTTAAATGCAATCTTAAATCAATATGAATCTTTTCAGGACCCGGAAGAACACATAGACGAAAAAGTATCAATGGTAAATGGCATAACGAATGATATGGTAGATGGTCATGCTATTAATTGGGATTCAGTCGAAAAAATTATGGAATCTGCTGACCTAATCATTGCTCATAATGCCGGTTTTGATCGTGCTTTCATGGACAGGTATTTGCCAATATCAAAAGAGAAAATTTGGATTTGCTCTGTAAATGATGTTGATTGGTTATCCCGTGGCTTCACCAGTAGTAAACAGGAACTTTTATGTATTTGGCATGGATTTTATTATGACTCTCATCGGGCTATGTCGGATGTGGATGCATTAATCAATCTATTGGCCCACCCATCAAACCAAACAAAAAAACCGGTCCTGGACCTGATTGAAAATGCATCAATCCCAACTTATAAAGTTTCAGCTATTAATAGTCCTTATGAGACTAAAGACATTTTAAAATCTAATGGCTATTTTTGGAATGGTGATCAAAAATATTGGTGGAAGAATCTTTTGCTCGGCGAGATTGAATCTGAAAAACGTTGGTTAGCTGATAATGTGTATGGTGGTCATTTTATGGGGATCGTGGAAGAAATTTCTCTCACTGATAAATATAAATAAAACCATTTGACAGTTTTGTTTCATCATCATCTGGAATAATTTTAACATCTAATTGAAACGCCTCTGGCTCAAATAGCCTCCTCACGGGGGCTTTTTTGTTTGTGGTGATGTTGTGTAGATTTATCAAAGGATATTAATATGATTGCTTATTTATCAGGACCAATTGAAAATGCCCATAATGATGGAGCAAATTGGAGAAATGATATTACTGAATGGTTACAAACTAAACTTAATCATAGGGTATTTAACCCTGTCATCGCAACTAAAAGTATTATTGAACATCATAACACCAGTGATTTCAGACTGATGAAAAAAACTAATCCTAATGAATATAAAAAAATAATTAGAAAAATAATTAAAGTTGATTTAGATGCTGTAGTTCATCAGTCAGATTATTTAATTGTAAAATGGGATGAGTCAGTTTTTAGAGGCGGTGGAACGCACGGAGAAGTAACTATGGCTTACTGGCTTGGAAAACCTGTATTCCTTGTAAATAGGTTGCCTATAGATGATATAAGTTCTTGGATATTTTCTTGTTCAGAGCACATTTTCGATAATTTTGAAGATTTAAAGAAAAAACTAGAAGAACTATACTGCTGATTCAAATAGTTCCCACATTCGTGGGCTTTTTTGTTTATAAAAGACACACCCACATTGTTGGGTAATTATTTGTAAATTTTCTGTATGAAACGTCTCTGGCTTAAATAAAGAAGTACATCATGAAAAAGATTTTACTAATTGTTGCCTTATTAATAACCACTGTTTCATTTGCTCAAGACTCAACCTTTGGGCAATCTCATCAAGACTCTACTAAGGTCAAAAATAATAGTATTACTTTAGCTGGTGCTAGTATCGGGTTATCTACTGCTTCATCAATGATGTTATTATCTGGAATAGCTGGTCAGGATGTATCTTTCCCTGAATTTATGGTGATGTTGTTGGGTCCAGGGTTTATCAATGGCGTTGTAATACCAAACTATTTAGAAAGTGAGAACAAGGGTTATTTACGGGCAGGAATGTTAGTATCAAGCTGTGCAACTACTGTTATGCCTATGCTTGGCGCTATGTTTGGTGCGCCCAATAGCAACCCATCAACGGTTGCAACAATTATTTTTATGGGCACAATTGGTGGTGCAATATATAATCATGGGTTAGCATTAATTTTCCCTAAATACAGAGAAGCACTTAAGACTGCTAAATTCAAGAACCAAAAAAACAAAACTACAATTCAATATAATTAAATGAAACGCCTCTGGCTTAAATAAAGGAGAGTAAAATGAAGAGAAAGATTTTAGTATTAATTATTTCTTGTTTAATGACTTTTATTCAGTCTCAATCGACACAATGGAACAGCAAAGCACTTCAAAGACTCATGCATCAATGGGATGTAAAACTTGAGAAAATGGAACTTCACTTGCAGGCATCAATGCGACGCGCAGGAATTGATATGTGGATAATTATGTCGCGCGAGTTCAATGTTGACCCAATGTTACAAATGTTTGGTGATTATGGTATTTCTGGATGGTATGGGCACCGTAATGCTTATATATTTTTCGATCTCGGTAATAATCAACCACTAGAACGTACTTTACTTGGTACTCACCAGAGTGGGCGCATGCGCGATTTTTTCCCGACCATTATAAGTTATGGCCAAGAGGGTCTAAAACCACATTTGGCTAATTTTATTAATGAGAGAAATCCAAAAAAAATTGCCATCAACCGCTCACGAACAGTTTCAATGGCCGATGGTATTACTGTAGAAATGCTTGCTTTCCTAGAAGACGCAATTGGGCCAGTTTATTCATCACGATTGATTTCATCTCAGGATCTTATTTTTGACTATATTAGTCATCGTACCATTGCTGAGCTAGAGATCGAAACTGAAGCCAGTCAACGTACTTGGTACATATTGAAACGTGCTTTTTCTAATGAAGTTGTGACTCCAGGTAAGACCAGATTAATGGATATTTACGGCTTTATCTTGCAGGAATGGCAAAACCAGGATTTAGAGTTCAATTTTGCACCTGGCATCACAATTTATCGTAGAGGTGTCAAAGGTGGCATCGATGACACAGAAAATCCACTAGTAATAGCTGGTGACATTTTACATGTTGATTTTGGTGTTAGACTTATGGGCCTAGTGACTGATCAGCAACACGTTGCATATGTGTTACATCCCAATGAAACTGAACCACCTGCTGGTTTAAAAGCACTATTTAAAAAATCTGTTATTGTTGGTAATATATATGCTGAGGAACTTAAAGCTGGGCAAATAGGAACTAAGGTTAAAAACATTATTGAAAAGCGTGCTGAAAAACAGGGAATACAAGCGTCTATCTACGGTCATACTCAAGGTAATTGGGTTCATGGTGCAGGCGCTCGAACAGTATTTGATTGGCCAGATCGTTACGGAGACTTTGCCCGAGAACCGATTAGAACTCACGAATTCTGGTCAATTGAGTACAGCGTTCAAGGTAAAGTTCCAGAATGGGACAACCAGTTAGTTCGTATACCTAGGGAAGAAGATGCGGTTATTAAATCAGATGGAAGTAGGGCGCGATTTCTTGTTGGGCCTCAAGAGAAATTTTGGCTTATTCAATCAAAGTCTAATTTATCAGATAATGGAAGAATGTAATAGTGGCTGTGATGACTAATTAAATGAAACGCCTCTGGCTCAAATAGCCTCCTCACGGGGTTTTTTGTTTGTGGGATGATGGGTAGATTTAATTATGAAAAAGTATATTGCAATGAACAGATTTAGGACACTGTCAGCTGTAAATATTCCAACAAATGCGAGAACCCGCCAATGGCAACATACACACAACTCAATCAACAAGACATCCAGTCATTGGCTGACAATTATGATCTGAAAATCGTCGAATTTTCACCGCTTGATGGTGGCAGCGGTAACTCCAGCTACATACTGAAGACTCAACAAGCCAGTTATGTGTTAACGGTTTGTGATGACAAAGAATTCGACGAAGTGTTTAAAATGGGTCAGTTGCTGTTGTTGCTTGAAGCGCACAACGTGCCTTGTAATCGTCTGATATCGCCGGTGAACAGCGAGATCCTGACCACCTTCGCTACCGCCGATGGGGTCAAACCAGTGATGCTCAAAGACTACATTGAAGGTCAGGTTGTTGAGCAACTGGATGAAACCATGTTATCTCAAGTCGGCAGACAAGCAGCTCGATTGAATCAGATACCCTCACCGGATTATTTGCCGACCAATCATCCTTACGGACGCCAACTTTTCCCAAGGGTTGTGGGTCTGAACATTGACGCCAAATATGAATCCTGGCTGGCCGAAGAAATCGACTACCTTGAGCAGCATATCGCGGCCAATTTACCCCGCGGTTTGATTCATGGTGATTTGTTTTATGATAATCTGTTGTTTGACCCATTGTCGGGTATGCCGGGAGGATTCAAAGCCATTATCGATTTTGAAGAAGCCTGTCATTATCATCTGATCTTTGAATTGGGCATGGGCATATTGGGTGCCTGCGTAAACGATATTACGGTCGATCTGGATAAGGCACGCGCCTTGGTCGATGGTTACCAGCAAGTCAGGCCGTTAGCACAGATAGAAAAAGAAAGCTTGCAGTTGTTTGTGCGATATGCGGCAGTGGCGACGTCCTATTGGCGTTTCAACAAATACAATATAGAAGAACCCAGCGAAGACAGGGCAGGTCATCATTGGCAAATGGTGCAGATTGCCAAGGAGGTCGCCGAGATCTCGACAACCCGCTTTTTTGACGCCATTTTCAGCGCGGATCAAATCATCACTGGTTAGCTGGCAATCGTCCTGAAACTCACATCCGTGTGAGATTTCAGGAAACCGCTTCGTTCAAGCAAGTGCCCCGCAGTAGCGGGGTTTTTTGTTTACTCCACATTACTGCGTTATTTTGTGAAATTTTTTATATGAAACGCCTCTGGCTCAAATAGCCTCCTCACGGGGGCTTTTTTGTTTGTAAATGAGACACCCACATTGTTGGGTGATTCTATGTAATTTCCTCTATGAAACGCCTCTGGGTCATATAAAGGAGATAAAATGAAACGATATACAATAGGACTAATAACCGGCATATTGCTTACTGCAAGTGCCTTACCTCTTATTGCCCAGGAAGATGCGAGTGGTCTAACACTTGAAAAGGATGGGGAACAGGTATTGATTCCCTTGGATGAATGG